>ERZ1740068.29-NODE-29-length-81241-cov-25.776698_pt1 | contig 81241 bp, 56 predicted proteins | sample MGYA00581735_ERZ1740068 | MGnify/ENA primary metagenome ERZ1740068 (study PRJEB43018, sample SAMN04849740) | marine metagenome | isolation source: floating plastic debris | place: Pacific Ocean | collected 2008-08-30 | study: EMG produced TPA metagenomics assembly...
GGGTTGCTGTTCGTCCTCTAACCACCCTCCCTTAACCGAGCGCTTTTCTCCGCCCTCCCCTTATTCTCTTGTGGTTTCCTTGCGGTTCCGCCCACGACTCCCAGCTGCATTTATTCCCAGTTTTGAGGCGATCGATCAATTTCGGGCGATCACGCGCCATCAAGTCAACCGTGGCCTATTCGACGACTTCACCACCGGCGCAGCGGCTAGCCGGATCGTCAGCACCAGCATCGGCAACGCTAACGGTGACGCCAGCGCTGGGCTCGGTTTCACCGCAGGCCGTTGCAGCAGTTTGACCGGCTTTATCGTTGCCATCGGGGAAGACAATCACGGCACCGATGTAGTCGCGGACAGTCTCTTGGTCTCGTGCTTCCGCCACGACGGTCGCGAGTTCGGACGTCGGAGCCGGAGTCATACCAAAGGTGTAGTTGTTGCCCTCAGTCGGAATACCAATTTCAAGCTCCACGAAGTCGGTCGCGAAGGCGGGATTTTCCAGACGGAACGCCTGCTGCGCGCGGTTGACGGCACCAACGTTGTTCTTACCTTCAGCCTGGCGCGCTTTCGCAGCTTGGTTCAGGAACGAAGGCAGCGCGATCGCGGCCAGAATACCGATGATGATGATAACGACGAGCAGTTCGATCAGGGTGAAACCTTCGTTGGCTGCTTTCTTGCTGTTCAAGTGTTGCAGGAACTTAGCTTGGAAGTTGGCGTTCATTTTGAGGCGACCTCTTATGTTGCGTAGGAGTTCGTTGCGAGTTCGTTCGTGATTTTAGATTACCCAGCTCGAGCTAAATAGCGATCGCCTGGAGCAAAAAAAAATTCTCGCGACGGGTTTAACTGCGCTGAAACCCGGCTGGATGGGCGTTTGTCAGGAATTTGGTAGCGGCCAGCTCGCGCACCCAGCCAGCATCGCGCAGCAAATTCAACGTTGCTTTTGAGATTGGGACGCGCTTGATTTTGGTCGATGGGTTCATTCAGGTCGGGAAAAATCGGAGACGGGTCGGAAGAAATCGGGTAGAAGGAGCAGGTTACGCGACCCGATACCGGCCTGTCTCGTTGCGATTCTTGTTTTTAGGTATGAATCTTTGCAAACCCCATTGCTAGGGTTCTCGGGATGTCAACGTCAGTCCGTTCGTGTGGCCGAGCGCCTGGAGCAAAAACGCCCACTTATCGACCACCTCTTCAATTTGCTTGCTGGTCGGCTTGCCCGCGCCGTGTCCCGCTCGGGTTTCGATACGGATTAGCTGTGGCCGATCGCCCCCATTCGCGGCCTGGAGCGCGGCGGCGAACTTGAAGCTGTGTGCGGGAACTACGCGATCGTCGCGATCGGCGGTAATCACCATCGTCGAAGGATAGGCCGTCCCCGGTTTCAGGTTGTGCAGCGGCGAGTAAGCATACAGCGCCGGAAATTCGTCGGGATCTTCCGGCGTGCCGTACTCCGAACACCACGCCCAGCCGATTGTAAATTTGTGGAAGCGCAGCATATCCAGCACGCCCACCGCCGGAAGCGCCGCCGCGAACAGATCTGGGCGCTGCACCATACAGGCTCCGACGAGCAGCCCGCCGTTACTGCCGCCGCCGATCGCCAGTTTTTCTTTCGTGGTGTAGCCCTCAGCGATTAGCCACTCGCCCGCTGCAATAAAGTCATCGAAGACGTTCTGCTTTCGGTCTTTCATTCCCGCCTCATGCCACGCTTCGCCGTACTCGCCGCCGCCGCGCAGATTCGGAATCGCCAAAATCCCGCCTTGCTCGATCCACAAAAGCTGACTTACGGAAAAGCTCGGCGTCAGCGACACGTTAAAGCCGCCGTAACCATAAAGATAAGTTGGGTTCGTGCCGTCGCGCTCCAGGGTCTTGAGATGCGTTACGAACATCGGCACGCGCGTCCCGTCTTTGCTTTCGTAAAACACTTGCTCCGTGACAAAGCGATCGCAGTCGATATTTACGTCTGGCTGGCGGAAAATCTCGCTCTTGCCCGTAGCGCAGTCGTAGCGGTAGATCGTCGTCGGCGTCGTAAAGCTGGTAAAGACATAAAACGTTTCGGTATCGGTGCGCTTGCCCGAGAATCCGCCGATCGAGCCGATTCCCGGCAGCTCCACGACTTGGCGATCGCTGCCATCCAGCGCGAAATGCTCCACCTGATTTTTCGCATCCACCAGGTAGGCCACGTAAAACCGTCCGCCCAGCGTGCTGACCGAGCGAATTGTATTACCGGTTTCGGGAATCAGCTCGCGGCGAGCGCCCGTTGCAACATCGATCTCAACGACTTTGCCCTTCGGCGCGCCATCGTTCGTCTCGAACCAAAAGCGCGTCCCGTCGTTATCGATAAAGTCGTAGGCCGCGTCGAAGTTATCGATTAGCTCCACCAGCTCGGCGCTCGGATCGCTCAGGTCTCGATAGTAGAAGCGATTCGTCCGCGTTGTATCGCGCCACACCGCCACCACCAGATAGCGCCCGTCATCGCTAATATCCGCGCCCGAGCCCCATTGCGGCTCCTCTGGAAAATCCAGAACTAGCGCATCTTCGCTTTGGGGCGTGCCGAGGCGGTGGTAACAGAGCTTCTGAAACTCGTTTACGTCCTGTAGCTCGCTGGTCGGCGCGTCGTAGCGACAGTAATAGAAGCCCGCCGCGTCGTGCGTCCAGGCCGCACCCGAAAACTTCGACCATTCGAGCGTATCGCCTAGATCCTCGCCCGTTTCAATGTCGCGAACGCGCCAGGTGCGCCAGTCCGAGCCGCCCTGGGACAAGCCGTAGGCCATGTATTTACCGCTCGGGTCGATCGACACGCCCCCCAGCGCCACCGTGCCGTCTTCCGAGAGCGTGTTCGGATCGAGCAGTACGCGCGGCTCGCCGCCTAAATCCTCCAAAACGTAGAGTACGCTCTGATTTTGCAGGCCGTCATTTTTATAGAATAAGTAGCGATCGCCGCGCTTGGAAGGCGCGCTGTACTTGGCGTAGTTCCAAATTTCCGTCAGCCGTTCCCGCAGCCGCTCTCGATCGGGCAGACCTTCAAGATAGCCCGTCGTCAGTTCCACCTGTGATGCAATCCAGGCCGCCGTCTCGTCGCTGTCTCCATCCTCCAGCCAACGATAAGGATCGGCCACCGCCGTGCCGTGGTATTGCTCGACGCAATCGATCGTTTTGGTCTCGGGGTAGTTCATGACTGTAAAGACGGGTTGGTGACGATCGGGAGCTGGCGCTCGCCCGATGCTGAGATGTTAATTCGCGTTTCTTTTACTATTCTGTCGAAATTTCGCCGAAATCGCGCCGCACGTTCTGCCACACCTCGAAGACCGGCGATCCTCACGTCGAGATGCTACGGCCTCGCCCCGATCGCAGCGTGAAGCACAGCGAAACCTCGGCTCAACACGAGCCGGTAGTGATGCAAGGTAACAGAATTTCCGATGTGCAGCACTTGGCAAATGGTGGTTTCAGCCATTCAGCGCCATTACGCTGCATCACCACCCACGAGCCGTCTTGGCTAAGCCCCCCAACAACAGCCGACAGACCGAGCAACCTGACTGAGTATTTCTACTTGGGGCACGGCAATGGAAGCCGCTCGAAAGTTATTTTCCTCAGTACTCAATAGCTGACTGCTGGCTGTGATTTTGCGATCGCTATGACCGATCCCCAGCTTCGACGGAGGAGTGAGATACCGCTTCAGCTGACATGAACTAAAGATGTGATTAATGCCGACCAAATCGAACGACTTCAATGTCAAACTTCGAGCTTTTAAGTGTTGTAAATGCCGAATTAGTGCACTTAACACACGTGGTAATTTATTGCCACGCTAAGTAAAAATCAGAGATAAACTCATTCGCTCTCTCGTCACGATCTCCCAATTTTGATAGCGCTCCGAGCGCGAGGTTGCGGCAGTCAGTGCATGAGCCCGTCGGTAGAAGGGAAGTCGCGATCGGTATTCGCGTCAATCTCGATCGGTATTCGTGCGCGCGATCGCCCGATCGCCAGACAGTAGCTTTTGCTGGCGCTCTGCCGATCTCACGCCGCAAAACCTCGAACCTCTCCGGCATGGCGGCGACAGTAGCAAGCGAAGCTGCCTGAACTCGTGAAGCCGCACAACGCAGTCGGGAAGAGCGATCCCATTGCCAGCAGGAGGCGATCGTCACGAATAAAATCGCAGATCGGGCAGATTAAGATTAATAACGGTTGCGGGAAACACTAAATCTCGAATGGCGGTTTTTCGTGAGATCTTGATAGTCTAGGGAGGCTAGATATCGACTCCTCGAAAAGCGATCGAAAAGCGATCGGAACTCGGATTTTCCGGCTCTCCGCTCGAGTTCGATCTTTGGGGATCGCGTCTTAGCTGCGGCTTCCGCACGACGTTTCACGACACGTATCAGAGAGAACATTATGGCCCGCAAGCGTAAGAAAACTTTCCCCTGTGGACACAAAGGCTACGGACAGATCTGCCATCGCTGTGCCGAGGAGGCGAAGCTCAAAGAGAGAGCTCAAGAGGTGAAGGCGCAAAAAAAACAAGCGAAGCAGGTATGGAAGAAAACTTTTGAGAGCGATCCGATCGATCTGACAGGGTTAATGCCAAATCTTGTCGTTAAAGCCAGAAATATTATTCACTCACTACACGATGGTCAAGACTACCGAGATTTCGGCGGAAAACGGCTGAATTACGATCGGCAAGTGATCAGTATTCCTTTAAATCGGGACTATCGGATGATCTGTCACGATATAGATGGAAAACCTACGCCAAAGAGCGTTGTTTCCCACGAAGAGTACAACCGTACTAAGCCTGGAGCTTAAGTCGGGCCGCGATCGAGCGAATCCCGCGATTTGTTGTCCTCTCCCTCGTCACTGCGACAGCTGTGCGACAGTTCTGCGATGATATCTACGGCTGTCTCGTGGGGGTCGCTCGATCGATCGTGCAAATTTATCTAGACCACAGCGCGACAACACCGCCCCGTCCGGAGGCGATCGCAGTTATGCAGCACGCCCTCGAGACAGACTGGGGCAATCCGTCGAGCCTTCACGACTGGGGCAGGCAGGCAGCGACGGTGCTGGAAACGGCGCGATTTCAGGTGGCGGGTTTGCTGAACGCGCCGCCAGAGTCGATCGCCTTTACGAGTGGCGGTACGGAATCTAATAACTGGGTTTTTGCTGGGGTTGCTGCGACTGCGGAACGGGTTGATTTGCCTCACGCGATCGTCTCGCAGGTCGAGCATTCAGCTGTCAGCAAACCGGCGACAATGCTGGAAAAATCCGGCTGGCGGGTGACGCGCTTACCTGTGAATGCCGCCGGACGGATAGATCCGGAAACACTGGCAGCGGCAATCGATCCTGAAACAATTTTCATTTCAATCATCTACGGTCAAAGCGAAGTTGGTACGCTCCAGCCGATCGCCGAGCTAGGCGCGATCGCGCGTCGTGCTGGCGTCCTCTTCCACACCGATGCGGTGCAAGTCGCAGGTCGCGTGCCGATCGACGTAACCGAGCTACCCGTAGATTTTCTGTCGCTGTCGAGTCACAAGCTCTACGGACCGAAAGGTGCGGGAGCGCTATACCGGCGACCGGGCTCTGCGTTGGCCCCGCTGCTGCTGGGCGGCGGACAGGAGTCGGGCGCGCGATCGGGAACGGAAGCCGTGCCGAATATTGCCGGGTTTGGCGTGGCGGCAGAGCTCGCGGCGGCGGAGTTGGAAACCGAGTCGGCGCGGTTACGGGCGTTGCGCGATCGACTGTTCGATCGACTGGCGCATCGTACGGAGCTGCGCCCAACGGGCGATCGCGTCCACCGTTTGCCCCACCACGTTAGTTTCGTATTGCAGGATGAGGCTTCGATCGAGGCGGGCATTTCGGGACGGACGCTGGTGAAGCAGCTCGACTTGGCCGGGATTGCGGCTAGTTCCGGGTCGGCGTGCAACAGTGGGACGCTGTCGCCGAGCGGGGTGTTGACGGCGATGGGCGTAGACGAGCGCGAGGCGCGCGGGGCACTGCGGCTGACGTTGGGTCGTTCGACGACACTGGCGGATGTGGACTGGGTCGCGATCGCGATCGGGCAGATTCTCGATCGGCTGAAGGGCGAGGAAAGATCGATGAGCACTGAGCGGAGTCGTTCGCGAAGCATTGGCGAAGCCAATAGTGTGGTTTTGGGGTAAAGCCTGTTGCACCAGCCTCTTTGATACAAAATGAGCGTAAGCATCTCCAGTTCCGAGATTGTCGCGTCTAGCGAAGTCCGCACTGCGACTCCGCTCAGCGCTCGTTGACTTGTTTGTCGAATAGCCGGTCGGCAACGCACTCCGCAATCCGCCGCGCCGCGCCCGCATCCCCCATCCGGCGACGCCCGTTGTCGGCAATATTCTGCAACCAATCCGGCGACTTCAGCAGCCGCACCACCGTATCCACCGCCACCTCCGGGCGCGGCAACCGAATCAGCGACGACCCCAGCAAACGTGCCTGCGCCTCCGCAAACGCGGGCGTGAACTGCGGCCCCGCACCGGGAAAAACGATCGCCGGTTTCCCCAACCCGACAAACTGCTCCGTCGCCGTCCCGGCCATCGCCAGCGCTATATCGCTGCGGTGCAGACAGTCGGCGTAGGCGTGCTGACTCAGGACAAGCTGAGCGCGAGCGAGGCTAAAGCACCGGGCGCGAGCGTCGTCGAGCCAGTCTGGTACATCCCGGACGGGTCGCCAGCCATAGCGTTCCAGCGGCAGCGCAAAATCGTCGAGATTGAGGCCGGGGGCGATCGCAGCCACGAACGTTACGGCGCGATCGGCGAAGGCTTCGCGAATCGGCGGCACAGCGCGCAGAATTACTTCCCAATTGTTTGCGGCTTCAGGCGATCGCGATCCGGGCAGCAGCAGCACCGTCAGCGATCGCGACTCGATCGCGTTCCGGCAGCGCTCCGATGGCTCCAGTTCGTCCATCATCGGATTCCCCAGGTCGTAGGCGGGTAGATTGAATTTATTCAGAACTTTCGCCGTCAGGCTGTCACGGGGAAAAATTGCCCGACAGCGCTTCGAGCTCAGCAGCCAGCGCTCCCAGGGTAGATACACCGAGCCGGAAAGCCGCTCGATCGCGTCGCTGATACCGGGGCGCGGAATCGGGCCGATCTCGTCGCGCAGGTAATATTCCGATTTAGCCGTGCCGACAAAGGCGAAATCCGCGCCGCTGAGCCGCGCCATTGCCAGTGGCACGATATCCCCCGCCGCCAACACCACCGCGCCGCGCTTCGCCCACGATCGCGTCGTGGCGATTTGCGCCCAGGTCAGGCCGAGCAAACCGCCGCGCACGTCCCGCCAAAATTCGCGCCCGTTCATATAGTTAAAGCCGCCAGAGGGCATGGCCTTGACGTGACCGGCGATTGCGACGCCAGGAAGCTTGGAATAGGCGCGGCCTTCCCCGACGATCGGCAGCGCTAGCAGCTCGATATCCGGCGCGATCGCCTGGATCTGGCGCAAAATCGCGACGGCGATCGCGTCTTCGCCGTGGCCGTTACTCAGGCAGAGCAGGGTGGGGGGAATCGTGGAGAGCATGGTAGGCGCGACGAGGTCTGAGGCATTGTCCCACTTTCGTCAGCCCGTTGAGAATGTAGAAGGCTGAGCGGAGTCGAAGCCTGGGTGTACCTGCGAAAAGTGGCCGCACTTCGACTCCGCTCAGTGCTCGCATCTCGACGTTTTTGCACAACTGTCTGAAGCGTCCAAGGTTAGCGCACAATCCGAAGTTTTCCTTAAGATAAGTCCAGTCGCTCCGAACGCAAGCCCATGACCTCCACGATTTCGCCCGATCGCACGCTGCCGACCCCGCTCGATCGCGACTGGGATCTCTCCGATCTCTATGCCGGACTCGACGACCCGGCGATCGATGCCGACCTGGCCGCACTGCAGAACAAAGCCAGCGAATTCCGCATCGCCTATCGCGGCAACGTGGCGAACCTCGGCGCGGGCGAAATCGCCGCCGCACTGACGAAACTCGCCGAAATCGGCCAGAAGCTCGAATATATCGTCGCCTACCCGATGCTGACCTTCTCGGCCAACACCCGCGACGCCGACGCCAAGAAAGCCCAAGCTCGTCTGCGCGAAGCGGCCACCGACCTGGATAATCTGCTGCTGTTCTTCGAGCTGGAGCTGAAAGATCTGAGCGTCGATCGCCTAAAAACACTCCAGGCCGATACGGCGCTGACTGACTACCACCACTACCTCAATCGGACGATCGAGGCGCGCCCCCACAAGCTCGAAGAAGCCGTCGAGCAAACTCGCAACAAAGACAGCCTCACCGGGCGGCAGGCGTTCGTACAGCTCCGGGGCATCCATCTGGGCGAGCGAGAGTTCGCGCCCGTCACCCGCGCTGACGGTACGGAAGCCAGCAGCGATGCCGAACTCAGCGCCCTGCTCTTCGACCCCGACGCCGATCGCCGCCTCGCCGCCTACAGCTCCGTGCGCGAAGTTCTAAAGGAACACAACTCGCTCTACGCCTACATCCTCAACAGCGTCCTGCAAGACCACCGCCTCGAGAGTCAGATGCGCTCCTACGACTCAACGCTGCACAAACAGCTCGTGTCCGACGAGGTAACGCGCCCGGTGTTCGACGCCATCCTGGGCGGCACGCGTCAGCGCTTCGACCTATTCCAGCGCTACTACACCCTGAAACGCAAAGCCCTCGGCCAGCCCAGCCGGATTTGCGACATCTACTCGCCCTGGGCGACGGAGCCCACTGAGCCGATCGACTACGACACCGGTGTCGCGACGCTGCTCGACGCCCTGACGAAGTTCGATGTCAACTATGCCCGCCGCGCCGAGGAGTTTTTCCTGAAAAACTGGGTTGATGCCACCGTCCGACCGGGCAAGCGCGGCGGGGCGTTCTGCGCCTACTATCACGGGAAACACAGCTACCTGATGCTGTCCTACACTGAGGACTACAGCTCGCTGTTCACGCTAGCGCACGAGATGGGGCACGGGCTGCACTTCGCCTGGATCGACGATCGCCAGAACTACTTCAACAGCAACCCGCCACTGGTGTCGGCGGAGGTGGCCTCGACGTTTAACGAGCTGCTGCTGCTGGACTATCTGCTCGATCGCGCGGGCGACGATGCGGCGCTGCGCCGAACACTGCTGACCCAACACCTCGAAGACCTGCTAAATCTGCTATTCCGCCAGAGTACGATTAGTCGCTTCGAGCAGGCACTCCACGATCGCGTCGCCCTAGGCACGCTCGATCGCGACTTTATCAACACCACCTGGCGCGACTGCTACCGCGAGTTGTGCGGCGACGCCGTCGAAGTCCTCGAGCTCCACCAGTACGATTGGGCACGCATCGGTCACATTTTCTTCAAGCCGTTCTACTGCTACCAGTACACTGCCTCCAGCCTCGTCAGCCTCGCCTGCTATCAGCAGTACCAGCAGCGCGGCAAAGACTTTATTCCCGGCTACTTCGAGCTGTTAGCGTCGGGTAGTTCGGCGAATCAGTTCGATCTGTTGCGCCAGCATGTCGGTGTCGATCTGGAAGATACGGCCACGATCGTCAACGCGCTGGACTACGTAGAGCGCCGACTGGAGGAACTAGAGGCCACGTTTTAGAAGCGCTCCAGAAGTCCGACTTTCCCAAAAGCTCGGACTTTTCACCCATCGCACGGAACCTCCGGTCTCTGGCAAATTCGCGTTGCAAAGCCGTGTAGCCCTGCTTCCTGCGCGGCCAGCTTGCCGACCCGCGCGGTCAGGAAATCGGAGAAGCGATCGTACTGGGCGGTTGCCACCTCCAGCCCGCCCTCGTTCTCTTCGCTCCACAGGTACACCGACGGATCGTCACCTTCATCAAGCCGCATAAACGTAAAGCTAGAGCCAAGCCATTCGTTAATAACGAACAGGTTGTCGGGCAGTTCGGGATCTTCGTCCTCGTCTTCATCTTCCCAACCCGCGATGCAGCTGCGGATATCGCCGTAGCCGGTCTCCAGCAGGAACTTGACCTGCCGGTAAGAGAAGTCGAGGTGTCGGAAGAGGTTGCCCAGTTTGTGACCGCCGTAGGCCAGGAGTTCGCAGTAGGCTGCGGGGAGGCGGTAGGGCTCGGGCAGCAAGGCTTCGAGGCGATCGATCTCGGCGGGCTTGCAGGGAACGACTTCGGCGTTGGGGAAGGCGCGATCGAAGTGGTGTAAGGCGGTGGTGAGATAGTTCACGGTGGGGGCGCAGATGTGCGGGAATCTATTCAGACATCAAGCAGCAAGCAGAACCGCGCGGTCACGCCAGCGGAGCAGGGCGGCGGTGTGGGCTTTGCGTAGCGCCAGCGTGTCGGCTTCGAGGCGCTGGCAATCGAGTGCTTGTTGTTCGGTTTCGGTGCGATCGCCGCTCTCTCTCTTGTCCTGCCCTCCGCCCATACTCCAGAACAACGTTTTCCGTTGAGTGCTCTTAAGGATTGTTGGCAATCGGTTCTGGGGCGTAAATCGTCTCCCATGCGGCCACCGTGCCCGCGCCAATCTCGCTGTCGATCATCTCGCCCGTGTCGCTAATCAGCCGAATCCGAACGACCTCATCCGACGCATTTTGCAGGGCGATCGCGACTGGCTCGCTAATGGGAAAGACACTGCCCTGGCGATCGAGCTGAAAAATTTCGTTATCGATCTTGATTAGCAACTGAGTGATGTTTCGCGGGTTGTTGAACTCCGAGCAGCGTGACGAAAGCACCGCCCCCGCCGGAGCGCTCAGACAGTCACGATCGCGCGTCGTCAGCAGCACCCGCGCGAACTCGCGCGTCCAGAGGCTCTGCACCTCAATACGCACGCTGGAATTCAGCAGTAGGTCGGAAAAATAGTGGCGATCGAACACGCCCACAAAGCTGCCCTCGAAGGGGTCGTCGATTTGCACCGGTTCCGACCAGGGCAAGTCGCGATTCACCCCCAATGCTGCCGACTCAACCGGCTCAACCGGCTCCGTCGCGAGCGCCATTGGCGTCATCAAGCTCGCCAACACGAGCGGCAGCACACCCGAGCTAATCGTTAGTTGCTTCCACATAGTTCGTGCGTTATTTTCGTGTGCTCGTGCGCGATTGACCGCTAGCCTCGAACTTAACACAAGCCCCCAATTTCGAGATTTGCATCAGCCCGCGTCGGAACGCCGCAACGAGCAGCAACATTGCAGCGAACGCCTCTTTTTCTGTGGCGGCGCTTCACACGCGATCGAGGTGGGGATGCAACCCAGCCACGATCGTCTCGCGGAACCCGCTAAAATCGCCCTGTAAGCGTTTCGTGTTAAAATTCCTATGCTTTTTGACAAACAAGACGCAGATAAGCCGTCCGAGGTCGCGTTAACGCCGAATCAAGGAGAAATATATGAGCACCAATTATGGGGCCGACCAGATTCAAGTTCTCGAGGGGCTCGAAGCCGTCCGCAAGCGGCCGGGGATGTACATCGGCTCCACTGGCCCGCGCGGCCTGCACCACCTTGTATATGAGGTGGTCGATAACTCGATCGACGAAGCGCTGGCGGGCTACTGCTCCACGATTACGATCGCCCTCGAAGCCGACGGCTCGGTCAGCGTCACCGACGACGGGCGCGGCATTCCCACCGACATCCACCCGAAAACCGGCAAGTCGGCGCTCGAAACCGTGATGACGGTGCTGCACGCAGGCGGTAAGTTCGGTGGCGGCGGCTATAAGGTGTCCGGCGGTCTGCACGGCGTCGGTATCTCCGTGGTCAACGCCCTCTCCGAGTGGGTCGAAGTCACCGTCTGGCGCGAGGGCAAACAGCACGTCCAGCGCTACGCCTTTGGCAAGCCCGAGGGCGAGCTGCAAGTGTCCCCCAGCGAAAACAAGAAACAGAGCGGCACGCGCGTCTGCTTCATGCCCGACATCCAGATCTTTAACACCACGGGCGTCGAGTTTGAATACGGCATCTTGGCGAGCCGTCTGCGCGAGCTGGCCTACCTAAACGCCAACGTCCGCATCACCTTTAGCGATCTGCGCGTCGATCGCCTCAAGGACAACCAGCCTCGCGTCGAGACCTACCACTACGAAGGCGGCATCCGCGAGTACGTGGAGTACATGAACCGCGACAAGGAAGCGCTGCACCCGGAAATTATCTACGTTAATTCCGAGCGCAACGACGTGCAGGTCGAAGCGGCGCTGCAATGGTCGATCGACGCCTTCAGCGATAACATCCTCGGCTTTGCTAACAACATCCGCACGATCGACGGCGGCACGCACCTAGAAGGGCTCAAAACTGTCCTGACCCGGACGATGAACTCGATCGCCCGCAAGCGCAACAAGATTAAGGAGAACCAGTCCAACCTCGGCGGCGAGAATATCCGCGAAGGTCTGACGGCGGTGATTTCCGTGAAGGTTCCCGACCCGGAATTTGAAGGCCAAACCAAAACCAAGCTGGGCAACACCGAGGTGCGCGGCATCGTCGATTCGCTGGTCGGTGAAGTGCTCAACGAGTACCTCGAGTTTCACCCGCAGGTGGCCGATACGATCCTGGACAAGGCGATTCAGGCGTTCAACGCCGCCGAAGCCGCCCGCCACGCCCGCGAGCTGGTGCGCCGCAAGTCGGTACTCGAATCCTCAACGCTGCCCGGTAAGCTGGCCGACTGCAGCACGAAAGACCCCACCGAATCCGAGATCTTCCTCGTTGAGGGCGACAGTGCGGGCGGCTCGGCGAAACAAGGCCGCGATCGTCGCTTTCAGGCGATCCTCCCCCTGCGCGGCAAGATCCTCAACATCGAGAAGACCGACGACTCGAAGATTTACAAGAATAACGAGATCCAGTCGCTAATCACTGCACTGGGTCTGGGCATCAAAGGCGAAGAGTTCGACGTCGAGCAGCTGCGCTATCACCGCGTCGTAATCATGACCGACGCAGACGTGGACGGCGCGCACATCCGCACGCTGCTGCTGACCTTCTTCTATCGCTATCAGCGCGATCTCGTCGATCGCGGGCATATCTATATCGCTTGCCCGCCGCTCTACAAGGTCGAGCGCGGTCGCAATCACTATTACTGCTATAGCGATCGCGAGCTAACTAGCCTGATTCAAAACGAGTTCCCCGACAATGCTAACTACAATATCCAGCGCTTTAAAGGGCTAGGCGAGATGATGCCGCAGCAGCTTTGGGAAACGACGATGGATCCCGAAACGCGGATGATGAAGCGCGTCGAGATCGAAGACGCTGCCGAAGCCGATCGTATCTTTACGGTGCTGATGGGCGACAAGGTCGCGCCGCGCCGCGAATTTATCGAAACCGAAGGACCGAAGCTCAACCTCGTCGATCTCGATATCTGATACGCAATCCGATTTCGATATCCGATTTCGATTGGGTCGGTACGCCGATGAGCCCCGAGCTTGTCGTTGGCGTAGCCTCTGCGCAGCAGATGGGGCAGTTTCCAGCATGGCGCAATCGAGCTTCGCTAGGTTGGGTTTGGTATGAGCCCAATCTAAGCTTCGAGATCTCGCTTTTCAGAAGCGAGGCGCGATCGCCAGGCTGCAAACTGCAGCGCTCTCAACGCCAATCTCCGTAATATTCTGTAACGTGCGAATGTTGCCGTTATCCCTGCTTTTGCGCGTTTTTACGCACTTTTGCTCCGTATGACTGCGTGCGCGAAGGTTCGAGTCGGCAAAAAAAGTAACAACTCCGAAACTTTATCCGTATCAATCGGGTCAATACCTCATGCTGAGTAGGGAGGGCGAGCACTAAGCCGCACTTTCTGCACCGTGTGACTACTGAGCTTGCAATCCCGAACGCGCTGATGCCACCTAGCTCCAGCGCGATTTTCATGCCAGCAGGTTTACATCAACATCGCCTTCGCCGTATTGCCTCTCTCCGAGGGGGCATACGGGGCTCGATCGCATCTGCTCGAAGCATTTGCGCAGATTTCGCCAAGTCTTAACGTCGTTTAAACGGATTGGGGGGTTTTCGCCCCGTATTCCTGCACGTGGATATCCTGAAGGCGATTTGGGCACAATAGAGCCCACTTAAAAATTTCGCATCTATCCGCTCTTTTCCAACGTTTCCCCGCAGATTATCGATCTACCGATAGCATGAACACCACTTCTCCGCGCCTTACTTCCCGATACGATCGCATTGCCTTTATCGACACGAATGTCGAACGGGCCGACCTTCTCGCGCGGCATTTACGTCCGGGAACGAAGGCTGTCTTCCTCGACGCGCGGCGTAGCGCGTTCGAGCAGATCGATTGCGCCCTGAGCCAAGAGTCCGAACTGCGGGCCGTGGACGTCATCTCCCACGCGCGCCCCGGCGTGTTGGGCTTCGCGGGTGGTGAGGTCGGCCTTGAGGAACTGGGTCGCTGGCGATCGCGGCTGGGTCGCTGGCGATCGGCCTTGGCGGCAGAAGCCGAGTGGCTGTTCTACGGTTGTCAACTGGCGGCGGGTCGCGTCGGGCGGCAGTTCGTCGAGGCATTCGGGCAGAGCCTGGGCGTGACGGTGGCGGCAGCCTCCCACACAGTCGGCGCGGCGACGGGCGGCGGCCGGTGGGATCTCGACGTGGCGATCGGCGATCGGCGCGTCGGGCTAGCGGTAGGCGCGATCGGCCAGGCGCAGTATCCCGCAACACTTCAGCTACAAAACTCCGTTTTCATCTCGAGCAGCAACGGCACCGCGGGAGAAATCTCGACGATTAGCCTTGCCGATGGCTCGGCTACGAAAGTTGGCGACCTTCCGTATCGCACCAACTCGCTCGCGCGTCAGTTTGTTAATCTGAGCGACCCGGGGACACTGTTTGGCATATCGCTCGTCCAAGATACGGGCAACGCTCGGTTGTTCTCGTTCGATCCGTCGAATCCGGCAGCGACTCCAGCCGTTGATGTTGAGTTGAGATTGAATGACGCACCCGTCACCGCTCCCAACTCCAACAACTTTCAGAAGTTCACCCAGGCCAAAGACGGTACGCTCTACGCGACTCAAACCAATAACTTTCTCTACACCATCAACCCCGTACCGGTTGACGACCCCGCAAACCCAGGGACGAACATCGCGATCGTCACCGCGATCGGGCAAATCGACTTTCCCGACGTAGCCAACGACAGTGGCGGCGGCGATATTGCGTTCAACCCGAATAACCCCAACCAGCTCTTCGTGACGCGGATCGGGTCGGGTAGCTTCAGTTTGTATACGGTCAATCTCAATACCTCTGGCAGCACGCCGAGCATCAGCTCGGTCACGAAGATCGGCAACGTCACAGACTCTTCGGGCTTCCCTGGCGTCACTTCGTCCGGTGCGGGGACTTTGGCCTTTGGGAGCGATGGCAACCTGTATCTCAGCGGTCGGGTGGGAAGTACTGACGGCGACCCGATCGGCCTATTTCGGGTCAGCACTTCCGACGCCTCGGCGACGCAGGTGGCGACCTTAGGCATTAACCCCTCGGACTTTGCGAGCTTCCCGATTCCTTCGATCGCCTTAGACCTCGCTGTCGATAAAAGCGATGGCGGTACGGTGACAGCCGATCCGGGCGACGCGGTTACTTACACGGTCTCGGTTGAGTACAAAGGCGCACGAGACCCGGTCACGGGAAACCTCGTCACTGACTTTCCGGTTAGCGGCATCAAGATCGAAGACGTGCTGCCCAGCGATTTGCAGAACGCAAGTTGGGTGCGAACGCTGAGCACCGGCAACACGGTTGGCACCGACGGCAAGCTGACCGGCGGAACGGTGACGCAGACGGTCAACGGCACTGGCAATATCAACGACACGATCGACAACCTCAATGGCGGCTCGGTCATCACTTACACGATTACGGGGACGCTTGCCACCTCACTCGTTGGCGATGACACGATTACGAACCAAATCACCATTACGGCGGATGGTTTCACGATCGTTAACCCAGATGGCTCGCTGACCACTTCTATCAGCGATTCAGACAGTCTGACGATCAATAACGTGCCGCCCGTTCCAGTCGATGCTGTCAACACAGTCAGCCCAAACGAAGCCGTCCAATTGACCGGCCTGTTCGCCACCGATCCTGAAGGTGACGATATTCGCGGCTTCGTGCTCGATCGACCGACGACGGGGACGCTCTTTCTCGGCGATCCGAACAATGGCGGCACGGCAATTACTTTCACGAACGGTAAGTCTCCCGAGCTGACCCCCGCCCAACTCGCCACGGTGTTCTATCAAGCTGACGGTACCTTCACGGGCGAGAGCTTTACTTACACGGCTACTGACGTTAAAGGGAGTACGTCCGAGCCCGCGACGGTGCGGCTCAATCCCCCACCGACAGCTACCGACGACAGCACGACGGTGACGCCGGGGTCGCAAAACGCCCTGCCGGACGACATTCTCTCCGGTACGGACACGAACGCGGGCGGTAGCATCTCGCAGTTTCGCCTCACCTCTTTGCCGACGGGAGGAACGCTATTTGCAGAGGTTAACGGCAACCTCGTTCCCGTGACGACCACGACGAACCTGACGCCCGCGCAGGTAGCCACGCTGGTGTTTCAGGCTGACCCGAACTTTTCGGGGCCGACCACCTTTAACTTCGTGTCGATCGATAACGACGGTGCGGCATCTTCGCCCGCGACGGTCACCCTCAACAGCGGCAATGCCCCGCCGACGACAATCGGCGATCCGATTACGACCGCTCCTGCTGGAACACCAACCACACTGACCGGGCTGGGCGGTTCAGACGACGTAACTCCAGAGGCAGCTCTGCTCTACGAGATCGACGATATTCCCGATCCGAGCCTGGGCACGCTGACCTACACCAGCCGCACGGGTGCAACGGTCACCGTGACTTCGGCGACGACGATCAATTCCACCGAGCTGGGGACGCTGACGTTTACGCCCACGACAGACACCAGCATCTGGCAAGAAGGCTCCACGGCGAGCTTTACCTACGCGGCGATCGACGCGAATAACCTTAAAGACCCAACCCCAGCCAGAGCCTACATTAAGGCCAGCGACCCGACGAACGTTCCGCCGGAGACCTTTGCGATTCCCAGCACTTTCGGCAGCACGAGTAGCGTGCCTGCTGGAGCTGCAACTCAACTCGCGGGGCTTGGAGGGAACGACCCAGACGGTACCATTCGCGGCTTCAAATTCACGACGCTGCCGCCAGCGAATCAGGGGGTTCTGTATCTAGGCGATCCAGCCAATGGCGGACGCATCATCACCCAAGGGGAGGAAATTCCGGCAGACCAGATCGGCAATATCTTCTTCGATGCAACCGATAGCTACAGCGGAGCGACTTTTGCGTACGCGGCAGTCGATAATCAAGGGCGCGAGGACGCCTCTCCCGCGCCGATTACGCTGACCGAAGGCAACGCGCCACCGGAGACGGCGGATGTTTCGACTAATGCGCTGTCGAACGCCATCGTGCCCATTGGCGAACAGCTGAGCGGTACGGACGCCGACGGCATCGCGTCATTCACCATCGACACGCTTCCTCCGAGCAGCCAGGGCGTGCTGTATCTGGGTGGCCCGCCGAGCGCTGGCGGTGTAGCCGTCACTGCCGGAACTGTGCTGACCCCCGACCAGGTCAAGCTGCTCTACTTCGTGGCGAGTGGTAACTTTAGCGGCGCGAGTTTTACCTACTCGGCGACGGATACCCAGGGCAACACCGATCCAACTCCGGCAACGGTCTCGATCGGCGGCAACAACGCGGCTCCGGAAACGCTCGATGTCGGCGCTAATGTCGGAGCGGGCCAGCAGGTGACGCTCGCGGGACTGGGAGGAAGCGACACGGACGGTACGGTTGCTTTCTTCGAGATAGACTCGCTCCCGGCAGCCGCTCAAGGAGTACTGTTTCTCGGCGATCCGGCCAACGGTCGGACGATTCAGGTCGGCGATCGCCTGACTCAGGCAGAACTCGCCACGCTGGTATTCGTGGCAACAGCGGATTTCGTCGGAACGACGTTTACATACTCGGCGATCGACAACCTGGGCTTAAAAGACCCGACTCCTGCGACAGTCACGCTCGGTACGCCCGCGCCGCAACAGTCGTTCGATGCCCTGTTGAACGCGGGGTCGTCATCGGGATCGGGAGCTTCTGGTGCTGCGACGGTCGTCGTTGCGGGGCCTTGCGATACGCCGGACGAGCCTGCCATGCCAACGGTCGAGCGTCTCGACGAGTTGGCCGAACCGAGCGCGATCTCTCTACCGGAGATCGCCATCTCCAACGTTCCCGAAATCGCCAGCAGTCAGCTCGGCACCGACGGTGACGAAAGCCTGTTCGGCGGCGCGGGCAACGACTCGCTGCGCGGCGAGCTGGGCAGCGACGAAATCCTCGGCCTCAGCGGCCGCGATGTGCTGATCGGCGGGATCTCCAGCGATACACCGGTGGGTGGTACGCGCGATCGCGACTTCCTCGCGGGCAACGAAGATGACGACATCATCCTGGCGAGCGAGGGCGAAGATACGGCCTTCGGCGGTCAGGGCAACGACCTGGTCTTCGCAGGGAAGGATGACGATCTCGTCTGGGGTGACCTGGGCGACGACACGATATCCGGCGACAGCGGCAACGACCAAATTGCAGGTGGCGAGTTCGACCCGAATCCCGAGGCGGACAGCGGCGCGGATCTAATCGTCGGTGGCGGCGGCAACGACAGCCTTAACGGTAACAACAATGCCGACACGCTCTCTGGCGGCGCGGATGACGACCTGGTCGAAGGCGGTCAGGGCAACGATATCGTTCTCGGCAACGGCGGGCGCGACGTGCTGCGCGGCAACCGCGACGACGATACGCTCTACGGCGGCGACCCCGGCAGCGATGCGGCCACCGACACCGATATTCTCCACGGCGACACTGGCAACGACCTGCTCTACGGCGGCGTCGGCGCGGATACGCTCTACAGCGGCAAGGGTGACGACGTTGCCTTTGGCGGCTCGGAGGACGACGTAATTTATGGCGACCTCGGTGGCGACACGCTGTCGGGCAACGACGGCAACGACACGATCGCGGGCAGCAACGGCGCGCCGGGAAGCGTCGATTCGCTGGCCGGTGACGTGCTGTTCGGCAATGCCGGGGACGACTTCCTCGCCGGTAACGATGGCAATGACACCATCCAGGGCGGTACGGGCGACGATATCGTTTTGGCCGGTAAGGACGCCGATCGCGTCTTCGGCGACGAGGGTGCGGACACGATCGCGGGCGAGCGCGGCAACGACACGATCGTCGGCGATCGCGAGAACGGCGGCGGCGACCCGGCCGACGCTAACGATCTGCTATTCGGCAACAACGAAAACGACCTGATTAAAGGCGGCATCGGCGATGATTTCATCTTTGCCGGTCGCGATGACGACCTCGTTTACGGCGAAAGCGGTAACGATTTTGTCTACGGCGATCGCGGTAAAGACACGCTGCTCGGTAACGAAGGCAGCGATACAATTCTCGGCGATACCGCCGACTTTACGATCGTCGATGCTGACGGCGACGACATCATCTTCGGCGGTGCGGGAACAGATTTACTGTTCGGCGGCAACGGCGACGACACCGTCATCGGCGGCGCGGACAACGACACCGCGCGCGGCGGCAAGGGCGACGATCGGCTCTACGGCGACGGCGGCAACGACTTGCTGTTCGGCGACCTGGGCAACGACACCATCTGCGCTCACGAAGGCGACGACACACTGGTCGGCCACAACGGCCTCAACAGCGCTGAAGACGGCAACGACTACATGATTGCCGACGCCGGGAACGACCTGTTGCTGGCGAACATCGGCGACGACATCCTAGACGCGGGCGACGGCAACGACTGCCTCTATGGCGGTCAGGGCAACGACTCGCTTTTGGGCGGTGCGGGCAACGATCTGCTCTCGGGCGATCGCGGTAACGATACCCTCGTCGGCGGCGCGGGCTCGGATCGCTTCGTCATCGGCCCCGGCAAAGGCGTCGAAACCATCTCGGACTTCAGCACCGTCGAGGACTTCATCGCCCTCGACGGCGTCAACTTCAGCGAGCTGACCTTCCTCGCCACCAACGCGGGCCTGCAAATCCAGCTCGGTGACGAGGTGCTGGCGATTGTCACCAACATCACGGCGTCGTCGCTGAGCTTCGATCGCTTCACTACCGATATCTCCTGTGGGGACGGCGCAGCTGATGACGGACTCTGTCCCGCCGAGCCAACATTTGACGTCGCTAGTGTGGCAATTGGTGACACCTTCGCCAGTGTACAAATCGGTGGTGATGCGGTCGATGCCATCATTGGCGTCACGGGAGCGGACTCGATCGTTGGCGATGTAGGGAACGACCTGATTCGCGGTGGTTCTGGAGATGACATTATTCGTGGCGGTAAGGGTATAACGGCCAATGCCAACAGCGAGAACGATCGCGATTTCCTCGCAGGCAACGAAGGCCGCGACGTCATCTTCGGCAACGAGGGTAACGACACCATCCTGGCCGGGAAGGACGACGATGTGGTGCTGGCCGGTAAGAACGATGACCTGGTCTACGGCGACTTGGGCAGCGACACGTTGCTGGGCGAGCTGGGCAACGACACCATCATCGGCAGCACGATCGACCAAAACGTTGCCGATCCGGGCAGCGACCTGATCTTCGGCAACGACGGTAACGACGTGCTGTCGGGCAACCAGGGCGCGGACAGCCTCGTTGGCGGCGCGGGTGACGACGTTATCTTTGGTGGCCAGGAGAATGACATTCTCTGGGGCGGCGAGGGCAACGACCTGCTCACCGGCGATCGCGGTACGGACACGCTCTGTGGCGGTGCAGGCGACGACACGCTGACCGGCGGTACGGACGATCGTTTGGTGGGCGATGCGGGTAACGATACGTTCCTGCTGTCGCGCACCTCGCTTGCCGTAACGATCGCAGACTTCCAGGCTGGCGACACCGTCGGTCTGAGCGGCGACTTGACATTTGCGGAGCTGAGCATCGTCGATACCACCAGTGGCGCGACGATCGCTGCCGGTGGCACGACGATCGCGCTGGTGTCGGGGGTTACGGCAGCGACGCTGACGGAAGATCGATTTACGGCTGGCCTGTAAGCCGCCGGTCGGTCTCGTCGATATCCGACTGAGACAGTTTCCATAAAACGTAGTCATCACGCTCGAAGATTTTGCGATCTTCGGGCGTTTTTTGTGGTGGGGTTGTTTTGTGGAGTTGTTGGCGGAGTTGTTGTTGGATGAGGGTGTCGAGGTCGTCGTTGTCGCGGCTATGGATGAGGAGGTCGGTGTCGGGGAGTGCGAGATCGATCGGGCGATCGGTGTCGATCCAAATCAGCGGGTATTCGGGTGGAAGTTGGGGCGCGATCGTGAGGAGTTCTGCGAGAGGGGCATCGGAGACGAGCGTTACGTCGGATTGTTGCGCGATCGCCTGGGCGAATTCCACGGTGCGAAAGGGTTCGGGTTCCCAGCTTTCGCGACTGGAATAGCCGACGACGTTAGACAGACATAGGATCGCGAGTACGATGGCGATCGCACTACGTTGCAGAACGTTTGCCCGATCGAAAACTCGACCCAGCGCCCCGCCCAGCAGCACGATCGCGCCCACGAACGAGAGCAAAAAGTAGCGCGGAATCATCGATCGCGCCCCGCCCAGCAGCACGTCCGGCACAGCCACCAGCAAAAACGGAATCAGTGTTAGACAACCCGCCGCTGCTACGGCTCGCCTCTCGCCCGATCGCCATAGCCACACTGCTGATGCGAGACTCAGAGTAACCACACCAGCCGCCACCAGGAGCGCAACACCTGACGGTAAGCGATCGGGCAAAAAGACAACGGCTTCCGCACTCCGTTGTAGCCAAGCCGACACCAGCTCTCTCGGTGATGTTTCAGCAAAGCGGGCATAGGCAGCAGGCTTACGCAGATAATCCTCCTTACCGAGTGCCATGAGCGGCCAGGGCGCGACGATTGATGCAGCGATCGCGATGCAAGTCAGCCAGCTTCGCCACGCTCGACGACGATCGCGGGTGGCGGCTGCACGGGTCGAAATCGCGACGATCGCACCATGCACGATTGCCAGCGAAGCCGTCAGCAAATGCGTCGCGCCCGCCAGCGTCAAGTACCAACCGTACTGCCGCCACCAACCTTTATTTGAGTCGCGATCGAGAGCCTTCAGTAGACAAATCGTCGCCAGGATTCCGAACAGCAGCCACAGCCCATAATGTCGAATCTCTTGCGAGTACCGCAGCAATACCGGCGATGCGACGGCAAGCATAACCGCACCCCAACCCGCACTCTCGCGGCGAAACAAAGTCCAGCCGAGAGACCAAATTGCGACCACCGCGAATGCTCCCGTCGTCACTGAAAATATTCGCGCCTCAGGGTTTGATTGAAACTCCGATACGAAACCTCGCAACAGTAAAAAATACAGTGGTGGATGCTCGGGCTTCGATTTCAGCGCGACCCAGGTTTCGTTCCAACTGCGCGGGGTGTTGGCCGGGTCGAGGTATTTCGCTAAATCCCCTGCGACAACGTTTTGCTGGTGGAGTTCGCGGGCGATCGTCCGTTCGATGCGATACCCCGCCGCGCGTGTCAGCGAATAGACTTCGTCCTTCCAGAGCGGCTTGTTATCGAGACCGGCAAAGCGTATCAGGAATGCGAGCTGCAACACCACCACAAGGCCAATCTGCGTAACCGTAGGCAGCATCGATCGCTTGCCACGGTCAGACATGTAAGCGACGCTCGATCGCAGTGTTGTACGACTCCGCGATCGCCGCCACATTCACCTCGATCGCCACCGCACCACCGCAAACCGCCACCAGCTTCGAGCCGCCAACCGCTCCGAGCTTGCACCAGTTCTCACCCAGCGAATCCGCCAGTGACGCCTCGAACGCATCCGCATCCGCCGCCGACACCGACACGACAATCCGCGCGCCCGCCTCGCCGAACAGCAGCGCATCGATGCGATCGCCCACCGCCACCTTCGTCAGATCCACGCTCGCGCCGACACTGCCCGCGATACACGCCTCTGCGATCGCCACAGCCAAGCCGCCTTCCGCGCAGTCGTGTGCCGAACGAATCGCGCCCGAGCGAATGCCTTGACGGCACACTGCCTGAACCGCCTTCTCCGCGTCGTAGTCCACGCGCGGCGGTTTACCGGCGATCGTGCCGTGAATCGTCGCTAGATACTCCGAAGCCCCCAGCGTCGGTACTTGCTTCGCCCCCAGCAGATAAATCGCGTCGCCCTCCGACTGGAACGCCTGCCCGACGATGTTTGCCACATCCTCCACCAGGCCAACCATACCGACCACCGGTGTCGGATAAATCGGCGTCGGTTTGCCGTCGGAGTCTAGCGTTTCGTTGTAGAGCGAAACATTGCCGCCCGTCACAGGCGTCTCGAACGCTTTACAGGCATCAGACAAACCGGCACAGGCCGAAGCGAGCTGCCAGTAGCCGATCGGCTTCTCCGGACTGCCGAAATTGAGGTTATCCGTCACGGCCACCGGTTCCGCGCCGACGCAGCTCAGGTTGCGCGCCGCCTCGGCCACGACGTACTTCGCGCCTTCTAGCGGGTCGAGATAGACGTATCGCGAGTTGCAGTCCACCGTTGCCGCACAGCCGCGATCGGTGTCAGTGTCAGCTCCACCGAGGACGGAACGCAGGCGAATCACCGCCGCATCGCCACCACCGGGAACCAGCACCGTGTTGTTCTGTACCTGGTGGTCGTACTGGCGATAGACCCAGCGCTTTGATGCCAGTGACGGCGTATCGAGCAACGTCAGCAGCACGTCGCTCCAGGTTTTGGTCTCGCCCGCGATCGCCACGCCCGTCTCCGTCGCTTCCGGCAGCGAATCCACCGACCACTTCCAGGCTTCCTGCGCGTACTCCGGCGGCTCGGCCATCACCTCACGCTTGTAGAGCGGCGTATTGCTGGTCAGCGCCGATGCGGGAATATCGGCCGCCACTTCACCGTGCCAAAGAATCCGCACCACTGGCTCTTCGACGACGCGACCGGCCACCACCGCCTGCAATCCCCACTCTTGGAAGATATCGATTAGCTCCTGCTCGCGGCCTTTCGCCCCGACAAACAGCATCCGCTCTTGGGACTCGGACAGCAGGTATTCGTAGGGAACCATGCCCGTTTCCCGCGACGGAATTTTGTCGAGATCTAGCTCGATACCGACGCCGCCATTGGCCGCCATCTCCGAGGTCGAGCAGGTGATGCCCGCCGCACCCATGTCCTGCGCCGCGACGACCGCGCCAGTTTTAAAGGCTTCTAGGCAAGCTTCGACGAGGCATTTTTCGAGAAACGGGTCGCCGACCTGCACGGCGGGACGATCGTCCATCGACTCGTCGGTCAGTTCCGCGCTGGCGAAGCTCGCGCCGCCCATGCCGTCGCGCCCGGTGGTGGAGCCCACGTAAAGGACGGGATTGCCAACACCGGACGCGCCGGATTTGACGATCTCATCGGTTTCCATTAGCCCGATCGCCATCGCGTTCACGAGCGGATTGCCGCTGTAGGCCGGATCGAAGTAGACCTCACCGGCGACCGTCGGCACACCAAAACAATTTCCGTAGTGGGAAATGCCGTCGACGACACCTTCAAAAATGCGACGGTTGCGAGCGTCTTCCAGGTGGCCGAAGCGTAGCGAATTCAGCGCTGCGACAGGACGCGCGCCCATCGTAAAAATATCGCGCAGGATGCCGCCGACACCGGTGGCCGCACCTTGAAATGGCTCGATCGCCGACGGGTGGTTGTGCGACTCGATCTTGAACGCCAGCCGCAGTCCATCGCCGAAATCGACCACGCCCGCATTCTCGCCAGGGCCGACCAGGACGCGATCGCCCTCCGTTGGAAACTGGCTCAGCAGCGGTCGCGAATTTTTGTAGCAGCAGTGTTCCGACCACATGACGCCGAACATGCCCAGCTCGGCCTTGTTGGGATGGCGTCCGAGGCGATCGACGATTTCGTCGTACTCCTCGGGCTTGATGCCTTCGGAAGCGATTTCTTCAGGCGAGAACGGGGCGTCTTGCAGGGTAGACATAAAGCAACCGCGAACGACTGACGGCGAACCGACGGAATTATTGTATCCGCGTGGTGTCGCTCTTCGCGATCGGCGATCGCGCTCGACTTTCCAGCGGGCTCAACCCAGCTCGATTGCGACTTCTTCGATATCGTCGAAGTCCGGCAGCGCGATCGCGTCGGTTTCGGGCTCATCGGCAAGCTGGAGACAGGCGCAGTTGGGATCTTCTCGACCGAGGTCGCGGCAGCGGGGAAAGTGAGCCCCGGCACGGCAGCGCGCCAGCCGCTCGAGCAGGTCGGCAATCTCGTGCCGATCGCGATCGAACCCCTCGGCGCTGTAAGGCAGGCGCACGATGTTACTGGCTTCACCCTCCCGAGACTCCGCAAACCAGTAGACCATTGCAATGCGATCGGGCGGATAGTCGCTGGTCGCGGCCAGAACGTAGCGATAGAGCCGCGTCTGCCAGTTTTGCGTCAGCTTTTGTGCCTGCCTCGGTCGGGCGTAGGTTTTCCAGTCGATGATGTCCGCGCCGCTGGCGTTGGCGAGCAGGGCGTCGTAACGGACGAGCAGCTCGAAGGGCGGCAGCGCCAGGATGCGGGTGTGTTCGGCGAGGTGGTATTTGCTCGGGTCGTCGGTGGCGATCGCGCTCTGCGCCAGCCGATCGAGCCAGCGATCGAGCTGCGGGTCTTCGCCGCCGACCGTCAGCCCGAGGGCGCGCTGCTGGAGCAGATGGTGGAAGCGCTGACCGCGATCGAGCGCCTGCCGCCCATTGCTTTCGATCGGCAGCTCGCGGCGCTCGAGAATTTCGGCCTGGTAGCGGCGCGGGCACTGCTCGAACAGGCTTAGATGCCGCTGGGAAACTACGATAGGGTTCGTCATATCGACCGTTTGAGGCGCTGGAACGAGAAAATTGTCGGTGAGTCTGGCAAGGCGCTCGTTGCTATGCTACTGTTAGGTGCCTTTAAACGAAGGCAGACTACTTTGCCGGGGCGTAGCGCAGCTTGGTAGCGCACCACTTTGGGGTAGTGGGGGTCGTGGGTTCAAATCCCGCCGCTCCGATTCTAGAGAAGAGATCGCCTACGCGGTGACAGTTTGATTTACCCCCAAGAAAGCCTGTCGTGCATTTGTGCGGCAGGTTTTTTTTGGCTAAATTTGCCCCACGCACGATCGGTAGAGTGCCGCGCCTACAATAGACGCGTGAAGTACCACCCGCGCGACTGCGCCTCCCGATCTGTCGTCACGACCCTCAGTCTCAAACCATGAATGCGATAACTCGCCTGTGGCTTGTCCGTCTCGAACTCCTCGCCCTTAGCGCGATCGCCGCTCTGACGATCGTGAGCCCGCCCGCTTACAGCGAAGAGGTCTGCCTCCGCGACGCCGAAAACGGTGACGAGTGTCCAGTGCCGATCCGCCTGCGTCCGACGTTCTCTGAAGAGGGTGAGCGCGGCTTTGCCCAACGCAGCTTCGCTGACTCGTTCATCGGAGAGGCGCTCGGCGGCGTTGCCGACCCGTTCGGGGGCGGCAGTGTCGGCGGCGAAAACTCCGGGCTCGACGCTACGGCAGATGACCTAGACGCGGGAGATCGCGGCTTGACGTTCGATGCGCCGTTTGACCCCACCAACGTCATCATCCCGCTCGATGCGGTGTCGAAATAGCCCCCAACCCAAAAGCAAATCCTCGCAAGGCCGTCCGGCGTATATCAAGATAAGAAACAAAATATCGGTATTCTCATGCTCTCCCTGAAGAAGACGACACTGTTTGGTTTGCTGATGACCGCCGGTCTGTTGGGCGCGTGCAGTCAGCCCGGACAGAGCGGCACGGCAGACGAGCCCGTCAGCGCAAGCACTGAAGTCGCGGCGGATACGAGCGCCGACACGCCGGGCGTCGAACCCGCAAAGTCAGCGGCGGACGCACCGGATGGGGCAGGTGCTGAAATGGCAAGCGCTGACACGGGCGATGCGGTTGCGCGCTTTATCAATAAATCCGGCAACGTGGCGATCGAGGGAACCGATCCGGTAGCGTACTTCACCGAAGGCGCGCCGGTGGCTGGCTCAGAGGAGTTCGCCCATGAGTGGAACGGGGCGCAGTGGCACTTCTCGAGCGCCGAAAATCGCGACCTGTTCGCTGCTGAGCCGGAGAAGTACGCGCCGCAGTACGGTGGACACTGCGCCTGGGCGGCGGCACAGGGCTACGTGGCGGACATCGACCCGACGGCTTGGAGCATTGTGGACGATCGCCTGTATCTGAACTACGACGCGCGAATCCAGGCACGCTGGGAGCGCGACATTCCGGGCTTTATCGCGACGGCGGATCGGGTGTGGCCGACGGTGGTTGAAGAGAATCTGTAGGTCGCGTGTAGGTCACTGCGATCGCGCACAGTTGCGCAGCGCCGCCAGTTTCGTTCGCGGGAGTCTCTTTTAGGGGGAGGCAGGTGCGGGCTGACTGGCGGCGCTTTTTAGGCTGTTTTGATTGATGTGGTGAGGCTAAAATCATGAAACGATAGTTTATCGAAGGGTGAGGCGATGGTGGATGTAGGTGAACCGTACGATCGGTGGCTTGAGATAGCTAAATATCCAACGCTCAAAGAAGTATCAAAGATAATTCAAGAGGCAAAAAAGAAAAGCGCAACAGATTTAAACTTGAGCCGACTGGGATTAAAAGAAATCCCTAAGGAAATCACGTCTCTAGAGCACTTGACCACTCTGAATCTGTGTGGAAATCAGCTAACTGAAATCCCGGAATTCATTTCACAGCTAACAAAGCTCAACACCTTAAATTTATCTGGGAACCAACTCACCGAAATCCCAGACTTTTTGCTAAACTTACCAGGTTTTACAAAGTTAAGGGTCAGACATCACGAGCACATCAGCGGTGAAGGAGCCTTGACAATCGGTCTAAATCCGGTGACGACACCACCCCAAGAAGTTCTGGCTCAAGGAATAGAAGCGGCTCGCAACTACTATCGTCAGCTTAGAGAAGAAGGGACGGAAAAACTTTACGAAGCTAAGCTACTTGTTGTTGGTGAAGCTGGAGCTGGGAAAACAACGCTCGCTCAGAAAATCCAGAATCGAGACTACCAACTCGACACTCTTCCCAGCACTGAAGGAATTGATATTCTTCATTGGCAGTTCCAGCACTCTAGCGGCTCTTCTTTTCGAGTCAATATTTGGGACTTTGGTGGACAAGAAATTTATCATTCGACCCACCAATTCTTCCTAACTAGACGTTCTTGCTATGTCCTGGTCGCTGACAATCGCAAAGAAGATGACAACCTTTACTACTGGCTGAGTATTGTCGAACTTCTTGCAGAAGACAGTCCTGTTCTGGTCGTCAAAAATGAGAAAGGCGATCGTCAGCGCGATCTAAATTGCAATCAAATGCGCGGCGAGTTTCCACAGCTCAAAGACAGTCTTGCCACAAACCTCAAAACCGATCGTGGTTTCTCCGCAATCCTTAGTCGGATCCGCTACCACCTTACAAATCTTCCGCATATTGGAGATGAGCTACCTAAAACTTGGGTGCGTGTCCGCAAAGCACTTGAAGACGATCCGCGCAACACAATTTCGCTCGATACTTATCTTCAGATTTGTGAGGAGAATGGCTTTAAGAAGCGTCGAGATGCTCTTCAGCTTGGACGGTATCTACACGATCTTGGCGTTTTTCTACATTTTCAGGATGACGATCTTCTCACTAAAACAATTATCCTGAAGCCTACTTGGGGAACTGATGCCGTTTATAAAGTTCTCGGCAATCCGATTGTTAGACGCAATCAAGGCCGTTTTACTCGCCAAGACATCGAACGTGTATGGTTTGCAGAAGAATATGTTGGTTTGCACGGCGAGCTTCTTAAGTTAATGATGAAGTTCCAGCTCTGCTATGAGCTGCCGAGCCATCCTAGAAGTTATATTGCTCCACAACTCCTCAATCCCAATCAACCTCGATATCCTTGGAATGAATCCAACAACCTGCTTCTCCGTTATAGCTATGAGTTTATGCCAAAGGGTATTCTGACTCGCCTTATTGTTGCCTTGCACCGTTCCATCGCAACACTTCGTACGAGGAAAAGACAAATGGTTTGGCGTACTGGGGTCATTCTTGCTAAAAATCAAACCTTTGCGGAAGTGATAGAGTTTCACGACCGACGCAAGATCGATATTCGATTGCAGGGAAAAAACAAACGCGATCTTCTGACAGTGATCGCTCATGAAATCGACAAAATTCACGAAAACTTGCATCGGCTTAAGTATAAGAAACTTATTCCCTGCAACTGTAATTCTTGTCAAGATAGCCAGTTCCCGAATATGTACGATCTCGAACATCTTCGAGAAAGACTCCGCCGTGGCAAGCAAACGGTGGAATGCTACAAAAGCTACGAAGATGTCAACGTTCGCGGCCTGATTGATGATTCTGTCGGTTCTGTTGAGGCTCAGCAAAAAAGCGAGCGCCCCCCACAGGTCGTGACCAACATTTATCAGAACAATTTCGGCGATGGCGACAACGTCGGGAATAACAAAAACATTCAGAACAGTTGAGGAGGTTATTGCCATGTCTCCTTCAGTCGATCGCCTGATCTCCCAACTCCCCACCCTCCGCTGGCAAATCGCCGACTACCACACCGCGATCGCCAGCGGCCTCCTCGACGATCGCCCTGTCGAACTCCTCGCCCACCGCCTCATCGAAATGAGCCCCGAAGGCCCCGAACACGCCCAAATTAGCACCGACGCCGCCGACTACCTCCGTCAACAGCTTCGCGATCGCGCCATCGTCCGCGACGCCAAACCCATCACACTGCCTGCCGTCGGCTCCGAACCCCAGCCCGACCTGGCGATCGCCTATCCCGATCGCGCCACCTATCGCCAACGCCACCCCCAACCCGACGAAATCTTCTGGGTCGTCGAATACGCCAAAACCACCCTCGCCCGCGACCTCGACATCAAACGCCTCCTCTACGCCGAAGCCGGAATCCCCGAATACTGGGTCGCCAACCTCGAAGGCCGCGAACTAATCCGCTTCTGGCAACCCGAAGCAGGCGACTACCGCCAACGGCAAACCCTCACCGCCGGGACGGTCTCGCCCGTCTGCTTCCCCGAGCTAGCGCTCTCCGTTGCGACGATGCTCCGAGGCTGGTAGGGCGACGGCTTTGCTACGATCGAGACCGGCATCTCTTACACGAAACCGCCATGACCGTTTCCCCCGATCGCCAGCAGGCCAGACAAAAAAAACGCCAGCAAACTCGGCAACAACTACGTGCCGAACTCACTGCCCTGCCCGACTGGCTGCGCCGCCCGATCGGCAACGCCAGCGAAATTTCCACCGTGCAGCGCCTCGTTAAACAGCACGGCATCCACACTATCTGCGAAGAAGGCCGCTGCCCGAATCGCAGCGAGTGCTACGCCAACCGCACCGCCACCTTCCTGCTGATGGGGCAAACCTGCACCCGCGCCTGCGCTTTCTGTCAGGTGTCGAAAGGTCGCGCGCCGATGCCCCTCGATCCGGGAGAACCGGCTAAGGTGGCCGACTCAGTGCAGCAGCTCGGGCTGCGCTACGTGGTGCTGACCTCCGTGGCACGCGACGATCTGGCCGACAGCGGCGCGGGCTGGTTCGCGACAGTGATGGACGCGGTGCGCGGTGCCAACCCCGGCATCGAGATCGAGGTGCTGACGCCGGACTTTTGGGGCGGCAAGTCCGCGACGCTGACGCCGGAAGCGCAGCAACGATCGCGCGTCGCCACGGTCGCTGCTGCTAAACCCGCCTGCTATAACCACAATCTGGAGACCGTCCGCCGCCTCCAAGGCCCAGTGCGACGCGGCGCGAAGTACGAGCGATCGCTCGCGGTGCTGCGTACCGTGAAGGACACCGACCCGACGATCGCAACCAAGTCCGGGCTAATGCTGGGGCTGGGCGAAACCGAGGCGGAGATCGTCGAGGCGCTGCGGGATTTGCGCGAGGTGGGCTGCGATCGCCTGACGCTGGGGCAGTATATGCGACCGGCGCTCGATCGCCTGCCGGTGGAGAAATATTGGACGCCGGAGGAATTCGATCGTCTCGGTGCGATCGCCCGCGACTTGGGGTTCGCTCACGTGCGATCGGGGCCGCTGGTTCGCAGCTCGTATCACGCGGGCGAGGCGTAGATCCCGGCTAGAGATTCAGAAGCCGGACTTTTTAAAAGGATACGACTGCTCGGGGGATCGGGTTAGTCGGCTTTGGCGGTGACTGGGCTGTCGGGTTCGCTGGCAGGCTTTTGGGCGGACTTTTTCGTGGACTGGTTGGCGGTGTGGGAGCCGTTTTCTTTCGCGAAGGGCAGTTCGGCGTTGATGGCATCGATTTGCATCTGTTCGTGCTCGTTGATTTGGCCGAGGTAGGGCACGATGACCTTACCGAGCTGGCGGGCGTAGAAGCGGTGGACGCTGTAGTTAGGCGTGGCGGGGAAGCCGCGTCGCTTTTTGTGGCGACCGCCCGCGCCGGGGTCGAAAGTTTTGATGCCGCGATCGATGCCCCACTCGATCGGGCTGTAGTAGCAAGCGTCGAAGTGCAGGCAATCGATGTCGTTGTCGCTGCCCCAGTAGCGCCCGTAGAGTCGATCGCCTTTGGTCAGGCAGAACGACATGCCCAGAGGCCGCTCGGGGCTGCCGCCTTCGTTGTAGGCCGCGACGAAGACGATGCGGTGGCGGTAAGAGTGCTGGAGTCGCTCGAAAAACTCTGGCATTAAGTACTTGCTGCCCCACCAGCCGAATTTGTCGCAGGTGCTGGCGTAGAAGCGGTACATCTGCGAGAAAAACGAGTCGGGGATCTCGTCACCGGCAAACACCTGGAGCCTGAGCCCCGCTTTGGTGACGGCTTTGCGTTCGCGCTTGATATTGCGGCGCTGGTTAGCGTTGAAAATCTTGAGATAGTCGGAAAAATCTGCGAATTCGTCGTTCGACCAGATGAAACTATGGTGGAGCCATTTGTTAAAGCCGCACTGCTCGATCGTCGCTCGCCATTCGGGGTCGGTGTAGAGAAAGTGACAGCTGGAGATGCTGTTGCGATCGCAGAAGCGATCGATTTGCCGCACCATCTGCGCCGTCATCTCGGCGTCGTCTTCGCTGGGCGCGATCAAGAAACGATAGCCTTCGGCGGGAGTAAATGGGCTCATGCCGAGCAGCTTGGGGTAGTAGTTGACCCCGATGCGATCGGCGAGTTCGGCAAACTGCTGGTCGAAGACGAATTCGCCGTAACTGTGGCCCTTCAGGTACATTGGCGCGGTGGCGATGAGGTTGCCTTCGCGGCGCACGGTCAAATGGCAGGGCATCCAGCCCGCTTGGGCGACAGCGCTGCCGGATTTCTCCAGGTCGTTGAGCCAATCCCACTCAAAAAACGGGGTCGCCAGCGGCATCGCCAGAGCGTCCCACTCGGCTTTCTCGACTTCGCTCACCTGCTGGATCCAGGCAAATTCGTAGCGACTTTGTCCGAACATAATCTGGTATTTGAGGGGGGGCGCTGTCGATCGAGACGGCTCGGTCTCCATAGATCTCCTGAATCGCAGCGCATGGCGATGGAGCTAGGATTCACGTGCATTTGTAAGGCTGTTTAGCGGTGCTGCGATCGCGACGCCTTTTACCGTTCGTACTATGGCATTTTCTTTTCCTGCGTGCCGCCCTCCATACACCTCTTCTTCCCATGAATCGCTTTTACTCCTCGATCTTCTCCCCACCCCCTCGCCTGCGGGTTGCCATGTTGGCCGGTCTGCTCGCTTTACCCGTGGCGGGCGCTCTGGCCTCTGAGGTGCGGGCGCTTCTCCCAGAAGAATCTGACATGGCCCCAATTTCGGAGCGAGTCGCTCAGTCGGGCAATTCCATTCCGGGGTCGGGCGTGCCAGACAGCTCGCCGCTGACGGGCTCGGCGCGTTTTATTCCGCCGACAGATGACGAGGTGGGCGAAACGGGCAGCGGCTCGACGCGCGATGGCTGCAATCACATGTTTGCAATGGTACCGAGCTCCAGCGGCGCGCAGGCTCAGCAAGCGTTTCAAAATCTGCCGGTCGATCGCAGTCGAGAGGCGTTCGATCTATTCGTCTACGTAGCTCCCAAAACTGTAACGTCAGAGGACTCTATAGATGAGGATTCGGCAGCTAGCAGTGGAGACTCACAATCCCTGATTGTTGCTCTGTCTGATGCCGCTCAACTCACTCCCGCTCCTACTGCTTTACAGAAGGTCACCCCAGCCGATGACCAATCTGTTATTTTGCGCGTGCAGCTGGCATCTTCGCTAGCGGAAGAAATCGAACACGAATGGATAGCTTTTCTGTGTGCGGGGAATGACATTGACGTAGAGGATGACGTCGCACAAGAGGAGATAGAAGATGCACTAAAGGAGATCGACGATATACAGTTCGGAATTTTAGAGCTTGCTGATGTCCCCAGCGCGGCCAGCATTGAAATAGAAACCGCAACGGCGCTCGTGGCGCGCGCGCAAGCGTTGGCTGCTGCCGGTTTTTGGTTCGATACGCTAGCGGCTCTCGACGACGCACGACGTATGGCGACGACGCCGGAAGAGCGCGCTCTAGTCGAAACCAACTGGCAGTCGGTATTCGAGTCGATCGACTGGGACTTTGAAGCGCATCCTCTAGCCGACGTGCCGGTGATGACAATCGAAGAGCTCGAGGCGGAAACCGGTATTGTGGCCGAAACCCTAATCATGCCCTAGCTTCTGGAGCGATCGAGATGGCCACGAGGGGGGAGATTCTGCGTTCCGACAACCCGACGCGATCGCGCTAGAATCCCGAACGTCGAGTTCGGTTACACTCACGATCTGGGCTGGGTATTTTTGTTGATGAGGGCTATGAGGCAGATCTCCCCCGTGGGAATTCAACTCCGTCGCGTACTCGAACAGTGGCGCTCTATTTTGACCGTCTCGACGGGGATGACGCTCTTGACTTCCGCCTTTGGCTATATCGGCGGTTTGCAAGGGGTCGAGCTGAGTTTTTACGACGCTTTTATGCGACTGCGTCCGTCGGCAGACCGCGACGAGCGCATCGTTCTGGTGACGGTTAACGAAGCCGACCTGGAGCGGTTGCAGCACTGGCCGATCTCCGACTTCGACCTGGCCCGCGCGATCGAGGCGATCGCCGCCCAGAAGCCCAGCGCGATCGGCCTGAACATTTACCGCAACCTGCCGGTGCAGCCCGGACACGCCCTCTGGCGGACGGTGGCCCACAGTACCGACAACCTAATCGGCGTCTACAAACTCGGGATTCCGCGCGTCGAAGCGCCGGAGGCTCTGGCGGAGGTCGATCGCGCTGCTTTTAGCGACCTGCCGATCGACTTCGATCGTCGCCAGCGCCGCGCCATGCTCAGCCTGCGTGCCAACGAAATGCGGCCCCGCGCCCAGCTCGATCTGCCCGACGATATCCAACTGAGCTTCGCGATGCAGCTCAGCCTGCTGCACCTGGAGCGCGACGGCCTGCTGCCGGATTTGTCGGCGGCCTCGGCGGCCTCGCCGACGATCGCGTGGGGAGAGGCGACGTTCCGCCCGCTGCTCAGCTACGGCGGCGGTTATGCGAGCGGTCGGATTCCGGGCTACCAAATTTTGCTCGACTATCGCGGCGTCGCGCCGGAGACCTTTTCGTCAATTTCGCTCGCGCGCGTGCTCGAGGGGGATGTCCCCGCCGATTTGTTTCGCGATCGCGTCGTTATCTTAGGCACGACGGCAGTAAGCCTCGATGCTCGCTGGCACACGCCATTTTCTTACAGCACGCTCGATAACCTCGACGCGACGCCCAGTCTCTACGTCCACGCCAATATCGTCAGCCAGATTCTCAGCGCGGTGCTCGACGGTCGCAATTTTTTACAGGCCGCGAAGCCAACGCAGAAGTTCTTGTGGCTCTGGAGCTGGACGATCGTCTTTCACAGCCTGTGCGTCGCGATCGCCTGCGCCAGCGACAAGCCCCACGCCAAGGCTCAATCCCTGACCTCGCAGCTGGCATTCGGCGCGGTCGTGCTGTCCGGCCTCACGATCGCCACCAGCTACGGCGCGTTTTTGATGCACCTGTGGCTACCGACCTTTTCGCCGATCGCCTCAGGCATGATGGCGAGCCTTGCCGTCCTCGTCCGCCAGCGCAACTCGTTCGCGCGGCTGGCGACCACCGACGACCTGACCCAGCTCGCCAATCGCCGCTACTTCGACGAGTTTATCGAGCGCTCTTGGAAAGACCGCCGCATGCGCCAGGAAATTTCGCTGCTGCTCTGCGATGTGGACTTCTTCAAGCGCTATAACGACACCTACGGCCACCAGGCGGGCGATGTTTGTTTGAGTTCGGTGGCCCGTGCCATGTCCAACGCCGTGCGCAGTAACGACCTGGTGGCGCGCTACGGTGGCGAAGAGTTCGCGATCGTCATGCCCGGTTGCCCGCTGGAGGTTGCCGAGCGGGTTGCCGAGCGTATGTGTCAGGCGGTGCGCGACCTGAGTTTGGATCACCAAGCCTCGGACGCCGCGCCCCACGTGACGATTAGCTGTGGTATTGCCTCGACCAGTTTGGGAGTGTTCGAGCGACCCGAAGAGCTAATCGAAGAAGCCGATCGGGCGCTGTATCTGGCCAAAAAGGAGGGACGCAACTGCTACCGCGTCTTGGTGAGCTTGGATATCGAAGTGACGAGTTCCCCGTCGCCGACGACCGACCTGCCCGCCGCATCGGAAACAGACGACGACCCGCAGCCTGCCTAGAGATATGCGTGAATCGAGGCTCAGCTCGCCGGGTCGTTCTGGTGACGATCGCTGTGGTGCTGGTGCTGGACGCGGCGATCGAGCTGGACGGCGCGGCCGATATCTTTGGCGGCGCGGCGGATCGTCTCGAAGTCTGCTGCTGAGTCGGCGGCGGTGGCGTCGCGCTCTGCGAGGCGATCGAGGGCGGCGAGAACAATATCGAACTGTTCGCTGAGGCGATCGCTCGACTGCTTGACGCAGGACTCGAAATCGCCATCGGACTGGGGCGCGTGGGTCATGACGTGGGGGAAGAGGGCCGCGCGAATCGCGCCGAAATGCTGTGTAATCTCGCCAGTATTATATCAACCGCATCCAGCCTCCTCTGGAAGGGGCCGTTCCCTCAATTGTGGCTGTCCGCTGCGGCCTTTGCGGCTTTCGGGGCCAGCCACATCGCGAAGTCCCGTGCGAAGCGGCCTTCGGCAATCGCCTGCCGGATCGAGGTTGTAAAGCGCACCAGTTCGGTGATGTTGTGGATCGAAATCAGCGTGTAGGCGAGCTGCTCGTGGGCTTTAAGCAGGTGGCGCAAATAGGCGCGGGTGAAGTGGGTGCAGGTGTAGCAAGGGCAGTCGGGGTCGAGAGGCGTGTGGTCGTGCTGGAAGGTAGCGTTTTTAATATTCCAGCGCTCGCCGCGCACCAGCGCCGCGCCGTGACGGCCGAGGCGAGTCGGGATCACGCAGTCGAACAGATCGACGCCCGCCGCGATCGCCTGAGCCATTTCGCGGTACGTACCGACGCCCATGAGGTAGCGCGGCTTATTCTCCGGCAACTGCGGTGTGGTGGCTCTGACGATTTTTTCGATCAGTTCTGGCGGTTCGCCGACGCTGACTCCACCGATCGCGTATCCCGGCAGGTCGAGATCGCGCAGCTGGGCCGCCGCCTTGGCGCGCAAATCCAGATACGTGCCGCCTTGGACGATGCCGAATAGTGCCTGGTCGGGGCGGGCATGGGCGGCAATGCAGCGCTCGAGCCAGCGATAGGTGCGCGCTGTGGCCAGCTCGACGGCTTCGCGGGTGGCTGGGTAGGGCGGGCACTCGTCGAAGGCCATAATTACGTCCGCACCCAGGGCGTTTTGGATGGCGATCGAGCTTTCCGGGGTCATCTCGATAATGTCGCCGTTGCGGGGCGATCGAAACTTGACGCCGTGTTCGGCAATCGTACGCATCTTGCTGAGGCTAAAGACCTGGAAACCGCCTGAGTCGGTCAGCATCGGCCCGTCCCAACCCATAAATTCATGCAGGCCGCCCCCGGCTTTAACGATCGCCTCTCCCGGCTGGAGGTGCAGGTGGTAGGTGTTGGAGAGCACCATCTGCGCGCCCGTGCCTTTGAGCTGATCTGGCGTCAGGGTTTTGACGTTGGCCAGGGTTCCGACGGGCATAAAGCGCGGCGTCTCGACGATGCCGTGGGGCGTGTTGAAGACGCCGACGCGGGCCTGAGTGTCGGGGCAACGAGCGTCGCAGCGATACTCGAAGTGGGCGAGGTCGGATTTAGGGTCGGGCACGTCAAAACCTCTGTGGAATATCCGTCAGTCGAGCGATCGGGCCGTCGAGCGAGCCGTCAGGATTCGTCCGCCTGCACGTCCTGCCAGTCGGCGCGCTGCCCGAGGCGATCGGCCCAGCGGACGCCCTGGGCGAAGTTACCGATCGCAGTGAGCAGCGACAGCAGGAAGTAGAAAATGCGAATTCCCCACATGCAAATCGCGAACACCTGGGGCAAGTCCAGCGAAAAGGGCAGCGGCGTCAGTATATTTTCTAAGCGATCGGCGGCTTGGGATTCGAGGGAGTCGATGCGCTCCATCTGTATCTGGGTTGTCGGCAGGCCGGGATATTTAGCGGTGTGGAGATAAAAGCCCAGCGCGCCGGTGCGATCGACTTTATCTTGCAGATAAATGTCAGTTTGGGCGATCGCCTGCTCGGTGGTCAGTTCCTCGGCCCGCGCGAACTCGTCAAGCCAGCTTTCGTAGCGGATGGTACTGCTGATGCTGAGGATCGCGGGCAGCGCGAGCAGCCCCACCGTGGCGTTGACGCGGATACCCAGATCGCGTGGTACGAGCAGCGTCGCCAACCCCAGGCCGAGGCCGAGGATAGCAAAGACGACGACGTTAAATACCTCTGAAGCTTCGACGCCGCGCAGCAGGTCGCCGAGGAACTGAATCTGATAGAGCGAGATTTCGGTGAACCGGGCCGTCAGTTGCTTGACCTGGAAGGCGAGCACGACCGTCGCGACGGAGAGAGCCACGAAGACGATCGCGGCGAGGCCGGTCAGCAACTGCTGGGCGAAGCGTGGCGCTTTAGCAAAGCGCGAGGTTGCGGTTCGTGAGGTTGCGGGGCGCGATGTCGTGGAACGACGCTGCCGCAGCGAGGTGGCTTCGGTTTTGGGCGAGCCTCCGGTCTCGGACAAGCCTCCGGTCTTGGACAAGCCGGAAAGTGGCGGGCGGGTCGTCGGTTGTCGGGTCGTCGATGCGGTCTCGTTCGGGTTGGAAATAATCTCGAGCGGGGCATTGCGGCGAGGGTCGTATTCCGCCGTCCACAGCGAACTCACCCCACCGAGGGCATAGCCGCGAATCACGACGCGATCGACCTGTTGGGGGCGCAGACGATCGAGGCCGCGCCGGACGAAGTTCGCCATAAACGTCGCGTCCGGGCCTTCGCGGCTCGTGGCCAGGATCGTCAAACAGCCCGCCTGCAGAGCCGCACGCACTGTCACCTGCTTGCGCTGTAGCGAGTGATTCATCAGGGTGGCGATCGCGTCGGGATTGCCGCCTTGAGCCTGGGAAAAAATATCGGAACGAACCATGCGTCGGGTGCGGCTTCGTGGGGCGCAGTAAGCGCGCCATATCGCGCAATTGTATCGCGCGACACTCTCGACTCGGACGGCCGCTCTTAATTGGCCAAGGTCGTCAGGGTTTGCGATAAGTAGGCCGCTGCGGCCTCGACGGTGGCAATCGCGTTTTCATAGAGCATCCGAGTCGGCCCGAGGACGGAGACGCTGCCCACCGGGCGATCGCGGCGCTGGTAGCAGGCGGAGACCAAAGCGCAGCTCTGCATCGGTTCGAGGGGGTTCTCCGTGCCGATGCGGATCGTGGCGCGCGGCCTTGCCGCTGTCGCTTCGTCTGCTTCGGGCGCGGAGTCTGGCGCGAGAAGGGGGGCGAAGACAAAGGGAAACAGGCGATCGGGCTCTTCTTCGATCAAGTTGACCAGGGGCAGCACCTGCATGGTCTCGGAAAATTCCGGCTGGCCGAGCACCTGGGACAGTCCGCCGACGGTCATATTGGCGTGGGTGACGCTGGCGAAGCGCTGGGTGACTTCGGCGAGCATCGCGGCGATCCCGTCGCTGTATTTTTGAAATTCGCGCCCGAGTTCTCGATCGTCGAGCTGGGCCAGGTCGGAAACGGGGCAGTCGCGCAGGTGCTCGGTCAGGAAGTTCGAGAGGATCGTCAGCTCGCGATCGAGCTGTTCGTCCAGGCGATCGCGCTGTTTGCTATCGAGGGTCGCGTCGCTGTCGGGCAGCGCGAACAGCACGGACTTGGTTTCGTAGCTATCGGTCACGACCACTGCCATGACCTTACGATCGTCGACGCGTACGAGCTGCAGGTGCTTGAGTTTTGCGCCGTCGGGCTGGGGCAGCGTGATGAGCGTAATGCAGCCGCTCAGGCGCGAGAGGAGCTGGGCCGCGTGGCGCAGGGTTGCTTCGACGTTGCCGTTCCAGTCCAGCCGCTCGTCGAGCGATCGGGCGATCGCGTCGCTATAAGCTTCGCTGAGGTCGAGGAGTCGATCGACGTAGACCCGATAGCCCGAGTCCGACGGGATGCGCCCTGCCGAGGTGTGGGGTTGGTAGAGCAGTCCAGCCCGCTCGAGCGCACCCATGCTCGAACGAATTGTTGCCGAACTCACGCTTAGGTTGTAGTCGCGCACGAGAGCCTTCGACCCGACGGGCTCCGCCGTGGCGACGTAGTGACGGACTGTCGCCCGCAGGATGTGTTTCTGGCGACCGGTCAAACCAACGCCGCACTCTGGCAGGGACTCGGGGATCGACATGGGCTTCAATCAGTTTCGGTACGTCGGATGTTGCGGGCGCGGTTGGGAAGCAGCGGTTTTTTTTCGGGTGAGTTTACCGCGATGCCCACTTCTTATGATAAACGCGCTCTATTTCTGAAGGCGTCCATGATAAACCGTTGCTGTCGAACTCACGTCGCCGGGTCATTGCGTCTCCCGACGCGCGATCGCCGCAAACTTCCGATATGGCAAGTCTCAGAGATTCGAGCGAAATCTCGCCGTTCGATCGCGCCCTAGGCTTCGGCCTCAGTTTCGCTGCGCGCACCCCGCACCAAAATCACCGTCGCCTTGCAGCCCCGCGCAATTTCGTAGGGAATATTGCCCCGCAATGCCTGCTGGATCGACTTTTGCTCGCTCGCCCCCAGCAGCACCACGTCGTATTTGTGGCGGTGGGCGATCGAGATCGTCCGCTCGACGACCGAGTGCCCCACCAGCGGCGTCGCCGACACCGGCAGCTCGATCCGCTCGCTCAGGTCGCGGGCGATATCTCTGAGCTCCTGGCCGCGTAAATCGACTTGCTGTGGATCGAAAACGCGGCACAGTCGTACCGCCGGTTTCTGCGCCAGACTCAACAGTCCGGGCAACAAGTCCAGGCCCAGCTTGGCATTCTGGCCGCCTGCGACCGGCACCAGCCAGCGATCGAGGACCAGAGCTTCGGCTTCGGCGGGAGCGTTGCGCGACTGATGGGGGTGGGCTCCGTTGCGCGCCGCCGACTTGACCGCCTCACCCCACTTCACCAACATCACATCGCAACGTACCCGGCGCAGCAGGCGATCGATTCGCGCCCCGACAAACTGCCCCGGCGCGAGTTCTTCGGTACTCCAGCCCATCACCAGGCGATCGATGCGGCGGTAGCGCAGCGTCTCCAGAATCGTCGGTACGATGTCGTGGGCGACGCGGATTTGTGCGTGGGTGGCGACGCCGCAATCGCCCGCGATCGCAGCAACGGTTTCGATGTCGCGGCGGTGGCGATTGAAATCTACGTCCGCCTCCGAGGGTTCGATGTGCTGGGGGACCGTCACGACATGCAGGCACTCGAGTTCGTAGTCGAGCGATCGCGCGACCTCCGCCGCTAGCCGCACCAGCGCCGCCGAGCGAGCGGGGTCAGACAAAGCCACGAGCATCCGCCCGCGCCCGCTAGAGGGCGCTTGGGTGCGGTAGATCAAGTACGACGGATCGACGCGATCGTCGATTTCTTTGGGTAGGTCGAGCTGGCGAAACTCCGTACGGATAATGTCGCTGCGGGTAATGATCCCGACCAGCCGCCGCCCTTCGACCACCGGCAAGCGACCGATCTTGTGGTAGTTGAGCCGGTAGAGCACATCGGCGAGGGTGCCGCTGCTTTGGACGGAGACGGGGTTGCGCGTCATCACCTGGCTCAGGGGAACCTCGTCGCGAGACTGCACTCGATCGATCAGGTCGCTGTGGGTGACCATCCCGACCAGCTTGCCGTCGCGCAGCACGGGAAAGCCCCGGTGTTTCGAGCGCGCGAACCGCTGGCGCACCTCGCCCATTTTTAGATCTTCGGGGAGGGTTTCGACGCGGCGTTGCATCACCGCCCCCGCTTCTAGATCGCTGAGGTACTCACGCTCGGGTTGAGACTCGTTTTGCTTGAGGCCGCTTAGCTTATAGATACGGTCGTCGAGCGAGCCGCTCCAAAGACGCTCCGACACCACGTTAGACACCAGCACCACCACCATCAGCGGCAGGACGATATTGAAATTCATCGTCATCTCGAAGACGATCGCGATCGCCGTGATCGGAACCTTCGAGACCGCCCCGAAAAAGCCCCCCATCCCGGCCAGGGCGTAGGTGGTGGGGTTGCCCAGGCCGAGCCAGAGCTGAGTGAGCGTCCCGATCAGCGCCCCGAGGGCTGCGCCCAGGGTCAGCGCTGGCGCAAACACCCCGCCCGAAGCCCCCGACCCAAAGGCAATCGTCGTCATCACGAACTCTGCCACTAGGGCCAGCACCAGCGTCCCGAGGCCCACATCTCCCGTTTGCAGCAGCTCGCGCAGGGCCGTACTGTCGCGAAAGGCCACCGGTAGCAGGCAGACGATCGTCCCCGACAGCAGCCCTGCCAGCGCCATCCGTTTGGGCAGGCTCCAGTTCAGGCGGCGGTTCCACTCCAGGCTGGCGATCGCGCAGCGGTTGAACCAGCCGCTGAGCACCCCTGCCATCACTCCCAGCAGCAGCAAAAAAGGAATATCGATCGCCTCGAAGGTCACCTCGAACTGCGGCAGCACCTCTGGATCGAGGCTCCAGGTGTTGCCCCCCAGCAGCCGCGACACCACCGCCCCGATAAACGAGGCCAAAATCGCTGTCTCCAGCGTCAGGCTCGACATATCTCGCAGCAGCTCTTCGATCACGAATAGCACCCCGGCGATCGGTGCGTTAAAGCCTGCCGCCAGCCCCGCCGCCGCCCCCGCCGCGATCGTCTGGCGACGAAACGCGGGTGAAGTGGGAAACCAGCGCGTCATCACCGCCGCGAGGGTGGCCCCGACATACACCGTCGGCCCCTGCCGTCCCAGCACCAGCCCCGACCCCGCCACGGCGATCGTCGCGACCAGCTTGACGATCGCCGTTCGCAGGTTCATCACCACCTTCGACTGCGCTAGCCCGCGCGGGGCCAGCGCCAGCTTGATATAGGGCAAGCCGCTCCCTTTTGCCTGGGGCGCGAGTTCGACAATCGCGATCCCCGCCAATCCCGCGCCGATCGCGCCGAACAGCGGGAGCACGAACCACGCCATATCTTCGGCGGCCGCCACCCGCAGGCCGCCGACCCAACCGATCCCCTGCCGCAAGAAGAACGCTGCCAGCCCGGAAACGATCCCGATGGTGCAAGCCTGGAACAGCGCGACTCGCCGCGAGGCCACCCCCGTGGACGGGTTCGCCAAAACTTGCCAGATCTTTTGCCAGACCTTAATGAGTGAGTGATGCACGAATCCGTTCGCCGGGCGCTCCATACTGGGTTCTCAAAATCGACCGGAATCGCGATCGCAACATCAAGAATGTAAAGATTTGATACGAAAATTATATTTGCGTGTTAATATCGTCACCAAGATTAAACATTTTGAGTATCAAAGCTTATGCCTTACGTCAGCGAAGATGGTGGTCGCCTCAACAACTATGCCGTCGAGCCCAAAGTGTACATGGCAGAGCCGCCCACGAATGTCGAGAAACGCAACTATCTCATCCTTGGTGTTGGCGGCGCTGTCGTAGTTGCAGCCGTTGTTGCGATCGCCTTCTTCGCGTCGAGCGCTGCAGCGTAACTGATGCGACTCGCCCGGACTGTCCTCAGGCGCTCGTTCAATTGCGGTAGTCCCTCTATCTGATAGCGCTATCGTATCGATCTGGCTCGCTGAATTGGTAAGGGCAGATACAGCCCGCCATGTTGCGCAGTCGCGCGGTTCTGCTAGAGTTGCAGCCAGCGTGCGGATTAGGGGACAGATTTAAGAGCGAATCGCAGAATTTAGAAGCCTCCTAGTCAATAGGGGGCTTTTTAGCGTGAAAAGCTGTTATCTACTGGTTCGAGCAACCCCATCGCGCTGACATGCCGAGAATCGGAGCCCGACTTTCAATCGGCCGATCGCGTGCCCTGCGACCGCATCCATCGCCGCCTTCCCGTGGAGTTTCGCCCCATGTTCGATCTCGAAGCGGCGCTCGAACGCGCCATTCCCGAGCTGAACCTTCTGACCTTGGCCACACCAGACATCACGCCGGGCGCGCTGCTCGAGTCGCGCCGCATCGATCGCTGCGTCGGGCGGATCGAGCCGTTTTTGGTGCCGCCTTTCGATCGCTCGACCTTTGAGACCGAGCGCCACCCTGCCGCGATCAACCTGCGCAGCCTCGAGGCCGAACGGTCGGGCAGTGGGGCACTGGGCCTACTGCAAATGTTCGGCCTCGACCTGGCCGGAATCAACGCCAGCACCTCGAAGGCTCTCTCGATTCACCTCCAGCTCGAGAAGGTGACGGTGCAGCAATTCAAGCCCGAGCTGAGCAAGTTTCGCCTCGAGGCGGCGCTGCGAGCCCTCAAAGAGCGCGACTCGCGATCGTTCCGCCAGCTCAAGCGCCACTTCCTGGTGATGGCGACCTACTATGCCAGCAACTTTCGCCTGACGTTCCGCCGCGAGCTGCTCGATGCGATCGACCTGGACTCGAAGCTTAAGACCTCGGCGCGGACGACGATCGAGCGCCGCGAGAACACCGTCTGGGTCGCGCGCAACAACACCCTGCCGTTTGGCGTGTTCGGCTACGAGATCACGCGCGGACGCAGAATCTTAGAGAACTAGAGCCGCGTCGAGCGCAGCGACGGCCCGCAGCGATCTACGAAGCGAGATCGCCATCCTCGGTCACGTTTAGCTCCGCTGCCAGCTTCAGCGTTTCGGAGTCGAGGTTGCTGCTGCTGATGTCTTCGAGATCGAGATCGGTATCGAGTCCGAGAGCGAGATCGGCATCGAGCGCTGCCTGCGCCTGGGTTTCGAGTTCCGATGCAATCTCCGACACCGCGTCCGGCACCGAAATTCGACCGTTGCGATCGAACGGCAGGTCGGTATCCTCGCCGCTTTCCTTCGCGACCAGAATATCCGCCACGCTCTGCGCTGCCGAGACGATCACTGGCTCGTGGAACAGCGGCGCAGTGAACGTCACCGTCGAGCCCAGCCCTTCGCCCATACTGAAGAAGTTCACCTTGCCGCCCATCATTTCAATAAGCTTCTGGGAAATCATCAGGCCCAGCCCGGTGCCGCCGTAGGTGCGCGTCCGCGAGCCGTCCACCTGGCTGAAGGACTCGAACAGGCGGTCTTGTTTGTCGAGGGCGATGCCGATACCCGTATCGGAAACGAGGACTTTGAGCGTGGCGGGTAGATCTTTGCCATCGACCGTCACCGGACGCTTGAGGATTTCGCAGGAGACGGTGATGCCGCCCTCGTGGGTGAACTTAATCGCGTTGCCCACCAGGTTGAGCAGCACTTGCAAAAGGCGCTGGTAGTTGCCGTAGAGGATGATTTCGTCGTCCGTGCGCGGCATCGTGATCTCGAGTGAGAGCCCCTTAGAGTGGATTTGCGATTGGGTGAAGTCGCGCACGTGCTCGAACAACTCCGAAAGCTTGACCAGCTCGAAGTCCAGTTCCATTTTGCCGGACTCGATTTTGGCGACGTCGAGGATGTCGTTGATGATATTGAGCAGGTGAACGGCGGAGCGGTAGGCTTCTTCGATAAATTCCGTTTGCTCTTCGGGGTTATCGGCCATGCCGTCGAGGATGAGCTTGAGGAAGCCCATCATGCCGTTGAGCGGCGTGCGCAGCTCGTGGGAGGTGTTGGCTAGGAATTCGCTCTTGAGCTGCGAGAGTTCTTCGGCTTGGACGCGGGCGGCTTCTAGCTCGCGGTAAAGGGTGGCGTGGGCGGCGGCGGTTCCAACTTGGTTGGCGATCTCTTCGATAATTTCGATCTCGATCGGAAACCAGGGCGTCTGCGGCGGTGTCGGGGTGCTCTTGCGACGCGGCGTGCGCGAAATCTCGCGGTCGAGGACGATTACGCCGTTGGCGATGCCCTGGTGGGAGGTCGCGATCGCAAAGCGCGATCGCAGCTCGCCCCGTTTGAGCGTGACGATCGTCGGGGTCAGGCGCTCGATAGCGTGGGCGAAGTCGGGCCAGTCAGCTAGGGGCAGCGCGTCGTCAACCAGCACCGGGTCGATGTCGCCCAAGGAGGCGATGCATTGGAGCTGCTCGGCATCGGGCGAGAAAGTGAAGATATGGCAGGCAGCCAGGTTAAACGCTTCGTTGAGCCCTTCGGCAGCCTGAGCCCAGACGGTCTCGAAGTCGAGGGTCTGGCGGATCTTGCGGGCGATATGGGTCAGAAAGCGCGGGTAGGAGACGCGCGAAAGCAGGTTGCCGTTGCTGCCCAGGTTGACTGCCGAGCCGCTAACCGCGTAGCCGCCGAGGGTACGGAGCTCGCGCTCGCCGTCGGCGTTGGCGCGCGGTAAAAGCCGTCCCATCGCTAGGATGCGATCGATCGTCGCTGTAGAGTCGGCGATCGGCGTCAGGGTTAGATCGAACGAAAGGACGTAATTCTGACAGGTGAAGGAAACAACACTGCGCTGCGGGAAACCTTCGCGAAAGACAGTGCTCAGAAGCTGCTTGTATGCCTGAAGGTCGCACGGCCGAAACCACTCGGACACTGACTCGATCGGGGTCGGTGAAATGTCGTAGCGGTCTGCTTGCTTCCAATGGAACGCAGCGTACCTACCCTGGCAGGTCTGCACGAAGGCAAGATCCGTACCGAGTACGGAGAGGTCGTACGGGTAAGAGGAGTCGGGCACGTGAGATTCAGCCGAGGAATTCATCGAAACAGGTAAAAACGGCTGCGATAACGAAGGCTCGCTGGGATCTGGCTGCAGGGTTGGAGCTTTGGGCCTGATGGCCACTTGCCAAAGTCTGCGCGATCGGCGGATTTGGGGCTGCGGATTTGGGGCTCGGGCTCAGAGTGCAGGTTTTAGCCATAAGCTCCGGATACGGCTTCAGGATAACCGAACGCTTCCGGATCTCTGGGGCTAATCGTTCCACTCACCGCGCGGTGGCACGGGCGGGTTGCGCGGCAAGCGGCGGCTGAGTTCGTCATCGCGATTGGCTTCGCCCCGCAGCCACTGACGCAGCGCGGTTTCGACCAGCTTGCTGGGGTTGCTGGTCAGGTGGCTCATACGTTCGACCAGTTCGGCATCGACCTGTACGGACAGCTCGACTTTCTTGCGATTCGAGTCGGTGGCGTTTTGGGGCGTAATCGGTTCCGTCATGGTCTGTGGATTGCAATTGCGGCCAGCATTTTACGAGCGGTTGGCGCTCGCTTCTGGTCGGTAAGTCATGTTCGACTATTCTACAGAACGAGTGGTGACAGTTGGTTGCTGGCTCGGCGCAGGCGATCGCTTCGCGATACAGTTGCTGTTTTTCGGGCCTTGCTTGCAGAAATTTAGAAATTATTGCGAAAATCAAAGAGTGCTGTTTTTTTGACGACGATCGCCAAAGCCCCGCCGCACGGAACTCGCACACCGAACCGCACGACGAGGCTCTACGGTTAGCCTCTACAGATCGGCCCTACGGGTGAAGATGCTGTGACGACGCGATCGCGCGAAAATAGCCTCGAAATCGCGGTAGAGCCCCGAAATTGCGTCCAAAACTGCCACGAAAACGGGCAAAGGTTGAGCCGCATTACAAATTGAGACAGTCGATTGAAAAGATCGACCCCGGCCAAATTTCCGGTGCTAGTCTGAAGTTTCTTTCGCAGCCCTATCGCCCCGCCAATCCCGCGCGACCGTTGGTTTACATCAAGCAGATCGACCTTACCAACTTCAAATCCTTCGGCGGCACGACTCACGTTCCTTTGACGCCGGAGTTCACTGTCGTGTCGGGGCCGAACGGCTCGGGGAAGTCGAATATTCTCGACGCGCTGCTGTTTTGCCTGGGGATCTCGTCATCAAAGGGGATGCGCGCCGATCGCCTGCCGGATCTGGTCAACCAAAACCAAGCGCAGCGCAAGGGCACGTCCGAAGCCAGCGTTACGGTTACCTTCGATCTCGATAGCGAATTTCCCCTCGCGCCGGACGGCACGCCCGCCAACGTGGTCGATGCTGCCGCGATCGCCGAAATCGGCCAGGGCGATCCCGAGTGGAGCGTCACCCGCCGCCTGCGCGTCACCAAATCCGGCTACACCTCTAGCTACTACATCAACGGCGAAGCGGCCACATTGGGCGAGCTGCACGAAAAGCTCAGCCAGCTACGGATCTACCCTGAGGGCTATAACGTCGTGCTGCAAGGCGACGTGACCAGCATCATCTCAATGAACCTGCGCGAACGGCGCGAAATTATCGACGAGCTGGCGGGCGTAGCGGCATTCGATCGCAAAATCGAGCAGGCCAAACGCAAGTTCGAGGCCGTCCAGGAGCGCGAAGAGCAGTGCCACATTATCGAGCGCGAGCTGATCGCCCAGCGCGACAAGCTGGCCGACGATCGCATCAAGGCCGAAAAGTACAAAGCGCTCAAGGCCGAATTACTCGAAAAACAAACCTGGGAAAAGGTCTTGCAGTGGCGGCAAATCCAGGCGCAAACGGTGCGGCTGCGCGAGCAGATCGAGTCGGGCGATCGCGAGCGGCTCGAATTAATGGAACAGCTCGCTAAGCTCGGTGATGAGATCGCACAGAAAAGCGAGGAGCTAGAGCGCCTTAACGCCGAAGTTAAGGCCCTGGGCGAAGACGAAGCCCTGGCGCAGCAAACCCAGCTCGCTCGCCAGGAGGCCGATCGCGACCGCGTCCAGCAGCGCTGCGATGAACTGGAAACCGCGATCGAGCGCGCTGGAAACCGCGTCACCGAGATCGAGGCCGAGATCGAACGCGATCGGCTGCAAATCGCCGAACTCACCACGCGCCAGACGGCCTTAGACGGCGAAGTCGAGCGGCTGCGAACGGTTCGTAACGAAGCCGCCGCCAAGCTGGAAGCCGATCGCGAGACCGCCAGCGAGATGGCCGCCACTGCCGATGCCTGGATGCGCGAACAAATGGAGCTGCGCCACCAAACCGAGGAACTGCAAAACCGCATCGCGCCGCAGCAAGCCGAGCGCGCCCAGCTCCAGGAGCGCCTCAGCCAAGCCGATCGCCAGCTTGCCGAACTGACTGAAAGCCGCGATCGGCTCACCGTCGAACTCGCCACCGCCCGCCGCCAGCAGGCCACGATCGTTCGCGACCGCGACGCTGCCCAACAGTCCCAGCAGCAGCTCGAAGCCGCCGCCACCGAAGCCGAAACCGAGCTACAAGTCCAGCAGCAGACCCGCACCCGCCTCGAGAACGAACAGCGCGACAAACAGCGCCGCCTCGACAAGCTCGAAGCCCGCGCTCAGGCAATGCAGGAGGCCTCCGGCAGTCAGGCCACGCAGCTCCTGGTGAAGTCGGGGATCGAGGGCATCTGCGGCCTGGTGGCGCAGCTCGGGCGCGTCGAAAACGAGTTTCGCATGGCGCTAGAGACGGCGGCGGGCGGGCGGCTCGGGCAGCTTGTGGTCGAAGACGATCTGGTGGCGGCGACGGGAATTCGGCTGCTGAAGGAGCGACGGGCGGGACGGGCGACGTTTTTGCCACTCAATAAAATTCGATCGCCGCGCATCAACCTCAACCCCGAGGTCAAACGCGCGCCGGGATTTATCGATCTAGCGCTGGATCTAATCGACTGCGAGCCGCGATACGACGACGTGTTTGCCTACGTCTTCGGCAGCACGGTGGTCTTCGATAACTTGGCGAACGCCCGTACCGCTCTGGGTCGGGCGCGGATCGTCACTCTCGACGGCGAGCTGCTCGAAGCCAGCGGTGCGATGACGGGCGGCGCGAGTCGGCATCGCAGCCAGTTGCGTTTCGGCGACGCGGCGGCGGGCGAGCCGAAGGAACTGCGCGAGCTGCGCGAACGTCTGGAGCAGATTTCGACGGTACTCGATCGCGGCGAGGTCAAGATTGCCGAGTGGGCGCTGCGCGTCAAAGAGACAGCGCGATCGCTGCAAGAGGCCAGCCAAACCGCCCGCGATTTGGGGCGCGACCTGGAACGCGCCGATCGCGATATCGAAGCGCTGCAAACCCAACTCGAACGCGCCACTGCCCAATTGGAACGCGCCACCACCGATCGCCAGACCGCCGAAACCCGCCTCGGTGAAATCGATCGCGCCCTACCCGAACTCATCGAGCAGCTCCAAACCCTGCAAACTCAGCTCGACGAACTCGAAGCCTCCCAAAGTCAGAGCGAGTGGACGACGCTACAAGCCACCATCCGCCAACAGGAGGCCGACCTGCAAGCGCGCGACGCCGAACTCCAGCAGGCGCAGCAGCGACGCAAGGACGCCCGCGACGCCGAGGAGCGCCTGCGCGAGGGCATCGATCGCGCCACCGCCCAGATTGCCGAACTCCAGCAAGCTCAGGCCGACGATCGCATCAAGCTGACAAACAATCGCGATCGCCTCGCCGGGTTCGCCAAACTTATCGAGCAGATCCGCGCCGCGATCGCCACCCTCGACTCGAAGCTGCTGGCGCAAAAGCAAGCCCGCGATCGCGCCGAAACCGAGTTACGCGATCGGCAGACCACCCAGCAGCAAACCGACTGGCGACTGCAAAAGTCGATCGAAAATCAGGAAGGGCGGCGATCGCAGCTCGAAACCCTCAGTCGCGACCTCGAAGAGCGTCAAGCCGATCTCCCGGATCCTCTGCCGGAGCTGCCCCCCGCCGTCCGCGACCCGAACCAAATCGAAGCGCTGCAAAAGAGCATCCGAAACCTCTCGCGGCGCATCGAAGCGATGGAGCCGGTCAATATGCTGGCGCTCGAAGAGTTCGACAAAACCCAGGCGCGCCTCGACAGCCTTACCGAAAAGCTCGAAACCCTAGAGGCCGAGCGCACCGAAGTTCTGCTCCGCATCGAGAACTTCACGACGCTGCGGGTGCGCGCTTTTACCGAGACTTTCGACGCCGTCAACGAGAATTTTTCGCGGATTTTCGCAGAGCTATCCCAGGGTGACGGCTACCTCCAGCTCACCAACTCCGAGAACCCGTTCGAGAGCGGCCTCAATCTGGTCGCTCACCCGAAAGGCAAGCCGGTACAGCGCCTAGCGTCGATGTCCGGCGGCGAAAAATCACTGACGGCGCTGAGCTTTATCTTCGCGCTCCAGCGCTACCGCCCGTCGCCGTTCTATGCCTTCGATGAAGTGGATATGTTCCTCGATGGGGCGAACGTGGAGCGGCTGGCGAAGACAATCCGGCGGCAGGCCGAGCAGGCGCAGTTCCTGGTGGTGAGTTTGCGGCGTCCGACGATCGAGGCATCGATGCGAACGATCGGCGTGACTCAGGCGCGGGGTGCGTACACGCAGGTGTTGGGGCTAAAGCTACCGAAAAGCGCATCGTAATCTCGCATCGTATATCTCGCAATCATCGTTCCGACGCTCTGCGTCTGCGGTGTATACAGAAGTCAGCGAGTAAAGTGAGAGGAAAGACGAAATGGCTGTAAACCCGATAACGCTACACGGTCGAGGCGTGAAGACAGCAGTGTTTGGAGACAAGCGACTGGAAAAAAGGGGGCGAACCTGTACGAAGCGCTGTGCGAGACTCAATCGGTGAGCATCCGGGAGTTGGGCGGAGACTGGGCGGAGCAAATGGGGTACTACCGATTCTTGAACAACGAGAGCGTGAGAGTGAGCGAACTGAGCCGAAGCTTGGGGAGTCAGTGCCAAGAGCAAGTGTCAGGCCGCCACGTGCTGTCAGTGAGCGACACGAGCGAAATCGTCCTGCAAAGGAACGCTGGGAAGCTAAAGGCAGAAGGGCAGGGAATCGTGGGAATCCATCAGAGCCCGGGGTTCTTGATTCACCCGAGTCTGGTTTTGGATAGCCAGAGTGGTTTCCCACTGGGAATCAGCCATGTGAGAGTGTGGAGCCGAGCCAAAGGCGCACCAAACAAACGAGGACGCCAGTATCAAAACCTGCCGATGGGAGAGAAAGAATCGTTCAAGTGGCTCGACTCGGCTCAAAACAGCCAGCGCTGCCTGGAGGCGGGAGGCAGCATCCGAGTGACTCACATCGGCGACCGCGAGGCCGACATCTACGAAGAGTGGGTGGAAAAGCCCGGTCGCACCAGCGAGATTTTGGTGCGCGCTCGTTCTAACCGCCGCATTGGCAATAGCGGGCAGAAGCTCTTCCAACACCTGAGCGAGCAGCCAGTGGAAGGGACGTACTGCTTTCACATCACCCCAGACGCTCGCCACCCTCGAACTCAGCGCGAAGCGTGGATGGCCGTTCGGATTGCCCGCGTCGAACTCCAGCGTCCTTACCGACTGCGGGCAACCGACTACCCAGCTTCCGTCTCTGTATTTGCTGTCGAAGCTCGTGAGGTTCAACCGCCCGCTGGGGCAACCCCGATTCATTGGCGGTTATTGACGACTCACCGCGTCACTGGCATCGAGCAAGCCCTGCTGGTGATTCGTTGGTACGGCTGGCGCTGGCGCATCAAGCAGCTATTTTTCTCTCTCAAGCAAGGCGGGCTCGACATCGAGAGTTCTCAACTCTCTTCTGCTCCGGCTATCGAACGCCTTACCGTTCTCGCTTTGGCTGCAGCTTTGCGGGTTCTTCAACTGATTCACGGACGTGATGATGATTCCTGGCCTGCTACGGTGGCCTTCTCCTCTGCCCAGCTCGCCTGCCTCCGCGAGCTTGCCCCTTCGCTCAATGGGCGAACCCTTGCCCAGCAGAATCCACACACGCCTCTCTCTCTTGCCTGGGCTGTTTGGGGCATTGCTCGCTTGGGGGGCTGGTCGGGGTTGTCCAGCCAGCGTCCCCCTGGGGCGAGGACTCTCTTTCGCGGGCTCCAGAAGTTCCACGACCTCTTCCACGGCTGGTCTCTCGCTCGCACCTACGATGTGTATACACCGTAGACGCGGAGCGTCGGAATGCCCTGACAGACGCTCTGCGTCGAGTCATGCGGCGCTGAGCGCTGGACACTGCATTCCCGAACGATGTGGATGGGTTCAAGGAGACCGATCGTGAACACAGGAACGCTGACATTTTTCTGCGGCAAGATGGGTGCGGGCAAGTCCACCAAAGCCAAAGAAGTCGCGCGCGAAACCAACGCCGTCCTGCTCTGCGAAGACGAGTGGCTGGCCGCTCTCTTTCCCGGCGAAATTTCGTCGCTCGAAGACTACGTAAAGCGTTCCAAGCGGCTGAAGCCACAAGTCAAGAAGCTGGTGCAGTCGATTCTGAAGACCGGCACGAACGTCGTGATGGATTTCCCCGCCAATACGGTGCAACAGCGGGAGTGGTTCAGGGGAATTTTCACGGAAGTCGGTGCGCCCCATCGACTGGTTTACATCGACGCCACGGACGAAGTCTGCCTCCAACAGATCGCCAACCGACGACTCGAGCAGCCGGAGCGCGCCGCGACCGATACGGCAGAAATGTTTGAGACCGTCGCGCAATACTTCGCCGAGCCTTCACCGGAGGAAGGGTTTGCGATCGCGAGAGTCGCTAGAAATGCTTAGAAATACGTAGCACCAAACATGGCGCGCATCGAACCTTACGCCGTTGAGGCGCGAACGACGGAGTTCAAAGAGCCCAACAGCGCTCACCCTAAGTAGATTCACTTGCTTTTGGCCTGAAATTCCCCAAATCCTGGCAAACTTCACGGGAACTTCATCAAAATCACCGTATTCTTCACGGAAGCTTTAATCAGTAGCCCTGTAAAAATCAATACAATACGGACGAGCAGATCGGTGATATTCGCTACAAATTTCCCGGAGACGCCGTCGATCGCGACTTAATTCACGCGCAGCCTGCGTGATACTTGCGATCTCAATGCGGCTTCTACCCGGACTCAGGTCTGGCAACATGCGGACGTGCTCTCGCCAACTTTTCTATATTGAGGTCGCCATGAAACTAAGCAACACCCCCATTCGCTTCACCGTCGGCGCTGCCGCCCTCGCGATCGGCGTTGTCGTCGGCGTGGCTCCCGCAGCGCGCGCAGGCTTCGACTCGAGCGTTAAAACTCTGGTTCCCAGCGATAACATCATTAGCTACGACCTGCGCAGCCACGCTGACGGGAACGCTGCCTCGCCTTTCTACGGCCTACGCATGGATGGCCTGATTGCCAACGGTCACAATACCTTCAACTTCGACCACGAAGATGCTGGCCTCTGGCTCGACTACGACGTGGTCAATGGCTCGATTCACATCCACGGTCAAGCGTTCGGCGGCAAAGATACCGGCTCTGAGTACGATCCCCACAACTCCGGCTTCGCCCAAATCGACTTCTGGTATAGCGGCGTCCAGGCCACCGGTACGGATGGTGAGGTCGTTGTTAACAGTGCCCTTGACGGTAGCGGTGGCGAAGGTTCGATTACTTTCGACGGTGTAGAGTACACCCTGCGATCGAAGTCGAACGGTCACTACGACTTCAAGCTCAAGTACGGCCACCGCCTCCCAGGTAACGACCAGCTCGTCGGCTACGGCTGGATGCAGTATGAAAAAGGCGGCGATTGGTACGGCGGCAACACCGGCAACACCACCGACTGGCTCTTTGAAGCCGACCCGAAAGACGTTCCCGAGCCCGGTGTCGTGCTGGGTCTGCTGAGCGTCGGTGCGCTGAGCGCAATCCGCAAGCGCCGCGTCTAGCGTTTGCCCTGGTCGGGAAGCCGTGCGAGTCGGTTTCCCACCAGCTTTTTTGCTAATTCTGCAAGAGGCGCAGCCGATCGAGGGCGCGCTCTTGCCAGTCCGTTTGGCTCTGACGCTCGTAGAGTAGCGCCGCGATCTGGTAGTCCGCGACTGCCGCCTCGCGGTTGCCGACTTGCTCTGCGATCGCCGCCCGCACGAAGTAGGCATTGGCGTACAGTTCGTCGATCGCGATAACCGTGTCGAGATCTGCCAGTGCTGCCGTGTAGTCCGCCCGTAGGAAGTGGGCGTTGCCCCGGTTGTAGTAAGCGTCGCGGTAGGTATCGTCGCGGCGGATCGCCTGGGTGTAGTTGGCGATCGCGCGGGGCTTCTGGTCGAGGGCGGCGTAGGCGAGGCCGCGATTGTTGTAGGCCGGGGCGTAGTCCGGATCTAGCTCGATCGCCATGTCGTAGTCCGCGATCGCCGCTTCGTAGTCTTGCTGGGAGTAGTGCAGCACGCCGCGATGGTTGTACGCCAGGGCGTAGTCGGGGTCGAGTTCGATCGCGCGTTCGTAGTCCGCCAGTGCCAGGTCGGCGCGCCCGGTGGAGTAGTAAGCCAAGCCGCGATCGCCGTAGAGCGTCACCTGGATATCGTCGTCGTTCGTCAGTGCCAGCGCCCGGTCGTAGTCGGCGATCGCTGCAGCGTATTCCCCCCGCTGGTGGTGTGCCAAACCACGGAAACGGTAAGCGTCGGCACTGCGGCTGTCTCGCTCGATCGCGCGATCGAGCAGCTCGATGCTCCCGACATAGTTGCCCGCGCGATATTCCGCCACGCCGCGCTCGACTAGCGAGTCCGCTGATTCGCCTGTCGTTCCTGCATCCGACTCTGCGTCTGACCCTGCGTCCGACCCTGCGTCCGTCTGGGCGATCGCGTCTGGCACGGCGGTGTCGAGTGGCCGAGCGGCCTGCGCGGGAGCGGCCAGTGCGGCAACAGCGGCCAGCACGGCGATCGGGAAAGTTAAACGAGAGAAGGGCAGTGTCATGATCGATGGGGGAGACAACGCTTGGAAGGCGTTATCGCCCTGGAAACAGTCTGGAAGGATGAAAGGCGAGAAACGCGATCGTCAACACCGCCAATGTTCGGTCCGGCCTTAGGGCATCACAAAAAGTCCTGCCGGTCTATCCATCATGTCGCACGATCGCGCGTTCGCCGTAGGGTAAGCTCGAATTCGCTGAAAACGAAACAACCTAGCAGGAGGTAAGTCCGGCCGCCGCGCGCGATCGGACATCGGGCGAATGGAGCGATCGGAGCGAACACGGGTTTTCTTGACGGGCGCGAGCGGCTGCATCGGCCAGTACATCGCCGAAGCGCTAATCGAGCAGACGGACTGCGAGCTGTTTCTGTTTCTGCGCGACCCGGCCAAGCTCGCGATCGATCCCGATCGGCGCGACGGAGTCCATATCATCGTCGGCGACCTGAACGACATCGGTCAGCACGCTGACCTGCTGACAACCATGCACTGCGCGATTCTCACTGCGGCGGCCTGGGGCGGCGCGGCCACCACCCACGACATCAACGTTTCGCGCACGCTCCAACTCGTGAACCTGCTCGACCCGGCGGTGTGCGATCGCGTCATCTATTTCTCGACGGCCAGCCTGCTCGATCGCGGCGGTGAGATTCTTCGCGAGGCCGCTCACTTCGGCACGGACTATATCCGCACGAAGTACGACGCGCTCAGCCAGATTCGCCGATCGCCCCTGGCCGATCGCCTGACGGTGCTGTTTCCGACGCTGGTGTGGGGCGGCGACGATCGCAAGCGCCAGTCGCACCTCAACGCCGGACTGCCGGAAATCTTCAAGTGGTCGTGGCTGCTGCGGTTTATCAAGCTCGATGGCAGCTTCCACAACATCCACGCGCGCGATATCGCCCAGGTGGTGACGCATCTGGTGACGCAACCCGATCGCGAATACGCGCCGCAGTCTTGGGTGTTGGGCGGCAAGCCTTACAGCGTTAACGACGCGCTGGCCGAGATTTGTCGCTACTGCGGACAGTCGGTGGGCTTTCGCGTTGAGCTGCGATCGTGGCTGCTGGAAGCGGTCATCAAGATCTTCAATATCCAGCTCGCGTCTTGGGATCGGTTCTGCCTGGACTATCGGCACTTTGTCTACGACGGCGCGATCGACCCGGCTAAGCTGGGGATGGTTCCGTTTTGCGCGAGCCTCAGCGACATTTTCGAGGTCAGTAGCGTCCCGAAACAAGACACGATCGAGCAGGCCAATGAGCCTAATGAGCCCTGAGGCCGCATCCCGCGTAGGGGCGCATGGCATGCGCCCGAAAATTGGACGAAATAGCGTAAAAATTCAGTTTTTGTCGGTAAATTTCGGCGGGCGCACTGCCGTGACGCCCCTACCTTTCCCGAACGTCTACTTCTTTCGCGTACTCTCGCATTTTGCAGACGCGACGCCAACAACAAGCTCGAGACCCATTGCATCCTTTGCTATTTCTGATGGATTTCCTGTCCCCACTCATCGAGCCGCTGCAATACGGCTTTATGCAGCGCTCGCTGGCGATCGCCGTCATCGTCGGCATCACCTGCGCCCTCGTCGGTACGTACCTAATGGTGCGGCGCATGGCGCTGCTCGGCGATGCGATCGCCCATTCCGTCCTGCCCGGACTAGCGATCGCTTTCTGGCTCGGTTTTAACATCTTCCTCGGCGCGTTCGTCGCAGGCGTCTCCAGCACCGTCGTCGTCACCTGGATTCGCACGAAGTCGCCGATCAAAGAAGACGCCGCAATGGGCATTGTCTTCTCCGCCTTTTTCGCCGCCGGGGTGACGCTGATCTCGCTAATCCAGAAAGACAATAAAATCGACCTCAACCACTTCCTGTTCGGTAATATCCTCGGCGTGACGTTTGGCGAAGTGCGCGAAACCGCCATCGTCGGGCTCGCCGTGATCGTCGCTGTCGTCGTTCTCTACAAAGAGCTGCTGTTCTATTGCTTCGACCCGCTCGGGGCCGAGGCTGCGGGGTTGCCCGTGCGCTGGCTCGACTTCGGGCTGATGGTGGCGATCGCGCTGACCGTCGTCGCCAGCCTGAAGGTGGTGGGCGTGATTCTCGTGCTAGCGCTGCTAATTACGCCTGGAGCGACGGCCTATTTGCTCGTGCCGCGCTTGCATCAAGTGATGGCACTGGGCGCGGTTATCGGCGTGGTTTCCAGCGTTAGCGGCATGTATCTGAGCTACTTTCTCAACGTGCCGTCTGGCCCCGCGATCGTGATGGTGGCGTCGGGGTTTTTCGTGCTGGCGCTGCTGCTGAGTCCGCGACATGGCGTATTGACGCAGCCGGGAACGGCGATCGGAGACATGCTGCGCCGTTTGGGAGCTCGCTGAATTGAGGTGGTTTGGTGAAGCGCTGAGCCGAACATACCGAGCGGTCAAATTGGCTCGTTCGAGTCGAGAATTCGTGATATATGATGGCGATCTTATCAACATCCGGTTATCGCCATGGCCCAGCTCACTTCAGAAGACGTACTGGAAAAGATCGCCGCAGGAGAGTCCCTGTCTCAAGCCGAACTCAGTACGCTAGACCTCGCGGGGCAAACCCTCGACGGCGCGGATTTTTCCGAGGCTTACCTCCGATCGGCGAAGCTGACCGACGCCTCTTGTCGCGGTACGAACTTCCAGAAAGCTATCCTCGTCCTCTGCCAGCTCGAGCGAGGCGACCTCTCCAACGCAACCCTAAATAATGTCTTCTTGATGCAGGGTAATCTGAACGGGGCGAAACTACGAGCGATCGAAGCAACGGGCAGCAAGCTGACCGGCGCAGACTTGACCGGCGTTGACGCCACTGTTGCAACCCTGAACGAGGCCGATCTGCGCGAGGCGATCGCACCGAACTCCATCTTCACCGGCGTGTCTGCGATGCAGGCTGTCTTCGTCCGTTCTGACTTCACCGGGGCTGACTTCACCCGCGCCAACCTTGCCAACTCCCAGTGGAGCGAGACCACGCTCGATCGCGCTCAGCTCAACGAAGCAGCGATGGATCGCGCCACGTTTGGCGGAGCCTCCCTGCTGGGCACGGATCTCACGAGCGCAACCGCCATCAATGCGGACTTCGCTGAGGCGAACCTAAGCGGTGCGATTTTGCTGCGATCGCAGCTCGACTTTAGCAACCTGACGAAATCGAACCTAACTGGCGCAAACCTATCAGAAGCGTCGTTGTTCGGCGCGACCCTTAAGGGCGCAAATCTCCAAAATGCCAATCTGGCCGACGCGAACCTGATGGACGCGAACTTAGAAGAAGCCGACCTGACGGGTGCGAACCTCAGCAACTGTGACGTGGCCGGTGCGATCTTTACCGATGCGAAGGGGCTTTCGGCAGAGCTGCGTGCGGACTTACTCGAACGCGGTGCACTCAATCTTTAAGACTCAAAAAAGAGAGACCGCCCTGTCTTATCAACCAACGAGCGGTCTCTCTTCTTTCTAAACTCGAGATCGGAATCTGGGCAATTACGTTTTCACCAGAACGAGATCGTCCTCGATTTTCGCTTCGAACATACCGAGCGGATCTTCGGCCGGGCCGGAGGTCACGCTACCGTCCGGCGCAAATGCCGAACCGTGGCACGGGCAGGCAAAAGCGCCCTCACCCGCTTCCCACTCCACCGCGCAACCCTGGTGGGTACACAGCGAGTTGACGGCGATCAGCGCTTCGGCGTTGGCCGGGTCGCGGATCACGGCCACCGACAGCGTTTTGCTGCTCACCGAGCCCGTTTCATCGAGTTCCGACACGCGGCCGATCGCGGCGAAGCCATCTTCGCGCGGTGTGGTGTCCACCGGCTCCGGTGCGTCGCCGCCACCGGCGGTATCGGTTCCGGTGTCAGTTTGGCAAGCGGCGAGGACAACCGGCAAAGACGTGGCAAAGAAGCCCACACCAACCCAGTTCAAAAAGTTACGACGTTTCATTTACGATAATCCGGATTAATTGCAAGTCAGCTCTAAAAGAGCCAACACGGCGGAGTTGACAGACGCGACCTACTCCGGCTGCGCTTCGGCAGAGCTCAGTTCGGCGGAGGCCACCGCTTGGGTAAACCAGCCGTAATGGCGTGCCGCAGCGATCGCCACGAGTAGCAGGTCGAGACCGACCACTCCCAAAATCAGCATCCCAGAACCACCCGTTCCAAAGCCGTAGCTGTGGAGACCGGTTCCCAGGACGAAATTAACGCCGTACCAAGCCATCAAGACGGCATTGAACGATACGACGCTAAAGACATCGAGCCCGAAGTCACCAATCCAGCCCACCAGGCGACCGTGGAGCGGTACGAGGTAGCAGAGCAGCGCGATCAGCGCCCAGGTTTCCTTCGGATCCCAGCCCCAGAAGCGACCCCAGGAGAAGTGCGCCCAGATGCCGCCCAGAATAATCCCGGCGGTCAGTAGCAGCACGCCCACCTGAAGGACGCGGTAGTTGAGCTGGGACAGGGTTTTGAAGCGGCCCGTAGCGGCGGGCGCAAACAGGCGATTGCCGAGTGCGACGTGACCCAAACCGAGCGCGAGCGCGAAGCTGGCATAGCTCAGCGCGATCGTCGGGACGTGGATGCTCAGCCAGAAGTTATCGCGCAGCACCGGTACGAGCGGCGAAATGCTGGCGTCGAGCACCGCAGGAAGGCTATCGGCCAAAATCAGGCAGGCCACCGACAGTGGCGCGGCCGCGAGCAGGTAGTAGCGCGATCGCGATACCAGCTCGAACACCAGCGCGATCGCCGCGATGCCGAAGCCAACCCAGACCACCGACTCGTACATATTCGTTACCGGCGGGCGACCGGCAATCTGCATCCGTACCCAGAAGCCGTAGGCGTTGACCGCAATCCCTGCCGAGAATATGCCGATCGCGCCCCAGTACAGTTCCCACGGCTTCACCCACAGCGCCACCAACATTACGACGAAGGCCAGCGCGTAAATCTGCCACGCTTTCGCGAAGGGATGAAAGTGATTGAATCCCACTTCGCGCTGGAGGGTTGCTGTCGTCGGGTACACCGTCGGGCTCAGCTCCGAAAGCTGCGACTTAAACGTCGTGCCGATTTGCCCGATCATCTCTAAGTGGCTGTTGAAATCGCGCAACAAACCCTGCTGCATCATCGCGAACTCCGCTAGCAGCGGCGCAACGGTCTCGGGCTCGTAGAGCGTCGTGGCTTCTTCCAGGCTGACCCACGTGCCTTTGATATCGTCCGGATGCGGAACGAGGGGCAGACTCTTGTCGCCCACCGACGCGAACAGCAGCGTCAAGCGATCTTCGACGATCAGCGCCTCGCGAGCATCGCGATCGAGCGTCTTGTCGTCCAGCTCGTCTAAGTGGGCTTGCTTGACGATTTCGCCCAGCGACTGATTGGTCATCAGCTCCTGGAACGTGAAATATTTCCGCTCGAGATCGAGGCCGACCGCCTCTTTCAGCGGGCGGTAGCTCATCAGCACGATCGGCTCTTCGTTCCAGTTGCGGGTGTTGAACCAAAGCGCCAGATAGGTGGTCAGCGCGTCCTCGGTCGTACCCTCCGCAGTTTTGTACGTGGTCGAACCGTGGATTTTCGCCAGGGTTTCGTTGGCCACCGTATCGAGGGGCTTTTTGCGACCGTCGAGCTGGACGGCCAGACTGCGAACCGAGTCGAGCGTGTCAGGCTGGAACTGACTGACGGGCAGCACTAGCACCAAACAGCCCAACACCAAACCGAGTAAAAATTTCAGCAGTTTCATAAAGTGAGGAGATGAAAAGATCGGGGCTGGACGCGATCGCAACTCGATCGCGTCCAGCAAAAAACGCTCGGGCTATCCGGCTAAATCGGGAATCGCTTCGGTTGCCGGGGTCTCACCAGTCTCGGAAACCTCGCTTGCCGTCGTCGCGCCTGGGCTGACCGCATTCGATCGAGCCGCGCGCGCCTTGCGGAATCGCTTCAGCAGCGCCGGTGCGTAGAACATCGTCGCGATACCGACCACCACCAGCACCGATCCCAGCCAAGTCAGCGCCGTCACCCACCAGGGCTCGCGCTTGAGCTGGAGCGTCGATTGCTGCAAGTCGCCGGGGTTCCAGGACGCCTGCGCCAGCTTCCAACCCTCGAACCAGGTGGGGTGGTTCATCCAGACGCGGCGCTGTACCCGATCGCCGCGATGGGCGTCGGTTAGCGTCACGGCGCTCGTCCACATCGCCACCGACTCGCTGCCCTCGTTGCGCTCCACGATGAAGTCATCGAGCTGGACGCTAAACGGCAGTTGCAGCAGTTTCGGGCTAAAGGCGGCGTAGTAGTCGCCCGCGCTGCTGGCCACGGTGGTCGGCTCACCCCAGGGCAGCCAGGTATCCGTGCCGTCGGCCAGCGTCACGTGCAGCGCCGGAGAGCCTTGCGGCGCGCCACCGGGAACGGCAACGGGCGTCACCGGCACGATCGAGCGCTGCACCCGAGCCCGATCGAGCGATTCGGCAAGCGTAATTTCAAAGTCCGCCCACCCCGGCGTCACGGACTGCCCCAGTGCCAGCGATCCCGACTTAAATCCTTTCGAAGACAGCGCGGCGTAGAACAGCTCGCGATCGGGCGACTCGACCACGCGGAAGAAGTCCGACGGGGTTTGCTTGGGCGGTGTGTAGCTCAGAGCTGTGGGGTCGAGCGCGATCGTTTCGCCGGAGCGAATCGGCTCGAAGCCCGTCTGCGCGAACACGAACCAGCGTTCGGAGGTTTCGCCCTGCGTCACCTCAAGCTGCACTGCTGGATTGCGAAACTCCGACGAGGCGCTGCTGGGCAGGCCGTCGCGATCGAGCCGGAAGTCCGGCCAGAGCTGCGCGATCGTTACGGTGACGCCGTCGGGCAACGCGATCGGCGTAAAACTTTGCTGCTCCACGTCGATGTCTTGCGCGCCAATCTGCAGCACACCGAGCAGATGCGTCTCCGCCACCGGTGGACTCAGCAGTCCTTGCAGTTCGGCGTCGGTGTCGGCATGCATCAGCTGAAGCTGGGCGGGGCCGACTTCGAGGTCGCTGTAGGCGGCAGGAGCGATCGCCAGCCAGCGCTCCAACGTCTGACCCATGCGATCGCTGCTCAACTCGAGCCTCACCGCCCGGTTGTCCACCGCGCCACCTTCGCGAAACTCCACCGTCTTGATGGCGTTGTCGCTGTAACTGACTAGCTCGATGCCCGCGAACTGCGGCGGGTACACCGACCCGTCTGGCTTGACGAAGATATCGGTTTGCTGGCGACGACCATCGGGTGCAATCACCTCCAGTAGATCGCCTTCCACGCGAACCTGACTGTTTGCCGCACTGTCCGTCCGTACTAGCAGCATCCCCTCTGTACTGAGGTGAATTACCGCTGCCGAACCCGCAATCAGCACGATCAGACCGAAGTGCGTCAGCGCAAAGCCGACCTTGCGCGCGCCACGCCAGGGATAGCGCGTCAGAGTCGAGACGCCAAGGTTCGCTGCCAACAGAAACATCAGCAAACCGAACCACCAGCTCTTATATATCTGCAGCTGAACCGTTGCCGAACCGACTTCCGACTCGTAAAAAGTCGCCCCGATCAAAATCGCCGCGATCGCCGTCATCAACGGAACCGCCAACTTGACCGATCCCAAAAAGCGCGTGAACTGCGTTGCCAGATTCAACATGTAGCCGCCAATTGAAGAATTGTGCCCAACACCTTTGCGGCTTTCGCTTTTTTCTTTTGTATCAGTCGGCACAAAGACGGCAATTCCAGACTTAGGCTTCGCGCACGCAACGGATTTCTAAATAGTAAATAAGTTCAGCACGAATTATCCTAAAAAACCATACAGAGCAAACGCTTGATACATAATCGAGAGGATTAATCGCTCACAGAATCCTCAATTTATTGACTCTAGCTCTCAATAAAATTCACAAAAGATCTCTAGGTAGACAAGTATTACCGCTTGCCTCGCGTCGCTCCAAAGATCCGGGCCGCAAGGTTTTAGGGCTTTGAAGGTCGAAAGCAATTCTTGCATCATATCTATGCAGAATCAGGCCGTACTCGTGTAGTTTATGTATCTCTAAACACGGAATAACTCTGAGGAAGTCGATAACCTCTGCTGCATAATTTATCTTTGGAAAGCAGTGACCCAATTGATCGATGCAGCAAGGGCTTAGAGGGATTCGGGTTTAAAACCCGCTCGAATGTCGCTTCGCACTTCGGTTGGCTCGGGTTTGTTTAAGGTTCTGTCAGATCGGCATCTTTCTATTTGATAAGGATTTGCTTGACGACTGGAATTACGGGGCATCTCGTCCCTCCGCTCACTCGCGCGGGTCTAGTTTCGTGCAGGCAAGACTTCCCGTGTCTTTTCTGACAAGAATTTCGGCACTTTTTTAGAGAAAGGAGTTACAAGATCGATGACATCAAACGTCAATGCACCCCAGTCTGAGACGGGGCTCCAAGTCGAGCTACTGGAGACTAGCTTTGCGAAGGTCGGCCCGCGCGCAGAGGAGTTCGCAAGCAGCTTTTACGATCGCCTGTTTACCGACTACCCCGATGCGAAGCCGCTGTTCGTTCACACTGATGTGAAGGAGCAAAGCAAGAAGCTTCTGGCGTCGCTGGTGTTCGTTGTCGAGAATCTGAAAAGCCCCGGCAAACTTACCGACGCGCTGAAAGGTCTCGGCGCGCGTCACGTGAAGTACGGCGCGCTGCCCGAGCACTATCCGCTGGTGGGCAACACTCTCCTCAACACCTTCGAGGAGTACCTGGGCAGCGACTGGACGCCCGATGTCAAGCAGGCTTGGGTCGATGCCTACGGTGTCATCACTGAAGTTATGCTCGACGGTGCGGACTACTCTAAATCTGAGGTCGAGCTGGAAAGTGCTGCTCCCGAAGCGGCGGAGCCCGAAGTTGACGAAGCCACTGGCCTGAAGGTGAAGCTGCTCGAAGACAGCTTCGAGAAGGTGAAGCCCAAGGCGGATGACTTCGTCGATAGCTTCTACAACAACCTCTTTACGGACTACCCTGCGGCCGAGCCGCTGTTCGCGCACTCGAACATGAAAGAGCAGGGCAAGAAACTGCTGACTTCGCTGGTGTTTGTCGTCGAGAACCTCAAAAGCCCCGGCAAACTCACCGACGTGCTGAAAGGTCTCGGCGCGCGTCACGTGAAGTACGGCGCGCTGCCCGAGCACTACCCACTAGTGGGCAACACGCTGCTGAAAACCTTCGGACAGTACCTGGGCAGCGATTGGACGCCGGACGTCAAACAAGCTTGGGTCGATGCCTACGGCCTAATTACCGAGGTCATGCTCGACGGTGCAGATTACTCCAAGTCGGAGGTCGAACTCGACTCGGCGGCGGCATCCATGCCCGTCGGCGAGCAAAAAATGACGCCGACGATCGGCGCGGGCATCGCAGGCGGCATCGTCGTCGCGGCGATCTCGCTCCTGCTGATTCTTTAAGACGAAGCGGGATAACAGAGGAGGTTAGTTGCGATGGCAGTTAGTGGAAGGCGGGGTTTTAGCTGGCGCGCGATCGTGAATTTCCGCACGGTTGTGGCGCTGAGCTGCGTTCTGCTTATGGGCTGGTTTACGGCGGCGGTGGCGCTCGATCGCAAGGAAGTGTTTCTGCCGGGGGAATCCTCCGTGGGGCACTACCTCATTGAGGCCTCCTGTGCCTCTTGTCACGAGGGCTTCAAGCCCGTCAGCAACGACACGTGTATGCGCTGTCACGAAGCTGAAATGGCAGAGGACGTTCACGGTCAGAAGAAGTTTCGCGACCCCCGCTGGGCGGCTGAACTGGCCAAGCTGGAGGTTTTGACCTGTACGACTTGCCACAGCGAGCACATCCATATGTTCGATCGTGGCGTGCATCTACAGCCCGACCTCTGTATGACTTGCCACCAGGGCATCATCGAAGGCGATCTCACCAGCCATGACGGCTTTACGCCAGACGGCTGCTGGACGGCAGGGTGTCACAACTACCACGACCATCGCTCGATCTCCACTGGGTTCTTACGTCAGAACCTCGACCAGCCGCCCATGCTGCCCGTCCAGGCCATGCCCACGATCGAGGTTGAGACCCAGCTCGATGAAGCGCCCGAACCGGATCTGTCCAAAGAGTTCCTGGGAGGTGCAGCGTGATTTCGTTCTTCTCCCAACTTTTCTCTGAGGCTGGATTCTGGCAAGCCAGACGCTTCTCGGGCCGACTGTTCCAGCGCATCCTCGCGCTCGTCATGGCGGTGGGTCTGACGCTCGGTCTCGCGGTTCCGCCCGCTCTGGCGGATGGCGTGACCCAAGAGCAGCTCGACACCATCACCGCACAGTGGGAAGGCAGCCTCCACGCCCTCAACGACGTGAACTGCGCCAGCTGCCACCAGGACTCGGAAACGAAAAGCTTCGTGGCCGTCCCCAACCAGGAAAGCTGCCGCACCTGCCACGAGCAGTCGGTCGATACGTTCCTGCTCGGCAAGCACGGTATTCGCACCCTCGAGGGGGAAAGCGCGCTAACCCCGGCGCTGGCGCGACTCCCCATGCACGAAGCGGCCTTCGAGAAATCGATGAGCTGCAACACGTGCCACGACGTGCATACGGTCAACACGCTGCAGGCATCTACCGACTCCTGTATGACCTGTCATAACGACACTCACACCAACAACTATTTCAACTCGAAACACGCCGAGCTCTTTGAGGCCGATCGCGACCTACCGCGTCCATCGAATGCCTCCGTGAGCTGTGCCACCTGTCACCTTCCGCGCCACACCATCGAAATTGGCGGCAACGAGGTCGTGAAGGTGAACCACAACAACACGTACAACCTCAAGCCTCGCGATCGCATGGTGGCTGACGTGTGTATGAACTGCCACGGCGTGGAGTACAGCTACAACAGCATTTTTGACGACGAGCTGGTGACGGCGAATTTCGATAAGCCGCCGCACCTGGAACTCGAAACCTTCGATCTGATTCGCGCTCTTGAAAAGCGGCGCAGTGACAACGGCGACGGCGAATAGCCACCCATCGTTATGGGTCTTCCCTCGTCGCTGAGCTGCCCGAGACGGCATCAGCCCGTGTTTGCCGCGATCGAGCTTCCCTCCTCGTCAAATCCCCCGTTCGATTCCCGAACATATCTCTCGCACGCTACGCAATTTATTGGCCTTATTCCGAAGGACACATTCATGACTCTCGTTCAACGCTGGACGCAGCTCCTACGTACCCGAACCGTCGCTTTCTTCAGCACCATCTGCGCGATCGCAGTGATTGCTGTCTCCTGTGCTGGTGGCGGAACCCAAGCCTCTGTGGGCATCGCGCCTGAAATGGTTGCGGACTACATCCACACGGTCATGCAAGCAGACCGCACGGCCTACACTAAGCACGTGGTCAGCCGCGTTGCCAAGCTGGAAGGCAAGGACAACGAAAAAGGTGTTCTCGCGATCGAAGCGACTGAAGGCTGGCAACAAACTGACGGTATCCCTCTGCCCGCTCAAATGTTCCGCCTCGGCGCAGACATCGCCAGCGAATCCGGCAGCGCCTTCACATACAACCTGATTTCGCCCTGGTATATCAACGACAGCCACGAGCCCAAGAGCGAATTCGAGAAAGCTGCGATGGATGCCACCATCGAAACCGGCGAGTCCTACAAGGATTACCAAGAGGTCGGTGGCCAGCAGTACTTCTCGGCGCTCTACCCCGACAAAGCGGTTGCGGAAGCTTGTGTCACCTGCCACAACACCCACCCGATTCACCTCGAGCGCTACCCCGATAAGGAGTTCGTCATGGGTGAAGTCATGGGCGGCATCATGATCAACATCCCCCTCGACGCTGCGTAATTCTGCGCGACGCTCAGGGTCGTTCCAGTACGTTCGACGCGAATTGTGACGGTGGGTCTGGCCGACTCGGCCACTCTGCCCAACGATACAATCCGCGATCGACCCAAGCGCGGAGCGAGACTCCCGGTCTGACTTCCCAAGGTCCCGGTTGAGGTTTCCCTCCGCGCGTCCCCTTTTTTCTCGCTTTTTCGCCACTTTTGAACCTTGAAGGGTTCCCTGGATTCATGCCGCCATCTTCTTCGTCCCCAGGTTCTACAGACGTCGCTTCCCTTCCTGGAATTCCGCCCAAGCGTCCTCCGAAACGCGCTGCTGGCGTGCAGCCCAGCTTCAAGGCGCTGATCCTGCTGACGTTCGCGACGGTGTTGCTGCTGCTGCCGTTCGTCTTCAGCCCGGTGTATGTCGAGGTAATGCGCGATCGGGCGATCGAGCTTTACCACGTTCTGCGCGGCGAGCTATACAAACAGGCCACCGGTTTTGCGGCCCTAACGTTCGTCATCGTCGAGGTACTGCTGACCGTTCGCAAGCGTAGCCGAAGCTGGCCGTTTTCGATCAAAGTACCAGGCTCGATGAAAATCTGGCGCAGCGTACACATTTATTCCGGTGTCATCTTGCTGGCGCTGGTGGCAGTGCATACGATCGGCGCGCGCGGGCTGAACTTTAATGCGGTTCTGTTGTGGGTGTTCTTCGGTGTGACGCTAACGGCACTAGTCGGTGCGGTTGCCGAAACTGGCCTGCTCGAATCGACGCGGCGACGGTTCGGTACCTGGCCGGGTAGCGCGAAGCCTTTGACAAAAGGAGTATTGGTTCGCAATCTGCGCTCGATTTGGTTGACGAGCCATATTTTTCTGGTGTGGATGTTTGCCGTCATGCTGGCGATTCACATATTCCTGGTTTATTACTTCGCGTAAGTCCAGTCCATTTCCGCCGCAACTGGCGATCGTTGCACTTTCATCAAGGCTCAAATCCGGGTTCAAATCGTCGTGAAGCATCGTAGTCCAATCCTCGCTGTCGGTATTACTGTCGTGTTCGCGATCGCGACTCTGTTTCTAACGCGCCCTTCGACAGGCGCGAGCAGTGCGATGTCGCCGGTGTCGGGGCTCATGTCGCTCAAAGCGATGGCGCGGGAGAGTGTCCCCTACGCAGTTGCGATCGCGGACGAGAAGCCCACACTGCTCGAGTTCTATGCAGACTGGTGTACGAGCTGTCAGGCGCTCGCGCCGAGCCTCCAGAAATTGCACGATGAGTACGGCGATCGCGTTGATTTCGTAGCGCTCGATATCGACGATCCCCAGTGGCGCGAACAGGTTGCCACTTTCAAAGCGACTGGTGTTCCCCAGCTAACTTTCCTCGATCGCAGCGGTTCGGCGATTGACACGATCGTCGGAAAAGTGCCCGCTTCCATCCTCGATCGAGCGATTCAAAGACTCCTTCAACCCACCTAGCTTTTTTAGTTGTCTGTTGCTGTTTGCAGCCATTCGATTTGGGGATAGGACATATGGACTTACCTGCCATGGCCAATAACTACGCTCGGCGCTCTTTGACTCGATCTCGCTCTCAAATAGGACGAACATACAGGCTTTTTCGAACTGATTTTTTACTCGCTTTTTTGGGTTCTCTCTATCGTCTTACCCTGCAGCCATCGTGTACCTAACCATCCTCTCTGGTTTCTTACAGCTTCTCAAAGGTGTCGAGCTGATGGGAGAGTTTTTTGACTGTCTCTCTTCACCCATCGGCCTATCGATCCTGCTCGCTGGGTTGAGTTACCAAATGCTTCTCGACGGCGGCTGCGATCCGACGACGGCTGCAATTTTAGGCAGCTCGATCGGTTTAACACTGAGCGCCGTGACGCAAAAGCCCCAGTAGACTGGACTCGAACTTAAGCTCGGAATTCAAGCTTAATGCTGGCGATCGATTCCGGCTTCCTTGTCGTAGCGGCGAGCCGTCTCGAATAGCTCGCGGCTGCGATCGTCACCGACCCAGCGCCAGTGCCAGGGTTCGTAGCTGACGCAGTCGTGTTCCGGCGGAAACGATAGCTCGAAATTGAAGTCGCCCGCGTTTGCCAGTAGCCAGCGGCCTGCGGTCGTGCCATCGAAGCCGGTCTGAAAATCCGCCCAGGCAGCGGTGGCGTCGCCGATGTCGATCGTATAGCCGGTGTGGTGTTCGCTGTGTCCGGGGGGAGCGGAGACGCGGGCGCGCTGGGCGAGGGTTTGGCCGCGTGCGGCAGCGATGCCGTAGAACAGGTCTTGCTGGATGGCGACGCTGCGGAAGCCGGAGAGGTCGGTGAGGTAGACGCCCGTCGCTGCCGCGCTGCGCCGCATCGCGTTGAAGTCGATGGCGGCATCGCGGTGTAGCAGCACCGAGCCGACGGAAACCAGGTCGCCTCGATCGGCTTCGGGGTAGGGCAGGTGGCCGTAGAACGAGGTGTCGGAGACTTCGCCGCAGTCGAGTTCGGGCAGTGGCAGGACGGGGGCGGGCAACAGTCGCTCGGGGAAGGGCAGGCGCGGCAGCATCGGCAGAATGGGGGCGCGATCGCCTGCGACTGCGCCGAGCTGGAGCGTCGCCACCAGGGCGACCGCGCCGAGCAGTGCCGCGATCGCCGAGCGAGCGCACGATCGCGATAGAAACCGTAGCAAAGCTTTAAATAGGCGCATGGGCTGCCGAACGGGGTTCGTGGGTTTCTCCGCCGACTGCCGACAGCGTCCGAAGCGTCTGTCAGAAACCGGTTTTTTTCAACTCGATCGTACTCCACGCTAAGAACTTGTAGAAACCCGGTTTTTCTCGCCGAGATCTGCTGAAAGTTACGGGCGCGGTTCGTTTTTGTCGGGGCGCGGCGACGATCGCCAGAGACCGGAGAGCGTGCTGAGCCCGCCGAAGGCCAGCTTCTTACCCAACTTGCGGAGGCCGGGCGTCTTCACCTCACTTTCGGCGTTGACGGTGAAGCGCGTGTCGAGGATTTCGCGTAGCTTAGCGCTGGTCAGCGGACGATCGAGGCAGCCGCGCTCGGCGATCGAGATCGAGCCGGTCTCTTCGGAAACGACGATGCACAAAGACTGGGGGACGCGTTCGGTGATGCCCATTGCCGCCCGGTGGCGCGTGCCGAGCTGGCGCGATGCGGTGCGCTCGGAGAGCGGCAAAATCGACCCGGCGGACAGCACCCGCGAGTCGCGAATCCAGACGGCTCCGTCGTGGAGCGGCGTTGAGGTTTGGAAGATAGTTTGCAGCAGCTCGCTGGAGACTTCGGCATTAAGCTTGACGCCAAGGACGGAGAGATCGCGCTCGTCGATCGGGCGGTCGGTCTCAAGCAGCAGCAGCGCCCCCGTCCTATTTTGCGAGAGCTTGCGCACGGCCTCGACAATTTCGTCGATCGTGGAGTTGGACTGCTCGCGGCGGGGGCTGGCGGACTGGAATAGCGATCGCAAGTCGCCGCGTCCGAGCTGCTCGAGGAACTGCCGAGTCTCGGACTGGAGCGCGATCGCGAAGCTGACCGCTGCGACGATCGCGACTTTGTCGAGTACCAAATGCAGTAGCAGCAGATCGAAAGCCCGACTCAGCGCCGAGGCCAGCACGCACACCGCCAACCCCTGCACCATCCACACCGTCCGTCGCTCTGACACGACAACCGTAAAGGCATAAAGCAGACCCAGCACGAGCGCGAAGTCGATCGCCGCACCGAGATGCTGCCCGAGACGCGCGACGAGAACTTGAGGCCATGCCTGGGTCAACAGCAGTTGCGCGAGCGCCATCAGAGCAAGAGGTCTCCAGGGTTGGGTGGTCGGGGTGCGATCGCCAGCGAATGGGAGCCGTCACCTCGAGCCGCTGTCGAGGCTCGTGCGGGCGGGACTAGCGCGCCGAGGTCAGGCGTGCGGGCAGGCGATCGAAGCGCATCAGGTCTTCGTCGGTCTCGCGGGCGATGATGACGTTAGCCTCGCCTCCCTCCACGAGTACCGCCGCCGGACGGGCGATGCGGTTGTAGTTGGAGGCCATGCTGTAGTTATACGCACCGGTTCCCATGACGACGAGAATATCGCCCGGTTCGGTGTCCGGCAGTGCCGCTTCTTTAATGACGACGTCGCCGGACTCGCAATGCTTCCCGGCAACGGTGACGGCTTGGGTCGCTTCGGCGGTCATTTTATTGGCGACGACGGCGCGGTAGAGCGACTGGTAGGTGATCGGGCGCGGGTTGTCGGACATGCCGCCATCGACGGTGATGTAGTGGCTCAGGCCGGGGACGGTCTTCTGGGAGCCGACGGTGTAGGCCGTGACGCAGGCCGAGCCGATCAGCGATCGGCCGGGTTCGCACATCAGGCGCGGCAGCTCGGTGAGGCCAGCTCGTTCGCAGGCCGTTTTCATGGATTTGGCGACGGTCTCGATCCAGGCGTCGATGCTCGGCGGATCGTCGGCTTCGGTGTAGCGGATGCCGAGGCCACCGCCGACGTTAATCGTGTTGACGGGCAGATCGAACTCGCGTGCGAGCTGGAGCCAGCCGACCATCACTTGCGGCAGATCGACGTGGGGCTGAGTCTCGAAGATTTGCGAGCCGATATGGGCGTGCAGGCCGATGCAGGCAAGGCTCGCGGTCTTCGAGAGGAATTCAAACACGGCGCGCATCCCGTCGGGGTCGAAGCCGAATTTGCTATCGATGTGGCCGGTTTGGATGTACTCGTGGGTGTGGCACTCGATGCCGGGGGTGAAGCGCACCATCACGGGCAGAGGTCGATCGCGATCGGCGCGATCGCCCGCCAGCTTCGCCAGGGTTTCGAGTTCGAGCCAGTTATCGACGATGACGGTGACGCCCGCCGCGATCGCCTGCTCGAGCTCGCGACGCGACTTATTGTTTCCGTGGAAGACGATGCGATCGGCGCTGACGCCTGCGGTGAGCGAGGTTTGCAGCTCGCAGCCGCTAACTACGTCGGTTCCGAGCCCTTCGCTGGCGACGATCGCCGCGACCGCTTGGCAACTCCAGGCTTTCGAGGCGAACACGGCCAGCGACTCGCCGGGGTAGTGCTTGGCGAGGGCGTCGCGGTAGTGGCGGCAGGCAGTGCGCAGGCTCAGCTCGTCGAGGATGTAGAGCGGAGAGCCATAGCGCTCGACCAGTTCGGTCACGTCACAGCCGCCGATTTCGAGGCGATCGCGCCCGTTGAGCTTGGCCGTCAGCGGTAGCAGCTCCTGGTTCGGCGAACGCTCGGCGAGCGGCAGATCGGAGCTAACGAGGTAGCGCTGGCCGGAGGTTTGCGTCGGGTTTTGCGGTTCGATCGGGGAAGTGGCAACCATTATTGTCGGGGTCGGGGTCGTCGAGCGTCGGGCTCGCGGCGTTGGTAAAAGTTTGCGGTCGTTTTGCGGTCTTTCGGAGCTGCGCAATCGAACGATTGGCTCGAACGGGCGACTCGAGGGCAGCGCTCGAATGCAAGATCTCGCACACAGGATTTAGTGTACCGTCCATATCTACCCATTTCCGATCGAAATCCTTGCCTCCGTCCGACCCCCCTTTCGGCCTTCCTCCTGGCTTTTCTCCCGAATTTTCCCTCGACCTGTCGCCCGTACCAGAGCGCCTGTCGCTGCGCCCCGCGACCCATGCCGACCTCGAGGCGATCGTCGAGCTCGATCGCCGCTGCTTCGGCCAGCTTTGGAGCCGGGAGACCTACGCCCGCGAACTCGACAGCCCCAATAGCAGCCTGCTTTTGCTGGGCGACGCCCGCCCGCAAGCGGCGGGCGAAGCGCTCGTGGGCTACGGCTGCTTGTGGGCGATCGTCGATGAGGCTCACGTGACGATTTTGGGCGTTCACCCCGACCGGCGACGGCGCGGCTTTGGCGAGGTGCTGCTGCACGCCCTACTGTCGATCGCCCGCCAGCGCCAACTGACGCGCGCTACGCTAGAAGTCAATACCCAAAACCACGCTGCGCTCGCGCTGTATGAAAAAATCGGGTTTCGGCGGGCCGGGTGCCGCAAGGGCTACTATCCCAATGGAGACGACGCGGCAATCCTCTGGAAGAACGGGCTCGGACGGCCGCAGTTTGCCGACGAACTCGCGGCTTGGCGTCGGGATTTGCAGGCTCGAATGGCGTAGCGTTGCTAATCGCTAGCAACGGGTTTGCCGAACGATTTTTAGGCTATCGCTATCGGCGCGATCGTCTGACTTCGATCGTTCGCCGTACTCGCTTCGGGTCATCGTCCAATCCAGCTTCGAGCATTGAAATGACGGTGCGAAACGGTCGAAAGCGACCGAATACGCTCGGGGAAGAGCTGCCAGCGGCAGCATTGCATCGACTGACCGCTTCTCGATTCACGTCCTCCCTTTGCCGCACGGCAACCATGACCAACAAATTCACCAGCTCTTCGCCCCTCGAGTTCTACTTCGCCCACCTCGAGACCGTCTGTCCGACGATCGTCTATCAGGAATTCGAGCGCGACATCGCCAAGTCCATTGCCAACGCCCACTGGGACAACCCCGAATCGCCTCTCGATTTGAATAACTTCGCCGTTATCGCCCTGATCGAAGCTGAAAATGCCGACGACGATGGTGAAAGAGAGCTGCTGATCGATCTGGCGCTCGAAGCCCTACAGAAAGGCGTCGAGCGCGATCGGCACCCGCTCTGCGCGGCCCATATGGCCGCCGTGTTTTACCTAATCGGCGATCGCGTGGCCGCCGACGAAATCGCCAACAGCACCCTCGCCGATGCCTTTCAGGCCGCGCACTACCACGCTGCGGGCGAGGCCAGCGAGTCGATCGGCTTAGTGTACCTGCCACCGCTATTCGATCGCGCCGCCAGCGAGGCGACGATCGGCGAGCTGTTCCGCAGCCCGTCGGCTCACTACCAAGCGCTAATTTTCTTAGCTCAGGCGCTGGTCTTTACGCAACCGCTGATGTGCGCGAGCGCGACGGGGCGGCGCTGGCTCGAGTTCTCCGTCAGCCTGCTGTCCGAAACGCCTCACACCAACCTGATGCTCGGCCTATCGCACCTGCACGAGTGCCACGCCGAGGGGCTGCTCTACCTGCACCGCGCCCAGCAGGCCGACCCTGCCGCGCCGAATGTCTTACAGGCGCTGTCGCTGGCGTATCGAGATCGCGGCCATCTCAAAAATGCCGAACTCTGGAAGACCGTGGCCTGCGCCTGTCAGTTTCCCGAACTCACCACGCCGCCGGAGTGGCGCTGGACGGAAGTCGATGTCGATAGCTCGATGACCTATGTGGCCTACGACGACTGCACCTTAGCGGTCGAGTCCCGCCTCAGCAGCGTATCCACCAGCACTCTGCTCGCCCAAGGCGACTGGCCGGAGCGCGAGATCGAATTCTGGCGCGTTTGGCTCAAGCCGGACGCGATCGCGATCGACGTCGGTGCGGATATCGGGCAGTTCGCCATTAGCGCCGCGAAGCGAGTCGGCAGCGCCGGACGTGCGATCGCCCTCGAAGCCGACCCGGCTTGCATGAACTGTCTGAAGGAAACCCAGAAGGTCAACCGCCTCGATCGCCTCACGCTCTATCTTGCGATCGCCTGCGATCGCAACGAGTCGCCCGACTGGTTCGCTGATGCTGCCACGGAGGCTTTCGGTGATGACATCAGCAACGAGGGCTTTGACAAATGGCAGACTCAACCGACCAGCAGCGCGCCCGTACCGCCAGCGCCGCGCAACACCGTCGAGCACCTGACTCTCGACGCGCTGATGTTCCGAGAAGAGCTGCCGCGCGTTGACTTTATTCGCATCGATCGCGCCCACTGCACCCTGGAAATGCTGGCGGGCGCGACTCAGCTTCTGTCGATCTTCCAGCCGACGCTACTCTTCGGCCTGTCGCCCGATATCCCCGATCGAAACCTCACTTTCGGCAACGCCCTACGCGCGATCGGCTACAAGCTCTACCACTACAAGCCCTACGTCAAGCAGCTCGTCCCCATCGATTCGATGCGCGAACTGACCGAGAACCTGGTGGTGGGCGCGAACGCGATCGCCATCCACCCCAGCCAGTACGACAGCGTTATCTCCTTGGGCTATGCCGACGCCAAGCTCGCTGACGAAGCCGCCCTCGCCGAGCTATTGCTGGCGGGAGATCCTCAATAGGAAATTCCCCACAGAAGACTTTCGTCGGAGATCCTCAGCCGCCATCGCAGAAACGCGCCGACTAAGAGCGCTTACTCCGGTATTCGAGCGAAGGCCGATCGCCTTGCGATGACGACCGACATCCCCTGCACGATAACGAGCTTGGAAGCCCGGGCCGCGCGCTCGATGGCCCGTCAGAGTACGACAAAACTTAACTTTTCCACGCCGACCCGAGACACTAGGGTAAATACTAGGCCGCTTCCGTATCTTCGAGCCCACCATTGGCAAGCACGCGGCCATCGCCCGACCATCGCAATTACGTTCGAGGGATCGCCCGTCAATGACACCCAGATCGCCGTTACAAGTCGCTCGATCGAGCGACCTGTCGCTATCCGTCATGCCTGACCCCACCAGGTCATCCGCCGCTCGCTCCGCCAACCAACGCGACCGGCCCGCAGCCGAGCCGAGCTTTTACTACTTCGCCTACGGTAGCTGCATGTGCCCGGTCGATCTCCAGCGCACCTTCGAGGAAAGCACCCGCGACTACGTGATCGGAATGGCCCACCTCGATCGCTACCGCCTTGCTTTCAACCGCCGCTCCGACCGGCGTAACTGTGGCGTCCTCGATATCGTGGCCGATCGCAGCACCCACGTCGAAGGCGTCCTCTACCGTCTGCCCTGGCGGCTGAGCGATCGCCTCGACGAGCGCGAAGAGATTCCCACCCGTGGCTACCAGCGCGAAAGCGTCACCGTGACCTGCGGCAGTCGCATCTACTCCGACGTGCGAACGTACAGCGTCGTCAACAAGCTCCCCCGCGAGCTAGCTCCGAACGACTGGTACTTCAACGTCGTGCTGCGTGACGCAGTGACCTGCGGCCTTTCGGAGCAATACTGCTGGCGACTGTTCGAGCATATGCACGCGCTCCAACAGCAGCAGATAGCCTAGCTCGTTACGAGACCCGTCTGACGAACCGGTTGCACGAGTCGTTCTCGAGCAATCTCCGAATCATTACCAAACCGTCTCGAGCTGTCCCCAAACTTCTGGCTGACCGATCGCGAGCGTTTCGCTGGCGTTTCGCTGGGTGTTGCCACACCGACCATCAGTTTTTGGTGTTTTCGCACCCGGCGGCACATCCCGTAACACTGTTGAAACCACGCAAAGCTCGGACGCGATCTTCTTGTAACGCTCCGCAGTTTTTCGCAACGCGATCGTCGTGCCAGGTATCACAAACGACACAAGCGATACAAGCAAAAACCCAAATTAAACGGCAAGCAAGACCGAGATTTTCCTCGCATATCCATACGTTTAAAAAGTAAATCGACGCCTTTTTATTCGCCGTTTTCGTATATGCTTTAAGCAGTTATGACACCGCGTCGTACTTCAGAGATACAGCTTGAATTCTGGCTTTAGTATTTACAGAGGACTGCAGTCAAGCGATTGCATCGCGCGATCGGCAGCGTTGTTTCTCTTGTTAATTGCTGCCACCCAAGCTGCCGCGAACTCGCTCGACCTTAAATTGACGGTCGAGCGGGCTTCAAAGCAAGCGAAAGTACTGACCGAGCGACGTTCGGTGACATTTACCGTGTCTGCACGCGATCGCGATCGCTGACACCCTGGGATTGGGCTTTTGTATAGTAAATAGTGACATGGCAGCGTCCGTGCTGTCCGCTAGCCCCAGGTCGATCGGCGCGGACTCCAAAAAGTTACGGAACGAGGGTTGAGTGCATCGAAGGTTTCAACAGTCTAGTCAGCCGCTAAGCTCGCAATCCCGTCAGGGTAAACGTTTGCGCACACCACGCGGACATCTCCCCAGAGCTTTTGCCAGGAACGTTACCTAGGCAAGGAAAACTCGTATGACAGTAGCTTCTCCCAAGCAGCATGAAAGTATTTTTATCGCACGGCTCGTTCAGCAGGCTAAAAAGCAACTGACCGGGCAGCTCGACATTCAATCTGCCAGCGGCGAGCGATGGACAGTTTACTTCTGCGTCGGCCGCATCATCTGGGCGACGCACCACAACCGCAGCGTCCGCGCTCTGCGCTACCACCTCAGTCGCATCAGTCCGGAGCTCGAGTTTAAAAGCTTAGTCGTCCGCGAAGCCGATCGCTTTTTTTCCTGGGACTACCAGGTGCTCTGGGTACTCGAGAAGCGCAAAACCCTGTCGATGGAAGAGGCGGGCATGGCGATCAAAGAGACGATCGTCGATTGCATGTTCGATATTTTGCGCCACGAGCAGCAGGGCGCGCTTCAGTTCAAGCTGCTCAAACACGAGGCGCTCAACATGTTGCGCATGCAGCTCGTCGCGCTCAACGTCGTCGCCTTGATCAAAAAGGCCCAGGCTCATTACAGGCAGTGGCGCAACAGCAAGCTGGCGGGTATCGATCCGGACGCCGTACCCTCGATCGTCGATGCGGCCAACCTCGAGGCGAACGTCCCAGCCAAAGTGTTCGCCCAGCTCCGCAAACGCATCGACGGGCGCACCTCCTTACGCGAGCTGTCTTGCATTGTCAATGTCGATTTGGTGCGGCTGGCGCGATCGCTCGCCGTCTATATCCACAAAGGCTGGATTTCGGTGCTGCCCGCTCCGGATATTCCGCGCCCCTTGCCGCCGATCGATAAGCCTGCAACCTCGCAGACCGAAGATCGCCGCCAGCTCCTGATTGCCTGCGTCGATGACAGCCCTCAGATTTGCGAGCTGATGAAGAAGATCGTCACCGAGGCGGGCTACCGCTTCGTGAGCGTAACGGACTCGGTGCGGGCGCTGCCGATCTTGCTCGAGAAGCAGCCCAATATGATTTTTCTCGACCTGGTGATGCCGGTGGCTAACGGCTACGAGGTCTGCACCCAGCTTCGGCGCATGTCGGCATTCGAGGCGACGCCGATCGTGATTTTGACGGGGAACGATGGCGTGGTCGATCGCGTGCGCGCAAAGATGGTCAAAGCCTCAGAGTTTCTCAGCAAACCCGTCGATAGAAACAAAGTTCTCGCCACGATCGAACGGTTGCTACTACTGAGCGCGCCGCCCGCAATTTAAAAGCCTGTGCCCGACTTGTCCCGGCCCTTTTAAGGGAGACCGTCAGAGCCCGATCAAATGCCCCAGCACAGACTCTCAGTACAACTTCTCGAAACTCAGCCCGAAACGGGCAAAAGGAACAGCGTGGCTGAACTCATGTGGCCTCGGCGGCGAAGGTTCGACCGATCGATCGACAAAAGCTCTTAGGTGAAACTCCTAGGTAAATCGAGCGGTTTCGCGACCGTGCTACCGTGACTTTTCCGTAATATCGCGCAAACAAATACCAACGAGTTAAAAGATGAGAGATACAATTTTTTTTGTTAGCCTATCTACAGTGAGTCCGAGCCTTTTCAATCGTCGAGACGATCGTTGCAAAAAACCGAGTTACAGGTCTTAGATTACGCATGGAGCCTGCACCGGTAAATGCTGAAGAGCTCTAATGTTAAAAACAAGAGAGCCCGACGGTTTTCCGAGAATGTTGCGGTTGTGGGCGCGGTTTCAATTTCATTCTTGATTCTTTTGGGGTTTATTTAGATGGGAACTGTTTTGGTCGTGGAAGACGGGCAAACTGATCGCGAGCGCATTAATCGCTTGCTCAAGCAAAGCGGGCACATTGTTGCCAACGTTGAAACGCGCGACGAGACCTTTGCCTACCTGGACACCACGAAGCCCGACCTCATCGTTCTCGACGTGATTTTGCCCGGTCAAAGCGGCTTCGAGATTTGTCGCGAGCTGAAAGGTAGCGACTCTACAAAGTCGATTCCGGTGATGATCTGCTCGAGCAAGGGTACGGACGTCGATAAGACCTGGGGCAATATGCTCGGTGCCGACGCCTACCTGACCAAACCAGTCGATGAGTCGGAGCTGACGACGACCATCAAGCGCCTGCTGGGGTAGGTCTTTTTCGCTCGTGCGGCGCTTCGAGCCCCACCGCACGGGCGATCGCCTCTCGTTCGGCCGCTGGGTTCAGCCAACTCGTTCGGCCATCATCGCCCTAGCTTTTCTCGACCGTTAACGGCATCGGAATCGCGCCCGCCGTCCGCTGGCTTAGCGATAAGTCCCTTTTCGACGACCCATCCAGCTACCGCTTCCGGCAAGCATCTCACCCGGCCTCGGCCAACATCTCGCTCCGGCCGCATCGACCTCGACCGCTTTTCCTTCGCTTTCGGTTCGCCAATGTCTTTCGCCCCACCTCCTGGCGGCAGTCCGCCTTACGAGCTCGCTCCCGACGCTGCCATCTCAGCGACAATGAACTTTGGCGGCGCGGACAGTCCGCAGGTCGTGCAAAAGTTTTTGCAATTTCTCGTGCGCCAAGGCGATCGCGCGCTGATTCCGGTCGAGGCGATCTCGGAGATCGTGACGGTTCGCATTCCGGAAGTGCTGCCCGTTCCCCAGATGCGCGACTGCGTGCTCGGTGTTTACAACTGGCGCGGCGAGATGCTCTGGATCGTCGATCTCGGCGAGGCGCTGGGCTTCTCGCCGCTGTTTGCAGGCAAGCCGCCACCGACGGCGATCGCGATCGTCATCGAACACGACGATCGCACGATCGGGTTTGTCGTTCCCCAGGTGCTCGACCTCGAGCTGTACAACCTCCAGCGACAGCAACCGCCCGACCCGCAGCTGTTCCCTGCCAGTTTGATGCCTTTCCTATCGGGATATTTCATTGGCGACGAGAACGATATCTCGATCGCGATCGACGTTCCCTCCGTGTTTAGCGCGCTGCAACAGGGTGACTGAACGACGGCGCGCCCGCCGCACCGCGCACCGATTTCCGTGTCTTCCGTGCCGACATCTACTGTCTCCCAGCTTTTTCAACCCCGTCCGAACCTCAGTCACTTTCCAGGAAATTGTCCATCATGGCTCCCCAAGAGTTGTCTTCCCGAGAAGCGTCCACCTTCGAGCAGTCGCTGAAAGACTTGCGCCAGCAGGTTGCCACCGTTGTCGAGCAGATGCGCGGTGCCAACAGTCCTAAAGACGTGCTGGAAATGGCGGCGATCCAGGTGCGGCAGATGCTGCGCGTCGATCGCGTGTTGATGTTGCGCTTCCTCGCTCCTCGCACCGACGGTATCTCGACCTCACTCTCGTCGGAGATGCTGTTTCGCGAAGATGCGCGCGACAGCGTTTTGTCGTATCTCTACAGCACCCGCAATGATGGAAACGTCGGGGACGGCGGCAACGCCCGCAGTAATGGCAACGGCGGCAACGGCTACCGCAACGGCAGCAAGGACGCCGACGAATTTTCCGGGCATAAGGGTCTGGTGGTGGCCGAATCCTTGGGGCGGGGCTGGACGCCGACTCGAGGTCAGGCCGTTCACCTGACCGGGTTCGGGTTCGACACGCCCGACGAGTACCTTTCGCATCCGTTCGTGTCGATCGCCGATACCGATCGCACCAACCTGACGCCCTACCAGCGCCAAATCCTCGAACGTTACCAGGTCAAGGCCAGTCTCAACGTGCCGGTGTGCATCGGTCGCAACTTTTGGGGCGTGATGTCGGTGCAGCAGTGCGATCGCTCCTATCAGTGGGCCGAGCGCGAGATCGTCTTCGTGCGGCAGGTGGTCGCCGAGATGGCCGTGATGATGCAGCAGTTCGACCTCGATCGCAGCGTGGACGAGACCGTCGCCATCCTGCGCGAATCGTTCCAGCATGAAACCGATACGTTCGAGCTGGCCACCGCACGCGATCGCGCCGTCACCCAGACTATCGACCGCATCCGCCGCACCTTGGAGATCGAGACGATCTTCGATACGGCGACCAAAGAAGTGCGATCGCTCGTGGAGTGCGATCGCGTCGGCGTTTATCGTTTTAACCCCGACTGGAGCGGCGCGTTCGTGGCCGAATCGGTGGGGCCGGGCTGGGCTCCCCTGGTCGAGCGCCAGGAGCAGATTCCCGACCTCCAGCGCAACATTAGCGACTGCGACTCGTTCAAGCCGCTGATCGACGCCTCGAGCTACATCGAACCCCAATACGAAGACTCCTACCTGAAGGTAACCAAAGGCGGGCGCTTCGCCGAGAAGAAAACCTTTACGGTGACCGATATTTACGACGCGGGCTTTACGCCGTGCTACCTGAACGTCCTCAAGCAGTATCAGTGCCGCTCCTACTCGATCGTGCCGATCTTCCAGGGCGAGCGGCTCTGGGGCCTGCTGGCGGCTTACCAAAACGACGCACCGCGCCAGTGGGAAGACGACGAGGTCGGGCTGCTGGTGCGTATCGCCGAGCAGCTCGGTATCGCGCTCCAGCAAGCCGAAAACCTGGCGCAGTTGCGCAAACAGTCCCGCCAGCTCGAGAAATCTGCCGATCGCGATCGCGCCGTCGCCCAAACCATCGACCGCATTCGCCGCAAGCTGGATGTGGACGACATCTTCAACACCACCACCAACGAGGTGCGCGCCTTGCTGGAGTGCGATCGCGTCGGCGTTTACCGCTTCAATCCCGACTGGAGCGGCGGCTTTGTGGCCGAGTCGGTAGCAGCGGGCTGGATTCCCCTAATCGAGCGCCAGAAGCTCGATCCATCGATGGGCAGCGCCAGCGACTGCGACTCACTACAGCCACTGATCGACGCCTCCGCGTACGTTGATACCCAATTCAACGACACCTATCTGAAAGACAACAAAGGCGGGCGCTTCGCCGAGAAGAAAAGCTTCACGGTGACGGATATCTACGAT
>ERZ1740068.30-NODE-30-length-81062-cov-25.871036_pt1 | contig 81062 bp, 74 predicted proteins | sample MGYA00581735_ERZ1740068 | MGnify/ENA primary metagenome ERZ1740068 (study PRJEB43018, sample SAMN04849740) | marine metagenome | isolation source: floating plastic debris | place: Pacific Ocean | collected 2008-08-30 | study: EMG produced TPA metagenomics assembly...
CCGAGGCAATGTTCTCGGCCTACTGAATCGATACGATGCAGCGGTGGAAAGTTATAACCGCGCTCTCGAGCTTGAGCCAAGTTTCAGTGATGCTTGGTACTACCGGGATAATATTCTCGCTCGTCTGAGTCGACGTGATGCAGAAGTGAAAAGTTGTGACCGCACTCTCGAATTTGAAGTTGAGCGATAAAGCTTGCAATAGAACCTTCCACACTCACTATCACTGACCCCGGCTTCGACCCCATCCGCCAAGATCCCCGCTTCCAAGCCTTCCTCAACCCCAACCCATGACCCCCGACATCCTCCAACGCACCACCACCCTCCTAAAACAACTCTCCCCCGCCGAACAACAAAACGTCCTCCAATACATCGAAGCCCTCCTCCAACACTACCCAACCCAACCCACCAACCGCCACGAAAAATTCCTCGCCAGCCTCAAAACCCATCCCTACACCCTCCCCGCAGACTACAACTTCGATCGCGACGCTTGCTATGAGCGCTAGCATCTTTCTCGATACAAATATCTGGATCTATGCCTACGAGCAATCCGACGAAACGCGACCGGAAACCAGCCGCCAACTCATCGCCGACAACAGCGATCGAATCATCCTCAGCACCCAAAACCTCGGCGAGATTTACAACACCCTCACCCGAAAACAAATCCTCGATCGACCACAGGCTGCCGATCTAATCGAACAACTCATCGACATCTTCGAGCCCGTTCCCATCCAAGCCAGCACCGTCCGCCAAGCCCTCGCGATCCAGCAGCAAACCCAATACTCCTACTGGGATAGCCTTATCGTCGCCACCGCGATTGAATATCGCTGTGAACGCCTCTACTCCGAAGACCTGCAACACGATCGACGAGTCGAAAACCTCACGATCGTCAATCCATTCTTGTAAATCCATATCGATCGACTTCGACCCCATCCGCCACGATCGCCGCTTCCAAGCCCTCTTTAACCCCGACTCATGACCCTACAAGAAATCCAAACCGCCGCCCTCGCCCTACCGCCCCAAGACCGACAACAACTCGCCCAATACCTCCTCACCTCGCTCCAATCGCACCAAAAAACAACCAGCCTCCTCAGTCCCGGCGTGCTTACCTGCCGACTTAACGCTTTCATCACAATAAAGGTAGGGTGCGCCCGTCGGCGAAAATTCCGACGAAACGCCGATCGCAGAACATCCGACGAACGCACCGCGATATCGCCACCCGAAACACCCGGCGGTGCGTTGCGGCTCACCCAAATCGTCGCCCTTATTACTCGACGACCGTAGCCGCGACACACCCTACCGAGCCATCGCGATCGCGACCTTACTGATACACCGTGTCGTAATACGCCTGATACTCCGCCGACAGCAACGGCTTCCACCACGCCTCATTCGCCAGATACCACTCCACCGTCTGCCGCAACCCCTCCTCCACCGTTACCGACGGCTTCCAGCCCAGCTCCGTCTCGATCTTCGTCGCATCGATCGCGTAGCGGCGATCGTGCCCCGCCCGATCTTTCACATACGTAATCAACGACTCGCTCGGGCGCGTTGGCAGGTTCGGAGCCAGCTCGTCCATCAGGCCACAGAGCATCTTCACCAGGTCGATATTCGCCACCTCGTTGTTGCCGCCGATGTTGTACGTTTCACCCGGTTTTCCCAAATGGATGACGGTGTCGAGCGCCGTACAGTGGTCGCGCACGAACAGCCAGTCGCGCACGTTCAGCCCGTCGCCGTACACCGGCAGCGGCTTACCCAGCAGCATATTGATGCACATCAGCGGCACGAGCTTTTCGGGGAAGTGATACGGCCCGTAGTTATTCGAGCAGTTGGTGATAATTGTCGGCAGGCCGTAGGTGTGGAAGTAGGCGCGGGCGAAATGGTCGCTGCTAGCCTTCGAGGCCGAATAGGGGCTGTTGGGCTCGTAGGACGTGGTTTCGCTGAAGGCCGGATCGTCGGGCTCGAGGCTGCCATACACCTCGTCGGTCGAGACGTGGAGAAACAGACCGGATTTTCCCGCTTCGGTGAGCGCCGGGTAGTACTGGCGGAACGCTTCGAGCAGGACGAACGTGCCGATCACGTTGGTTTGGACGAAGGCGTCGGGGCCGAGGATCGAGCGATCGACGTGGGACTCGGCGGCGAAGTGCGCGACAGTGTCGATGCTCTCTTCGCGCAACAGCGTCTCGACGAGGTCGCGATCGCAGATATCCCCATCGACAAACCGAAACTTCGGCTTCTCTTCTAAATCCGCCAGCGTCGCCCGGTTGCCCGCATAGGTCAGCGCATCGAGGACGACCACGCGATCGTCGGGGTAGCTTTCGCACCAATGGTGGACGAAGTTCGAGCCGATAAACCCGGCTCCACCCGTGATGAGGATCGATCGTGGCGTGCGACTGCTGTTGCTCATTTTCCTAGAACTGAAAAACTCTTCAGGGCGTGTCATCAATTAGCACCAGACTCCTTACAGAGGAAGCAGTTGAACGCCCGACCCAAAAATAAAACTAGAACCGAAAAACCGCTGCGATCGCCCCAGGATGTCCGCGCTCGGCCGTTTCAATCCATTACAGCTCCGCGTGCCGGGACGCCCCGCAACGCCGTTTGAGAATACCCTAAACGTAGTGTGTTTGGATGAGCCTTTCGGGCGATCGAAAAGATGAGTCTGAGGATAGGTCGGGAAGTTGACGGCGATCGCTGCTGGGCATTTAACGGCGATCGCTGCTGGTCATTTAACGGCGATCGCTGCTGGTCATTTAACGGCGATCGCCGTATGGGAGGACAACGATGAGCCTCTCGACGATTGAAGCTGCCGAGCGCGGACACCCCAAAGCGATCGCCGCGACGATCCGCCACGTCGCCATCCAACAAAAGCTCGCGGAAGAAATCGGCGTGCGTGCCTTTTATAAGCCCAAGGCACTCAAAGGCAAGTCCGGAGAAGAGGAGCTGGCACTGGTCGTCGCGATCCGCACCCAGATGCCGCCAAATGCCGCTTCGTGCGTTAAGGTGGTGCGCCGTATCCTCAAGCGCTTTGAGATGCACCGCTTCGTGCCCCGCGCGATCGTCCACGGTCTGGTGGAAGAGCGCGAGAAGCCCGTTTGGTCGAAGGTGGTGCGGCTCGGGAAGTGGTCGGCGGACACCGCGATCGCGCCGCTGGGCTACGTGCCGAAAGCGCCTGCCTCTGTAGAAGCAGTAGAAGCATCCGATGTGGCAGCCAACTCGAAGGCCAGCGCCAGCTCGTCCGGCACGTCGAGCAAGCCCACACGACGCGGCGTTCGCTGGCGCAATCTGACGATCGTGGTGGCGGTCTGCGTGGCGATCGCGTCGGCATTTCGCGCGATCGGCGACGTGCTGGACGGCGGGATGGTCGGCGTGCCCAACGCGATCGCGGGTTTGCTGCGTCCGGTGACGCGGCTGGTGTCCCAGCAGGCCAATCTGGCGATCGCCGGAATGCAGCCCCGCCTCGACGACGCGCTGCCGACAGACTGGAGCCGTATGGTTCCCGCGATCGAGCCGCCGCCGCTGCCGCCGGAGCTGACGCGCGAAACGGTGACGATCGCGGCGGTTGGCGATATCGTCCCCGGCACGGATTTCCCTGCGAATAGGCTTCCTGCCAACCCCGATAACCTGTTCGCGCCCACCGCCGATGTTTTGCGCGCCGCCGACCTGACTTTTGGCAACTTCGAGAGCGTCCTGACCAGTGCCAACACGCCCACTAAGGATATTTCTCAGCCCGGAACCTTTGCGTTTCGCGCGCCGCCGTTTTTCGCCAAAACGTTCCAGATTGTTGGCTTTGATGTCCTCAACGTCGCTAACAATCACGCCTACGATTTCGGCGATCGCGGCTTGGAGGATACCTACCGCGCCTTTAATGACGTCAGCGTTGATGTCATCGGTGGCGATCGCTCGACGATTTTGGTGCGCCAGGTCAATGACGTCAGCGTCGCGTTTCTAGCCTTTAGCCCCTACGAAGCGCACAACTCCGTCAACGACCTGGAGCGGGCGCGGGCGATCGTTCGCGAGGCCGATGACTACGCCGACCTGGTGGTGGTGTCGATGCATATCGGCGCAGAAGGGACGGACGCCCAGCGCGTCACGGGCAAGACCGAGACGTTTTTCGGTGAAAATCGCGGCAACCCGCGCCGGTTTGCCCGCGCGGTTGTCGATGTGGGAGCCGACCTCGTTCTCGGTCACGGGCCGCATGTCCTGCGGGCGATCGAGGTTTATAAAGGCCGCGCGATCGCCTACTCGCTGGGCAACTTTATCGGTTATGGCACGCTCTCCCACGAGGGCGATACGCAGTATTCGACGATCTTCCGCGCCGAGCTGGCCCGCGATGGCGAACTGCTCGAAGCGCGGTTGGTTCCCCTGTCGCTGGCCGGTGATGGCATCCCGCGCATCGACCCCAACGGCGGCGCGATCGACCGGGTGCGATCGCTCACCCAAGCCGACTTCCCCGATACGCCGCTACAGATCCTAGACAGCGGCCAGATCGTCCTGCCGTAGCGCATTTCTGCTGGCGGCGGCAAAACACATCGAACGCAGCTCTCCGAACGACCCGCACGGTGCGATGACTCGGACGAGAACCTGGACGCGATCGCGCCCCACAGCCAGCCGATCGCACCACCGATCGCCTCGTTATAATTGGCTCAACCGCGTCGATCGTCGCCATGCTTCCCTCCATCAACCAGCAGCTCCCTAGCTCCTACGAACTCCCCTGTTCGGACGACACGCCCGTGGATAACGAAGACCAGAATCTACTGCCCAATCTGCTGCTGATGCTGCTGTCCGAGCTGTGGTCGGAGCGCCAGGACTGGTACTTCGGGGTGGATATGGCGATTTATCATACGACTGGGGCGAGTCCGTTCGTGCCGATCGTGCCGGATGGATTTTTGAGCGTCGGCGTCGATCGCCAGAAGGACGGCGACTCGCGGCGCAGCTACGTAATGTGGGAAGAGCAGGAGATCCCGCCGATGTTCGTGTTGGAGATGGTCTCCCACACGCCGGGGGGAGAGTACGACAAAAAAATGGAGATCTACGCCAAGCTCGGCGTGCGGTATTACCTGATTTATAACCCGAAGTTTTGGCAGCGCGATCGCCACCAGCCGTTTGAACTGTACGCCCTAGAAGACGGCGCGTATCGCTTGCAGACGGGAGAACTGTTCTGGATGCCCGAGGTGGAGTTGGGCGTCGGGCGCTATTGGACGGACGTGAATGGCGTCGATCGCGAGATTTTGACCTGGTACGATGCTGCGGAAAATCGCCATCCGAGCAAGGCGGAACGGGAGTTTTTGCGGGCGGAACGGGAGCAGCAGCGCGCCGATCGCGAGCAGCAGCGCGCCGAGGAAGAACGCCAACGCGCCGAAGAAGAACGCCAACGCGCCGATCGCGAGCGCCAAGTCAAAGAACGGCTGGCGGAATTCTTGCGCTCGCAGGGCTTCGACCCGGACGAGCTGCCGGAGTAGGGAGCTGCGAGGAGTAACAGAGAGCAATTTTTTAAAGATCGGGGCGCGAGCCTCTACGCCAACGCCCCGATCGCGTGGTGGTGTGCGGCATCGACACTTGCGATTTAGCGCCCCCCATTAACTTGTTCCCCGGACTCACCCGCGAAAACAGCCGCCTCAGATTTGCGAGCCCACGCGCCAGATGTCGCCCCGATCGCCGATAGTGAAGATTGCCGCTCGCCGCCGCCACCCATGCCGTCCACCGCCACCCGCCCGATCGTCCAGCGCCTGACGCCCTATCTGTTCCTCGCGCCCGCCGCGATCGCCCTGATCCTCACCGTCTTTTGGCCGACGCTCCAGGCGTTCTACCTCAGCTTCACGCAATACGGCTACGACCTGACCCAAGCGCCCCAGTGGGTCGGCCCGGCCAACCTGCAACGCCTCTGGCGCGACCCGCTTTTCTGGAAGACCCTCGGCCAAACGCTGCTGTATCTCGTCTGCGCTGTGCCGATCCTCGTCGCCGTGCCGCTGGTGCTGGCCGTCCTGGTCAACCGTCAACTCCGAGGCATCCGCTGGTTTCGCGCCGCTTACTACACCCCGGTGGTGATCTCGATGGTGGTGGCGGGGCTAGCCTGGAAGTATCTCTACGCCGAGAACGGCTTGTTTAACGCGCTGCTGGCGGCGATCGGCTTCACGGACGGTATCCCTTGGCTGACGAGCCCGGATTTGGCGCTGTTTAGCGTCGCGATCGTCACCATTTGGAAGGGGCTGGGCTACTATATGACGATTTATCTGGCGGGGTTGCAGTCGATTCCCGAAGACCTGTACGAAGCGGCGGCGCTGGACGGTTCGGACGGCTGGCAGCGCCATTGGGACATCACCGTGCCGCTGATGCGCCCGTATCTGGTGCTGGTGGCGGTGATTTCGTCGCTGTCGGCGATGAAGGTGTTCGAGGAGGTGTTCGTAATGACCCAGGGCGGGCCGCTAGATAGCTCGAAAACGGTGGTGTACTACCTCTACGAGCAGGCGTTTTCGCGGCAGGATATGAGTTATGCCTGCACGATCGGGCTGGCGCTGTTTTTGGCGATTTTGCTGCTGTCGCTGGTAAATCTGAGCTTGACTTGGCGACGCGAGGCGGATGAATGAACATCTTTTGCGACGGGTGAGAAGTCCGGCTTTAAAGTCAGGTTTCTGGATTCGGTCAGGCTTCTAGATCGATACGCCAGCGACACCGCTTCGCCAGCGGGCAGATTTCGCAGCGGGGCGATCGCGCGGTGCAGACCAGCGCCCCGAGGTCGAGCAGCGTCAGGTTCCAGCGCGCCACGTCGCGGTTGGGAGCCGCCTCGTCTGCCGCCGCCCAGAGTCGTTTGCAGCGCGATTTAACCCGCTCGCCGCGAATCCCGAAGAAGCGCTCCAGGATCCGCGCCACGTTGGTGTCCATCACCGCCGCGCGCCGCCCGAAGGCCACCGCCAGGATCGCCCGCGCGGTGTAGCTGCCGACGCCGGTGAGGGCGAGCAGGTCGGCCTCGCGATCGGGTACTTGCCCCCGGTGGCGATCGCGAATTTCGGTGGCGGCGCTCAGCAGGCGCTCGGCGCGAAACTTGAGGCCGAGGGGCGCGAGCAGGGCTTCGAGTGCGCCGCGATCGGCGTTTAGCAGGGCGGGCAGGTCGGGGTAGTGCGCCAGGAACTGCGTATAGACGGGTGCGACGGCTTCGGCGGTGGTCTTTTGAAGCAGGCACTCGGCGACGAGAATAGCGTAGGGGTCGGTGGTGTGCCGCCAGGGAAAGTCGCGCAGGTGGTTCTTCGCCCAGGCGCGGAGTTTTCGGCGAAACCAGAGGAGGTCGTTGCGATCGAGGAGTGGTGTTGGGTCGGTCACGATCGCGGCGGGAGAAACGGTTCGCGTCCACGATACATTGCCAGATACGTCGCAGGTATGTTGCAGATATATTGCCGGTTGGCCCCTCGCTGGGCGTCTGGGGCTAGCGTTAAGCTCGAGAGACCACGCCGCTTTTCGTCATCGTCATGCCAACGCCTACCTGCGAGTTTGACCCCGCCCAAACTGAAACGCGCCACGCTCTCAAGGAGTGGTCGGTCGCGATCGACGCTGCTTTGACCGGCGAGCTGAGCGTCTTGCTGCGTAAGGGCGGCATCCGCGATCGCCGTGCCGACCTCGATCGGCTGTTTCGCCCCGACGCTCGCAACGCGGCCCTCCTATTCCCCACCTTCGAGCATCAGAAATCCGAGTTACTCGAGCCCGCCTACGCCGATCGCGTCCGACCCGTCGAACCGGGCTGGCACCCAGAGACGATCGCGCTGCGGGGCTGGGCGGAGGTCGCGGCAGTGCTGCCGGTGTCGAGCCTCGATCGCGCCCTGGCCCTGGAGCCGTATTTCGTCTGGAACGAGCGGTTTGTTCGCGAGCGCTGGAACTGGAAGCCGGAGCGTCCGCTGTACGCGCTGGTGTTGCGGGCTTACTGGCTCGATCGCCCGGTGGCGCTTCGCTTTAACTCGCGCTACGGCGGCTGTCGCTCGCAGATCGAGCTAGCCGAATCGGTGGCGATCGACCGGCGGAAACCGGCGATCGCGGACGGTAGGTTCGCAGCACTGTTAGCGGAGCTTGGGGAACTGCTACCGGAGAGTGCTGTTGGAGAAAGCTGAAGAGCCCTATCCTGCCAGGATTTGCTCGGCCTGTTCGACGCTAGGGAGCCCGTAGGTGCTCAAAGATTCCTCTTTCTTCCACAGCCATTTCTCCCCCTCGGTCAGCACGACCTTTGCAGCAATCTGCCAATGGTCTGGAATCTTCAACGTGTTGCCGCGCTCCCAAAGGGCTCGAAACGTCGTTACACCATTCACATCCATAATCAGCTTCAGCGCCGCCGCCCCGATCGTCCCGAAATTATGGGTATCGAAGCCACGGAATAGGCCATCGCAGTGCAATAAGACGGCGTCCTTGCCCGCTCCCTGGGGCTTTCTGCCGTGAACTCCCTGTTTGAAGGTCAACGGATCGGTTCCCCACAGTTTCACCGGGGACGCCTCCCACTCGGAGCGATCGCTCATCGCGGAGTAATGGATATAAGCCGGGCCGTCGGGCCACATGCGGGCGGCGTTGCCAATGGTCACCACCGTCAGCAACTCGCGCAGGGAATTCTCCACCGCTGCGAGAGCTTCCCCGCGCTGCACGCAGAGCTGAATGTAGTCGGCGATCGCCCGGCACAGCTCCGAAGACGACCGGCTGTAGGCCAACCAGACGATCGGCTCTCGGCTGGCTCGGCTGGCTTCTAGCAGTCGAATGGCGTGGTCTCGAAAGGTTACGCGCACGCGCCCGTAGACGGACAGGACGGTTTCGATGCGATCGCGCTGTCTGCGACCGAACACCGCCACCTCTCCTCGCAGCTCGGGCATGATGCCAGCGCCTTCTAGCTCCGGTCGTTTCGCCTCTAGAAATAGCCGCGTCTCTGGCCGTAGCGGCACTCTTGCCTCTCCTTGATCCATGTCGGTTCCCAGGTGCATCTGGGCCATTTGGATTCCCAGGACGGGGACGTACTGTTCTGCGAGCCGTTGGGGAGTCGTCGTTTCGCCTTCCCAACCCGCTTTGACTTGGTGCAGCGTATTCAGCCCCGGCGTGAAAATGACCCATTCTCCGTTGTCTCGGGTTCGTTCTCGATCTCCAAAATTCAAGTTGTCTTTGATAAACCGTAGGGGCTGAGGCTGTGCCATGACCCGATCGAAATTTGCCGCCGTTCCGCCCCGATCGGGAATCGAAAAGTGCCCGCAGTAGCCCTCGTCGTAACTCGCCGTAAAGGCCATCGCCTGTAGCCCTCTAACCTCAGCCGGTGTGATTTCGATATCAGCGGGCAGGTCTGCGCCGAACAGCTTTTCTATGTCGCCGAGTAGGGGTTGCAGCGCCAAGAGCTGCTGCTCGGACAGCCCCGAGTCGAGCAAGGCTGACATCTCGTCTACGTCCGTACTCGTGCCTTGGAGCGATCGCGGTGCTGTTTGATAGCTGGAGGTCTGAATCATTGCCTTGCTCGTAATGAATAGCCGACTGATTGACCATACGAACTGACGAATGCTCCTCCAGGAAGCATTGCTACTCCTTGATGCCGAGACCAAACAAGCCCACACCGCCCGTGAAAATCGAACGGGCGTACGTGCCGCTACTTTTTCTTGTCGTAGCTCAGGTTCACCCGCTGCGCCGCCCGGATCGCCTTCGATCGCGCCGCATCCACATTCTCCGCTGTCGCCAGCGCGACTCCCATGCGGCGGAACGGACGCGAAGTCTCCTTGCCGAATAGGCGAATATCCACCGTCGGGTCGAGCAGCGCCGCCTCCAAGCCGGTGTAGCCGATGCTGTCGCCGTCGGACTCCATACCCCAGGCGCGATCGGCCAAAATCACCGCACTCGCACTCGGTTCGCGCACCACGATCGACGGGATCGGCAGACCCAAGATCGCCCGCAGGTGTAGCTCGAATTCGTTGAGGTTCTGGGAAATCAGCGTCACCATGCCCGTGTCGTGGGGGCGCGGCGACAGCTCCGAGAAAATCACCTCGGTGTCGGTCACGAAAAACTCGACGCCGAAGATGCCCGCGCCGCCCAGCGCGTCGGTGACTTTGCGCGCCATCTCTTCGGCCTCGGCGATCCGCTCCGGGCTCAGCACCGTCGGCTGCCAGGATTCCTGATAGTCGCCGCGCTCCTGGCGATGGCCGATCGGCGGGCAAAAGATCGTCGGCTTTTCCCACTGGCGCACGGTTAACAGCGTGATTTCCAGCTCGAAGTTGACGAACTCCTCGATGATGACCTTTTGCGTGTCGCCGCGCGCGCCCTCGATCGCCGCGTTCCAGGCCGCTTCGACCTCGTCTGCCGACTCGACGATCGACTGCCCTTTGCCCGACGACGACATCACCGGCTTGACGGCATTGGGAAAGCCGATTTTCTCGCTCACCGCGATCGCCTCTTCCAGCGATTGTGCGTAGTCGTATTTGGCAGTCCGCAACCCCAGCTCGCGTGCTGCCAGGTCGCGGATGCGATCGCGGTTCATCGTGTAGTTGGTCGCGGCGGCGGTGGGAACTACGGTGTAGCCTGCTTCCTCCAACTCGATCAGCTTCTCGGTGCGGATCGCCTCGATCTCCGGCACGATAAAGTCCGGCTCGTGCTTGGCAACGACCGCCGCGAGCGCCTCACCGTCCAGCATCGAAATCGTCTCAGCGATGTCGGCCACCTGCATCGCAGGCGCGTTCTCGTAGCGATCGACCGCCACGACGGTGTTCCCAAAGCGCTGGGCGGCGATAACGAACTCTTTGCCCAGCTCGCCCGAGCCCAGCAGCATGAATTTTTTCGGGAGTTTGTAATCTACAGCCATAGGATTTCGCTAGCCTGAGAACGATCTGAAACGGATGCCAGTTGCGGCGAGCCTGACGAGCCATCACTCGCGCTCGACGATCGCCTGGATTGTCACCGATTCATTATCGACCGCGCCGCCCCTTTCGCCAGCGACATCAGGAGAATCTACCCGTGTCTACGTCTACTGCCTTTTCATTCAAGCGCTGGCTGCGATCGTTGCGGCAGATCGAGTCGCCTCTCGCCCCGATCGCGATCGCGATCGGCTTTTATCTGGCGATCAACCTCTGCTGCTGGGTCGTCGTGCGTCACCTGATGAACTCGCTCGAGTCTGGCAGTCACCAGCTCACGCTGGGTGCCGTCGATGCCGAGACGGGCGAGACGGAACTCGATCGCTACATCGCCCAGTTCCGCGACCAGCTCTATCCAAATCTGCGCGAGATCCAGGCCGAGCGCATCAAACGCCAGTATCTCGAAGTCGCCCAGCGCCAGAGCTTCCACATCCAGCTTGCGGAGATTTTCTACGTCAACTATCTGACGGGATTAATTTTTGCACCGTTCGCGTCAGCGCTGGCGGCGTTTTGCCTGTTCTCGATCGGGCGTCAGGGCTGGGCGCAAACGGACGATTTGACGATCGACACGTTCAAGGTCGCCTTCGCCGCAACGGTCTTAACTTCGGCGTTCATGCTGATTTTCGACTACGAGAACAACACTGCCCGCCAGGTCGAGCTGTTCACGGAGTACGAGAAGCTGCAAAGCTCGATGCAGAGCTATCTGGCGACCGGGCGGCTCTACGTGAAGCCCAACCTCCCGCTGTCTCCGCTGCTCGCACCAGCCGTTGCGCCGCAGCCGGTCGCGCCGCAGCCGCCGCTGCTGGACGCGGACGAGCTGCCCGCACCGGGGACGCCGGAGTTCGAGGAGCCTGCCGCGCCGTCGGCGGACGTGCGACCGATCTCGTGGATTTACAAGCCGAATACGTTTATCGAGTATGTGGATAACGAAATGGCGCGGTTGCGGTCGGAGACGGTGTTGAATCTCGACCCGAGTGGGGTTCCGAGTACGCAGGATATTCTCAATCAGCTCGAAACGTTTACGGGCAGTCCGGTGGTGGAGCCTGCGAACCCCGAGGCTGCGCCGACTCCGCAGTAGCGACAGTGTGAGAAACCGGGTTTCTACAGGTTTCTCGCAAGAACGCGATCGAGTCAGAGAAACCCGGTTTTTGACTGACTGCGAGCGCGATGTCGCCAAACGATCGAAGCGCAGCGGCAAGACTCGGCACGTACAATGACGACCGCCCCTCACAGCCCCTCGCCATGTCGCGCCCGACCCTTTATCTGGCCATCACCAACCACGGCTTCGGCCACGCCGTCCGTGCCGCCTCGATCGCCGCCGAAGTCCAAAAGCTCGACCCCGAAATCCTGCTGATTCTCGCAACCACTGCCCCGCGCTGGCTGCTCGAGTCGTATATCCCCGGCGACTTTATCTATCGCCCTCGCGCCTTCGATATCGGCGTCGTCCAGCCCGATAGCCTGACGATGGATTTCGACGCGACCCTAGAGGCGCTGGGCGATATCCGCGATCGCGCCGCCCAGCTCGTGCGCGGCGAAGCCGACTTCCTGAAAACGAACCAGGTCGATTTGATTCTCGGCGATATCCCGCCGCTGCTCCCGAAAATCGCCAAAGCTGCCGGAGTGGACTGCTGGATGACGAGTAACTTCGGCTGGGACTTTATCTACCGCGCCTGGGGCGGCGAATTTATCGAGCAGGCGGACTGGATTGCGGAGTGTTTCGGTCAGTGCGATCGCCTGTTTCGGTTGCCGATGCACGAGGAGATGTCGGCCTTTCCGAATATCGAGGATGTGGGACTGACGGGCGGTACGCCGAAACTGCCCGAGGCGGAGCTGTGCGATCGTTTCGACCTCCGTGCGCGGAAGGAAAAGACGATTTTGCTCAGCTTCGGCGGCCTCGGCTTAGCGACAATTCCCTACGACAACCTCAAAGACTTTCCCGACTGGAACTTCATTACTTTCGATCGCCACGCGCCCGACCTGCCGAACTTGCGGATCGTCCGCGATCGCACGCTGCGACCGGTGGACTTTATGCCGATCTGTGGCCGCGTCGTCTCGAAGCCGGGATACAGCACCTTCGCTGAGGCGATGCGTCTAGACGTACCGATCGTCACGCTGACGCGCGAGGGCTTTGCCGAAGCGCCGATTCTGGTCGAGGGTATTCGCGATCGCAGCGAACACCAGATAATCTCGCCTGTTGAGTTTTTTGACGAACCCTGGACGTTCCTTAACGACGAACCGCGAGCGCCTCGCTGCCCGGAACCGCTCGATAAGCGGGGCAGTGCGACGATCGCGGCGGAGGTCGTTCGGGCGATCGGCAGGCGATCGCGCTGAACTCGTCCCGAGGATTTTGCAAGGCCGAGGATTGGAGTGCGGGAAAAAACTACTGGTTCATGATGCGATCGACGATTTCCATTCCCGAAACCGCCTGCCAGCCAAACAGCACCACCAGCGCCACGTTGACGGCGATGTGGGCGTTGCGCGCCAGGTCGTTGCCCTTTTGCATAAACGGAGCCAGCGCCGCCGAGATGCCGACCACCAGCGTCATTACCAGGCCGACGACCAGGTGCGGCCCGAGGAATAGCTTGCTGTTGTTGAGGTAGGTGACGCCAATGCCGCCGACCGTACCGAAAATCATCGCGACCAACATAAACGAGGCGGTGACGTAGTGCTTGTCGCGGAACTTACCTTTGACGATCGCTTTGCGTTCTTCGCCCTTGGCCGAGCGCATGCGGCGCACTTTGTAACCGCTGTAGGCCAGGTTGAGGACGATCGCGAACAGCACCCACATGGCGACCGGGTGAAAGTACGTGATGATGGGCTCGATCGCCGCTGGGATTTCGATACTCATGGAGTCGATGAAAGCTAGATAACCGGAGGGGGCGGCGGGAGACTGTAATCTTGCCGGGCCGCATCTCGCCACAGAAGCTCTGCTACAGCAGCTCTGTTACGAAAAACTTGTCACAAAACTTAGTATAGGTCGCCAGCTACTTCCCGCGCAGCTATGTGGCAGCGGAATGACGGGGGAATTCGATCGAGAGTTCGCATGAGATTTTCTGCTTGAGAGTGTTTGCATGGTGGCGGATTGAATCCAAGCCCCGAGAGCGATGCTGGCGGGCTCCCATACAGATGTCGAATCACAGATGTCGAATCATTGTGGAACGTTAAATCATGCAAACCCCACTGGGGAACCGGGATATAATGATGGCGGTAAATCAGCTTGCCAAAATGCTTTGTTAATGGCGTTTGATAGCGCTGTCAATGGCGCTGTCCATTTGCGTCAGAGCCGCTGCGTGCGGCTGGCGATCGGCCTTAGCGGCGCGGCAGGATAGCCCCCGGTCTGTTTTGGGCGATTCCCCGTGGGGCGCGCGATCGGATCGGCGTCGAGTTGCATCGGACAATCCCGACCATACGTTGAGACTTCACTGTGGAACTTTCTTGTAAAAGTGAATATGCCGTTCTGGCGCTCCTCGAGTTGACCGCGCATTTCTCCCAGGGCGAGCCGCTGCAAATCCGCCAAATTGCCGCCCAGCAGTCGATCCCCGATCGCTACCTCGAGCAGCTCCTGGCGACGCTGCGGCGCGGGGGACTGGTGCGATCGCAGCGCGGCGCGAAGGGCGGCTATTTTCTGGCGCGCGAGCCGTGGAATATCACGCTGCTCTCGGCGCTGGAGTGCATCGAAGGCAGCAACGCCCAGCAGGCCAACTGCGAGGACGAGCCGAAGACCGTCGAAAGTGCCGTCGTCCGCGAGATCTGGCAGGAAGCGCGCGACTCCGCTCACGGAATTCTGAAGAACTACACGCTGCAAGATCTTCACGATTTGCGCGACAAGCGCCGCGAGGTGAATTTGATGTACTACATCTGAGTTTTTCGCGCTTTGCGCCAAATCTCTGAGGTCTTGCTTCTGGCGATCGAGCCAAGCTCCCTGTCTTCGCTGAGACCTCTGAGGTTTACGCAAGTCCCGTTTTTTCGCTGCATCTTCCGCCCGTTCTCTTCACCCAGCGCTGCGAGCTTATGAATATCGCTAACAACATCACCGAACTAGTCGGTAACACGCCTCTCGTCCGCCTCAACACTATCCCCCAGGCGGAGGGTTGCATCGCCGATATCGTTATCAAGCTGGAGGGGATGAACCCGTCGGCGTCGGTGAAAGACCGGATCGGCGTCAATATGATCGAGTCTGCCGAGCGCGCGGGGACGATCGCGCCCGATCGCACCACCCTAGTCGAGCCCACCTCGGGCAATACGGGCATTGCGCTGGCGATGGTCGCGGCGGCGAAGGGCTATAAGTTGGTGCTGACGATGCCGGACACGATGAGTACGGAGCGGCGGGCGATGCTGCGGGCGTATGGCGCGCACCTGGAGCTGACGCCCGGATCGGAGGGGATGCGCGGCGCGATCGCCAAGGCATCGGAAATCGCCGACTCAACGCCGGGAGCCTATATGCTTCAGCAGTTCCAAAACCAGGCCAACCCGGACGTTCACGCTCGCACCACCGCCGAGGAGATCTGGCGCGACACGAGCGGCGCGGTGGATATCTTGATTGCCGGGGTCGGGACGGGCGGCACGGTGACGGGGACTTCACGCGTCCTCAAGGAGAAAAAATCGTCGTTCCAGGCGATCGCCGTCGAGCCCGCCAACAGCCCGATCCTCTCCGGCGGCAAGCCCGGATCGCACAAGATCCAGGGCATCGGCGCGGGCTTCGTGCCGCAGGTTCTCGAGACCGACCTGCTGGATGAAATCGTGACGGTGACGGACGACGAGGCGATCGCGTTCGGGCGGCGGATGGCGCGCGAGGAGGGTCTGCTGTCGGGGATTTCGTCGGGCGCGGCGCTGTGCGCGGCGATTCGGGTCGGACGGCGTCCGGAAAATGAGGGCAAGCTAATCGTGGTGATTCAGCCCAGCTTCGGAGAGCGCTATCTGAGTACGCCGCTGTTCCAGGACGCGCAGCTCGTGATGGAAGCGGCGCTCGGTTAATGGGCGCGATCGCGGTCAGCCAGAGACCGGATTTCTCTGGCTCGCTCGCGCCATTCGCCAGTAACTTGCAGAAACCTGGTTTCTCGCATTTCGGTCGTTGGGGGGCGGCACGCATTGTCGGCGATCGCCGCCCGAATCGCTAAGCTAATACTTGCATCTGTTATTGCCGTTCCTGCCGTGACTGACTGCCCCAACCACTACGCAACGTTGCAGGTCTCGACGAGCGCCAGCTTCGCTGAAATCAAGCAGGCGTACCGGCGTTTGGCGAAGGAGTACCACCCCGATCGCAACCCTGCCCCGAACGCCCGCGAGCGCATCGTTTCGATTAACGCAGCCTACGAGGTGCTGAGCGATCGTGCCCGGCGGCAGCGCTACGACCGCGACTACCAAAGCCGGTTCCGCAGCCGTCGAGGCGTTCGCGATCGCCACGCCACGGCTCCCCGTTCGGCATCGCAATCGACCCGGCGCGATCGCGGTACGGCCAGCGACGAGCGTCTCCTGGTGTGGATCGAGACCATTTACCGCCCGATCGACCGCCAGCTCGCGCGCATTCTCCACAGCCTCGATCGGCAAATCGACGACCTTTCGGCAGATCCATTCGACGACGTGCTGATGGGCGCGTTCTGCCAGTACATCGAAACATCCAAAGGCTTCCTCGAGACGGCGAAGCAATCGTTTCGATCGCAGCCCAACCCGGCCACCTTCGCCGGTGTCGCTGCCGATGTTTACAGCTGCCTGGAGCGAGTCCAGGACGGCCTCGAAGAGCTGGAGTCGTTTACGCTCAACTATGACGATCGCCACCTGCATATGGGCCAGGAACTGTTCCGCATCGCGATCGGGCTGCGCGCTAACGCCTTTCAGAATTTACGCAATTTTCTCTAGATGACCGCTTCTCTCGCTCGCCCAGATTCCGATGCAACCCTCGATCGCGTCTGCGAGTTTCTGACGACCGAGATCGCGCCCCAGGCCGAACGGCTCGATCGCGACCCCGCCGCTCTGCGCGACGCCTTCTTTCAGCTTGGCGAACGCAACCTACTTTGCCTGAAAACCGGCAGCCCCCGGACGTTCCGTCAGTTCCAGATGCAAATCGCCCGCTACTCCGGCGCACTGGCTTTCCTGCAAACCCAGCACCAGAGCGGCGCGGCTTTTGTGGTCAACAGCGAAAACGAGACGCTAAAGCGCGAGTATTTACCCCAGCTTGCCAGCGGCCAAAAGACGGTGGGCGTCGGGTTTTCGCACCTGCGGCGGCGGGACGTGCCGGTGCGCGCCGATCGCGTCACGGACGGCTACGAGATTTCGGGAACCGTTCCCTGGGTGACGGGCTGGGGAACGTTTGCGGAGTTCGCGATCGGTGCGGAGCTGCCGGATGGATCGGCAGTGTTCGGGCTCGTGCCGCTTGCCGAAATCCGTGGCGAAATCGCGATTTCCGAGCCGATGGCGCTGGCAGCGATGACTTCGACGCAAACCGTAGCGGCAACGCTCGATCGCTATTTGCTCGCAGATGACAAAGTCCTGGGCGAGAAGCCGCCGGGGTGGATCGATCGCAGCAGCCGCAAGAATATTTTGGGTCACGCCTACTTTGCGCTGGGATGTGCGCGGGCGGGATTGGACGCGATCGCGCGGGCGGGCGAACGGCGAGCGGGATCGGCGAGAGAGAGCCCCGATCGCGCTCGGGAAAGACTCGACGGGCAGCTTCGCGAAGTGGAAATCGAGATTTTTGCAGCGGACTTCAAGCTAGCGGATTTGGTGGGCTACGAAGCTCGCCTGGAGCTGCGCGCCCGCGCAATCGAGCTGGCGGGACGCTGTGCCCAGGCGGCGATCGTGGCGACGGGCGGCGCGGCGAATATCCTGACGAATCCCGCCCAGCGGATCTATCGCGAGGCGCTGGTGTATTCGGTGTCGGGGCAGACGCCGGACGTGATGGCAGCAACGCTCGATCGGCTCAGCGACCGAGGATAAACAAATCGGCGATGAACGACGATTACAACCGCGACTTCTATGCCTGGACGCAGAGCCAGGGCGCGTACCTGCGCCGCCGCGACGCGCGAAATATCGACTGGGAAAACCTCGCCGAAGAGATTGAAGCGATGGGACGCCAAGAGCGCCGGAAACTCATGAACCGGCTGCGGCTCCTGCTCGGCCATCTGCTGAAGTGGCAGTATCGACCCGATCGCCGCAGCCGTTCCTGGGAAGCGACGATCGCGATTCAGCCCAAGGATATTGCCGATCTGCTGAAGGACAATCCGAGTCTGAAGTCGTTTCTGGATGAGGCGTTTGTGGCGGGTTACGAGCGGGGGCTGTTGCTGGCGATCGGAGAAACCGACCTTCCGGCGGAGACTTTCCCGATCGAGCCGCCGTCTGACTTTGAGTATGCGCTCAATACCGAGCTGGATAGCGATCGAGCATCAGTGCTCATTGGTGCTAGAACTGGCGCAAGAAACGCAGATCGCTAGCGTAAACGCGACGAATGTCGTCGATTTGGTGTAGCACCATCGCGAAGCGCTCGATCCCGAAGCCAGCTGCGAAACCGGTATAGACTTCCGGGTCGTAGCCGACGGCCTTCAGCACGTTCGGATCGACCATGCCGCAGCCCAGAACCTCCAGCCACTGACCCTTCCACTGCACGTCCACTTCGGCGCTGGGCTCGGTGAACGGAAAGTAGCTCGGACGGAAGCGAATCTCCACATCGCCGAACATCTGTTTGATGAACTCGCCGATCGTGCCCTTCAGGTCGGTGAACGTCAGACCCTTATCGATCGCCAGAAGTTCCACCTGGTGGAACACTGCTGAGTGGGTCGCATCGACCGTATCGCGGCGATAGACGCGACCGGGTGCGACGACGCGAATCGGCGGGTCGTTTTGTTCCATGTAGCGAACCTGCACCGGCGAGGTATGTGTCCGCAGCAGGTTGCCGTTCGGCAGATAGAACGTATCCTGCATGTCGCGCGCCGGGTGATCTTCGGGCATATTCAGCGCCGAGAAGTTGTAGCGATCGCTCTCCATCTCCGGCCCCGTGGCGACGGTGTAGCCCAGCCCGACAAAGATATCGAGGGCGCGATCGATCGTGCTGGCGAGCGGGTGACGGCGACCCTGGGGGCGCACGGTTCCCGGCATCGTCACATCGATGGTTTCGGCGGCGATTTGCTCGAGGATTTTGGCCTGCTGAAGCTGTTCGCGGGTTTCGTCGAGGGCGCTTTGCAGTGCGGTTTTCACTTCGTTGGCGAGCTTGCCGACTTTGGGGCGATCGCTCGGGTCGAGCTTGCCCATACCGCCGAGAATTTTCGAGAGCTGGCCTTTCTTCCCGAGGAAGGAGACGCGCAGGGATTCGAGAACCTCGAGATCGGCGACGGCGGAAATCGCGGCGGTTCCGGCCTCCTGGAGTTCCGTTAGCTGGGCTTCGAGATTGCTGAGCGTCATCGTCATCGTTCGGGGGCTTTGCGGTCGGGCGACCTGAGAGTCGGGCAGACATTAGTGTAGGGCGTGTTACCCATTCGCGCCAGACTCTTTGCAGGGTAGGCAGTTGAACGCCCGACTCAAAGATATAGAAAGACAAAGGGTCTAAAGCTATTGTGCGCTAAAAGCTGGAAAGTTTGACCGATCGACGCCCCAGTTTGGCTCGCGTCTTTACCGGCGATCGTCGGGTTCGTCGAGGTGTTCGGATGCTTCGCGGTACAGATTAAAAATGTGCTGGTCTTTGAGGCTGTAGATGACGTTGCGCCCGTTTTTGATGTAGCCCACCAGACGCATCGTCCGCAGAATCCGGAGTTGGTGGGACACTGCCGACTCGCTCATCCCAACCGCAGCAGCCAGGTCGCGCACCCGCATCGACTGGAGCGCCAGCGCCGAAAGGATACGCCAGCGGTTCGGATCGCCGAGGACGCCGAAGAATTCGGCCATGCGCTGGGCTTTTTCCAGACTGAGGACGCGATCGAAGGGGAAATCGAGCCGATCGCAGGCGCAGTCGCTATCCGGCGCGCCCGGGGGCGGGGCGAGAGATAAGTCGGGAGTGATATCTGCCATCCAAGACCAAAAAGTTAAGGTTTCCGAACGAATACCTGAACGACTGTTCAGGCGACAAAATATTCGCTAATATAAATTCAATGAATGAATGTTCATGCTTTCAGCTTGACTGCATCCGATCCGACTACTACACCTGAGAGGGACTTTTATGGCAACCGTAACCCAAGCCGCCTGCGCCTGTGCGCCCTGCGTCTGCACGGTCGATCCGGCATCCGCGATTCAAAAAAACGGTAAAAGCTACTGCAGCGATGCCTGCGCTAACAACCACCCGGAAGGTGAGTCGAGCTGCAGCCAGTCGAGCTGTGGCTGTTGCAGCTAAGCAGCCGACAGGCTCGCAGTATCTTAGAGGTCGGACTTTCTAGCAAAGTTCGGCCTTTCGTTTTTGGGAGTACTCCAAGAATATATCTGTCCGGAAGTCGCTGATGAAGGCTGAGCTTGTCGTTCGCGTAGCGTCGGCCTCGCCGATCGCGTGGATATGCCGCACTTTCGCCTCGCGAAGGCGAGGCTAGCGACAACGCTCAGCGATCGAATCCCAAACGGTGATTATTTCCGTGGAGTATCCTGAGCGAGCTCTCTCGGGCAAGTTCTCTCAGGCAAATCGAAGCCCTATCCCCGCGCGATTGTCGGGTCATCGTTACTAACCGCATAGGAGCACCAATCACTCCAGCTTCCAGCGTAGAGCTGTGCCACGGTCGGCATTGCCGGATCGGCTTCGCGCGCCAGCTCCAGCGAGAGCAAATTGACGCAGGCCGTGACGCCGGAGCCGCAGTAGACGATCGCCCGCTCGCAATCGGCGATCGCATCCCAGCGCTGCCGCTGCGCTGCCGCCGGAAGCGCCGCGCCCGTCTCGTCCGTGACGCCCTGCCAAAATCGCTCGATCGCGCCGGGAACGTGACCGGCGTAGGGGTCGATCGGTTCGGTTTCACCGCGATAGCGTGCCGGACTGCGGGAATCGACGATCGCGACTTCGCCCGTTTGGCTAGCTGCCAGAACGTCCTCGCGCGTTGCGATCCAGTCCGACCGAGTGCGAGCGGCAAAAGAATTTTCCATCTCCACTGACGGCACGTCTGCGGTCACGGGCAGCCCCGCCGCCGTCCAGGCCGGGAAGCCCCCGTCGAGAATCGAGACGCGATCGTGACCGCAATAGCGCAGCATCCACCACAGCCGCGCCGCAAACGCAAAGCGCGAGTCGTCGTAGGCCACGACGTTCGTGACGCCACGTTTGATGCCGAGCCGCGAGAAGGTTGCTTCCATCGCCGCGATCGAGGGCAGCGGGTGGCGTCCGCCGTGTTGCTGCACTGGCGCGGACAGGTCGCGATCGAGACTGAGATACGCCGCGTCGGGAATGTGGCCGATGAGATAGTCGCGCTCGCCGCGATCAGGATCGCTGAGGGTAAAGCGACAGTCGACGACGACCGGCGGGCGATCGGACTCGATCGCCCGCGCAAGGTCGGTCGGCGAAATCAGCAGAGATTGCGTCACGGATTCAGGCAAATTCAACGACCGAAAGACACCACTGAATCTACACGATCGCGCGGCTCGCTCGACCCCATCTAAGCGGGCGGGGTCGAGGCCGCTTCTTTGGCGCTGTTTTCCATAAATTGCAGCGTCCGCAGTAGGCGCACCGATGCATCGTAGGACTCATCGATCAGCTCCTGGCGCTCCTCGCCCGACTCCACGTCGTCATCGACGAGCAGGTTCAAAAAGCCGATCATCGGGTTGAGTCGCGTCCGCACCTCGTAGGACATATCCATCAGCGTTTCGACGCGGGCCCGCTGGAGCGCGTCTTTATTCTCCTGGGAGAACTGAGCGTCGTAGAGCTTGGCGTACGCGCCGCCTTTGGCGATGAGCTGGTTGTGCGAGCCGACTTCGACGATGCAGCCCTTTTCCATCACGACGATTTTGTTGGCGTTGCGGATGGTCGAAAGGCGGTGGGCGATTACCAGCGTCGTACGATCGTGACACAGCTCCTCGATCGCCTGCTGCACCAGCCGCTCCGAGACCGTATCCAGGGCGCTCGTCGCCTCGTCGAGGATCAGCACGTCCGGATCGCGCAGCAGCGCCCGCGCGATCGCCAGCCGCTGCCGCTGCCCGCCCGAGAGCATCACGCCCCGCTCGCCGATCTCCGTGTCGAAGCCTTCAGACATATTGACGATAAATTCGTAGGCGTTGGCCCGCTTGGCGGCGTCAATTAAGTCCGCTTCGGTTTTGTTTTCGCTGCCGTACATCAGGTTGTAGCGAACCGAGCTATTGAACAGGAACGTGTCCTGGCTGACGACGCCCATCGCCCGACGCACCGATCGCATCGAAAAGTCGCGCAGGTCGACACCATCGACCGTGATGCGACCGTCCGTCGGGTCGTAAAAACGCGGCACGAGGTCGGCGAGGGTAGATTTGCCCGCGCCGGAGGTTCCCACGAGCGCCACCGTTTCGCCCCGCTCGATATCGAGAGAAATATCGTTGAGCGCCGGCTCGGTCGCGCCGGGATAGCCAAAGTTGACTCGCTCGAAGCGAATGCGACGCTTGATGCCGGTGTACTCGCGATCGCCCTGGCGCATAAACGGCTTGTCGGAGGTATCGAGAAATGCCGAAACGACGTTAATGCTGGCGGCGCAGTTGGCAAATTGGCCGCGCGTGCGGTTGAGCTGGGCAACGAACGGCAGCAGGCGAAACAGCAGCACCAGATAGGTCAGCAGCACGCCGGAGAGCGAGTCGAGGCTTTCGGCGAAGAATGTCCGGCCCCACAAAATGATGATCAGCAGGGACGTAATGCCTGCCATTTCATTAATCGGCGAGACGAGCGCGAAGTTGAGCTGCGAGAAAAACGAGGCGCGGCTGCGCTCGTGGATCAGCCCCGAAATCGTGGCGATTTCTTCTTCTTCTTCTGCCACGGTTTTGACCAGGCGAATCCCGCGCAGCACTTCGATCAGGCGCGAGGTTTGGGCGGCTGACTTGTCTGAGAGGATGCTGCCATACTGCTTGGCGCGGTAAATCGAAATCTGGTTGAGCAGAGCGGCCACCGAGAGGGAGATGATGGCGACGATCGTCAGCTGCCAGGAAATCGAGAGCAGTAGGAGAACGAACCCGAAAATCGTGATCGATGTGGAAGCCAGGCCGATCGCCGAGGTCAACGCCGTCGTCGTGCGGCTGATTTCGGTGCCGAAGCGATTGGTGATGTCGCCGATTTTGAACTTCGTGAAGAAGTCGAGATCTACCGTTAGCAGCAGCCGCAGCGCCGACACCTGGAGACCGGTAGTGGCGCGGCGGCTCAGCATGCCGTTGATATAGGTAGTGATGTAGGCGGTTAGGTTCTTCAGGCCCATCGCCACCAGGATTACCGAGACGAGAACCAAGCCCTGCCATTTTTCGGGGAACGGATCGGCGATCGCCAGGATTCTCGATAGGATTGGTGGCCCCCCTTCTAATGTCGCATCGGAGAAATTGAGCAGCTTGAGGACGATCGGCACGATAAGTGCCACGCTCACGCTGTTGAAAAGCGCACCCGAGAAGCTCGCAATCAGTGCCAAAAACACCAGCAGTGGGTATTTCTTGATGATGCCGACAATAAACGAACGGGGAGTCATACCAATTTTTAGGTGCGTTATCTAGATTGAAGCACGGTGGATTCTATTGAAGCCGATCGGTGGTTTGTAGAAGCGGCTGACTGCACTGGGAGCCGAAGCCCCGCCGAAGCCTCGCCGATGCCCCACCGACGCCAGCTAGCCACACCGGGGCAGCGCTTCGATAACACCGCGCAGTGATGCCGCCATGCGCTCCATGCTGTAGGCGTCGCGGCAGCGCTCGTAGCCTTGACGTCCTTTTTCAATCGCCGTATCCCAGCGATCGAAAATCTCGCGGATGGCGCGGGCGAGGGCCTCGGGAGACTGGGGCGGCACGAGGAAGCCCGTCTCGCCGAGAATCTTGGGAATATCGCCCACGGTCGTCGCCAAGATCGGTTTTGCCATTGCCATCCCGTCCGTGATTTTTAAAGGGAACTGCGCCAGTGCCGTGGGTGTTTCGTGCTGGGGCACGACGAGCGCGTGGGCAGCGGCGACCACCTCTGGCATGCGCTCGTAGGGCTGGGCGGGAAGCTGGATCAGCCACTGCGGCCAGCGCTCTGCCAAGGTTCGATCGTAGCAGTCATAGGGGCTACCGCCCACGATAACCAATCGGAGATCGTCGATACCGAGTAAATCGAGCGCCGCGAGTACGTCTTCGGCTCCTTTGTGTTTGCGGGGCGCGCCGGGGAACATCAGGATGCGATATCCGGCCAGGCCATATTTTTCGCGGCTGGCCTCGGGGTCGTAGCGCTTGGGGTCGAACAGCTCGAGGTTTTTGCCGTTGGGCACGTACGCGCCGCCGAAGCGATCGTTGAGGAACTTGGTGTGGACGGTGATGCCATCCGCGCGCCGCGCCCGAGCTTCGGTAAAGCGGAGATAGCTTGGAAAGGCGGGATCGCGCAGCCGACCGTTGGGCTTGAGCAAGTCTCGAAGGAATGTTTTGAGGCTCGGGCGATAGGTGAAGCTTTCGCCGCCCAGCCAGCCCAGCTCCCAGTCATCGACATCGAGCACGACCGGCGTGCGCCGCAGCCAGCGCAGCACCAGCGCCACCCCGAAGGTGTCGGGACGCGGACGCAGGGCGTAGACGACATCGCCGGAAACCCGGCGCGCCAGACGGTAGGCGGACAGGAAAAATCCGGGAAAGAAGCAGAGGCGCTCGACGCGGACGGGATAAGGCAGATCGGAGAAGTCTACGCGCTTGTCATCTGGTGCGTAGCCGAGCAGCTCGACACCGTAGCCAGAGGCACGCAGCGCCTCCGCCAGCAAAAACACGCGCGAACCATACCAGCGCCCCTCGCCTTCCGAGGAGAGATTCCCGACGATAATTGAGATTTTCACTGGTGACCTCTCGACAGTCGGAACGATCGCGGGCGGGCTCAGCACTCGCGATCGTCCATCAGCAGGGTAGCGAGCGATATCGATCCCTATCGGGATCGGCCTGTAGTCGCGATATCACTTCATCCGCACGGATTGACCGCACAGCCGGACGAGCGCGACGCAAGCGTCATTTTCCGCAGCGCGACATCGGGCAATGATTCTAAAGAAACTGCCACCGAAATTGCAGCTAAATTTAGGAGCCAAACTGACAACCAAATTTGTAGCTCTGGGGTCAATCTATCGTTGCAAGCAGAGCGTTTCGCAGCGATTCCAGAATGGAAATTTCGGATACAGCAAGAGCCATAAACCGCTTCAGAGCTTGATTTGTGTAAATGCCAGGACCCGGACTTGAACCGGGGACACGAGGATTTTCAACCCCCTGAACCAGCGCCAGAACCCGCCCCTCGTGGGGGTTTGAGGATGACCATTCTTTTTGCAGACGTTTTTGGAGACATTCTAGCGGAAGAATTGGACATTTTCGGGCGCTTCGTCCCGCCACATCTCGATTTTGTCTTCAGACTGGACGTAACTCAGCCCTTCGGAAACGAGACGCCCCTCTTCTTCCGTCGTTAGGGTCAAACTCACCGTGTACGCGAGCGCGGGGTAGACCCGAATTCGCCGCAGGCGTAGAGGCACGTCTCGACTGGCGAACTTGCGGGTTTCGCCGACGTTGATATTGAGAATAGTATCCTCGGAGAGAGCGGCCAGAGCTTCGAGCCGCTGCACGGCGAGATCCTCGGTCGCCCCCTTCACCGTCATCTTGCGACGCGAACTAAGTCGAGCTGTTGCGTGGGCCACCCCAGAGTCGAAGCCACCTGCGCCGCCCATCGCCGTTTTTACTTCCTGCCACGAGATATTCCGACGCGGGTTCGGGATCGCGACCTGGCGTTTGATTGCACGAATCGACCGAAAATCGGCGCTGGCCTGAGTCCAGGGTGGTTTGGGGACGGAGTAGTAAAACAGGGTTAGGCGGCGGCGCTGGTGCTCCGGAGTCCACAGCCCCTCACCTTCCACATTCCCCACGTAGCCCACGTCGCGATTACCTAGGAGCTGGGCCGTGGCCATCGCGCCGTGGACGATCGACGTAACCTCGCGAGGCGTGCCGTACACGCGGATACTCTCGTCGGGCGCTTCGCGATCGGGCTGAATCTCAATCGCGCGATCGGGCGCTGTGGACTGCGCCGCCAGGTGAGAGTTGACGGCATCGTCAATATCGGCGCTGACGATAAACGTGCCCTCAGAGAGAGCGTCCCAACCTTCCTCGACCAACGACTCCCAAAAACCGCGCCAGCCATTGCTGCGGATTTTCTCGATACGACGATCGCGCCAACTGGCAATCGTCCAGGAGTCGGCCCCTTTTGCGCCCCAAGACTGCTTCACGAACCGAGCGCCCCGCTCGCCTAACACCGACTCGAGCGCGCCCTGAGGCAGTCGCTTAATAAAGGCTCGCCCCGCCATATAGGCCCGAGCCGCCGCGTTCGAGCCCTGAAGGAATCCAATACCCCGCAGCGTCGCCTTTGTCTCACCCCAAAGCTCCTCAAGCGCCTCAGAGCCAGACGACTGGAGGATTGACGTAGCCAACGCTCGACCGCCGATCACAGGCACGACCATCGACACGCCCGCGCCGAGCAATATCGACGCGCCCCATCCAAGGCCGCGACCCGCCAGCCCGCCAACGAGGCTCAGCGTGGCGTCGTTGCGAGCCTGGATCGCCTGCTTGATCTCATCGTCTGACGCCTGCCAGTCGAAATTTGCGAGAAAATCGAGCGCCGACACGAGCCCGCGCAGAATCGCTCCAGCCCCGCGCATCAGCCAGTTCGCCAAGCCTGAGAGAGCCCGACCGAGGAAGCCGACCACCCGACCGAAGAACCCCGAAATTCGCCCGAGTAAACCACCCTGCTCGTTGCCCTTCAGAACCGGAGGGGTGAACTCGATCGTCTTCAGGCCGTTGCCGTCGGACAGAGCCTGCCGAATTTTTCGGCTGTTGCGGAAGAACCTTAGCGCCATAGATCGCCCCTCTCGTTCTCGAGGTTGACCTCCCGCGCGAATGGGCGGGGCGTACGATCGTTTGCCTTAAAAAATCCCGAATCGTTGATGGTCGAGAGTAGGTCACGCAGGTTATCGGCAGCGCCTGGGTCGTTGGGGTCGAACGAACCGCCGCCGAACATCCGCTTTGCTCGTACCAGCGAGTCAATCAGGTCGAGGACTTGCGTCGGCGATCGCGTCAGCGCATTTCGCGAAACTTCTGTACCAGCCAGGATTAACGACAGCGACTCGAACACCGAACCCTCCTCCTGCTCTTCCATCACGAGCAGCGTTCCCTCCGCTTCCTGATAGAGATCGAGCAGCGTCTTCTCGTCCGTATCTTCCAGGTCGAAGGCGTACGGCACTTTCTTCTCGACCTGGTTCCCTCGATAGCCCAAATAGCCAGCGTTGGCAGCGGCGTAGCTTTGGGCCACGATCGCGGCATTTTTTGCTCCGACAATCTCGAAAGCTAGCCGGGGGATTGCGCCGGTCGTCATAATCGAATTCTGCATCGACTCAACCGACAGCGAGTACAGCTCAGCCATGAACTCGGCCATGTTCGGCACGACGATCTCCTCCTCCTCTTTCTCTTTCGTGAGGGGATTCGTATCGGCAATTTTGATTTTGACGGGGAACTGGCCGATAGTGGAATCGACCTGGTCGAGCAGGTGGGCCAACTGTTGGGGAAGAGAGGCCACGCGGACGGCGATCGCGTCGGGGTCGCCCTCACCAGGAGGCCGAAGCGTGAGAGCGCGCGGATCGAGCGGGCCGGGCAAGTCTTCCTCACCGGAGTAAGTGAGGTTCGGCAGGATCGCAGGAAACTCCAGATCGAAAACCCCCAGGTACTGGAAGACGTGATTTAGCAAAAAGAGCTGGTTCACGCCGCTGACGATATCTCGCGTCGTCCCGATAATTCTGAAGCCGAGCGGACTGTCAGGGTTGGGCTTCACGTCAATCGCCTGATATTCCTTCTCGCCCGCCCCAGAGCTGACCGAAATCGGGTAGCTCTCGCCCCTGCCGTGGATTTCGAGCAACGCGGAGGAAGTCGTCGGGGCAAGGTTCCCGAAGGTGCTCCACCCGCCGTAAGTCACGTACTCTGGAGCGCTTGCCCCCGTCGCGATAAACGAGGCGAAAACCGAGCCAGAATACCCCCACGCCGCCCGAGTCGTAGCGGCATCTTCTCCCATCAACCCCTGGTAGAGGCGATCGCGTACAGCCCCAGCGGGATCGTAAATCGCGTGCTGCGCGGCCAGGGAGAGCTGAGGGTTTAGGGCCGGGAGCAGCGCGACAGCCGCCGCTTGAACCTCGGCGCGCTGCTCGGGCGAGGCGAGCCGGAAGGTGGCCTCGAGGCCGAGCCCACCACCGACGGCGGGCAGGTTCAGCGTCCCGAACGGCGTCGAGACAGCCAGAGAATCGATCCAGCTCACCCCACCCTCGACCGCCGCCGTCATCACCTCGTCTACCCGTATCGTCTCGCGTTGAATAGCCGCCGACAGCGCCTGAGCGTCCGCGCCCCAGTCGAAAAACGGGAGATCGATCCGGGATATCAACCCAGAGGCGATCGTGTTGTCAAAGAACGCCGACGCCCCCGAGAGCAAGCCCCGATGTCGAGTCCCCGTGTAGGTGGCCATGACGTGACCTCGACCGCCCCTCAGGCCAAAACTGGCGGTGTCCGGCGTGCCATTCCAGTCGTTGATATCGACGCCAGGAGGCGGGTCTTCAGAAGCCGGGATGCCGGGAGTAATTTCTACGGCCAGATTTAGCCCAATCGTCACCTCTGTCGCGCCCAGCTCGCCAAGAAGGCGCTCGCGGTCGGCGGCAGAGGGCAAATTGACGGTCAGCGGCCTCAGGACGTAATTACGCGGCATCAGTCGTCACCCTCCTGACCCTGGCGCTGCCCCTCTTCGCTTCGATACTCAGCCGTGGCGTCACGCGCCTCGGGCGTCGAGTCGGGCGGCGTCGTCTTCCAGGAGCCATTGCCGATCGCGGCGATCAGCTCATCAAGACTTTCCCCCACGTCGCCATCTACAGCCTGGGAGACGAGCTGAATCGCGGCCCGAAGGCTCGACGGCGACTCAGCCTTGAGCCCGCGCACAATCTCGACGGCAACCTGAATCTGGGATAGATACCCCGCAACGGTTTCTGTGTCCTCGGAGCGCCAGACGGGGATGGAGGCGACACTGCCGCCGAGGATCGTCGCCGCCGCTGAGTCGGAAAAATCGAAGGCGTTGACAAGCGCCTGATTGACGAGATTGCCCCGATACCCCAAAAAACCTGCGTTCGCCTTAGAGTAGCTCTGCCCGACAGTTGCGGCGATCTTCGCCTTAATCGCCTCGGAGCCGCAGCGTAAGGTGGCACTGAAGTTCGCCTCGGTCTGGGCCGCGATTTGGTGCTGCATCACCAGCATGTCGAGCAACATCTCAGCAATCGACTCGTAGCCAGCATTCGAGACGTTAAAAGCTCCACCGACAGGAGCCTTGACGGTCAAATTCGCGGGGAACAGCCCGATTACCGAATCGAACTGCTCGTACATGGTCTTAATCATCTCGACCAGCGATCGCACCTCGTACTCCGAGCGCGCCTCTCCCGTGGCGGTCGCCTTCAGGCCCGGCAGCTCTCCCGGCAGCTCGCTATGGGCCACGCCGGTAATCTCCGAGATGTCGTACACGACATCCTGGGTCTCGGAGTCCAGCTCTAGGTTCTTAGTGGTGTTGCGGAGGAGCTTGCGAAGCATCGCCTCCATATCGCGGCAGTTGCAGCTCATACCGTCGTCATCTCCTGGGTCGTCGTTACGGGGCGGGTCGATCGCGGGCTCGTCACGCTCTGGCCATTCGCAGCGATCCTCCTGGCCCGCACGTGGGATGACATCGAAGCTGTAGGTTCCCACCGAGTCAATCTGAACCCGTTCGCCGCCGCACTGAGACCAGGTACTCCCGGCGGAGCTGATAATCGTCCTAAAGATATTTCGGCCAGTGCGACGGGAACGCCAGCCCCAATACTGCGCCGTGGACTCCCACCCCGATCGGTCGGTTCCGTTGCGAGCAGACTGCGTCTCGACGAATTCCTCGTGTAGGTCCGAACGAAACCTGTAGCTGACGATCCGCCGTCGCCCCTGGTCGTCCGAGCGAGAGGCGTCTATTGGCCCTCGAAAGTAACCGGAGCCATCAGCCTTAGCGATCCAGCCGCAGCCCCGCCCAGACTGAGTGACGACCCCCTCTCGATAGATCGTCACCGAGCAACCCGTCGGGACGATCGGCCCAACCCGGCCACCGTCACTACCGCCACCGCCACCGCCGCCGCCACCGCCGCCCTCTGGCGGCTGCGGGTAGATTTCCTCAATCCAATCGGGCAGCGTGCCGTCGGCAACGGGGTCGATTCCAATCGGGTTCAGCACGTCAATTACGTCACCCAGCATCTCGACGATCAGATCGCCTAGCGATTGGTCGAAGTCGTTCCGCGTCCACTCGTAGCCGATCTCGACCGCATTGAGGAACCGAGCCAGCGCTTGGCGGCGCGCAGCATCCGCCAGCGATGACAGCGTACCGACGACATCCCCAAACGATGGCGCGCGATCGAGGACGTTATTGAAGCGATCCATCCAGCCCTCGCCCAGCTCCATCGACTCCAGGTCGAACAGGTTCGAGGCATCGGGAACCGTGTCGTATCCGCCAACTGGCAGAAGGACTTCGGGCAAGATTTCGGTTTCCTCAAAAGTCGGGGACATCGGCAGGTTTAATCGCTGGCGTAGTTGGCGTCGGTGCTGCGAACCTCAAGCGGGAAGAGGTGGCGGCGCTTGTCGCGGTTGATGGCCTGACGCGCCAGATATGCCGCCTTTCGGCGTGGCGTACGGCAGTAGCGCGGGTACTGAACCCGTGGGATCGGATTATCGCGAACGGGCGATCGCCGGTTGTCAAATATCGCGAGGTTGAGCATTAGCCGCACACCGTAAGAGAGAGGGTCGCATTTGACTCGCTGACGGCGTACAGCGCGCCCGAAAAGCCGTGGAGGTCGTAACTCGACCCTTTATCGAGCAGCAGCACGCCGGAGCCCTGGGACGGCTCGGAGTCGAGGCCAATCCACGTCTTGACGCTGGACTGAGACGAGATTGCAAAATACGATCGCCCGACCTGGGCAGGGGCGATCCGAATCGGGCTCGCGCCGACCGAGATAAGCGCCTCGGTGCAAGTCGAGAACGACCCAGGATCGCCAAAAGCAGACCCGCCGCCGCCGCCTTCCTCCGCAACTGGAAGTTCGACGACGCCGCACCCAAAAACAACCAGCTCGTCATCGGCTTTTAGTCCGCCGTGACCCACGTCTCGAACCCTCGCCCCAAGCTTCACCCCCGGCCCGATCGCAAAGTCGCCGTTATCAGTAAAAAACTGCATCAGGTTCAGAGCGTAAGACGGCGGGCGGTTCAGACAAGAAACGCGAGACAGTTCGAGCCACTCATCATCGACCGACTGCAAAAGCTGCAACTCAACGCGGGGAGATTCCCACTCGACCTTACGGATAGCTTTAATCCGCTCGGCTCGTGTCATCTCGGGCTCCAGCTCGGGAATCTCCGCCGGAGGCAAAGACGAAACGGCAATTCTTAACCGCAAAGACTGGAGATAGCAATCCCCCTCCTCGCCATGCTCAAAAAACGAGATTATTCCGCCACCAGACGCCCCGTAAATCCGCTTTTGCGTAGAGAATGTCGGCATAGAAACAGCGAGGATAAGCACCATGTCGAGCTTCAACCCAGGCAACAGCAGCCTGCAATCGGCGACCCGAGAAGATGCGTTTCTGGAGTCATTGCAACTCTATCGCAAAAACCTCAATGACGACGCATTGGCAGACATTGAATTCACAGTAGCGGAGAACTTAACCCAACTCCGAGTTAACGCCATCATCCCGATTGTCTCCACACCTTCAGCCACTGGGACTCTAGCCATTGAACCAGTCGAAGAAAGCTCGTTCTCCTGGCAAAGCGACCCGACATCTGACGCAACGGCTTCGACTCTTATCGGTCAGTTTTTCCTAATAACAAACCAGCTAAATACTTCGGCAGGAAATAACCAAGAAGAGGGCGTGGGCGACCCAATGCAGCTTCAAATCAACACGGACAACGGGACGGCAACCATTGCGGCTCGAATAACGCTAGAAGATACCGACGAGCCCTACGGTGGGCTGGCTTTTTCGGCGAAAGAGTTCACGTAGGGACGCCAGGAAGCCAAGCAAAAAGCGAGGCAGAGACCTCGCTTCAAGACTTTTCTATTACGACCGAGACCGACAGCGGTTCCGGTCGCCTTACTTTTGGGTATCGATAGATATCGAGACTCCTTCGCGTAATTCCGCTGGTTTGATAGCCGGGTGGAAAGGGCAGGGTCACGACCCGTGGCTCGGGCGAGTCGTCGATCCAGATCAACTTATCCTCGCCGATCTCAGTCCCGCCGCCGTCGAGATAGTAGACGGGGCGCAGGACGATGCCGCCAGAGTGACGCTTCTTCCAATCCGCCCAGTTATCGACGGTGAACTGAAGCCGGAACCGTTCGGAAAATTCAACCTCGGCGGTACGTATCCAGTCGCGAAACGGGAGGTCCAGCGTAGCGAAGGCTTCCCAGGTTACGGGCATTCCTCGAAATCCTCGCCTTGCGTGACCTCATCGTATTCGCCACCGCCCAGGTACTCGTCAAGCCGTTCCGGAGTCGCGGCTTCGAGAACGCCGCGCTCGCTCAAGACGTAGTACTGGGCAGTCGAACCGGGCGGCAGCGATGAGTGCAGAATATCGCTAAAGCCCGGATCGCCTGGAAGCATGATCAGCCGTCCGACGGTGGCACTGTTTACGACCATCCTGCTGGTAACGTAACGCCATCGGAAATCATGGTCGAGACGGTATCGACATCGCCCGTGCCTCCGCCCTCGATCGCCTTCCGAGCGCGCACAGGAGAAAGGATTTCCGTGCCGTCCGTGGCGATGATTGAGTTAGGAGACAAAATCCCCTTGACCGTCGCAGGCATGACCTGAACCCCGAGCGCTGCGAGGTCAGTAGCCCCGATCTTGTTGCGGACTTCGACGGGCTGACGCCAGCAGTAATCAACCCCGCCTACGTCGATGAACACCATGACCGACTTCTCCGAGGCAGCAGGCCGCGCAGGGGCTACCTCACGCTTAATTGAACGGAGGGCGGGGTTGGTGAGTTGCCCCTTATCGACAAAGGATGTGACGCCAGAGGTCTTAATTTGAGCGCGGGCAGGCTTAGGTCGATCGGTGCCGAAGACGACCGGCTTGGCGAGCGTAGCCCCCTCTACATCGGTGTGACCGAAGATGGCTCGATCGGCGGCAGCGAGAGGAGAGTTCCAGCCGTAAAGGACGGTTGCAACATTCTGTAATCCAACGAACACAGGGGTCCGATCGCGATATCTGTTAGGCATTTCTCAGAAAAAATGAAGGACTAGGGGGAATTAGGAAACCGGGGCGGCTTCCTGGAGGTAGTCCTCAATCGAGAACGCGATCGCAGCCCCTGAGGCGCTGGAAAGCGAGCAGTTAACGTCAATCGTTACCGTCTCGTCGTCCGTGTCGATCGACATCGAGACCGGATCGCCGATAACACCGGCCAGAAGGTCTCGCCCTTGGATCGTGTGGGCGATCGCCATAATTGCGCCGGGAAGGGTCGCGGCCTGAACGTCGCTGACGGGGTCGGGAGTGAAGCTGAAGCCGTCATCCGTCTCGTCAAGAAGGCTCGTTGTCAGGACGCCGTTTCCGTCCACTTCTGAAGTGAGGGGCAGTACAGCCAAAATTCGCAAGCTGCTCGCGTTCCCCGTGAAGGTTAGCCCCACGGAGCCTGCTGCATCAGACTTCAGATTCGATCGGTAAAGAAATAGCGCCTCAGCGAGAGCGCTTTCGTACGTTGCGCTAGACAGAGACGAATTGCCGGTGTCGATAATTGCCATGTGATTGATACTTGGTGTTGCTGAACAAGGAATAAACCAAATACATGGACTAGGCAATAGGTCAACAAGGCTCGTGAATGCTTTGTGCAACTTATAAGTTGAGCAAAAGACTTGGGCCTTTCCGTGAGGATTTAAAACATAGCCAGACCCACCGCCACTAGGCCGGTCTAGCGCAGCTTCGACGAGCCTTGACGAGTGCTGGCACGAATAGAAGCTCATCTTGGTATTGACGTAGGCGGCAGCGGTGTGCGGGAAAGAACTGTATTGACTATTCCTGTAAACCCACGGACGAGAAAAGGTAGGCGATCGAAAAGAGCGAAAAAAACCGTGTTAGTACCATTTGCCCCTAAAACAGAAGCGGGCAACATGAAAGTGTTCCCAGCCAAGAAGCCGAGTCCTTCGTAGTACTACGAAGAACCAGCTTCTCTGGCAACAGTGAGAATCAAGCACAAATGGCTCTAACAAACCCTCCTCTTCTTCAGAAGGAGCGCCTAAAGCAGCTCGAAATTTACGACGTCGAGCAGATGAAGTCTGGCGGATCTACGGCCACGCCAATCACCCAGGCGTTCGACCCCCCGGTCCAAGCGAAGAAAATTGAAGGTCAACTAGCTCAGTCCAGTACTCACACCACGCTTCTCTACGTCGTGACGGAAGACGGCAAGTTTATTCCCTACGAGTTAAACCCCGGAGGCTCTTTCGTCTTGGACGAGCTGACCAACGTAGCAGGACTTCGAGTCGGCAGCGTCCGCGCTGAAGCCTCTGAGGACTACTTCAGCTATGCCCAAATCAAGGTTTGGTCTTAGTCTTCTAAACCTCTAACCCTTCCTTTTCGATACAACAAAAGTAAGCACTCCCAAGTACTGAGCTAATGGCAATTAATAACGTCGCGCTACGGCAAGAATTCACGCAACAGCGCGCAGGCGAACCCGACGCCTACAAGACTCAAATTTCCGTTGCGGCTGGCGTCTCGACGGTCGATAACAGCGACCTTCCGGCTGGTGCAATGCAAGGCGCGAGCCTGACCATCTCGGCAAGCCACGCTAACCCCGGCGTGGGAATCGTGTCGGGCGCAAATGGCGAGATTGGCGAAATCAGCCCTCTGGGCGCTTTCGAGATCGCCCGACCGTTCGAGCAGGCGATCGCGCTAAGCGTAATGGCCGGTCAGCCCGATGGCGTGTACGTGTTTTACACGTCTGTCGCACCGCTCGAAGACGTATAACCCATAAGGAGTTTCGCCGATGAGCGATTGGGCGCTTCAACTTCAAATAATCGGCTTAACCGTTGGAATCCTTCGTGGCGCGATCGTGATTTACGATCGATTCCGAGCCTCACAGGAGCGAGTCAGGGCGGAGCAACAGCGGATGAAGCGGCGTATTCGAGACCTCGAACTCCGAGCGGCCTACCTCGAGGACTATCTCGCAGGGAAGGCTGACGGTTTTATTCCGCTTCGGGACGCTTCGCCTTGCCAGGACTAGCGTAAGAGAACATTTCCGGCCTCTATCTGGATCCTCAGCAGCCACAGCGCGATCGCGTTGTGGCTGTTTTCTTTCACCTAGCGAGTAATTTCTACGACCCGGAACACTGCCCGCCCACGAGCGCAGAGTTTCGCCCAGTCCACCAACGCCTCACCTCGGGTCGCGTACACACGGAAGGGCTCGACCTCAGCCACCTCGCACAGCTCGCCGCCGTAGTTCACACCATCGGGGTCGCCAGCCATGCAGATATGCCAGGTTTTAGTTGTGCCGTCGAGACCGGCTGGCAGCAGGACGGCGACGAACCCGACGGGGTTCCACTCGGAGAGCGTCTCAGCGTCAGCGATCGCGTCGGCCTCGCGGTCGTAGATTCGACCGCCTTCGATTCCTGCGAGCGAGCAGGCGATTCCGTCGTCGGGGCCAAAGCCGGTGCGGCATGACTTGCGGACGATCCAGCGATCGCGATCGACTGGCTCAAAGGGTGGGGTCGGCATGGCGCGTCAAGCCTCGCGTTGGTAGCTGTTGAGGGGAAGCGGTCGGCTGCAAGCTTCGCAGATGCAAAAGGGTGGTTCTGTCGCGTAGTCCGGAGGGTAGGGATTGAAGCGGATGACGTGGATTCTGTGCTTCCAGAGGTGGGGGCGATGCAGGACGAGCCGGGACGGGAGGTCACAGTAGGGAGCGATTAGCTCCTGGAGCCAGTCGTGGTCGAGCCGTCGCAGGAGATGCTCGGTCGATTCGTAGGGACGCCGACAGGGACGACCGCAGACCTCGCAGCTATCGCCTGCCATGAGCTTCATCCATTCGACCCAGGTGGCGTCAGGCGATAGGCGTTGGGCCATTTGCCGCTTCCGTTCTTCCCAGGTTTCGATCGAGGGCCACTGCCGCCGACGGGTCGAGACGAGCGCCTGTATACGCGCCTGGAAGCTCACGAGCTACCCTCCTGGACGCAGGCGACGAGCGAGAGCGCCTGCCGGGCCTCCCAGGCGGCAGTCTGGTCGCGCTCGGAGAACAGCGCCAGCGCCTGACGCAACAGCTCCTCGGGTATTCGGGAAACCATGTCTTGCAGCAGTCCCGGTATCTGCTTCCAGAGGGGCAGCAGTCGGCACAGCGGCTCGGGCGAGGCCAGGGCGACACGGATGGTTTCCGATCGTTCGAGCCAGGGCGTGATCGTGCCGTCGTCGCGTAGGCACGCTACCCGATCGAACTCGCGATCGCGCTGAATAACCACGACGGTCTCGCCAGAGCTTTCAACGGCGTCACCAACCCCCAAAGGAGAGCCGTAGAGAGTCTCTAGGGGAGGGTCAAAACTCGAAAAACTGTCATCATTGTCATCAAACGCCTGAAACCCTTGCCCTGAGGGCGTTTCGTTGATGACACCTACCTTGTCATCATTGTCATCATTGTCATCAAACTGAGTGAGATTTGATGACAGATCTGGTAATGATGACAGGTTGATGACAGGGTTGTCATCATTAAAAACCTTGTCCCCGTAAGGGTTTGAAGAGTTTGATGACAATGATGACAGTTTTTTAGAATCACACTCTTCTATGTCATCGTTCGCTGACAGCAATTCGACCGATCGCCCACGCGATCGCGTCTTGGCGAGGCCCATATTTTCTAGTTCCTTGAACCAGCCTTTGACTGTTTCGGCTTTACTCTTGCTGCCGTAGTTGAACCGGCGTCCGAACCCGGCGTACACGTCGCGCGGGCTCAATATGCCCTTGCGATCGAGGTTCTCGAGGATTTTGGCCAGGTGGGGCGTGATGTTGTTGCCGCCGGTCTGGTTCTCTGCGTAGAGGGACTGGATTTGCGCGATCGAGAAATCGACGACCGCGATCGCGGCTTCGACGGTCGTCAGCGGGATTTCGTCGGGCGGTAGTGCGTCGCGGCGATCGCCCGCTGCCCAGTTGAGGACATGCAGGTTCATCGCGACCTTGCCGATTCGACCGTCGGACTTGCCGTAGTACGAGGCCATCGCTGGGCGGGTCTCTGCGCAGCGGGCGCGTTCGTAGTCATTGCGGCGGGCGAGGAACCGGCGGCTGGCGTCGGGGGCGAGGTGGTAAGCCATCGGTGGCAGGTTGTCGATCGCCTGGTAGAGGGCCGCGAGCCGACTGGTGATGTCGATGCGTCCGCCGATCTCGGTGATGATGTTTTCGGCGACGGGCTGATTTACGAACATAAATCGCGACCATTGGCCGTTACTGTCTGAGCCGTCGCCCATCAGTCCGAGCAGCACCTCGGGTTGGATCGCGCCGACGATCGCGAAGTTCACGGTGTCGATGTCGTCCTGGATGCCGCCCGATCGCAGCACCTTGCCGCCCTGGCCGTCGTAGAGGCTGAGGAGCTGCTCTTTGTCCGCGCCGCCCTTGCGATAGGCGTCGAGGTTGCCAAACAGTGCAGCCAATTCGTCGCAGAGGTACAGCAGCCCATTGCTGGGCTGGCGCGCCGCTTGCCGCAGGATTGCCTCGCCGGTGGTGGTGCTGAAGTAGTAGAGCCGCTGTTGGGGCTCTTTGGGCTCCACGACACCATCAGCGCGGGCGTTGCGGCACTGAATCTCCCATTCCTCGTGGGCCATCTCGTGCAGCGCTCGGACGGTGTTGTGAAGTCGCTGCAACGGCTTGGAGGCGATCGCTTTGACGATCGGGGTCTTGCGCTGGGAGGGTGGCGCGACGATGCCGCAGTAGAGCCCCGGCGTGACGGCGTAGTCGGTGTCGGGGATGAGTTCGAGGAACGTGCCGTTTTTGTGGAGCGATGACACCGTGGGCAGCAGTGTCATTAGGTAGTTTTCTGGCCGCAGATTCAGTTTGTTGGCGATCGCGGCGATCGGTTTAGCCAGGTCGGGCGGCAGCACTGCCGACAAGTCGAGCCGGGCGATCCGAGCCATCCGCTGTTGCTCCAGCTCGCGGATGGTGTGGGCGCGGTCTTCGATTTTGTCGTGTTCGGCGATGCGCTCGGCGACGATCGCGTTGATGTTTCGCGCGGGCTGTTTGTGTTTGACGGCCAGGGCGGCGATCGCGGCTTCGCGTTCCGCGCCGAACAGGCCGCGATCGAGCAGGCGGTCGATGTCGGCGATAAGGTTTTGTCCGAGGTCGTCGTCCGCTTCGTCCTCGATGACGCCTGCCGACTGTGACCCCTCGCCCCGCATCGATGCAGCAGCGGCGGCGGCGATCGCGCGGGTTTGCTGCTGGATGGCCTGGGCGATCGCCTCTCCGGTGAGCGCGCCGCCGGTGGCGTCCACCCAGTCGGTGAGGTCGCCTTTTTCGGGGGCGTCGGGCCAGAGGGCGGTGATGGGCAGGGCGATCGCGGGCAGGCCGACGGCGGCGGCGGCGGCGGCGGCGGTGTCGGCGCTGCCCCAGCCTGGGGTGTCGTTGTCGGCGATCGCGACGATGCCCGTGACCCCGGCGTCCTTCAAGCCTTGGTACAGCTCGGGCAGGGTTTTGCTGCTGGCTTTGCCGCGCGGGCAGGTGGCGGCGAGGCCGAGGCGGAGGGCGGTGTCTACGTCTTTTTCGCCCTCGACGGCGAGCGCCCAGGAGCCGCTGTAGACGCGACCGTAGAGCGGCCAGGGGGATTTGCCCGCGCCGAACGTCCAGCGATCGTATTCGCGGTTGTAGGGGCGGAAGTCTTTACCACCGTCGTCGTAGTGGAAGCGGGCGACGCGCTGGATGTTGCTGTACTGGTAGATGGTGTAGCCGCTGGGTTTGGCTCCTTTTGGCTTCCGCAGCCAGTCGGGTTTATCGTCCGAGTAGCTGGACGGCGGGTCGATCGGGTGGATAAGGAACTGCACGCCGTCGGGTGGTGGTGGCGTGTCGATCGCCAGTTGGCGCGCGCCGCGCTCGACGAAGGTTCCGGCCAGCTTTTTTACGGCAACTTTCACGTCGCCGCCGTCGCAGCCGGGGGAGTCTTTACTGCCGTAGCACTCGAAGCCTTTGCCGTCGGGAGATACCCAGAGGTTATGGCCACCGCAGACGGGGCAAATGTATTTATCGCGCTCTTTTTTTGGGGATGGCTCGAGCACGTCCAGGTGGTCGCGAATGTTGAAGTCGTCGCGGGCTGGAATGCTTGCCATCGCTCGATCCTGGTTGCTAAAATTGTCCATGTGATCCTCGGTTGCGTGAGGTCACAGCCCTGGAGTTTCGGAGCGACCGAAAAATCCGACCGAGAAACCGGCGCGATCGCGTCCGCGCCGGTATACAGCCAAGCCCCCCGCCAGATAGCACGACTGGCGGGGGGCTTGTGTTTTTAAGGCTTACTCGTCTTGTAAGACTCAACAGCTTCCATTGCCCGAACAACTCCGTCCACGAGGGTTTGGAGTTCTGGGTCAACTGGTGGAGCAACGTCGTCGGGGACGGCCTCCACGTCGAGGCCGATCGATCGGCAGAAGGTTTTTAGGCTTACTCCCAGCTTCGCGGCAACTGCTATTGCCAGGTCGATGCGGGGCATTCGCGCGCCTCTCTGCCAGTCCCGGAGGGTCGTTTCGCTTACTCCGACAGACTCGCGTAGGGACACTTTTGTTATGCCTTTCTCCTTCAGAAGCTGTTTCAAGGTCGGTGCATTCGGTGGCTGTGATCTTTGCATGACAACTATAACCATCGAGAAATCTGCGGTCAAGGGGTTGACGTGCCTTGACTAGCGATTTATCGTTGGTTTTGTAGACGACAGAACGCCAGTGATCCACCTGGCTGGTGATTGAGATCACGGGTTAACAAATCGTCTCACGGTCGCTCCAAGTTCAGGGCGCAAGTCACCGCTAGGTAACGCACTTAGGAGGAAAAGCTCTTGCTCTAATCCACGAATCCGAATTCATACCGACGGGGGCGAGACGCGCAGAGTGGGCGATCGTCCCCCGAACAAATCCCGCAAGTACACCCAAAATCACGGACACCAGATGGAGAACATTCAGGAGATAGAAGCGCTCGTCACCGCCCGGTTCGCGCAGGAAGACGAGCCGATGGATCGAAAGTTCGAGTTTCTCTCGACGTGCCTAGAGCAGGCGGCTGAGTGCCTCGATCGTCGCGACGTTGAGCGGGCTCAGGCGGAAACTGCCGGACTCGATCCCAGCGAGTGGCCCCCGTCCGCGAACGAATACTTTGAGTCGCTCTTGGAGCTGGCCGAAGAGCTGGGCTATCCCCTGTTCGCCTCTCTCCGCCACGGTGATGTTCGCTGCATCGCTTTCAAGAACAAGGTCGTCAGCTTTTCCTGGTTCAAGCCCTCTGATGTCGATGGGAGCTTCGACCTGCTCTGCATTGGACGGGTCGCCTGATGTCTGCCCGCGCCTGGTTTAAACCCGCCGAAGCCGCCGACATGCTGGAGGTTCACCCCTCCACCCTCAAACGCTGGCGACGCACCAATCTCCTCAAATACCGCAAGCACTGGCTACGAAAGCAGCCCAAAGGCTCCAAAGTTGCGCGCTACGTGTACCACGTCGGAAACATCAACGACTATCTGCTCTCATGACCCAGACCGCCTCCGCTGTCCTCGCCCTTGACTTCGCCTCCGAGATCGAGCGCGTCTGTGACGGCTACCGCCAGACCCTCGATCGTCTCGGTGTCGCCCACAGCGAGCTACAAGCCCTCTCGGCGAAGGCCGGTCGTCACCAAGCCGACCTCGACCTCGCCCTGACCCACTTCGAGCACCTGCTGAACGACGCGCCACAGCTAAGGGCCGACGTTCGCGTCCAGGAGGCGTTCCAAGGCGTCCGGGCTGTCACCGAGACCCGACTCAACCCACGAACCGAGCGCGCGATCGCCGCTGGAAGCTGATGACCCCGAACCGTATTCGCTTGACGCTGACGATCGATGAAGTGAACCGTATTCGACGCTATATCGACCGGCACGCCCCCGCAGCGATCGAGCATTACGCCGAACACGGCGGCGACGAAAACTGTGATTTCTGCATCCTCGTGATGGTCGAGTCAGCCTTCAAGCGAAACGGCGTCGATCTAAGCAGCCTCTCCGACTGACGCACCCCCCGCGCACCTCTCGCGCACTGTCCCGCACAAGTTCCCCGCATCCCATGCAAACGACCCAACCGCAACGCCCCGAGCATTCCCTTTCGCTCGTCCCGCACTCCAATCGCACCCTGTCCGCACCCGACGCGCACGCCCCGCACGTGCGCCCTCTGACGAACTCTCAGTTCTGCGAGGCTCTCGTCGAAGAGTTCGGTCTATCCCAGTGTTCGCCCTCGCTGCTGCGTAAGTTCCTGTCGGCGATGCGACCCTCGATCGTCGAAGCCGGTCGCGAGGGCGACCTGCGCGACAACGATCGCAAGCTGACCGAGTTCGGTCAGGACGCCGTTCGCCTCTACCTCCGGCTCGATCGCGACGCCGAAGCGTTCCGTCGCGAGTTCTGGGAGCAGGTCGGCTACAGCCCGATCGCCCCGGCAGCGCCCAAAGCCTTGAGTTTCGGGGCCGAGGTCGATTCGCTGTTCGGCATTGAAGATTTCGACCTCGAAGTCCCCGTCCTTGACGTGGAAATTGAAGACGTTGGCCCCCTCGCCGTCGAGCAGTTCCAAGGGGCCATCGACGAATATCAAGACCTCGCCGGGCAGTACGACGCCGCCGCAAATCGTTACCGCGACGCCAATCAGCAGATCGACTCCGCCGAGCTGAAAGCGCTTCAGAAGCGCGGCGTCGAGCGCGCCCTGCGCGACCTGGCGATCGAGGAAGCTGCATACCAGAAAACTAAAGCAGCGGCACGAGCCAAGCGCGGCCTCGGCTGACTGGCGAGCGGGGTGGTGGTGGTGGTGGCGATCTCGCTGTCTGCTGCCGCCGTTTCGACCTTCAGTCCGCCCGCGCGATCGCCTCAACAGGAAAAGGGGGCCACCGTCTCTGATGGCCCCCTTGCACAAGTTCAATAACCATCTTACTCATGTCCTCACTCGCCAGACGATCGGGCTCGCTTCGGCAGATGCCCGCGATCGACCTGCCCGACGGCGACAGCATCACCGCCGCAGAATTTATCGATGCTGTCGCTAACAGCGCCCCGCTCGCGCTCCAAGACCCCCACTGGAAGAACGTCGTCAAAATGGCGTTTTTCGACAACCGCCTCGACTGCCTCCAGCTCGCCAAAACCCAAGCCGCGCAAATCCAGCGCGGCCAGGTGGGAAACGGGGCGATGGCCTACCCCCAGGCCCAGCCGTACCCAATGGCTTACCCCCAGCCTCAGCAGTTCCCGACGACCTACCAGCCGCCTCAGTCGTTCCCCTCGACCTACGCTCCCCCCGCATACCAGCCGGTGACGATCGCTCCACAAATACACCTCAGTCCGACGATCTCTCCGCAGATAACCAACAGCCCGACTCAGAGCACCCGCAGCGAGCACAGCAGCATCCACAGCGGCGGCGACGGCTGGGGCGACGCCTGGGGCTATTTCTGGGGCGTCGCTTCAATGCTGTTTCTGATTCTCGCCGCGCTCGCGGCTTAGGGGGGGACGAATCAGTGAGCCAAAAAGAAGATTTCCTCAATATTCCCTTCGACGCCGAGGTTGTGTCCGAGTCTCCCGCTCCTCAGCGGCAGCAGCCCACGCGATCGGCTTCGGCTGGCAGCGGGCGAAAACAGCGAGTTAAGAACCTCTACAAGCAGCAGGGCCGTCAGTTCCTCGACCGGATGACGGACGAGTTTGCGGGTGGTGTTGGCCGCGCTCAAAATACCGTTTGGGAGGCCGCAGGCGAGAGTCTGGTGGGCCTTCCTGGCCTCCTGCTCCGGTGTGCCGAGATCGGCGGAATCGTGTTTTTCCTGACCTGGTTTCCGCCCAACGTGTTCGAGCGCTTCGTTCACGACCCCATCGGTCGGCACGTCGTCCAGAGTGTCGAGCCCGGAGATGGCTTCCGATACAACTACGACGGCAGTCTGCCCTTCCGCCAGCAGCACTGGAGTCTCCAGGCGCGAGTAAACGACCTCGTCGTCCCCGTCGCCTTCGCTCTGGGCATTTTCGTTATCGTCTTCGTCGAGCCCAAAACCGGCTCGTCTGCTGCCCTGAAATGGCGGCTTCTCGTCGTCCTCTTCGCCCTGGTGTAGTGATGCCTCAAGTTGACCCCCAATCCCTCATCGTCGGGCAGTACCGACAGATACGCGCCGCCGCGCTGGAGCTTGAGGGCGAAGCCGTTCGCGCCGAGTTCCAGCGCGGAATCCGGCAGGCGATCGCCGACAATAAGCGCGACTACGACCTCGACGCCGACTGGCAGCTCCGCCAGTTCACCCGCTTGCACGAACACGCCAGCGGCGGCGCTGCCGTCGTTTCTCCTGGTGCTGCTGGCCAAATCCTGGCCCAGGCGATCGCCGTTGCAGAGCTGCCCACGCCCCAGGCGATCGCGATCGCCGAAGCGCCCAGCCTGTACCGAGCCAAAATCGACCCCGGATCGACCGTCTCGGCCCGTGACGCCTGGAAGTCCAGCGCCGTCTACGCCGTGGCCTGCAACTTCGCGAAGCGCCTGGATCGGGTCTCCGCCAAGCACGCCCCGCTCGTCAGCGTCCACGACGACGGCGACCTGCTCATCGACTTCGTGAAGCGCCAGGAGGCGCGATCGTCTGCGCCTTTCGCCCAGTTCATTACGCCGTCATGGATAGCCCAGAACCGGGGCCGGTTCCTGTTCGTCCCCGGTGTTGCGCCCGACGGCGCGCTCGTGACGATCGACCGCCGCGAACCGGGCTACCAGTCCACCCTGCGCGGCGGCATGTCTGGCTCGGGCAAGTCGATGCTCGAGTACTGCGACATTCACCTCCAGTCACTGCTGCTCTCACCGGATGAGTTGCACCTCTGGCTGTCCGACCCCCACTCCGGGCTGAGTCCGTACGAGGGGCTACCACACCTGCACGGTCGGGCGATCGTCACCGACGCGATCGGCGCGTTTAACAACGCCGTCGAACTAGTCGCCAAGATGGAAGATCGAAAAGACGTTTTACGCGCCGAGGGCGTCGATAACATTGACGACTTATCGACGCCATTTCCCTACTGTCTCGGGAAATTTGACGAGTTCAGTGGCACGTGCGACGACCTCGATTTAGAGCTGGAGGCTATCTCCGATCTTTACCCAGAATATTTCCGCTGGCAAACCACTAAAGACGGAGAGAAAAAACTCGCAAACAACAATCCAAAACCCTCGACGGTCTTTGTTAAGCTGCTCAGCAAGCTGGCTAAACAAGGCCGAAAGTATGGCGTCCACATCGACATTATCGAGCAGAATCCAAAGGCCGACATCCTGCCCACGAACGTTAAAAGCGAGCTGGTCAGCATGGCGCTACGGCTCAAAACCAACGCTTCGAGCAGAGTGATTCTTGACACTCCCGGCGCTGAGAAACTGCTCGGGAAGGGCGACGGCATCGTGGTTATCGACGGCGAATCGGTTCGCGTTCAGAGCTTGCTAATCGACCCCGACTACGATCGCAAGCTACGCGGGGAATGTCGCGGGAATTTAGCCGGGAAAGCCTGGGGAATCGCCGGGAATCGCGAGGCATCATCCGACCCGTGGGGAAACGCGGGAAATGTTACGGGGCAAGCTTTCCCCGCGACGCCAGGAGATTTCCCACTCCTGAAGGACTGGCTTAAAAACCCTCAAAATGGCGGCATCGACAAGCTGGCCACCTGGCTACGTCAGGAGGCCGGTCGCTCCGGGCGTTCCGAAGCGACGAAAGAGTTGATATTCGTTCTCACGGGAACCCGCAGCAATCGCCACTACCCAGAGGCTGCTGCCATCGTGAGACACCTATTCGGAGAAGGAGGTGAGAGTAGCGCCGCCTAGGACGACACAACGGATCTAGTCAGTGCATTGAGGGGGCGATCGCGCGCTCGTACCCGGTCTCGATATGCACTGCTAATAATCTCAATGACGGGGCTGTGGTTCGCTGGCTAGAGCGTCCCGACCGTCAAAGTCTATTCGGGAAATACCAGGACAGGGTTCGCGCCAAAATCGACGCGTCCATCCCGAACACCTCTGAATTCAATATACACAAAAAAGCGCAACTGAGCAGAAAGTGCTAGACTTTCCTCAGTTGCGCTTTTTTAGGAGGAGAAGCAAGTGAGTAAAAACAGTCAAGGTCAGCGTCAAAGACTAAGGCGGCGGCAACTGAGGGAGTCGTCACAATATTGGTCGCTGGCGATGTTACGGGCCGAGGCGATCGAGATCGACCCTCAGCGGTTCCAGTTCAAAATCAAGGCGTCGTCCCAGGGCGCTACGGGGTCGCTGGCGGGCGTCAGCTCCTGGAGTCAGTCTGCTGAGGGTGTTCTCGATGTTTGGCTCGATCCGGTCAACCTAAAAACTTATGTAGTGAATGGCCACAACCGGCTGGGTCTGGCAAAACGACTGGGTGTGACCCACCTGCCCTGCAAGTATCTGCGCTCGGAGACTTGGCAGGACGCTCGACGTGATGGTGCGGTGGCCAATCTGGCCAGTGGTAGCGGTTCGGAGCTGGACGCGGCGCGGTTCTTCCGTGACGACGGCGCGACGGCGGCAGAGTTGCAGTGCCTGGGGCTTTCGCCGCGATCGAAGGTAGTTCGCGACGGCCTGAAGATATCTCGCCTGCCGAGCGCGACCTTCTCGCTGGCCCTCTCTGGCGTACTGTCACCCGACCATGCCGCTGTGCTGGGCGATTCCGGCCTAAACGAGTCCCAGCAGATCGGGCTACTCAAGGCTCTAGGAGATGTCGCCCACATGTCGAGACTCGAATTCACCGAGGCGATCGCCGCTTCTCGAGTCGCCGCATTCGAGTCGTCCACAGAACTAACCCTGTTTGGCTCTGAGACCTTCTCTCGCTGTCTCATCGCAGAGACGGCGAAGGTGCAGTCCTGGGTCGTCTCCCGGCTCTCGCGAGACCGCCACGCGCTGCGATCGGCAGTCTCCAATCGCGACACCCTGGAGGCCGAAGGGTCGAGCATTGAGTCAAGCCAAGCCGATCTCGCTGCGGGCAATATCGCCGCCATCCTGGAGCAGTTTCACCGCCTCAAGTCAGCACCTGGGCCGATCTCGACTGCGATCGCCAAGGCCGCGCGCAGCTTGGCTTTGGGGCAGCCCTTACCAGATGCTGCACAGACTGTGATCGACCGACTACTAGGCGAAGCGCGAGTCGCGCTCGCCTCGCCAAAGCCCAGCTTATTTGAACAGAGAAATTAAGAGGATTTTTGTTGTGGACGAGAAAGCTTCTGACGTGCTCGAAGGGCAGTTTATTGAGGCTCATAGCCTGGGATGGGACGAGGGGAATTTAGATGCGGAAGAATTTAATTTCTACGCGTACGGGAGCCGTGTCGATAGATTCCTGGAGTCGAATAAAGAAGAGTACGGGTGGGACACCTGCGACCAAAAGGCGGTGTTCGACGAGTTTCTAGAGGGGCAGCTTAACGAAGATTTTAAACAAAAGAAAAACCGGTCTCACTCGAACTATCGACACGGAAAAACTGTGTCAATTCGAGTCCCCGCCAGCTTTGCTCGCGACCTAACGGCTATTGCAGTAGCCCTTGATCGCAGCAGCGGCCCTGAGTCTCAATTAATGGCCTTAACCAGACGAGTAAAAGCGAAGTTTTGGCAGGTCGTACCCGTTGATGGCGGCGAGTTTTCCCACAGCGTTCACGTGAAAGCGCGGGAGCCAAAAGGAAAAATTTACGTTCACGAACGCGACGCAGACACTGCCCGAGAGAAGCTGTCGAGATATGGCGAGTTTAAGATAGTAGAGTGTGATCGGTGGGGTCGGGCAACCACCGGATAACTTAACCTCGCCGCAGGGCGACCTCCGTGTGATTTCACCTCACGGCGGATTCTTGTTAACAGAAGCATTGCTCGACCGCTTTTCCGAGCGCGAACTACGAGCGATCTGCTTCTTTGCACAAATACCGCTAAAGCGCTTCCGCTCGAAGCAGTCGCTCGTTAGATATCTCGCCTCCAATCTCTGGGTGACGTGGAACTTGCCGGAGAGAGAAAAGCAAATTACAGACTCAATCTTTCGTACTGAAGGCGATAGGAGTCAAAGCCAAACCACGCGCAATATACGTCCTCATGCACACGGACAGAATGTCCCATCATCTTCGCCGCAAATAGACTCGACGCGCCCGCTTCGTGAAGTTTTCGGGCATAGCAATGGCGCAGGTCGTACGCCCGAAATGAAAGACCGTAGCGACGGCGCTGGGTAGAGACTCGGTGGCCCAGGTCGGCGTGAGTCCTGCCCGAGACGGGCGGCAGCAGGATCTCGCGATGGGCCTCCCAGCGCTCGAACAGATCGCGATCGCAGGGCAGCACTTTTCGCGGCCCCGTCTTGCCTGCCGTCACCACCAGGGCGTCGCCATCGAAGCCGCCAAGCAGTAAAGCCTCGTGGCCCCGAAGCCCGAACAACAACAGGCGTTGGAACACTTGCCGCCAGAGCCCGTTCGGGATGGCTTCGATCTCCGCGATCGCCTCTTCCCACGTTGGGAGCTTGCGCGGATCGACGCTTTTCGCGCTGTACGTGCCGCGAAGCCCGGAGAAATCAGCCTCCAGCCCGGCGAAGCGGGCCAGTAGCTCGAACCACAGGCACAGGCGCTGGCGAGTGCGGCTACCGGGGTCTGTCGCCTTTATCGCTTTTGTCATCGCTGCCACCGTCAGCGCCCGACTTTTGTCCAGATGCCGGAATGCCGCTCGGGGCTCAGTCCGATAGGTCGTTTCCGTTTGCGGCGTCCGGGCGCGCCGCTGGAAGTAGTCGCGCTCGAACAACTCGAACCAATCGCCAGCCGTTCGGGCGCGATCGCGATCGGCCTGGCGTCGCCACTCCTTTAGTCGAAACTCTCCGCGCCCCACGAGGTCGCGAATACGGTGAGCCGTGCCCTCGGCCTCTCGAATCCCCCAAGCGTGAGCCAAAATTCCCAGGCTGATGTAGCGACGAGAGAGCTTGCCAGCTTTGTCGGGCAGCTTGCCGCGCAGGCGAAGGCGATCGCCTGCCAGCTCGATCGCCAGTCCCACCCGAGCGGCCTTGAGACGATCGTTTGCCTCCGAAATTTTCGCCGAGACACTCGCTTTTTTCTTTGCAGACATTTTTGCAGACGTTTTTTGAGCCGGTTTAATACGGTTCGATACGGCCTGCCTGCAAAAAAGTGCAAAACAAAACCGCCCACCGTTGATGAGTGAGCGGTTTTAAAAGATGCCAGGACCCGGACTTGAACCGGGGACACGAGGATTTTCAATCCTCTGCTCTACCGACTGAGCTATCCCGGCGTTTTTTGACGCCTAGATAACTTATCCCAAGTCTCGGGCATTGGCAACCCCTGAATTTCAAGCTGCCGAGAACCATAGATTCTCTCGATCGAGTAGAGGTTCCACGACATCTGGCCGCGACGCGACAGCCCACTGCGTTCCGCCTAGATCGGGCGCAGGCGCACGAGATTGACGGTAAAGGGGCCTTCTCCGGCGGCACCGAAAGCGCGCACGCGGATCGTGTAGCGCCCCGACATCGACACGCGAGTATAGAGCAAGGAATTGGTCGTGCCGTCGGGGCCGTCGTCGTTCTCCGCAACGGTCGCGCCGTTGGGGCCGATCAGTGTCAAAATCGTGTCGAAACTGTCGGAGAAGGCTTCGAGTTCGAGGCGATCGCCTTCATCGAGATCGACGACGTAATCGAATGCGTAGCCGCCCAGTCCGGTCGGGATGCCGTCCGCAGAGAGGACGCCGTTGATACTGCCGCCGCTCGGGACTTCTTCTGGCGCATACAGTTCTGCACGGGCTGCGCTGGCAAATCCGAGAGTGGCGATCGCGGCGGTGGCGGCGATCGTGCGGCTCAGTCGTCCGAGAAGGTTGTTCATGAAGGTCGCTGAATGAGTCTACGTAGCGCGGGAATTGCGAGACATATCGCCTCGGCGGCTCGATTTGCCGCCGGTTCCTCCCTCAAGATACCTACCTTTGTCGAAACCCGGTTTCCGGGGATGCCTACGATCGCGAACTGTTGCGTTTCTCGATACGTTTGCCGACATAGCCGATATGTTCACTGCCACTGGCCGGTCGCGTTATGAGACGGCGGCGGCGGGCGATACGCATCGACGAGCGCGTTTGGCTGGCGGCGGCGTGGCTGGGGAGCGTGCTGGCCGATCGCGTCTGGTTGGCGCTCGATCGCCACGTGCCGGACTGGGACGAAGCGGACTACGTAACCGGCGCGCTCAACTACGGCAAGGCATTAGCCGATGCGGGCTGGCAGGATTGGTTTTCCGGCGAGTGGTGGACGGGGCTGTGGCTGCTGTCGTCGAAGATTCCACCGCTGATGTATTTGCTGGCGGGCAGCATTACGAACTGGATCGGGCGATCGGCGGATACGGCGCTGTGGGCAAACGCGATCGCGATGGCGGTGCTGGTGGCGGCGACTTACGGCCTCGGGCGGCAGATTTCGGGCGATCGCGCGCGGTTCGGCATTGGGTTCTGGGCGGCGCTGCTGGTGCTGGTGCTGCCGGGGCTGCTGAGCGTACGGCGGATTTTCGTGCTGGACTATGCGGTCTGTGCAGCGGTGGCGGCGATTTGGTGGGCGCTGACGCGCTGGCGGGCGACACGGGGCGGCTGGCGCGACCTCGATGGCTGGGTGTGGGCGATCGTGGTTGGCGCGATCGGGGCGTGTGGCCTGATGGTCAAGCAGACGGTGGTGCTGTTCGCTCTCGTGCCGGTGTTATGGATTCTCGGCGAAGCGGTGTTCGTCAAAATCAACGGGCGACAGCGCTGGGCGCGTTTCGGGCAGGCGATCGCGGGGCTGTGGGTCTCGGACTGGATTTGGGGCGGCTGGTACGGGACGAACTGGCTGCTGATTTTGACCTCGGGTAAGCGGGCGACGGTAGACTCGGCGATCGCGGAGGGCGATCCGAGTTTGCTAAGTCTGCGCGCCTGGACGTATTACCTGGAGGGTTTGCCCAATCGCGCCTCGCCGCTGCTGCTGGGGCTGGCGATCGTCGGTGGCAGTATCGCGATCTACCGCGCGCGAAAGGCGGGATTCGCAGGCGATCGTCTTGGCAAGGCTACAGACTGGCGATGGTTCTGGGCGATCGCGGGCGGCGGCTACCTGCTCTGTTCGCTCAACGTCAATAAAGACCCGCGCTACATTCTGCCCGAGGCGGCGATCCTGGCAATTGGGCTGGCGATCGGGCTGGCGTTCTGGCCGTGGCGGCTGCGGGCGATCGCGATCGCGATCGTGGCGCTGTTTAGCATCGGGCAAAGCTGGCCGACCGAGTCGATGTCAGCTCCTCACCTGCGTGCCTACACCGGCCAACCCTACCCCCACGCCGAGATTGTCGCGAACCTGCGCAAAGCCGAGCCGTTCGCGCGCCAGACGATCGGCGTGTTGCCCTCGACGGCCACAGTCAACCAGCACAACATCAATCTTCAGGGCGCGATCGCCGACTTCTCCGTTTACGGACGCCAAGTGGGCACGATCGAAGAATTCGCCGAAGCCGACATGCAGGCGCTGTCGTGGTTTCTGCTGAAGACCGGCGATCCCGGCTCGGTTCCCGACTCCTACGCGACGATCGCCCAGCGGGTGCGCCAGAGCGAGGATTTCGAGCGATTCAACCTCTGGTGGCTGCCGGACAACGAGGCGATCGAAGTGTACCGCCAGCGATCGCGCGACGTGACGATTTCTGCCGAGCCGAACCCGCAGGCAGACCCGGCCCTCTGCTCGATGCCCGACCCGAACGAAAGCTGCGCGTCCGATTCCCTAAACGTGACGGTGGAAGTCGGCGATCGCGCCGCGCCGGGGGACATCGTTGCCGTGCAGTTTCGCTGGTCGGGAGCCTGGGACGTGCTGCGCGATCGCGTCGTGCTTCTGGGCTGGTACGCCGAGGGTAGCGATCGACCGGCGTGGATTTTCGATCGCGCCGTCGCCGCCGGAAACCTGGCCGAAATTCCACTCGCCGACGACGATCCCGAATCCTGCCGATCGCGGCCTGAAGCTTGTTTGTTCGCGATCGACGAGCGCGCTGCCATGCAGATCCCCGCCGATCTTGCCGCCGGAGCCTACCAACTGCGCGCCCAGCTCCTCGATCCCGAGGCCGGAACCGCTGTAGAAATCCCCAACCTTTCAGATACCACCGCGACAATTACCGTCGATCCCGATCGCCCGATTGCTACGATTGCCCGCCCCGCCCTCGACCTCAGCCAGCAGTTACGCCAGCTCGCCTCGCTGATGCCCGACGGCCTCGATCGTCTCGATCGCGTTTTCCTTGAAATCGGGCGCATCAACCAATACGACCCCACCCAGGACTACCTCGATCGCGCGATCGCCGCCCTCGAATATCGCCTCCAGGACGATCCCCGCTGCGACTGGGCCTACACCGTTGCCTTAGCCCAGCTCTTGAACAAGCGCATCGGCCCCGCGATCGCCGCCTTCGAGCGTATCACCCAGCTCGAGCCCGATAACCCCTACGGTTGGGCGTATCTGGCGATCGTCGAGACGATCGGCATCCGTCCCTACGCCGCTTATGACGCCATCGATCGCGCGATCGTCCTCGCGCCGGAAATCCGCGAATTTCGCACTTTGCGCGGAATTCTCGCTCTGACGCGCGCCAATCTCCTGCAAGCGCGCCGCGACCTGGCCGCAGCGTCCCAACAGACCCTCTCCACCCCACCACCCGAACCGACCGACCGCACCAGCCCGGGTGAGCCAAAACGCTAAAATCTGCACAGAGTGCCCGCCCCGGCCTCGCGACGGCTTCAGGAGCAACCAGCAGCGATGAAATTCCACATCCAGTCCGAAAGCGACATCCCCGCCTCGAATCAGCTATTCAACCAAATTCGCCTCGCGATCGCTTCGCGGCAGTTTCCGCCCGGACACCGCCTGCCCAGCACCCGCCAGCTCGCCATGCAAACGGGGCTCCACCGCAACACGATCGGCAAAGTCTACCGCCAGCTCGAAGAAGACGGTCTCGTCGAAGCCCAAGCCGGGTCGGGGATCTACGTGCGGGCGCTCGGCCACGAAGGCGGTACGTCGATGGGCGCGCCGCTCCTGCGGGAAAACCCCGAACAGGAGCGCATCGTCAAATCCAGCCTGGACGAACTGCTCCAGCAAGGTTGCTCGCTGAGCAAAGCGCGCGAGATGTTCCTCGGCGAAATCGACTGGCGGCTACGCTGTAGCGCGCGGCTGCTCGTCACGGCTCCGATGCAGGACATCGGCGCGGGCGAGCTGATGAAGCAGGAACTCGAAGAGTCGCTGAATATGCCCGTCCAGCTCGTGCCGATGGAGGAGCTATCGGAAACCCTCGATAAAGCCGCGTCGGGAACCGTCGTCACCAGCCGCTACTTTATCGGCGACGCTCAAGAAATCGCCGCGCCCAAGTCCGTGCGCGTTATCCCGATCGATATCTACGACTACGCTCGAGAAATGGAGCTGGTGCAGTCCCTGCCGAAAGACACCTGCCTCGGCCTCGTTTGCCTCAGTGCCGGAATCCTGCGAGCGGGCGAGGTGATCGTTCACAGTTTGCGCGGCGACGAAATCCTGGTGATTTCCACCCAGCTCGGCAACTCCTACAAGCTCAACGCGATGGTTCGCAGCGCGCGCCATATCATCTGCGATCAGGCCAGCTATGAAACCGTAAAAGAAGCTATCAACGCCGCCCGCGAAGAAATCATCCGCGCGCCGCAAATTATGTGCTTTGAAAACTACATCAATCAGGAATCGATCGCCTTACTCAAACGCGAGCTTGGTTTGGCATAGAAACGGCCCACAAACGGCCAGAAATCCTGCGATCCCCGCCGTTATGCAACGGGGCATGACGGGGATCGATCTCGCTTTGATATTTCTTTGAACAACTTAAGAGATTGCGATCGAGCACACGGTTTACGATCGATATAACGCCAATATCCAGGGCGGAAATAGGCTCGGTCGCTTTTCAAATGACGAGCCACCTAACCTGTCACCGTTTCGACCGACAGGTTCAAACCGCCCGGATATTCGAGCGAGAAATATCGAGGAATACTGTTATGATTGCCGCCGCTCCCACGAATGGGACTTCCCTGAGTCTCGAACGCCACGGCCTCCCCAACGTTTGCGGCTCCGAGGCCGAAATTGCCAAGATTACCAACCACAACAACCCGGTTTTCTTGCCGCGTACAAACCTGAAGCTCGACGACTTCAATGCCAGCTTCGCCTGTGCCCTGCACATGCACCAGCCGACGATTCCGGCGGGCCACGAGGGCGATCTGATTTGCAATCTCCAGCACATGATGGAGAACCCCCACGACGGCGATAACCACAACGCCAGCGTCTTCGCCTGGTGCTACAAGCGCATGGGCGAGTTCATCCCCGAGCTGATCGACAGCGGCTGCAATCCGCGCATCATGCTCGACTATTCCGGCAACCTGCTCTGGGGAATCATCCAGATGGGTCGCCAGGATATCATCGACGAGCTGAAGAAAATCACCCTCGACGATCGCTACTGGCCGCACGTGGAATGGCTCGGCACGATGTGGAGCCACGCCGTCGCCCCTTCGACGCCGATCCCCGACCTGAAGCTGCAAATCCAGGCGTGGCAGCAGTATTTCGCCGCTATCTTCGGCACAGAAGCGCTGGCGCGCGTCAAAGGTTTCTCGCCGCCGGAGATGCACCTGCCGAACAACCCGGACACGCTCTACGAATACATCAAGGCACTGAAGGAGTGCGGTTACCGCTGGCTGATGGTGCAGGAAGCATCGGTCGAGACGCTGGACGGCGTGCCGATTTACGATCGCGACGAAAAATATCTGCCCCAGCGCCTGGTGGCGACAAATTCACGCGGCGAGACGGTGAGCATGACGGCGCTGATCAAAACTCAGGGCTCGGATACGAAGCTGGTCGCGCAGATGCAGCCCTATTACGAAGCGAAGTCGCGCGGTCGCCAGGAGCTAGGCGGCAAGTCGGTTCCCGGTTGCGTGACGCAGATCGCCGACGGCGAGAATGGCGGCGTGATGATGAACGAGTTCCCGGACGGCTACAAGCAGGCGTGGCCGCAGATCGCGGGCGACGGCAGCACGGTGGGCGTCAACGGGACGGAGTATCTGGAGCTGTTGGATGCGGCGGGTATTTCGGAGGATGACTATCCGGTGTGTCAGGCGATCCAGCAGCACAAGATCTGGGCGCGGGTCGATCGCGAGAATCCAACGACGGAGGCGGTGGATGCGGCGATCGCGGATCTGAACCAAAACGACCATCAGTTCAATATGGATGGTGCGTCGTGGACAAACGATCTGAGCTGGGTTCGCGGTTATGAGAACGTGCTGGAGCCGATGAATCAGTTAAGTGCGGCGTTCCATGCGAAGTTCGATCGTGCGGTGGCGGAGGATCCGTCGGTGACGCAGAGCCGGGAGTATACGGAGGCGTTGTTGTATGTGATGTTGGTGGAGACGAGTTGTTTCCGTTATTGGGGTCAGGGGACTTGGACGGATTATGCGCGGGAGTTGTATCGGCGCGGTGAGGAACTTGTGAAGTAGCTGCTTGCTGCCTTTGTACTGGTAGTCTTAGTTTATAGGGCTTACTAGTACAAAGGTAGAACTATATGAATGCGTGGATAGCCTTTATATTGAGCCTCCTTCTTGGTGGATTTGTCGGCGGCGTCATTGAGATTAGTCAGCCAGAAGAGAAACGAAAGATAACCTACAGTTTAGGAGGAGCATCCCTCTTTTTTTGTGGATTCTGGTTGGGTTACGCTGTTTCAGGCAAGGATGGATCAGAGGGAGCTTCAACGTCTCGAGGGCAAAAACAAGGAACGGACTGGTCTGAAGAACTTCCTCTTTTTGAGATAGTCTATCCAGCAAAAGTGATAGACAATGATAAAGATGGCGTCCAGATAGATATCGGGGGATCGTATACGAAATCGCTCCCCCCAGACTTAGACAAGAAAGATTATGGATTTTGGCTACTTATGGGAGAGGGAGTAACCTTACGGAGAGGTTGCTTTTCGGCAAAGTTAAAAATAACTGATCCTTCTGTAAAGCACTGGGTTTGCGAAAATTTTTTTGTACAGGAGTCTACTGGCGAAGATAGTTTCAAAACTTTTATGAATATTTCCACAATCGATGGCTATAGAGATTTGAGGTTTACTGGCGTTGTTGTATTTGCCGAACCAGAGGCTCATAGCAGATTGAGTATTGCATCATCGCGAAAAGTACTTGTCGAAGATATAAGCTCAGGGATTATAGAGGTCAGTTCACGCAAAGAATTTCTCCTAAGATCTCGGCTGGAGTCTAACGATCAACCAGATTAGCGGTAGGGTGCGTTAGACGGGCGGTAGCATTTGCACAAACGCAATCAGTTGAGATTCCGTCGTAACGCACCGCGATATCGTAACGCCCCACACATCCAGCGGTGCGTTTGGTCAGCTTCACATCCTCGCGAAAAACGAGATTAACCGACGACCAAACACACCCTACCTTTGCTCAACGTTTCATCACCGGCTGGCTCTTTGCATCGCATCGTTCCCACGCTCCGCGTGGGCAACGCAATCCCCAGACGCTCTGCGTTGTCACAGTTCATGAGTATCCACATCATCCGAACCCAGGCAAGTCCCGAACAAGTTGCCGAGATGCTGACTACACTTCGCATCTACATCAAGCTTGCAGTCGATATCGAACGTGAAACTCTGGCCGGTGGCGGCGAAATGCACGCAGACTGCGAAGAAGCACTGCTCGCAGATGGCAGTCAACAACGCAATATCTGGGGAGCCGACTGGGATCCTGACGAACAGCTCGTTAGATTTGAATCGCTGATTAATATTCGGCCAAGTCAGAACAATCGGTCGATGGAAATTCAAGATCCCGACCTACGAGCTACCGTAGAACGCATCGTACGCAAGAGATTTTCATAATGCTCGAACAGCTAGAGGAAAAGAAAGAACGATACTTACGGGACGCAACTGATGTGCGACTCGGCGGCATTGCCGCCAACCTCGCGCGAGTCCAATCCTTTGGCCGTACTTGCAAAAAAGGCGGGAAAATCGAATTCCTACTTCGGGAAAGCCGCTTCTTCATCGAATGGGCGGCTCCCGACGTCTCCCTTGAGATCGCGATCGAACTCCGCGACCTGCAACGACTCATCACTAAATGGCTCACTGCCTGGGAACGCATCTGGACAGACGAAACCGAACGCGAAACCGTCCTGCAAACCGCAAAAGACTGGAGCGATCGGCTCCTGGCGCGATCAGGACTCCTCGCCTGAACTCTTCAGAAAGCGATGATCTTCAAACAGAAAATTATCGAAGAACGCCAAGAAATCCTCGAAATCGCCACCAAACACGGTGTATTTAACCTCCGTCTCTTCGGCTCAGTCGCCCGCGAAGAAGAAACCGCCGAAAGCGACATCGATCTCCTCATCGACTACGACCTCAAAAAAATCTCACCCTGGTTCCCCACCGGCCTCATTCGCGACCTCCAAGACCTGCTAGGCCGCAAAATCGATGTCGTCACCGAGAAAGGACTCAACCCCCGAGTCCGCGAGAACGTCATCAAAGACTGCATCCCGCTATAAGAAGCGATCGCCATGATTAAACTTCTACAAAAGCTTGCAGCTGGTGCCTGCCTAACCCTTGGAATCCCGATCGCCCTGCTCTGCGCGATCGACCTAAACGCTGCAACAACCACCGCCGAAGACAAGGAAAACTCAATGGCTGCGCTGATGCTGGTCGGACTGCCACTGACTGGCGTGGGAACCTGGCTAACTTTGAATCTCCGTCATCAACACCAAAAACAAGAGCAAAAATTTGACCTCGCCCAAGAGCAACTCTTTCTGTCGCTCCTGCAGCAGCACGATGGCAAGCTAACCATTACCGAATTTGCGATCGCTGCCGAAGTACCGATCAGAGAAGCCAAGGAATACCTCGACCTCAAAGCAAAGCAGCTCAGCGCAGGGTTTGAGGTTAGCGAAGAAGGCGGCATCATCTATAAATTCCCAGTTTGACTTCTACTGCTCGCACCACTCCGCAGAAGCCCGACGCCTTAGAAACACCATTCCTCGTACCACGCCAACCCACACAAGTAGACACCTTGTTCTCGCATCGCTTCCAAGCTCTGCGTGGACAACGCAATCCCCAGACGCTCTGCGTCGCTTTCACAGGCACTGAACGCAAATCGTCTTCGCCTGGGAACGCATCTGGGCAGACGAAACCGAACGCGAAACCGTCCTGCAAACCGCAAAAGACTGGAGCGATCGGCTCCTGGCGCGATCGAGACTCCTCGCCCGAACTCGACCTTGTGGCGACCCAATGCCCGATACCTCGCTCTAGCGCAGGTTTCGCCCGCCGTGCTTACAATACCCAATGCACCGCCAATCCAGACCCAACGGCAAAACGCGCATGGCATTTCAGGACGAATTCGATCTATTGCTGCGGGCGCGCTACCCGCTGAGCTACATCGCCACTCTCGAAGAAGAGCGCGTCGAGCGGGCGATCGCTGATGTCGCCAGCAAGCGCGGCAACCGCAGTGTCTACACCTGGGATTTTGTTGAGGGCTATCAGGGCAATGCCAACGATGCCGGAGCCGCGAAGCGCAACCCGCTGCTGGCGCTGGAGCAGATCGAGAAGCTGCCGGTGGACGCCGCCGCGATTTTTATTTTGCGGGACTTTCATCGGTTCCTCGACGATATTGCGATTTCGCGCAAGCTGCGGAACTTGGCACGCAAGCTGAAGGCGCAGCCGAAAAATATCGCGATCGTCGCGCCGGTCGTGCAGATTCCTGGCGACCTGAGCGAAGTGCTGAACGTGCTGGATTTTCGGCTGCCGACGAAGGAAGAGATCGGCGTCGAGGTCGATCGCCTGTCTGGAATGATGGCACAGAAGTTTCCCAGCGAGCTGCGCGACGATATCGTGCGATCGTGCCAGGGGCTATCGCTAGAGCGGGTGCGACGCGTGCTGGGTAAGGCGATCGCGATTCACAACCGCCTGAATGCCGAGGTCGTGCCGCTGATTTTGGCCGAGAAGCAGCAGACGATCCGCCAGACGCAGATTTTGGAGTTTTGCCCGACGACCGAGGAGATTTCCGATATCGGCGGTCTGGATAACCTGAAGGACTGGCTGGTGCGGCGGGGCGGGGCGTTTTCGGAGAAGGCGCGGCAGTACGGCCTGCCGAATCCGCGCGGTCTGCTGCTGGTGGGCATCCAGGGGACGGGGAAGTCGCTGACGGCGAAGGCGATCGCCCATCACTGGAACCTGCCGCTGCTGCGTTTGGATGTGGGTCGGCTGTTTGGCGGGCTGGTGGGCGAGTCGGAGTCGCGCACGCGCCAGACGATCGAGCTGGCCGAGGCGCTCGCACCCTGCATCCTCTGGATCGACGAAATTGATAAAGCCTTTGCGGGGATCGGCGGCTCGGGCGACTCGGGAACCACCAGCCGCGTGTTCGGAACATTTGTGACCTGGATGGCGGAGAAGAATTCGCCGGTGTTCGTGGTCGCGACGGCCAATGACGTTCGGCAGCTGCCGCCGGAGATTTTGCGGAAGGGTCGCTTCGATGAAATCTTTTTCGTGGGTTTGCCGGACGAGGGCGAGCGCCGGGAGATCTTTCAGGTGCACCTCCAGCGCACCCGCCCCCACAGCTTCCGCGACTACGACGCCGATCGCCTCGCGAACGAAACTCCGGATTTCTCGGGCGCGGAAATCGCCCAGGCGATCGTCGAGGCGATGCATTTAGCGTTCAGTCAGGATCGCGACTTTACGACGCAGGATATCTTGGAAGCCGCGAGCCAAATCGTGCCGCTGGCCCGGACGGCCCAAGAGCGCATCGAGCAGCTCCAGCAGTGGGCGTCGGCGGGCAAGGCGCGGCTGGCGTCGCGGGGTCAGGGTTTGCTCGACAGTCTGCGGAGACGCACCGATCGCGAGCAGCTTTAGGGCGATCGTTCCCTCGAGCTTTTTCGTTGGGATTGGCCGCGATCGCAGATATTAGTCCCTGCCCCGAGATTAAGCTGGCATCCGTTGTTTGCCTCTTAGGATCGCTGTCCCAGAATCGCCATTCCAGAATCGCTGTCCCAGCACCGCCATTTCAAAACCGCCATTTCAGAATCGCCATGAAAAAAATGTTTTCGGGGTTCGCGCAACTCGTCCTCGGTTTTACGATCGCGATTTTGCTGGTGGTCGGCGGCAGCGTTGCGGCGTCGCTGTATTTGGTCGCTCGCCTGACGGCCCTGCCGCCCAAGCCGGACTTCGGCGAGAACTCCTCGCAGGTGGCGAACGTCGCGCCCAACCCGGCGAGCCCTGCCGAATCGGGCAGCCCGTCGCCGAGCCCGAGCCCGAGCCCGTCTCCAACGCCGTCGCCGAGCCCGACGCCCGAACCGGCAGGGCTTTACCGCGCGCGGGTCGTTTGGCCGGAGGGGCTGGTGTTGCGGGCCGAACCGAGCTACGAGGCAGCGAGTGTCGGCGGGGTGGCGTACGAGGTGGAAGTGACGGTTCTCGAGGAGCGCGACGCGGGGGCGTGGCAGCGCGTGCGTACGGGCGCGGGCGATGAAGGCTGGGTCGTAGGGGGCAATCTGGTGACGGTGGAAGATGCTGCGCCTGCGAGTCCGGGAACTTAGGGGCTGTCATCAATCAGACTTACAACCTTTACCCAGAAGGGGTTCAGCTCCTAGTTTTATTTTTGAGTCGGGCGATCGACGGCCCCATAAAGGGTCTGGCGCTAATTGATGGCATGCTCTAGAGCACTCCAAGAATATATTTGTCCAGAAGTCGCCAATGAAGACCGAGCTTGTCGTTCGCGTCGCGTCGGTTTGCCGACAGCCTGGATTGCCGCACGATTCGCTTCGCGAAGGCGACGCCAACGACGACGCTCAGTGCTCGAATCCCGGACAGTGGCCGCTTATTTCCGTGGATTGCTCTTCGCGCCAAAAGTTGTGTTGCAGGCAAGATGCACGCGCTACGGAAAAAACGGGAAAAATAGCGGTAGTACAGGCGTTCTAGCCTGCTTAAAGCTTTGTATGAGTCTGCCCTGATTTCTGGGGGGATGGGGGCGTAAATGCGGCGTAATATGGGAATAGCGATTTAATCTTCGATCGGAATTTATGAATCCCGCCCTGTCTCAGATCGGTCAACAGATGTCCAATCTCACTGGAGTGCGGGCGATCATGAAGGACATCATCGAGACGCTGCGCAGCGGGAAGGGGCGCGACTTTATCAATCTCAGCGCCGGAAATCCGGTGATTTTGCCGGAAATCGAGCAGCTTTGGCGCGACTGTACCCGCGAGCTGCTCGACAGTCCGGATTACGGCGAGGTGGTCTGTCGCTATGGTTCGAGCCAGGGCTACCAGCCGCTGATCGAGGCGGTGGTGAACGATTTTAACGATCGCTACGGCCTGAGCCTGACCGATCGCAACGTACTGATTAGCGCTGGGTCGCAGTCGCTGTATTTCTTTGCGGCGAATGCTTTCGGTGGGCGGACGGCCAGCGGCGCGCTCAAGCGCGTGGTGCTGCCGCTGAGTCCGGACTACACCGGCTACGGCGGCGTTAGTTTGGTTCCCGAGGCCGTCACGGCTTACAAGCCGACCCTGGATATCGACTCGGCGCACCACCGCTTCAAGTACCGCCCGGACTTCGGACAGCTCGATATCGGTGAAGACACCGGCTGCGCGATTTTTTCGCGCCCCTGCAATCCAACGGGTAACGTCTTGAGCGACGACGAGGTAGACAAGATTGCCAGCCTCGCGGCGGCTTACGACGTGCCGGTGCTAGTCGATTCGGCCTACGCGCCGCCATTCCCGGCGCTGAACTTTGCGAAAATGACGCCGAAGTTTGGCGGGAACGTCCTGCACTGCATGAGCCTATCGAAGGCAGGTCTGCCGGGAGAGCGCATCGGCATCGCGATCGGCGAGGAAAACCTGATTGGCGTATTGCAGTCGTTTCAGACGAATCTGTGCATCCACTCGTCGCGCTACGGGCAAGCGATCGCGGCGCGGGCGATCGCGTCCGGGCGGCTGGCCGAGCTGTCGGTGTCGGCGATCCGCCCCCACTATCAGGCGAAGTTCGACGTGCTGGCCGAGGCGCTCGAAGAGTCGATGCCGCCGAACTTGCCCTGGCACTTGCACCTGGGCGAGGGGGCGATCTTTGCGTGGCTGTGGTTTCAGGATCTGCCGATTTCCGATCGCGAGCTTTACCAGCTCATTAAAGAAGAAGGCGTTATCGTCGTTCCAGGCGAGCCGTTTTTCCCCGGCCTGCGAGAAGATTGGGAGCATAAGCGCCAGTGCCTTCGCGTCAGCTTGACCGCTACAGCGGAGGAGATCGCCACGGCGATGGAGAGAATTGCTACCGTAGTCGAGCGCGTGTACATGTAGATTTCTGTTGGATCTCTGTAGGCCATCCGAGGCATTGACAACAGGCACCGATATCCCATGCATCGACGACAGACACCGACATCCCAGGCACCGACCGATCCGGCCTCGCGCCATTTAGCCCTCTCATAACCGACCAAAAGCTTGACGATCGTGCGATTCCGTTTTTCCTTTGCTGCTGCCCGTTTGGCGCGCGCCCTCTGTTGGGGCGTCGCACTGTTCTGCCGCCCGCCGAGACAGGAGATCGCCCGTGCTCGATAACAACCCCACCCTGGCACGCGCTGCGGCTCTGACCACCGTTTTGGTGGGGCTGCTGCTGTCGGTATCTTTCGAGATGGGGCAGAACAATCGGCTGCGATCGCAGTTTCGCGAGGAAGTCCTCGAGGAGCTGGGGCAGATGCGTACGGAAGTCGAGTCGATGCTCGAGCATCACCTGTCGATCGCGACTTCGGCGTCGTTGGCCGTCTCGATCCGGGAGGAGCTCGATCCGTCGGAATTCGAGGTACTGGCCGACGGTTTTGCTAGGGAGTTCGAGAGCTTCGTGCGGCTCGACGTACGCACCAACACCACGAGCTACAGCTACGCGCGCCGCGACGATCTCGAAATCGCCAAGGAACTCAACAACGTGCGCTCGATCGAGTTGCGTACCGAACTCAAGCCCGACGGCGAGGGCTACTGGCTGAAGGTAGCCGTGCCGATCGGCCAGGTTTCCGAGAGCGCTGACGAAGTGCCGCTGGTGGTGGTGATGTACGACCTGGACGTGGCGCTGGCCAGCGGCCAGCTCTACGAGCAGTTTGAGGATCTCGACTATCTGCTGGCAGACCCGCAGAATCGAAACTCAGCGGCGCTTCCCTTTGCGGGCGATCCAGCAGTGCTAGAGCGTCAGCCGGTGTCGAGCGAAGTGCGCTTCGAGAATCTGACCTGGCAGATTGCTGCGACACCGGAGGGCGGCTGGGGCGTTGCGCCTCCGACCCGGCTGTGGGCGCGGATTTCCGATGCGTTGCTCGCCTTTGGGGCTGGAGCGGCGGTGTGGTTCGTGCTGGAAACGCCGAGCCGACGCGCCCGGGCGGTTCGAGAGGCAGTCGCGGGCCTCGAGCAGAGCGAGCAGCGTCATCGCACGCTGGTCGAGAATGCCAATACGATCGTCATTCAGCTTTCGAGAACGGGTGAGGTCGAGTTCTTCAATCAGTTCGCCAGCAACGTCTTCGGCATCTCTTACGAGGAGAGTCTGGGCAAAGACTTGGGATCGCTACTCGCCCACCCCGATCGGGTCTATTCGCTACACGAGTGCCTGCGCAACAGCCTGCGCAACGGCCACGAAGATCGCGAGGTCGAGTGCGTGCGCTCCAGCGGCAGCCGCGTCTGGATTGCCTGGAACTTTAAGGCGATTCGCAATGCGCGCGGGCAGGTGACCGGCGCGATCGCTACGGGCATCGACGTCACCCTGCGCCATGAAGCCGAGGCCGAGCTGCGTAGCTCCGAGTCCGAGCTGCGCGGGCTGCTGGAAGCGATGACCGATACAATTTTCACCGTCAATCGCGCCGGTCATTACGTTCACGTGTTCTCGACGCGGGCCACGCGCAGTCTCGAGCGCGATCGTCTCGTCGGACAGTCTGTTATTGACGTCTTGGGCAAGGACGTGGGTGGCAACGTGCTCGGTCAGATCCAAACCTGCCTCGATCGCCGCCAGCCGATCGAATTCGAGTACAACACCGGGCGCGACGAGAAACGCCAGTGGCTCGATGCGATGGTGTCTCCGTTTGGCGACGATCTGGCTATTCTGGTCGCTCGCGACGTCAGCGCCCGCCACATGGCTGAGGCCGAACTGCGCGAAGCCAAAGCCCAACTCGAAGCCCGCGTCGCCGCCCGCGCCGGAGAGATTAACGACGCTAACAAGACGCTTCAGCGCGAAGTTGTCGAGCGGATGCAAATTGAAGACGCCCTGCGCGAAAGCGAAGAACGCGAACGCGAAAAAGCCAGCGAGCTACAGACGACGCTAGGCGAACTCAAACGCGCCCAGGCACAACTCGTCCAAACCGAAAAAATGTCGAGCTTGGGACAGCTCGCGGCGGGCATGGCTCACGAGATTAACAACCCCGTCAACTTTATTCACGGCAATATCCGCCCGCTGCGCGACTACACTGGCGACCTGCTGGCTCTCGTGGAGCTATTCAAGCGCGAGTATCCCCAGGGCAACGACGAGATCGACGGCTTTATCGAAGAGATCGACTACAACTTTCTCTGCGAAGACCTCGACAAGGCCCTGGACTCTATGCAGGTAGGAACCGAGCGCATTCGCGCCATTATTAATTCGCTGCAAAACTTCTCGCGCCTGGACGAGACTGGCATGAAGCGCGTCGATCTGATCGAGGGGATCCACAGCGCCCTCAACGTGCTTAAAAGTCGTTTCCGCGCTGCCGATGGGCGTCCGGAGATTCAGGTGCGCTGCGACCTGACGCCGCTGCCAAAGGTGATGTGCTACCCGAGTCAGATCAACCAAGTGGCGATCGATATTATCGATAATTCGATCGACGCGCTTGCAGAGAAATACGTCGGCCATAAAGCCGAGCACGCCGAGCCGCCGGAAATCTCGATTCGCACTGAAGCCCTCGACGAGGAGCGCGTCAGCATCTCGATCGCCGACAACGCCAACGGTATGAGCCCCGAAACTGCCGAGCGCGTTTTCAATCCCTTCTTTACCACCAAGCCCGTCGGCGAGGGCACGGGCCTGGGCCTGTCGGTGGCCTACCAGACGATTAACGACACCCACGACGGCCAGTTGCTGTGTCGCTCCGTTCTGGGCAAAGGCACTGAATTTCAGATTATTTTGCCGATCGCCAATCGCGAGAAGGTCAAGATCCAGCAGTCCACGGAATCCGATATTCCCGAAGAGCTTTAGCCGTCTTCGGTGGAGCAGCGCGCGATCGCCTCAAACGCCTCCAAACGTGAGTCTGACGACGGCTAGAATCCCGATCTCTTTGTAGCTTGCAACCTGCATTCTCTCGTCAGCGAGCCTCAAAAAGCCGTTTTCGTCGAACTCACGCCTTCAAGGTCGAGAGTCGGTCATGCGAACCGTCGACAGGGTGAGTCTACGGCACTCTAAAGTCAACCTTCATGACACAACTTCCGTAGGATCGCGCAGAATGTCTGACTCGCAAAACAAAGTGCAGATCGCTCCTCGCTAGCGACGAGTGCGATCGTTCGATCGCGACAGACATTCAAAACTAAATAAAGATTTAATCCCTTTTACACGACAAGATCGATAACTTTACGAAGCTTAAGAATAAATCGGTAAAAGCAAGGCGTCGATCGTTTAAAGAGCGACCCCCAGGCTTACCGGAAAGTCGCTCTTCAGGAATATTCGGTTTCAATTACGCGATCGAGATTTCGGCTGGGATCGCAGTTATCTGCGTCGCGCGACGGGCTCTAAAGTCTATTCCAATACTGCTTTTAAAAAACTTTCGAGGGGGTCGAACAGCCTCCGATCGTATCGGTCGATGGAGGGGCTAAACGCTCGCTCTAGAGCTGACTGCATCGACTTTTGGTGCGATCGAGACGACGAGCTTTCCCGATCTGGGAAGGCTGGGAGCTTCAGACACCAACAGGGATTCATGCTCGCAGGCTCGTACGGTGCTGAGCGAAACCAGTTCTTCAAGGTGTTCCCACGACGGGGAAAAAGGTGGAAAGAAGAGCGGACAGGCCCGCCAGTGGCCGTTGACGGATGCACCTAACTGCTGGCAGAAACCGCCTCGACGGCCTTCGTGGTCGTAATACCGACACGATCGACACGACGAAGCAAGAGATGACTTCTGTTTCATTATTTCTACTTCCGCCTCTTTTGAATTTAAATGCATTTTATCTCAAAGGAAAACGAGCGATCCCGAAGAGAATCTAAAATTTCATCTCGACTTTTGCGAAAGAATACGGCGTTTAGAAGGAGGGCTAGAAAATAATACTTAAAAGCTCGGTGCATTTGTTTATTTTTGTAAAGTATCGAGCTTCGGGAATAGTGATATTTACTCGGTCTAGAAGTCGGGATGATTTCGGTTTTGGCGGGTGGGCGATCGGCTGGCTGCGGCTGGAAGAGATGCGTGGGGTTTGTTCGGGCTTTAGAGGTTTGAGTTCTGCAAATGCGGCAGAAGTATAAAGACTGCGCTTGAGTCCGTAGAGTGTGTTTCGATTCGGCTCCGGTCGAAAAACTTCAGCGCCTAAGCCTTGTCTTCCGGTTCGTTCTCGGAGGTGTCCGGCAACTCTTGAAATGGGGCTCGCTGGCAGCCCAGTGCCATTGAGGTTTGAAAGAGAGCGATCGCGCAGGGGGCGCACATCGACCAGCGATCGAGTTCGCCGGGGGGCGTCGGGCACTGGCAGCGGGGGCAGGGGCGCGAGTCGGGGCGATCGAGGCGACGGCTCCAGCGTTCGGTTAGGCGATCGAGGCTGTTGGTTTCGGGGGGGGCGGGTGGTTGACGGGGTGCGAGGGATGCAGGCTTCTTTTGCTGATTGTCTGGCTGATTTTTGGGCTGGCTGTTTGGCTGTTTTTTGGGCGGGGCATCGGGGTTGGGCCAGCGGCTGGGGTGCGGGCCGGGCTCGCGGGCCTCAGTTTGCGGAGCGGACGGGCCGAGTCGGTGTGGGGCGACGCGGAAGCGCAGGCTGGCGATCGCGATCTCTGGCGGCAGATGGGGGCAGAGCTGTTCGAGCAGGGGGTGGGTTTGGGCGGCGAGTTGCTGCGCCCAGATGGACTGGCGGACGGCGATCGTCAAAATGCCGCGTTCGTATTGGATTGGGCGCGCGCGATCGGCCAGAGAAGCGCCGAAGGTTTCGCACCAAATAGCGACGATCGCGTCGAGCTGCTGCTGGGCGGGGGAGCGGAAGCTGGGACGCAGGCGATCGACGATTTTTGCGAGCGGGTCGAATTCCATATCTCGTGGCCTCTGCTGGATGCGTGAGTTCTGGGCGTCTGGGTTCTGGGCGTCTGCAATCTGCGAAAGCAATAGGCAAGCTTAGCGATCTATGTCATAAATAGTGCGATGGTGCGGTGGGCGTCGTGAACTGACGCGGTTCTGCCGCAGTGCTCCGCAGGGCGGGCGAAAGAGCGGGCGAATTGGCGATCGCGTACCTTTGCTCGACGAGCGGGCTGACGTTCTGGGTTTTCTTCTGTCATGAGCTTTTCTTCCCAATCCGAACGCGCGACGGATCCGAACGGTCGCGATGCGGCGGTGGCGACGGCGCTGTATGCGGCGCTGGGCAGCCTGGACGTGCAGCTCGAGGCCGAGCTGGAGCGCTATCGCAGCGTGCGCGATCTCGAAGAGACCCAAGAGCCGAGCGATCGCCCGGTGGAAATTCCCGCCGCAACGATCGCTGCCGCCAGCCTCGCGCCGGACGCGATCGCGCCGAGTCCGGAAGTCGAGACGCCCGACGCTGCCGACGTTGCCGATGCGGCAAGTTTGGCAAATGAAACTGAGATGCCCGACCCCTTCGAGCTGAGCGATGGCGACAGCCTGGGCGGCGAAGCGTCGGATATCGATGCGTCATTGCAGGACTCCGAAGCCGCGATCGCTGAAACTCAATCCGCAGACGCCACGCCGCCCGACGGTTATTTGGCGTCTTCTGAGGCGCTGCTGGCCGCCGATCGCCGACGTCGATCGAAGCGTAACGTTTCGCCGCTGGGCGTTGGGGCCGTGCTGCTGCTGCTGCTGGCAAGCGCGACGGTCGGCTACATTTTGGTCAACCCCGAGAGTCTCGATCGCCTCGGGTGGCGCGCCTGGTTCGAGCGCGATGCCGAGCCGGACGTCGAACCGGTGGCGGAGGCTGATGAGGAATCCAGCGAGCCCGACCTGCCGACCTCGCCCAACCTGGCGGCGGAAGAATTCGTCGATATCGATATCGATACCCTGAGCGAGCTGGAGTCGCCTGCGACGCCGTCCCCCGCGCCCGCCCCGCCGCCGACCCCGACGCCGTCGCCCACTCCCGCCAACTCCCTGGATAATCTGGCCAACACGCTCGCGCCGGAGACTAACCCCGCCGCCTCGCCCGCGACGAGCCCCGCGCCGAGCCCTGCGTCCGATATCGCGTCGCCGCTGCCCCAGGCCACAGACGATCCGAACTACATCGGCTTTTATTTCGTGGTGGTTAATGAAGGCAACGACACGGCGCTCGGTCGCGTGCGGGCCTCAAATCCTGACGCGTACTTCGATGAGATCGCCGGGGCGCGGCGTATTCAGGTGGGCGCGTTCGACAATTTTGCCGTGGCGAGCGAAGTGGCCGCGCGCCTGACCGCCCAGGGCCTGCCCGCCCAGGTTTATCGTCCGTAGTGCCTCCGATCGCCTCTACTCAGCTCACGATTCTTCGATGCAAATCGCTCTCTCGACCCTCTCTGACGTCACGTCTGCTAGCGCTTCGGTCTCGCTTGATGGCGCGGCGATCGCCACCCGCGTCACCACCGACAGTCGCGACGTGAAGCCGGGAGATATCTTCGTGGCGCTGCGGGGCGAGCGGTTCGACGGGCATCGCTTTGTGGAAACGGCGATCGAGCAGGGGGCGATCGTGGCGATCGTCGATACGCTGGTGGAGTCCAGCCAGCCCTTGCCGCAGCTCGTGGTTGAGGATACGCTCGCGGCTTACCAGGCGATCGCCCGCTGGTGGCGCGATGAGCTAGGCACGACGGTGATCGGCATTACTGGTTCGGTGGGAAAGACGACGACCAAAGAGCTGCTGGCGGGCGTCCTCGGTCGTCATGGCACGGTGCTCAAGACCCAGAAGAACTACAACAACGAAATCGGCGTCCCGAAGACCTTGCTCGACCTGACGCCAGAGCACGATTACGCAGTCGTCGAGATGGCGATGCGCGGCAAGGGGCAGATCGCCGAGCTGGCGCGAATCGCGAAGCCGGACGTGGGCGTTATCGTCAATGTGGGTACGGCACATATCGGTCTACTGGGGTCGCGCGAGGCGATCGCCCAGGCGAAGTGCGAACTGCTGGCGGAGCTGCCGGAGACGAGCGTGGCGATTCTCAATGCCGACAACGCGCTGCTGATGGAAACAGCGGCAACGGTGTGGAGCGGGCGGCAGATTTCCTACGGTTTCGACGCGGGCGATCGCTGCGGCACGCTGGATGGCGAAACGCTACATCTTGCAGATCCCGGAGGCGATCGCGCTTTCCCGCTGCCGCTGCCCGGACGCCACAATGCCAGCAATTATCTGGCGGCGATTGCCGTCGCCGAAAGCCTGGGGCTCGATACGGCGGGCTTGGCCGACGGACTGTCGATCGCGCTGCCGGACGGGCGCGCCAAGCGCATCGAGCTGCCGGACGATGTCGTGCTGCTGGACGAGACCTATAACGCCGGACTCGAATCGATGCTCGCGGCGATCGACCTGCTGGCAGAGACGCCGGGAAAGCGTCGTCTTGCGGTGCTAGGCACGATGAAAGAGTTGGGCGATCGCGCGGTGGAATTTCACCAGAAGGTGGGCGAAGCGCTAGCGAAACGGGCGGCGGCGGGCGAGTTTGACGGGCTGTTCGTCGTCGCCGAGCCGGAGCTGGCAGCGGCGCTGAGCGAGGCGTTCGCGGCGACCTCAATGCCCTGCGTGACCGAGACCGAAGAGACCGACGCCGCACGATCGCGCGTGACCGAGAAATTGCTCGCGATGCTGCAGCCGGGCGATCGCGTTTTGCTCAAGGCGTCGCATTCGGTGGCGCTCGATCGCGTCGTAGCGGTGCTGTGCGATCGGCTGGCGGTTTCGCCGTCGCGATAGTCTGACGGAGAGTACTCCACTCTGTTATTCCCCGTCGGCCAGTGCAAATATCCCGCTCCTGGCAAAGCGCTCTGCGCGCTACCGCGAACTTTGTCGCGATCGCCGCGATCGTTGCAGGAATAGGTCTGCGCTTCGCGCACCTCGATGCCGCACCGCTCTGGGTTGACGAAATTATCAACTCACTCCACAGTGCCGGATATTCCCGCCTGGAGTTCTCCCAAGCTATGGAAGATCTCTCGGGTGAGACGATAACGGTCGCGGAGTTGCGCCAGTATCAAAGCGCCGCCCTCTCGGGCCGCTCGTTGTGGCAGACTGTTTCCGCGCTCGGACAGCACGAGCCCCAGAGCCCGCCACTGTTCTATGCGATCGAGCATGTTTTCGATCGCACCCTAAATATCGAGCCACCCGCGATCGTACTCAAGCGCTTGTTGCCCGTCACGCTGAGTCTGTTGGGATTTCCCTGCGCGTACTGGCTGTGCTGGCAGCTTTTCGAGTCTGCGACGATCGCGCGGCTGGGCACGGCACTGTATGCGGTGTCGCCGATTCAGTTTATCTATGCCCGCGAGCTGCGGATGTACGGGCTGTGGGCGGTGGAGTTAATGGTCTTAACGGCGGTGTTTCTGCTGGCGCTGCGTCGCCCGACCCGATCGCGCTGGATTGCCTACGGATTGACGGCGATGGTTGGTTTGTACACGTTTCCGTTCACGCTGTTCGCGATCGCCGCGCACGGTGTCTACCTAGCCGCTGTCGACTGGGGGGAGTGGCGCAAGCGTTTCTGGCGCTTTGCAGTATCGTCTTTCGCGGCTCTGGTGCTCTACAGCCCGTGGCTGTGGTGCATTGTCAATATCGACGATGACGACATGAACGACTGGCGCACGAAAAGTATTCCACTGCGATCTCTCGTCACCAGCTGGGCACACAATTTGGTGCAGGCGTTCTACCTACCGGTGAGCGATCCGGGTACGGGCAATGCTGACGAGATTGTGGCGCTGGCATTGTCGGGATTGGCGGCGATCGCGGTTCTCTGTGCGCTGTTCGCGACCGCGTTGGTGTTGGTGCGGCATCGCGATCGCCGTGCGGGCTTCTTGCTGCTCCTGGTGGCTGCGATTCCGTTCGGCGTTTTGGCCGTGTCCGACCTGATGGCGGGCGGCATTCGCTCGATCGTCGATCGCTACCTGATGGCAAGTTACCTTTCCTTACAAATCTCTGTAGCCGCCGGTCTCGGGCGCTGGTTCGAGCGCGGTACACCGCAGTCCCACTCCCGCCGCGCGATCGGTACTACCGTCGCCGCCCCCGTCGCGATCGTGCTTCTCGTCCTGGGTACGGTGGCCTGCTGGCAACTCTCCCGCGTCCCCACGATGCCGCACCACGCGCGCAACGAAAACTACCGCGAGATCGCTCGTACGCTCGCGGCCAATCCCGATACGCCCATGCTCTTTGTCGGCGAAAGCAAGCACCTGGCACTGCTGACCCTCAGCCACGAACTCGATGACACCACCCCCATCCAGCTCGTTCACCCTAAAGATATCGAGACCGTTCAGCAGTGCCAGACACAGGACGTCTTTGCATTCGTCCCAGTAAGCGACACCCGCCGCGCTTTTCTCGATCGGCTCGAAGATCGCTGCCAAGCGCAGAGCGAAGAAATCATCCCCGGCGCGCATCCGCTCTGGAAACTCACGCCGACGTTACCGTAACTTCCAGCTCAGCACCTCACCCGCCCGCAGCGGCACGAGCGGCGAATCTGGGAACGGCAGCTCGGCGGGAACTTGCCAGTCTTTTCTCTCGAGGGTGACGGTCTCGGCGTTGCGCGGCAGGCCGTAGAAGTCGGGGCCGTGGAAGCTGGCAAAGGCTTCTAGCTTGTCGAGCGCGCCGACGCTCTCAAAGGCTTCGGCATACAGCTCGATCGCGTGCAGCGCCGAGTAGCAGCCCGCGCAGCCGCAGTCGCTTTCCTTGCGGCCGCGAGCGTGGGGCGCGCTATCCGTCCCGAGGAAAAATTTCGGATCGCCCGATGTGGCCGCTTCCAGCAATGCTTTCCGATGCTTCTCGCGCTTGAGGATCGGCAGACAGTAGTAGTGCGGGCGAACGCCGCCCTGAAAGATGCTGTTGCGGTTAAACAGCAGGTGCTGGGGCGTAATCGTCGCGGCGACTTTGTCGGTGGTGCGAACGAACTCGGCAGCATCGGCGGTGGTGATGTGCTCGAAGACGATTCGCAGATCGGGCAGGCGATCGCGCAGCGGCCTGAGCTTGGTGGCGATAAAGACGCTCTCGCGATCGAAGACGTCCACCGCCGCGTGGGTCACCTCGCCGTGTAGCAGTAGCGGCAGATCGGCACTCTGCATCGCCTCAAAAACGCGATCGCACTTGCGAATATCGGTCACCCCCGAGTCAGAGTTCGTCGTCGCTCCGGCGGGGTAGTACTTTACCGCCTTAACGAAGCCTGACTCCTTGGCCGCGTAGATATCGTCGGGGCTGGTGTTGTCCGTAAGATACAGCGTCATCAGCGGCTCGAACTCAGATGCGATGCCCGCATCCGCAGGCCGCGCTGCGAGGATGCGATCGCGATATTCCGCGGCCTCTGCGACCGTCCGCACCGGCGGCTTGAGGTTCGGCATCACGACCGCGCGGGCGAACTGGCGGGCGGTGTCGGGCAAAACGGCCTTGAGGGCGTCCCCGTCGCGTAGATGCAAGTGCCAATCGTCGGGGCGAGTGAGGGTCAGAGTTTCCATGCCGGGATTATAGATCTGATAAGCGGGCTTGATTGGGCCAGAGACCGAGTTTCCAAAAGTCGATTGCAGCAGAGCCGAGAACGTCGCAGAAACCCGGTCTCTGGGATGTGCCGATACCACCTCAGATTGGCGATCGCTGTAGGATCGAATTCCGTGAGAATTTGAGGAATCGCCGTTGCAACCGTCCTATATCGCCCCCTTCGCCAAACGCCGCCAAGACTTCCTCGCCGCGATCGGCGACGGTACGGCGATTCTTCGCAGCGCCCCGATGGCGGTGATGCACAACGACGTGGAATACAACTTCCGCCAGGACAGCGACTTCTTCTACCTGACAGGCTTTAACGAAAGCAACGCCGTGGCGGTATTCGCGCCACACCACGAAGAACACCAGTACGTTCTGTTCGTCGAGCCGAAGAATATTAAAACCGAAATCTGGACGGGCTACCGGACGGGCGTGGACGCGGCGAAGGAAAAGTACGGCGCGGATGAAGCGTATCCGATCGCCGAACTCGCCGAACACCTGCCGAAATATCTCAAGCACGCCGATCGCATCCTCTATCGCTTCGGCCACGACGAAGGTTTCAATACCCGCATGGTGGGCTTCTGGCGCAGCGCCATGCGACGCCGCAGCCGCGACGGATACGGCCCGACGGCGATCGAAGAGCTGGGCGAATACCTGCACCCGATGCGCGTCGTCAAAGACCACAGCGAAATCGAGCAGATGCGCCGCGTCGCCGATATCGCCGCCCAGGCGCACAACCTGGCGATGACGATCGCCCAGCCGAAGATGTACGAGTACGAGGTGCAGGCCGCGATCGAGAATATCTTTGCCAAACAGGGCGGCGGCCCGGCCTACCCGTCGATCGTCGCGTCCGGCGGCAATAGCTGCATTCTGCACTACGTCGAGAACAACCAACAGATGGGCGATCGCGACCTGCTGCTAATCGACGCAGGCTGCGAGCTGGGCTACTACAACTCCGACATCACGCGCACGTTCCCGGTCGGCGGCAAGTTTACACCGGAGCAAAAGGCCATCTACGAAATCGTCCTCGAAGCGCAGCTCGCCGCCCTGAACGCCGTCGCTCCCGGCGCGACCTACAACGAGCACCACGACGCCGCCGTTCGGGTCATCGTCGAAGGTTTGCTCGATCTCGGTTTGCTCGTCGGCAAGGTGGACGAACTAATCGAGTCGAAAGCCTACAAGCCCTTCTATATGCACTCCACCGGCCACTGGCTCGGCCTCGACGTTCACGATGTGGGCGCGTACAAGTACGGCGAAGACTGGCAGGAGCTGGAGGCAGGCAATATCCTCACCGTCGAGCCGGGGATCTATATCTCGCCGTATATCGAGCCGATGGAAGGCCAACCGGCGGTCGATCCGAAGTGGCACGGCATCGGCGTTCGCATCGAAGACGACGTGCTGGTGACCGGTGGCGGCATCGACATTCTGACGGCGGCGGTGCCGAAGTCGGTAGAGGCGATGGAGCGCTAGTAGTCCACTTCTCTGATTCTGATAGGCCGTTTTTACTCGTCCTGCTTCTGCGAGCAGTCTGGCAGTCAAGCGGTGAGGCTATCAAAATTACGGTGGTGGACTACTAGGACAGTAGAGCGCCAGGACAAGGGAGCGCTGAGACAGATGACGCGCGACGATCGTCTTCCAGAGCCCGACTTGGAACCTCCGAAATCGATGAAGTTTCCGGCACGGCGGGTTACGCAGCGGCTACCCGCTTTACGGGCGAGAGGAGAGCCGTTGCGCTGTGATGCGGGCGGGATATCCCGGAGGTTGGGTGAATTGCGAAAACACATCAGAGCCAGCCCCAGAGGAGCTTTCAGCCTCTAGCCTTTTAACTCCTATAAGGGGGGTTATCGGTATTAAAAAGACGAGTGGTTAAATCGCCTGTAAGCTAATTCTCGACGGGAAAATGGGCATCTGAAGCTAGCGCGATCGCCCTCGATCGCGATGCGCTTTGCGTATCCTAAAAACAGGTCGCTCACCTGTCGAAGCGAGATCCTCGCGACTCGTCATGCAAACCCAAAATAAGCCCGTGAGTCTCCAGACAACGCTCGACATCACCGTCGTTATCCCGACCTTTAACGGCGCGGACAAGCTGCCCCGCGTGTTCGATGCCCTGCGGGCGCAAGTCACCGACCCCGGGCTGCGCTGGGAAGTCATCGTCGCCGACAACAACAGCACCGACGCTACGCCCGATGTCGTCGATCGCGCCCGAGACAACTGGCCCGATCGCGTGACCCTGCATTACATTCCCGCTCCCACCCAGGGAGCCGCCTACGCCCGACAAGCCGGGGTCGAAGCCGCAAACAGCGAGATTATCGCCTTCCTCGACGACGATAATCTGCCCGAACCCGACTGGATTCAGAACGTCTTTGCATTCGCACAGGAGCATCCACAAGTCGGTGCGTTTGGCAGTCAAACCTATGCGATTCCGCCTCTCCCGCCGTCGTTAAAAGGTCTCGGCACGTATATCGCGGTGATCGATCGCCAGCACGGCCTCTACAAACCCGAAAACAAGATCGTGCCGCCCACCGCCGGACTCGCCGTCCGCAAGCAGGCATGGCTCCACACCGTCCCCGAAGATCTGTTCCTCAATTTCGCAGGCTCGGATAGCGAGGTCGCCAGCGAAGATATGGAAGCGATGTTCTACATGCAGCGTGGCGGTTGGGAGATTTGGCACAACTCCGCGATGAAGATGGGACACCTCATCCCGCCCGAGCGCCTCGAGCGTCGAAACCTACTCAAAACCGTGCGGCGTATCGGCCTGAGTAGCCACCATCTTCGCCGCATTCGATATACGCCGTGGAAAAGACCGTTTCTGACGATCGCCCATGGATTGAAGGATCGAGTAGATATGTTCCGGCACAAGCTCGAACACGGCGAGGCGACACCGCAAGATCTCTGCGATGCCTGCAAGCGGGTGGACTTAGAGAACACGCTCAAAAGTCCATTCCACATCTGGAGGATCGAGCGTCAGCGCAAGCGAGAGAAGCGTCAGCGCGACAACCTCAACCTTTGATGCCACTGGCTGCATCCGACGCCACCACGTAACGCTGCAACACCGCGAACACCAACAACACCGGCACGATCGAGATAATCGACCCCGCCGCGATCGCCCGCCAGTCCAGCGCGAACGACCCCGCCAGCTTCGAGACGCCCAGCGGCAGGGTGTATAGCTCCGGGCGATCGAGCACGATCAGCGGCCAAAGAAAGTCGCTCCAGGAGCCGATGAACGTAAACGTCGCCAGCGTCGCGATCGCCGGACGCACGGCAGGCAGCATCACGTGCCACCAGATGCCCAGCTCCGAGCAGCCATCGATCCGCGCCGACTCCTCGAGATCCTTCGGCACGTCGGCAAATGCTTGACGCAGCAGGAAGATCCCGAACGCTCCGGCGATCGAGGGCAGCATCACGCCCAGATAGGTGTTCTTCAGGCCGAGCTGCACCGTCAGCACGTACAGCGGAATCATCACGATCTGGAACGGGATGGCGATCGTGGCGACGACGCTGCCGAACAGGAACGATCGACCGGGAAACCGTAGCCGCGCCAATGGATACGCCGCCAGCGAACAAAACAGCAGATTCAGCGCCACCGTCAGCCCCGCCACCAGCGTGCTGTTCATCAAATAGCGCTCGAACGGCTCCGCCTGCCAGACGCGCGCGAAGTTCTCCAGCGTCGGACGGCGCGGCAAAAACTCCGGCGGAAACTGAAAGATGTTTTCGTCCGGCGATTTGAGCGACGTGCTGAGCAGCCACAGCAGCGGGAACAGCATCAGCACGGCGATCGCGCCCAGCAGCAGGTAGCGCAAGATTGGCGGTTTGGTGCGAGAGGCTGTATCCACGATGATTCGGCAGGTAATTCGGCAGGTGATTCGGCAATCGAGGTCTTGCGATCCAGATGGCGGTTTCGCCAGCCTATTTTCCCACTGCCTGCCGGTTCGGTGAAATGACAGCCTCCAGCCATCGCCTACCATAAACACAGCGCGACGAAAATCTCCCAGCCGATCGCCATGACCGACCCCCGCATCGACCCTCACATTAACTACCGCCACGTCTTCAAGGCCATCGACCCCAGCCGCACGCTCGATGTCGCCAAGCCGGAGGACGACGCCTGCTACATCGACTTCACGCCCGTGCGCGGCGACAAGGTCATCCGCAAGCTGAAGAACCGCATCGTCAATCTCTCGCCGGACGAGCCCACTTGCTCGCTATTTACCGGGCACATCGGCTGCGGAAAATCCACCGAGCTGAAGCGGCTGCGAAAAGAGCTGCGGGATGAAAAATTTTTCGTGGTCTACTTCGAGTCCGACGAAGACGTGGACATGCTCGATGTGGATATCGTCGATATTTTGATGACGATCGCCAAGCGCATCTCCGCCGAACTGGAAAACTTCGACGCACCGCCCGCCAACAACCTCCGGCGCTTCGTTAACAAGGTTCACGACATTCTGTTTACCGAAATCGACCTGAAGCTGTCGGCGGGCATTGAAGGCGCGAAGGGCGAACTGGACACCAAGAAAAAGTCGGCGTCGTTGTCCACCGCGATCGGCAAGATCGTCGTTGCGGCCAAAGACAACAGTACGATTCGCAGCAAGCTGAACAACCACGTCGGCCCCCAGCTCACGGCACTGCTGGACGAAATTAACACCGACCTGATCGCGCCGGGAATCGCGTTCCTGCGGCAGCGCGGCTATCGCGGCTTGGTGACGATTATCGACAACCTCGATCGCATCGACAAACGCGCCAAAGCATCGGGGCGATCGCAGCAGGAGTACATCTTTGTCGATCGGGGCAGCATTCTCACGAAGCTGGCCTGCCACACGATCTATACGATGCCGCTGTCGCTGATGTTCTCCAGCGAGTACGGCAACCTGACGCAGCGCTTTCCCCACGCACCGGAGCGGCTGCCGATGGTGCGGATCGCGATGCGTGAGGGCGGAGAGAACGCGTCGGGTTTAGAAAAGCTAAAGCAGATGGTTTTGGCGCGGATCTTTCCCATGTCGAACGAGACGGAGCGGCGATCGCGGGTTGGCGAGATTTTTGCGGAGGTGGAGACATTCGATCGGCTGTGTCGGCTGAGCGGCGGGCACGTTCGAGGTTTGCTGAAGTTGATGTTGCAGTGGATCGAGGAAGAGATGCAGCTACCGCTGACGGCGGACAGTCTGGAGGGGGCGGTGCGCGAGCAGTGCGATAACGAAACGTGCAGCGTCTCGGATGCGGAATGGGAGCTGTTGGCGCGGGTGCGCGAGACTCAAGAGGTCTCGGACGATGAGGGCTACGAGAAGCTAATCCGCAGTCGGATAGTGTTTGAGTATCGCGACAAGCGCGGGTCTTGGTATGCAGTCAATCCGATTTTGTTGGAGGCGGGCAAGCTTTCGTAGAGAGTCTTTACGCCGTTATTGAGGTTCTGAATTATGGTTGCAACGACGACCAAACTTACGCTCGACGAATACCGCGATCGCGAGGCGACGTCAGAGGTGCGCCACGAATATCGTAATGGAGAAGTTATTGAAGTGCCTGGAGGTTCAATCAGCCACAGTCGTATTGCAGGTGTGCTCTACTCCTTACTGGAAGACTTATTGGAAGATTCCGACTGTGAGCCCTTTAATGGTGAGCTACGCATTTGGATTCCAGAGCGCAATCAGGGAACGTATCCGGATGTGATGGCCGTCGTTGGCGAAGCAGTCTTAAACGGCAACCGCACTGATGAAATTCTCAATCCGACGCTGGTTGCGGAGGTGCTTTCACCTTCAACATCGGGTTACGATCGCGGCGACAAATTCGCGGCCTATCGGACGATTCCCAGCTTTCGAGAATATCTCCTCATCGAGCAAGACCAACCGGCGATCGAGCATTACTGGAAGATTGACGACAGCTCCTGGCAGCTTCAGGAAATTCGCGGGCTAGAGTCTACGATCGAGCTTCGACATATTCCGGCTCAGCTACCTTTGCAGCAGATTTACCGTCGTATTCGCTTCGAGTCTTAATGTTTGCCTTCCTTAGAGTACTCCACGGAAATAAATGTCCAGCATTCAGGATTCGAGCACTGAGCTTGTCGAAGTGCGTCACACCCAGGCTTCGACAAGCTCAGCCTTCATTGGCGGCTTCTGGACAAATATATTTATGGAGTGCTCTTAAAGAAAAACTATCGTTTCGACGCTCTGCGTTGGAATGCTCTGGCAGACGCTCTGCGTCGAGTAACGGGGCGCTGAGCGCCGAGAACTGCATTCCCACGCAGGAGCGTGGGAACAACGATGCTGCGAGCCTCGATCGTCGCGTGTTCGGGCTATTTCTATGAACGATCGCGCTGCTAAAAACGAAAAGGTTTTACGCCAGCTCGTCAATGCCCTGGAGTCGTCGGTGGGGCAGTTCAAGCTGGTGGTGGTACGCGTGGAGGGGCGGGCGCTGCGCGATCGCCTGGTGGAGCGCGTCGCGGAGATCTGCCGGGACGATCGCGGCTTGGATGTGGTGAATTTGTCGGTGGCGGATTATGGCTTGAGTTTGCTGGATGCGATCGAGGATTGTCGGGAGGGGCGAGCCGCCGTGCCGGATATGGTGCAGGTGGTGGGGCTCGACGAGCTGTCCGAGCGGGATCTCGAGCGGTTCTTTACGCTGGCGAATCAGGCGCGGGGGCAGTTGCGATCGCAGTGCGCCGTGCCGATCGCGCTGTGGATGGACGATGCGGCGTTCGATCGGATGGTGGCGAGGGCGAGCGATCTGGAGAGCTGGGCGACCTCGAAGCGGTTTCAGGCGACGGTGGAGGATGCTCGCGAGGAGCTGAAGTTTCAGTTGGAGTGGATGCTAGAAGCGCTGGAGGAAGAGCGCGATCTGGATTGGATGTGGGCGGGGGAAGAGCCGCTGGTGTCGGCGAGCTGCTGGCGTCAGATGGCAGCTGCGTATGAGATGGTCGCGGAGGCAGGAGAGACGACCGCAGAACAGGATGCGCTGGTGGCGTTTGGGCGCGGAAGATCGGCGTTGGAAAGTGGAAAGTTCGAGCGGGCGATCGGGGAATTCGAGCGGGCGCACGAGGCCATAACGACAGCTTCGGATCGTCGGCTGCTGATGTGGATCGAGTTTCAGCTTGGTGTGGCAATGTTGCGGCAGGCCGATCGGCATCCCTGGTCGCCGGATTGTTTAGATGCGGTGAGCGATCGCTTTGTGGCGGCGCAAAAGGCATGGGAGGCATTAGGAATTTCACAGCCAGAAGAGGAAGAAATCGAGATTGACGGCGAGATAGAACACTGCCAGCGAGTTATTGGCTGGGAACGAATCTCATCGAGTTCGGCATGTCAGGTTGTCGGCCACTGGGAATGTGCGATCGTGTCAGAGCGAGAAGGCCGAATCAAAGATGCAATGTTCGATTTCAGCGCTGCTCTCAGCTTCGAGCCGTTCTACGTTCCCCACCTGTTCTTAGCGGCTCTTTCGCGCCTAAACAATCTGGAATTTTGCGACGGGAGGTACGTTGCTGCATTTGCTGGCTGGCAGTGGCATCAACAGATCGAGCGGTGGGCTGGATTGCGGGCGTTTGTTGGCGCGGGACGGCTGCAACCGCAAGGCAGCAAGGCTAGTGATGTGCCACCGGAGATCGGGCAGTTCGGGCGGGGCGAAGACTTAAAGACGATCGTCGATCGCATCCGCGAAAACGAAACGCGGCTGGTCGCGATCTGCGGGGCGTCGGGCGTCGGGAAAAGCTCGCTGGTGAGCGCGGGGCTCGTGCCGCAGGTGGCGCGTGAGAATTTCGAGGGCGGGCGCGATGGGGTCGCGATCGTGGTGCGGCAGTACGAGGACTGGCGGGGGACGCTGCGAACGGCGATCGAGCGGGCGCTGACCGACCGGAAGCTCGAGCCGCAGCCGGGAGCAGACGAAGCGTCGATGCTGGAGAACTTGCGATCGCTCGCCCAGCAGCGACACGTACAGCCGGTGTTGGTGTTCGACCAGTTCGAGGAGTTTTTCTTTGCGAACTCGGACGCGGGGGAGCAGCGGCAGTTTTTTGAGTTTCTGGGGACGCTGTTCGCGGAGCCGAACCATGCCGACAAGCAGCTCGGGATGCTGACGGTGGTGTTGTCTCTGCGCGAAGACTACCTGCATTTGCTGCTGCCCGCGAACCGGATCGAGGCGATTCGATCGGCGGCAGCGGATGGCAGCATCCTGAGTCCGAAGGTGCTGTATCGACTGGAGAATCTGTCGGGCGATCGGACGGTGCGGGCGCTGGCGGCGATGGGGACGCGGTTCGATGCGGCGTTGCGCGATCGGCTGGTGGCGGATTTGGCGGGTGAGACGGACGAGGTGCGACCGATCGAGCTGCAAATCGTGGGGGCGCAGCTGGAGACGGAGGGGCGCTACGGGCTGGCGGACTACGAGGCGCTGGGCGAGAACCCGAAGCTGGCGCTGGTGGAGCGGTATTTGTCGCGGGTGGTGGAGGCGTGCGGTGCGGACAATGAGGGGCTGGCGGACTCGGTGCTGTTTTTGCTGACGGATGAGGGGCGCGATCGGCCGATTCGTCCGGTGCGGAGCGAGGCGGAGCTACGGCTGGAGCTGGAGGGGCTGCGGCGCGAGGTGGCGGGGCTGGGGGAGGTGCGGTCGATTTTGGTGTTGTCGGGGTTGGTGTTGGAGGTGGCGGGGGAGCCGGTGCGGTTCCAGCTCGTGCATGACTATTTGGCGGAGTTTATTCGGGAGACGCGGGGGCAGGACGTGCGGGCGATGCAGCGGGAGCTGGAGGCGGAGCGAGAGAAGAACAAAGCGCTCGAGACAGAGCGCGACGACCTCGCCGCACAGATCGAAGCGGCGAAAGTGGAGTACGAGTCGGTTCGGGAGGCGACCCACCTGGAGACGAGCTGTCGGCTGGCGCTGAAGCAGCTTTCGCTGCACCGGCAGCTCGAAGCGCTGGTGATGGCAACCGAGGCGGGGAAGACGCTCCAAAGACGGGTACGGGATGCGCCGCTCGGCGACTACCCGACCGTACAGCCGATCTATTGCCTGACCGAAGCGCTGCGCCAGGGGCAGCTCCGCAATCGTCTCAACGGTCATTCCGGCGGGGTTTGGAGCGCGAATTTCAGCGCGGACGGGCAGAGAGTCGTTTCCGCCTCCGAGGACAACACGGTGAAGCTGTGGGACGCGGCCAGCGGAGAGGAAGTGCGAACCCTCAACGGTCATTCCGGCACGGTTTGGAGCGCGAATTTCAGCGCGGA
>ERZ1740068.31-NODE-31-length-80906-cov-8.815240_pt1 | contig 80906 bp, 77 predicted proteins | sample MGYA00581735_ERZ1740068 | MGnify/ENA primary metagenome ERZ1740068 (study PRJEB43018, sample SAMN04849740) | marine metagenome | isolation source: floating plastic debris | place: Pacific Ocean | collected 2008-08-30 | study: EMG produced TPA metagenomics assembly...
ATTACAAAAGCGATAAAGTACTGACTCAAACAATTAAAAACCTTATCGGGTGAAAGGAATCCATCACCAATAACAAAAAAAGAGCTGGATTCTAACCTCAGGGTCTTCATCCAACTCTTACTTATTTCTTTAATATTGTCTGTGTGACTAATTTCTTTTTGTCCTCAAAATTTCCAGTTCTTTCAACAACTTGCGATCTGTAATTGGATCAAATTTCGTGATTGATTTCTGGAATTGATTCAGTCGGTAATATTCCTGAGCATGGTAAAAGAACAACTTGCGAATACCTTTGGTGTTGATTTCAAGTAGTTCGTAGGGCTCACCTGCGAAATCACCATAGAGGTAGAGCTTACCTTGCTCAAATCTATATTGCCTGATTTTGCCGTCTTTGCGAACCTGTTCAACTTCCACTTTTCTTCCTTCAACGTTCTCTTCTATTCCCTGGTACTCCGCCGCAGATTCGTTGACTGCAGCCATCTCCATGGCATCTTCCTCTCTCGGGACATCATCTACCGAAGGGAGCATAAAATCAGGTGTTGTCGCTTTTGAAGGAGTGGATACCTGCTCAGTTTTAGTAATTGAATTATCTTCCGCAACTCTGCTACGCTTCTCACTGTTAGAAAAACTATTCTGAATTCGACTAGCTTTCGCAGGAGATGACACCGCTGGAGCGATCGCAGTTTCGGCAACTTGTCTATCCATTACTGTAGCAATTATAGACTTCAACTGCTCTTTATCTGTTAGTTGATACTGAGTATATTGAGGATGATCAACGGTTAAATCTATTGGGCTGTCAATGGTAATTTCAGAACCCGATGTCTCGTCTGGCAACGCCCATTCTGTAACAGCATAAAATGCTCCATAGCCAATGATTCCAAAAGTTAAAGCGGCAGCCATGACCTGTTGATAGGATGCGTTCATCAGCAACCCAAAAAGACCAACGCCTACAGTGATGCTGCTTAATCGGTTTTTAAGCTCCGATTTCCTATATTCTTTTAAGCCGGATACAATTGATTCCTGAAATAAAAATTCTTCTTTAAGTACCGGATCTGTTTCTATCAGGTCAAGAAAAGCATCTTGCTCTCCCTGTGACATAGAACCGCTCAGGTAAGCGTCTATCAGTTCGGTATGGTGTGTGTGCTCAGTCATTAATCAAAAAAGTCGCCAGTTGTATATTTTGATTTTATAAGGTTATCAAGCCTCTTTTTACATTTATATTTTTTTGTCTTTGCTGTATTTGTATTTGCAAAATCCATTTTCTTCGCTATGTCAGGCATGGACATTCCATCAAAATAATGATAAGTTAAGATTTTCCGACAAGTATCACCCAATTCATTAATGCACTCCCGAACAATCTTCACCTTTTCTTCGCGATCATGACTTTGATAAGTCTCTCCGTCTTTAACTTCACTGGTCAGCCTGCTTTTGCGATCTAGTTCTTTTCGCCACAAATTCAGACAGATGCTATACAAGAATGTACTGATCTTGGAGGTAAGCACCAGATTTCCTCTGATTGCCTTTTGCCACAACACCAGCAATGCATCCTGGTAGATGTCCATGGCCTCCTGTTCCGTACCATTATTGGATAAAACCAGCTTGGTCATCATCCGATAATGCTTTTTGTACAGGTAATCCAGCGCTTTTTCATCGCCCTTACTCAAACGTTCCAGCACAACACTGTCTTTCATACACGACTCTATTAACGGAACTTTTGAATCATTGATTAATACAACAATCCGGCTAAAAGTAACCTTAGCAGTTAAATTTAATTAAAAATTTTGTGGCAAACTATGAATTATCTAAGATTTCAGACCTTGATTACTTGCTTTTCAGCCACCACAAATACCTGATCGGACCTGGCTGGCTCTATGGCCACATAGCCAGTGAAAGTACCAAAAGCCGGCATCAATGCATGCCGATCGCTGAAATAAAAACACGGCAGGTTCAGCGACTGGCGCGCCTGGCCTCTGAGCCGGACTGAAGGATGTAAATGTCCACTGAAATTATAGAGGTCGCTTAGTTCTTTTTCATGGGTAAAACTAAATGGCGACAATCGCAATTCATCTATCAGTTCTATCCCGGCATTGATGTAATCGATCTTGTATAGAATATCGTGATTACCTCTTATCAGCGTAAAGTTCACAGAAGAGTACCGCTCCAGCCAATCACAAAAGTGATCCCAGTCCTGGTTGTAATCACTGTGAAACAGATCGCCCAGGAAAACCACTCTCACCGGCTCATACGTTTTAATCAACGCAGACAAACGCACCAGGTCTCCAAAATGTACGTGAGCAGGAACAGGGACACCAGATTTCCGAAAATGTCCTGCTTTGCCCAGATGGACATCACTGATCAGCAGTAGCTGTTCTTTTTCCCAGAAAATCGCCTTTTCACCACAAAGCATTAGCTGCTCACCGCAGCAATCAAATACAATGTCTTTCAATTAATCTCCGGCTGGCAACCACGTTTGCGTTCTGTAGAAAAAGTAGAGATAACCACGCACTTTCAGGTTACCATCTTCCACCCAGATTTTGCAATCGTAGGTTTTACCGTTTTCAGGATCCAGAATGTCTCCATTTTTAAAATCCTTTCCCTTTTGCATGAGGCCAGTAATGATCTCCATACCAATGATAGGCTGATCTTTTTTGTCACCCTCACACTTTTCACACATGGGATTGGGATCTTCTCCTTCGTCGCGAAACAGCTTCACAATTTTACCATAGTATCGATCATCTTTTTTGAAAATCTCTACAACAGATCTTTCCTTACCAGACTCGTCATCGATTGTTTTCCACTTTCCCACAATGGATTGTGCATTGACTGCACCTGCTGAAATTAAAACCAGCAGCGCCAGGATATACTTCATAGACTTCTTCATTTTTCAATTAGATACAAAACAAATAAAAAGACCAATAATCCCGGTAAAGAGCATTATAATTTTCTCTTCCTGAGATAAAAAGGGCCTGATACCTGGTCTCGTCTACTATCAGATCGAAAAAAGCAGCGAAATATTGTAACCCGGAATACACATTATAAAATCTCATACGACGCTAAATCGCAGCGTCACGGACCGAGTAAATGGGTACGGTTCTTTCATTTTAATCATAGCGCCAGGTGGACAGTGCCATGTTTCTGTGCGTTCAACACCTCATAACAAAGTTCCAACGCATAATCAGGGTTTAACGAGTGGCAGGAATATCTGTCAGGATTTGGTTTAGCCTTGTTTTGCTAGTTCTCCGTAACCACCCAAAGAACAATATCAGCAATGACTTTACCATTAAAAAAGCCCTTTTCCTGATATTCTGCAGGTAGACAAAGCCCTTTGCCAGCATAAAACATGTGATTCAGCAAAGGATAGGAAAGGTATTTTCCGCGCTTCTTAACGGCCGTTTTCCATCTTTCAAAATCTTCCATCGTCACCTGGTAATCTCGCTCTCCCTGCAAAACCAACACAGGCTTTTTCACCTTTTTGATCGTCTTCAATGGGTCATAGGTGGCAAGGTCCTTCCAGTAACTTGCCGGAATGTTCATCAGCTCAGATTTTGGTGTATCAGCATCATAATTCCCCGATTGAATACGCGTCGCTACTTTCTTTATCCCTTGATAGACAGACTTGTCAGCAGGCGTATCGTTCGTCAAAATATAATCGACCTGATCGATCATCATCTCTTCAAGTGGTCTGTTGGGGCCGGCCAGTATAATGACACCGGTGAGCTCACTGACGCTGGAAGCAATCTTTGGAGCCATCATTCCTCCCAGGCTATGCCCCAGTAAAAAGACAGGCCCTGAAGATAATCTCCTGGCTTCAGCGATGGCCGTTACCGCATCGTCAACCACTTCATCGTCTATCGTCATCTGATCAGTGAAAGACATAGGATAAGCCTTGCTACGCTTGACATAACGATAAGACGCTATGCCTCTGGAAGCAAGTCCTGTAGCGAGGTCTTTGAAGATTTTGTTTGGCCCAAGGGTTTCATCTTCATCATTGGGCCCCGAACCATGTACAAAAACGATGACCGGAGGATGTTCTACCTTTAAAGGCTGTGTGTAAATTGCTTTGAGGTCACCTGCAGGAGTGCTCAGTTTTGTCTCCACTTCTTTGTAAGTAGATTCATCTGCATAAGGCGGTAACTCATAGGCAGGTGCTGAGGGGGCTTCTGCCGGAGTAAAGAAAATACCCGCTACCTGTCCAGACTCATCAAAGGCCAACCGGATGTTCAGGTAGGATTTTTCAAATTGGCAAAGGGAGGTTGTTTGTTGGAAGACACCAGCTTCTTTCACCTCTACGTTGACCACTTCTTTGAAGGCACCGGCTTGCTGTTGCACCTGGCCCCAGATGGTAGTCACCTGTGCTTCCTGTATTTTTTCCAACACCCTAGGGCTGAACATCGCTGTAGCTTTGGTAAACTGCTCTTCTGCCAGGTATCCGATAAACTGACGAGCCAGCTGCTCACTCTTGTTTTGTGCTATAACTACCTGTGTAAGCAGCAGGAATAGAATCAATGCTTTACTTTTCATGTGTCTTGACGTTGAGGAGTTTCTTTGGCTAATTTTTTATGAATAATGAAGGAGTAAACCGTTGGTACAAAAGCCAGTGTCAGTACATAGGGCAAAAACAGTTTACTACTGACTGCCGGAAAGAGCATACAAATGGGCAACATGACCACTGATACCGTCACCCACAGGACACCAGCCATCCGATGTGTCTTTTTCCATACCTCCTCACTTTCCAGGGTCCAGGGGGTGCGTATCCCTACAAAGTAGTTGGCCCGGATCTTTCCAAAGTAGTTACCCAAGAGCAAAAACAAAACGGTAATGCTGGTATGCAGGATCATTCGCTGATCGATTTTGCTTCCCAAAGAGATCATCAGGGTAAGGATGAATAAAATCAGGAAGAACGTCAGCAATATGTTCATAATGGTCCAGTAGGTATTGATGAATTGCGCAAAGTTTCCTTTGGGATCAATCCTGGGAAAAACAAACATGAGCAGAAACAGCCCTAAACCAACACATGGCAAGACAAGTATGCCGTTTTTGGACTCAGAATATCGGTCGATCTCGCCTTGGGCGGTCCAGTGCATAGGCACCTGATCAGGCACGTCTGCCCAGTAAATGAGTAGCAGTAAAAATGGTATGGCTACCAATACGAACGAAACGATTTTCTTCATCATTTTTCAATCTTTTGTGTGAGTATCATCTTCTGGACTTTCAGTCAGGTTCATGACCCAGCTCATCAATTCATCCAACACAGAGGTATTGATGGAATAGCGGATAAACTGTCCTTTTTTAATGGCAATTACCAAATCGGCCCGCTTCAACAGATCAAGGTGATGGGAAATACTGGGTTTAGTCATGTCAAACTCATCAGCAATCTCACCGGCTGTCAGGTCCCGCACCCTGAGCATCTCCAGGATCTTTCTGCGGGTAGGATCATTTAAAGCTTTGAATAGTTTATTCAAGAAATTTAGATATTTAGATAATTGTCTAAATACTAGACGTAACAACGATAAAAAAAGTTACAAAATGACGTCTTGCGCCACCGTTGGTGTTTTCCATCAGCAGTCCTTGTCAAGTACCATATCCTTTTCCAATCTCAATGAATACAGAATCAGTCATTGGTCAAAAGACCAACAACGGCATCAGAAATAATGAAAAATGTTATAAAATAAGGTATTCAACTACGCCATTTTTGGTATTTCCCAACAAAAGTCCTTATTAGGTCCTAGTCCTTTTCAAATTGCAATTGCATCTTCTTGATACGGTCTTCCAGTGTCTCTGTGGTGAATTTCTCTCTGATGCGATCTACCATGATGGGAAACGCAAATGGGGTTGGTTTGCTGGGGTATTTCAAGATGATCTGTTGCTGATTGATCCGGTCCATGGCTTCCATGAAACGGGACTGGTCCAGCTGCAAAGTCATGACCTCATCTATCGCCTGCTTTACCAGTGGGTTCTCACCATCATATTCTTCAAATACTTTGTAAATGATCCCAGAAGTGGCCTGAAGGTGCTTGTTGGAAATATTTTTGCCCGGATAACCCTGAAAAATCAACCCTGCGATGGTGGCCACATCCCTGAACCGTCGTTTGGCCATCTCGGTTTTGTTAATCGATTGATCCAGTTCCTCTTTTAAGTTCTCCTTCGTGAAAAGGTCTAGTTCCAGGGCCTCTTCGATGGGGATTTCCACATCAGACAACAGCTCAAAACCATAATCGTTCATGGCAATGGAGAAAGTAATTGGCTGGATTTGCCCAATGCGATAAGCGATGAGACCGGCGAGCACTTCATGCACAAAACGTCCTTCGAACGGGAAGATGAAAATATGATGCCCTACACTGGTCTGTGTCTTCTCAATTAAAAGTGACCGGCTGTCAGGGATCATGGACCGCCTCTCCTGAAAAGCCAAAATAGGCGCTACAGCTTTCATCTCGGCATCGTCATAAATACCATCGGCCGCTTCCTGCAATTTCATTTTGATGAGGTCGGACAGCTGAGAAGACAAAGGCAATCTCCCTCCCCCCCATGACGGAACCAGCCCACTCTTTCGCCTTGCTTTTTTCACGTAGACGATCATCTCTTTGATGCGGACAAACTCCAGGTTTCTTCCACCAAACCAAAATACCGATCCCGGTGTCAACTTAGAAACGAAGCTTTCCTCCACCGTACCAATGGTGCCACCCGTCATGTACTTCACTTTCAGCACCGGATCACCCACAATAGTCCCGATGGAGAAGCGGTGTCGCATGGCCGTTTTACGATTCAGTACTTTGTAATATCCATTGTCATAGTAAACCTTAGAAAACTCATCGTATTCTCCCAGCGTCTTTCCACCGGTAGTGATGAACTCGATGGCCCATTGCCATTCTTCCTCAGAAAGATCAGCAAAGGCATACGTTTTACGCACCTCAGAGAGAATTACCTCTGGCTTAAAGCCTTCACCAACTGCCAGCGTTACCAGATACTGTACCAGCACATCCATGCACTTACGCAGAGGCTTTCGCTGTTCATGGACTTTGTTTTTGATAGCCAGCCGTAGCGCCGCACCTTCTATCAGCTCCAGCGAATGGGTAGGCACAAACCATATTTTACTGAGTGCACCAGGCTGATGACCACTCCTTCCTGCCCGCTGCAGGAAGCGGGAAACACCCTTGGGTCCACCCACCTGAATGACGGTATCAACCGGCTTAAAATCTACTCCCAGGTCCAGACTTGAGGTACAAACCACACATTTAAGCTTGCCTTCATTCAACGCGTCTTCCACCCAGCCGCGCACATCATAGTCAATGCTCCCGTGGTGCATGGCAAGGATGCCGGCAAACTGCGGCGCATGCTCCACCAGCTTTTTATACCACAACTCTGTCTGCGATCGGGTATTGGTAAACAGCAAAGTCGTTCTGCTCTCTTCAATGATCGGGATTACCTGCTCTATCAGTTTTACGCCCAGGTGTCCGGACCAGGGAAACTTCTCTATCTCCTCGGGAATCACCGACTCTACTGCAATGCGCTTCTCTATTTCCGCTTTCACTGTCACTGCGCTGTCATCAGCCCCTACCAAAACCTGTTTTGCTTGTTGCAAATTTCCAATGGTTGCAGAAATAGCCCAGGTTTTCACCGGATGATCAGAAACGCCCTTCAAACGACTGATGGCCAATTCTACCTGCACCCCACGCTTCGTGCCTATGAGTTCGTGCCATTCGTCTACCACTACTGTGGTCACATCTCTGAAGTAGTTGGGATAGGCTTTGGCACTGAGCAACAAATGCATGCTTTCAGGGGTGATGATCATCGCATCAGGTGGCGTGCGCTTGTATCGGTCACGATCTGACTGGGAAGTATCTCCAGTACGCACTCCTACCGTCCAGTTCAGCTTCATTTCGAAGCAAAACTCCTGCATAGCCAGTTGAAGGTCCTTGGCAAGTGCACGCAGCGGCGTCACCCACAGTACCTTTAAACCCTTCTTCCTTTGGTGATAGTGCTCCAGGACCGCTGGTATCCACAGCGCATAGGTTTTACCGCTTCCTGTAGGCGCATTGAGTAAACCACTCTTTTGTTGGGAGAAAGCTTCCCATACTTCTTCCTGAAATGGAAAGGCTTTCCACTTTCGCTGTTTGAACCACTGATGGGCCAGTTTCGATATGTCTGATGGAGCTTCTGTCATTATTGAGCTACTCTGTTTTCAAGAAATGCCTGGAGGTCTTCCAGTGTATTGGCCTCTTCAATGGGTTTATCCTTCCTCCATCGTTTGATTCGCGGAAAACGCAATGCAATGCCAGACTTATGGCGTTTGGACCATTGGATCCCTTCGAAGGCCACTTCAAAAACTAAATGTGGTTTTACGGTCCTTACCGGCCCAAACCGTTCCAAAGTATTTTTCTTCACCCAATTACTCACTTCCTGCATCTCCTTATCAGACAATCCTGAATAGGCCTTTGTAAACGACACCAATTCTTCTCCCTTCCATACGGCAAAGGTATAGTCTGAGAACAGATCTGCCCGTCGTCCATGTCCTTTTTGCGCATAAATCATGACTGCATCAATGGTCATTGGGTCTACTTTCCACTTGAACCAATCGCCGCGTTTCCGACCAGCCTGGTAGATGGAATCCCTCCTCTTCAACATCAAGCCCTCCGCAAAATGATCACGTGAACCGGTCCTGATCTCTGTCAGTTCCTCCCAGCTATCAAACTGCACCTCTGCAGATATTTTAAAACGAGGCTCGATTTCCGGTAAGTTCAACAAATCGGCCAGTAGCTGCCGCCGATGTTGGTAGGGATGATTACGAAGGTCTTCTCCCTCCCATTCGAGGAGGTCATAGGCAAATATGACAGGTGGTGCATCCTCCATGATCTTTTTAGTCAGGTTTTTACGACCGATTCTCGTCTGCAAGAGGCTAAAGTCTAAAGGAACACCGTTTTTGTAAGGCAACAACTCTCCATCGATGACAGTCCCATCAGGAATGTGATCCGTTACTTCACTAAATTCCGGAAACTTATCCGTAATCAACTCCTCTCCCCGAGACCACAGATACCAGTCGCCGCCCCGCTTGATGAATTGGGATCGGATACCATCCCACTTCCACTCAGCAGCCCATTCGCTTTCATTTCCCAGTTCCTCCACCGCTTTTTCCAGGGGATAGGCCAGGTAAAAAGGATAGGGTTTGGAGTCACTCTCCCCTTGCGTCTCACTCAGCACCAGTTCCTCGAAGCTCACTTGAAAAGGATCCCAGTTACCCATCAGTCGGTGACTCAGGGTCTCCGCTTTTACGTTGGTGTAAGCAGCCAATGCGCGGGTCATCAGGTTTTTGGATACGCCAATTCTGAACCCACCTGTAATTAATTTGTTGAAGATAAACTTCTCGTCTGGTCCCATCTGAGCCCATGCCTCCAGAATCTTCTGTTTTTTATCGTCGTCCTCAAGTCCTTTGAGCTGGTAGAGGTAGTTGATCCAATAATCCAGGGAATGGTCGGTTTCGCTGTCTTCAGAAGGCAATACCAGCGCCAAGGTTTCCGCCAGGTCACCCACCACATGGTAAGATTCCTCAAACAGCCACGCCGGCATATTGGCAGCTTCAGTCACCCACTCACGCAGTTGTTTGGTATTCACCTGTCTTTTGGGGCGCTTGTGACTAAACAAGGCAATGGCCCAAACTTTGTCCCGCGAAGTGGCATTTTCGAAAAAATGGACCAGTCCTTTGACCTTTTTGGTCGTCTGCGTGGTTTGCTCCAGTGACTTAATTAATAAAGAAAATTCTTTCAATAGTTCTATACTTTCGGATGTACTTTTTTTATTTCAAAACGGTATTCAAAGTAGACTTGAGATATACTCAAAGTCACAGACCTCCATGAGTCACTTTCAAAGATTACTGGTAAAAACACCAGCTATAGCAACTAAGTCAATCGTTATATACAGACTCCATTCATCAGAAGGCCATGCAAGACATGCATCGGTGATATTTCACCTGTTGACATCTCCTTACAACTCCAACGTCCAATAGACTTTATCAAGTTTAAATTCATGTAGATCAAATTACAATGCTGAATCCCGTTCATTATACCTATCGAAACTCATTATTCATTCATAATTTCCAATGCTGAAAAGCATCATTCGATCAGGAATTCGATTTTGCATCTTTAATAAATCTTTTGTGATCACCTTTAAATAAGTGACATCCTTTTTTTAAGCAACTTTCTATTTTATAAAAAGGTTGGGATTAGTTTTGCTTCGCGATGGAAAAAACAGTTGATCACGAAGTTTTGAGCAAGCACCCGTTCCACTCCATACCGATGTGGTGTTGGATTTTCCTGCTGTCGGCGGTCAACTTCCTCTCCTTCGAAACGTGGCCCAATGAAGAAAATAACTTCACCATGGCGCGTCACTTTCTGGACAACAGCTGGCTGGCTGATTCCTTTTCCCTGCAGCAATGGCCGGGTACTAACTTCATTTACTGGTTCATCGCAGGCGTTGGGCTCAAGTTTCTGAGCTTTGGACAACTGGCGTTCTGGACCCGGTTGATTAATTACCTGCTGTATGCATTTCCCCTGGAGCGGATTTTTCGAAAGCTGAATATCCCGTTGCTGCCGGCCTTGCTACTATTGCAAGTCTTCTTCCTGAAACAGGAATATCTGGCAGGAGAATGGATATGGAAGGGTTTTGAAGGAAAAACACTGGCCTACTTATTCATTTTCTGGTCTATTGACAGCGTACTGGATAGTCGTTATTACAAGGCAGCTGTTTTGGCGGCCTTAGCAACCTATTGCCATGTGCTGGTAGGCGGCTGGTACTTTGCAGGAGTTGGGCTGTTCCTGCTGTTTCAACGTACACCGTTCAAATCCCTGGTCCTGATTGCGGCGACTTATACAGCGATTGCTGCACCATTTGTAGGCTATCTGGCTTTAAACCTTTTTGGTGGCGAATCGGTGCAAAGCGACCCGCCTGCCGATTGGATTTATGTCTTCTACCGGAACCTACACCACCTTGTACCTACTATGAAAGACCACTTCTGGGAACACGAGTGGCCATTTGTTGCAATCATCGTCATTAGCCTGATCTTATTATACAGACCGGTATTGAAAGACGAACGCGGCATCAAAATAAGCCGATTGGTAGTTGCATTCAACGTACTGTTGATCGGTGGACTGATTTTGACCTATGTAGATAGCAAAGGCACCTTCCTGAAGTTTTATGTCCTGCGAATGTCAAGTCTGGCCCTGTTTTTTGAGCTGCTATGGCTGACTATGGTGCTAAGAACCTTTGTGAAGATTCCGGATGCACGCAAACGAGTTGCCTTGATAGCATTAGCCGTCTTGCTAGTAATTGCCGCTGGTGCTGGTGTCAACAAAAACATCCCAGACTGGACAGAAAGTAAAAGTGAAGCCGCTTACCGGGAGTTTATAGACTTTGCCAAACAGTCAACAGCCGAGGGTGAGAAATTCTGTTTCATTGGTTACAACGACAAAAATGAAAATGTGCGCTTCATCCACGATGGCAACAGGGACCGACTGGTAAGCTATAAAATGGTCCCGGAAGGAGATGTCGCCATTCTCGAGTGGTACAACAGAATCTTACAAAGAGATGCCTTAGCAGCTGATCCCCTTAAGTTCGCTCTGCTGTCAGCCAAATATGAATTGAGCTATCTGGTTTCTAAAAACCGCTTGTCAACCACTGATTATGACGGTGAATTGATTTATGAAAACCCTTTTTACTTTGTCTACAAAGTTCCCTAAAACACAATTGAAGTGCTGGATGTAGCATCTTGCTACATCCCTACTATCCAAGCCTGTTTCTTACAGGCTCACCAGTCAGTGTCATTCCAAACTTGATCCAAAAAACAAAAAGCGATTTACCCATAGGCAAATCGCTTTTCCCACCATCGTTTGTGCCTGCCTGCAGTAGGCAGGTCTCAACAAACGATAAAATCTCCCCTTATTCCGCCTCAGCAGTCAGGTTCGTATTATATTCAATTACCTGCGCGTTATCCACCGCAGTTGTTTGATCTTCTTTCAAGATGATTTCTTTTACTTCCTGCTCAGCATTGGCGTGTGATCCAGTACCGTAGATTTCACCCAGAATAGGCGCAATCACCAATCCTACCAAACATGTCAGTTTGATCAAAATGTTCATAGAAGGTCCGGAAGTATCTTTGAAAGGGTCACCCACAGTATCACCTGTTACGGCTGCCTTATGCGCATCAGAACCTTTGAAAGTCATTTTACCATCAATCTCAACACCTGCCTCGAAGGACTTCTTCGCGTTGTCCCATGCACCACCAGCATTGTTCTGGAAGATTGCCCACAGCACACCTGATACAGCAACACCAGCCATGTAGCTACCCAATGCCTCAGGTCCCATGGTAAAACCAATGATCACAGGTGCGATGATCGTGATAGCACCTGGCAACATCATTTCTTTGATCGCTGCTTTGGTAGAGATATCTACACACTTACCATATTCTGGCGTTCCTGTACCTTCCATGATACCTGGAATTTCTCTGAATTGTCTTCTTACTTCCTGCACCATCTCCATGGCTGCTTTACCCACTGATCTCATCGCTAATGCCGAGAACACTACAGGGATCATACCGCCAATGAAAAGTGCCGCCAATACCTTGGCTTTGAAAATGTTGATTCCTTCAATACCTGTGAATGTCACATATGCAGCAAAAAGTGCTAGCGCCGTCAAAGCTGCTGAAGCAATGGCAAAACCTTTACCAACCGCAGCAGTCGTGTTTCCTACTGAATCCAGGATGTCAGTTCTTTCGCGAACTTCTTCCGGTAACTCACTCATCTCAGCAATACCACCTGCATTATCCGCGATTGGGCCAAATGCATCAATGGCCAACTGCATGGCAGTAGTAGCCATCATGGCAGAAGCTGCAATACCTACACCGTAGAATCCAGCCAGTTCGTAAGCACCCCAGATGGCGCCGGCGAACAACAAGATAGGTGCGAAAGTAGAAATCATACCAGTAGAAAGACCAGCGATGATGTTAGTAGCAGCTCCGGTAGAGGAGTTTTGTACAATGTCAAGGACAGGCTTTTTACCCAATCCTGTATAATATTCTGTGAAGTAAGAAATCGCTCCTCCTACTATGAGCCCTACGATGACTGCGCCAAATACCTGCAGTGAGGTTACTTCTACAATACCCTCACCAAAAAATGCCATCGACATTTTTGCAGGCAACATCAGATCGATGATGAAGTAAGAAGCAGCAGCAGTCAATACAATAGATGTCCAGTTTCCTTTGTTGAGCGCAGCCTGCACTTGAGATTCTTTGGCATTGTTGTCGCTAATGCTGATCAACAAAGTACCAGCGATTGAGAACAAGATGCCTAACCCGGCGATCACCAATGGCAACAGAATAGGTCCAATGCCATTGAAAGAATCCTGAATAGAACCTCCCATGTCTCTGATTACATAGTTACCAAGTACCATAGAGGCCAAAACGGTTGCTACATAAGACCCGAATAAATCGGCACCCATCCCTGCAACGTCTCCTACGTTATCACCTACGTTGTCAGCAATTGTTGCCGGGTTACGTGGATCATCCTCTGGAATCCCTGCTTCTACTTTACCTACAAGGTCGGCTCCAACGTCGGCAGCTTTGGTATAAATACCACCACCAACACGGGCAAATAGCGCAATTGATTCAGCACCTAAAGAGAAACCAGCCAACGCTTCCAGGACAACTGTCATGTCATCGTTGCTAGTCCATGTGCCATTCATGAAAAAATGAAAAAGGAGGATGAAAAGTACACTTAAGCCAAAAACTGCTAAACCTGCAACTCCAAGTCCCATCACAGTACCACCAGTAAATGATACTTTCAGAGCATTGGGAAGACTGGTACGAGCAGCTTGCGTGGTTCTTACGTTGGCGGCTGTAGCGATCTTCATACCGATGTTTCCTGCCCATGCAGAAAAAACGGCTCCAATCACGAAAGCCACTACGATCAACCAGTGAGTGGTGTCAACGGAGTAAGCGATGACGCCTAATAATAATCCGGCAATCACCACAAAAATAGCCAGTACCCTGTACTCAGCTTTTAAAAATGCTAAAGCTCCTTCTCTGATGTGGTTAGCCAAACTTTGCATCTTTTCGTCTCCAGCATCCTGCTTGTAGACCCACTTAGACTTCACGATCATTATCGCAAGCCCTATTAGACCCAAAACGGGTACTAAATAAATCACGTTTTCCATGAATAAAATGTATTTTCAAAAACAGGTGCCAAAGATATCATAACCTGATTAGTAAAAAAATATATGAACAGCTATTATTATATATGGCTTACTCCGCATCGGAATTGCTGGTATCTAACGTTGGCAATTCACCTTCATATTCGGTAATTACCTCGCGGGCATCATACCCTTTTTCTGTGAGGTATCGGGAAAAAACGGATTGATAACCATGTGTCACAAATACCCTTTCGGCGCCGGTAGCATCCACCGCAGCGTTCAGTCCTTCCCAGTCTGCATGGTCAGACATGATGAAACCGCGTTGCACAGCGCGTCTTCGTTTCATCCCACGGATTTGCATCCAGCCGGAAACCATGGCGGTTTCGAAGGGAGAAAACTTCTTGATCCAGGAGGTACCCAATCCTGAAGCTGGTGTGATGACCAGACTCCCGGGGTAGCTTTTACGGTCTATTTCTGGCGTCACCCTGATAGTCCTGGGCAAAATAGCACCATTACGTTCCAGAGCTTCATTGACATTGGCCACGGCCCCATGCACATAAATATCCCCAATACCGGAATCGACCGCGGCAATCAGCCTTTGTGCTTTCCCTAAAGCGTAGGCTGTCAGAATACTGGTTTTTCCTTCTGCCTGATTGCTCCGCCACCACTGGTTAATGTCTTCCATGATTTCGGCCTGAGGCCTCCATTGAAACACAGGGAGCCCAAAGGTAGATTCTGTAATGAAGGTATGGCACTTCACCGGCTCAAAATCACCTGAGAAACCATCTGACTCCGTTTTATAGTCACCCGAGACCACCCAGGTTTCACCTTTATAAGTCACTCGTACCTGCGCCGAGCCATAGATATGACCTGCAGGAAACAGCGTGATTTCTACACCATTTCGGCGCACAGTTTTCCCATAAGCAATAGTATCCAGTTTGATATCAGCCCCCAGCCTTAGCTTTAAAATCTCCTCACTTTTGTCGTGCGCCAGGTAGTAACGACTGCCAAATCGGGCATGGTCTGAATGAGCGTGCGTGATGACCGCATAATCCACGGGCTTCCACGGGTCAATGAAAAAATCTCCCTGGGCACAGTAAATTCCCCGATCGGTAAATGTGAGCAATTCTGTCATTAAGTCTGCGTCTTATTTTATGTTAAAAGAAAGTGTACCTGATTTTGTTGGGAAAGGTGGACGTTTTAACCGGCTATCAACTGTATCCCAGGATTTAGTCCGGGGGATGACGCCGGGTGGCCGGTGCCATTCTATCCGGAACACGCCTTCTACCTTGTCTTTCCATGATATTTTCACAAACACTTACCTACAGCCAATTGTCCTGGCACCCTTCATGAAATGTTGGTGAACTAAAGTGAGAATAAACGCAGAAAGATCAATAATTCATCATGCTGGTAATCAAAATAAAATGCCGGTTACCAAAACATGATAACCGGCATCAAAAGCGTTTATAAGTTACTTATCAAATGTCTTCGCTATTGACTATTTGAATTGATGTGTAAAGAATTGAGAAACTCACTTCGTACCACATCTTGTTCAAATTTACCACTGAAGAAAGATGTACCAGTGCGACTGTTGGTATCTTGAACACCTCTGGACGATACACATAAGTGTGTAGCATCTATCATCACCGCAACATCCTCTGTTTCTAACAATTCCTTCAGTTCATTACCAATCTGCATCGTCAGCCTCTCCTGAACCTGCGGTCTTTTGGCATAATACTGCACTATTCTATTGATCTTTGATAAACCGATCACTTTATCCTTGGCAAAATAAGCGACATGCGCCTTGCCAATGATAGGTACAAAATGATGTTCGCAATTAGAATAAAACGTAATGTCTTTCTCTACCAACATCTGGTCGTACTGATACTTGTTTTCAAAAAGCTTCACATCAGGTTTGTTGTGCGGACTCAGCCCGGAAAACACCTCCTTGATATACATTTTCGCCACTCTATACGGCGTACCTTTCAAACTGTCATCTGTCAGATCAAGTCCCATAATCAACATGATCTCCTTGAAATGTTTTTCGATCAACTCAATCTTTAAGTCGTCATCCATTTCAAACGCATCAGGCCTCAAAGGGGTATCGTGCGCAGATCCAATGTGATCATCGCCATATACGTCTACTTGATTGTTATTCATGTTATATTTGTTTGTGTTATAGATGTTTGTGATTTATCCCACGGGAAATTCCACAAAATTTCTTTCTGTTTCAAATAGTTTAATACTGAGGTCAAGGTGGTCCTCGATTTTCTCGCGTAATATGTTATAAATTACTACAACAATATTTTCAGCGGAAGGATTCAAATCTTTAAACTCAGGCACATCCAGATTGAGATTCTTGTGATCAAACTTCTCCAGCACATTAGCCTTGATCAGATCACTCAGCTTCTTCATGTCATAAACATATCCGGTTTCAGGATCTATCTCGCCAACCAATCTCACTATCAACTCATAATTATGTCCGTGCCAATTTGGATTATTGCACTTCCCAAAGACCTGACTGTTTTTCTCATCGCTCCATGATGGATTGAATAATCTATGGGCTGCATTAAAATGCTCTTTTCTATATACCGCTACTTTCATTAAATTCATTCAATTATGATCAGAAACACGCGCAAGAACCATTTTGTTTAACTTTTTAAATTAAAACCTAAACAAAATCACTTTTCTCACTAAATACATCAAAAAGCGTGCTAAAATGGAACGGGAAACTAACTGTAAAAAACCTACCCTGAAGGCGTTTAAAAGCTAAAAAAATCATTTGGTGGTGTCTAAAAATAAGTTATTTCCTACCTGAGCTCTCCATCTAACATCCATATTACTGGTTTAATTCCAAACGACAAAGCTAAAAGCTAGTTTTAGTGATATAAAAAAGCCCGACCAGTTAATTGATCGGGCAAAAAACAAATGGTTGATTTAGTATTCTGATTACCCGCGGGCAGCTGTTTGTTCAATGATTTCACGGTGTGGTTTATTCCATTTAATCTTTCTGGAAAAGTACATAGCAATGGCCAGTGTAAGCCACAGACCGAAACTGCCAATCAACAGAGAATACTGCGCTGACTCTATGATTACGTAGATGAACACATATAGCAATGAGGTTATTACGGCGACAACAAAACCTCTTTTGAGACTTTGAAATACTGCACTCGCATAAATGCTGATGGTTGCGATGATCATCAATGCAGCGATGAGATAGGCCTGAAAAAATACGATGTATTCCGACAAGGAAAGCAAAAGGGTATAAAACAAGATGAGCGCCAACCCGATCATTCCATATTGCACCGGATGAATATGACTTCCTGTCAGACTTTCAATGATAAAAAAGACCAAAAATGTCAAAAAGATGACCAACATTGAATATTTGACTGACCTGGTCGTTTTTTGATAAGTACTCACCGGCTGAAAAAGTGTAACGCCAAAAGCCGACTCATGTAGCCGATAACTGGTCTCCGTCCACGACTGAGGAAAATCCCTGTTCAGACTTAATATATTCCACCCGGCAGAAAAACCATTGTCACTTAGCGACCGACTGGCTGGTAAATAATGACCAATAAAGCTGGGAGTAGACCAGTCTGAGGTCAAAGCCACCCTGGTAGACTTGGCCATTGGCAAAAACGATATGCTTTCTGAACCATTCAACTTCAGGTCAAAGGAAAAAGGCATATCCTGATCATCGTTTGGAAACATAATTGGTGTCTCCAAACCATTGATAAAGAGCTCCTGCGTAGTCAAACCAGACTCCAGTTCAATACCTTTACCACTCCACTCCATCACTACGTTTTCGCGGATGCTCCTAATATCTGAAACGCTCACCTGCAGAATTGCTTCTTCCCATAGTATCTGCTGTTCAGCTATACCCAATTTACCAAAATCGGGTCTTCTAAAGACCCCGGAGATCTTTAGATCAGATTGGTAAACAATGAGTTTGTAAATACTGCGCAATAGCTCCTGAGAGCCTACATGACCCGTGACAGATAAATGCTCAGGTAGAAACTTTGTATACTTTTTTACTCGTTGTCCTTGATCTGGCTGGTGCGTTTCTTGCCAATATGGCACCAACACCACCGGACCTTTGACCGTCTGAGGACCACCCCACATCTCTCCTATCTCTTGCTCAGCAGTGGTTCTATTGGATGCTCTTTCTGTAATCAAGGATTCTATCTTCGATTTTGGATAAAGTAAGATCAAAATCACAATCCCTGTTGCGAGCACTTTGAAAGTTAGTGAACTCACAGACCGTGCTCCGTTAAATACTTCATTGATTTGTCTCATAATGGCTTAAATAAAGTTTTAAAAGTACTTTGCATTTCAAAGTAATTCGACATAAAAAAAGACTATTGATCTCCGAGAAACTTTTCAAGTGCTTTCAAATGCTCCTGAAAAGCAACTTTACCTTGTTTACTCGCCTGATAACTGGTTCTCGGTTTTCTTCCTACAAACTCCTTCTTCACTTCAATGTAAGTAAGTTTCTCTAGATTCTTGAGATGACTTGCCAGGTTTCCGTCGGTAATCTCCAGTGCCTCTTTGAGTGTATTGAAATCCACGGACGATTCTATCATCAGCAAAGACATGATGCCCAACCGCACTTTGTTTTCAAAGGCTTTGTCAAGATGCTGATACCAATGCTTCATTTCTTATCGTACTTAAAATACATGATGATCCCGTAGAAAATATGCGCTACGCCAAATCCCAGGGCCCAAAATAAAAGAGAATATCCTGAAAAATGTAGTGACAGCAGTCCTAAACTACATTGTATTGCACCCAATCCACGGATGTCATTGAATGTAAAGTTACTGGCATTGATCAAAGCTAACCCATAGAAAATCAGCGTCAAAGGTGCCACATAGTCCAATTGGCCTTTCAGTATCAACACCAAACACACCAGTCCACCAATGACCAAAGGAATCAGTAAATTATAAAATAGATGGAAGGCTGGTTTACTGAATACCTTTTGGTTTTTTCGCCTTGCCTTCCTCACCGTGAGGAAAATACCGGTGCCAAGCGCCAAAATCAAAGTCACAGTGCCGTAACCTAAAAGTTTCAATCCATCAATAAACACAAAATCCGAATCTGCATATCCAGGAACGTTGCCATAATCGGATCCCAGGGAAGCTTGCCCCAGAATGTCGGTGTACACCAGGTAGGCACAAATAAGGGCATAAACACCTGCCATGATACCAGATACACCACTCAATGAGATGAATTTGCTGGAGCGTTCCATCAATTTCCGAACGTCTCTCAGGTCCTGTAAGTATTCAATGTTTTCCTTCATAAAAGTACTTTGTATTTCAAAGTTATAGTAACCAATACGAACATTTCACCATTCTGTTGATTTTTTCTGAAAAAAATGCGAATCTTTTGAATTCTCGGGAATAGGATTTTGTTTTACATCAAATATTTTTAGTATAAATGACAGTAGCAGAAATCGAAGCGCAGATCAATACCTACCAGAAGGAAGGTAAGAAATTGTTTACGACGTCCTCTTTCCAGACGCATAGTCTGGTGATGCTGCATCTGATAAGCAAGATAGACAATTCGATTCCCGTGTATTTTATCAATACCGGATACCTGTTTCCAGAAACGATGTCCTTCAGAGATGAGGTGGCCGATCGATTTGGATTGACAGTAATCGATATCAAATCTGGCACACCGCGATTGATGCAGCGAGACGCCTCAGGAAGGTTTTTATTCACAGCCGATCCTGACTATTGTTGTTACCTTAATAAGACTCACCCCATGGAGACCATTTTGGCCTCCTATGATATTTGGATCAACGGTGTAAGAGCTGATCAAAGTGCCGTGCGAAAAGCAATGAAAGTAGAACAGCCTGCTCCGTTCAATACCATGCGCTATCACCCCATGCTGGACTGGACCAACCGGGATATTTTTAAGTATATCCGCGAAAACGACCTGCCCAGACATCCATTGGATGCCAATGGTTACCTTAGTATAGGGTGTGAACCATGTACCAGAAAAGTGGACCCTGAGATGTCAGAACGGGAAGCCCGCTGGTATGGACTGAATAAGGTGGAGTGTGGCCTGCATACCGATCTGGTTCAAAAATAATTTTACTTATTACATACAATTTTCGATAACAAGACATGAAAGTCCTGATTACAGGTGGTGCCGGATATGTAGGTACCGAACTCACTAAATACCTGCTTCAAAACAAGCAAATCAAGGAGATTGTCATTTACGACAACATGAGCGTAGGGCACTCCAACTTTTTCCTGGGCAAAGAATATGCAAAAGGCACCCGTCTGTCGTTTATAAATGGAGACATTCTCGATAGCCGACTCTTGAGGAAGAGCCTGGTAGGTGTGGATACGGTGGTACACCTGGCGGCCAAAGTAACTACTCCGTTCGCCAATACAGATCCTCATTTTTATGAGCAAATCAACCACTGGGGAACTGCCGAAGTAACGTATGCCGTGGAAGACAGCAGTGTGAAAAATTTCATCTACCTGAGCAGTACGTCAGTATACGGTGCCAGCGACCAGCAATGTGATGAGGATAGCAAGCCGGCTCCCAAAACCTATTATGGTATCAGCAAACACAGAGGAGAAGAACACGTAAGGCGTCTGAAGTCACTGGAAAAGAACATTACGCTTCGTTGTGGCAATGTCTATGGCTATAGCAAGAGCATGCGTTTTGATGCAGTCATCAATCGCTTCATGTTTGATGCCAACTACAAAGGCCGGATTCAGATCAATGGGAATGGCAAACAATCTAGGGCCTTTATCCATGTGTTTCATGTGGCTGATATTTTAGATAAAATCATTACCAACGATGTGAAATCCGGCACTTACAACCTGGTGGATAAAAACCTGCAGATCCTGGACCTCGTGGATGTATTGAAAGACATCTATCCGGACCTTGAGTTCATTTTCATGAACCAGCATATGAATTTGTGGGAACTCACCGTATGCCCTGATTCAACACTTTATGAGCACGTTGAGCGTTTCAAGTCGCTGGACTTTAAGACAGAAATGCTGGAATTCAGAAAAGGATTTGCTTTTTAGGCATTGAATCACTGCCTTGCGTAACGCAAACAAGAAGTTACAGCGCAAATAGTCAGACCTTCTCATAAATATCTCCTGTTTTATCAGGCTATAATTTTCAGAAAAGTTAGTTTTGCACTCTGCAAAATGTTCGCAACTGTTAGCTGCTGCATTTTAGCAGAGAAATTATGTATGTAGAAGCCACCTGAGTTGGATAAATGCCTGTTTGGCGCATTCACCTCAAGTGGCTTGTTTGGAATTGTTTTGGTCATCAAAGGCCAGATAAAAATAAGTGGATCGAAATGTCAATATCGTCAAAGTACAACCCGGAAGCCATTGAAGACAAATGGTATGCATATTGGTTAGAAAAAAAGTTTTTCTCGGCGAAAGTCAACCCTGACAAAGAGCCGTATTCTATTGTCATTCCTCCACCAAATGTCACGGGTGTCCTGCACATGGGACACATGCTCAATAATACGATTCAGGATGTTTTGATCCGGAAAGCCCGCATGGAAGGCAAGGAAGCCTGCTGGGTTCCCGGTACAGATCACGCCTCCATTGCTACCGAAGCAAAAGTGGTGAAGATGCTGAGAGAAAAAGGCATTAAGAAAAGTGACCTGGCAAGGGACGAGTTCATGAAGCATGCCTGGGAATGGAAAGAGAAATATGGTGGCATCATTCTGGAGCAACTCAAGAAGCTTGGTGCCTCGTGCGATTGGGATCGTACATCCTTTACCATGGATGACGAATATTACAAAGCGGTCATCAAAGTATTCATAGACCTTTACAAAAAAGGATATATCTACCGCGGTTTGCGGATGATCAATTGGGATTGTGAGGCCAAAACGGCGCTTTCCAATGAAGAAGTAATCTATCAGGAAGGTGGAGAAAACTCTATCTTATATTCTGTGAAGTATGCGATCAAAGGCAGTGATGAGCACGTTGTCATCGCCACGCAACGACCTGAAACGATCATGGGTGATACCGCGATTGCAGTCAACCCCAATGACGACAGGCATAAACACCTCATTGGCCAAAAGGCACTGGTTCCGTTCATTAATCGGGAGATTCCGATCATTGGGGACAATTATGTGGAACTGGACTTTGGTACCGGCTGCCTGAAGGTGACACCTGCACATGACCCAAATGACTATGAAATAGGTCAAAGACACAATCTGGAAGTCATTGACACGATTAATCTGGATGGTACATTGAATGAAAAGTGTGAAATTCCTGAATACGTTGGCAGGGACCGCTTTGACATCAGGAAACAAATTGTAAAAGACTTGAGGGCTGCTGAACTGCTGGTGGAAGAAAAGCCGTTCGTTACCAGAATAGGCCGATCTGAAAGGACCAATACAGTGGTAGAACCAAAGCTTTCTTTGCAGTGGTTCATTAAAATGAAGGACATCTCCAGAAAGGCTCATCAGGCGGTTCTGGATGACGAGATCAAGTTGTATCCACCAAAATTCAAGAATACCTACAATCACTGGATGGACAATGTACGCGATTGGTGTATTTCCAGACAGCTATGGTGGGGCCATAGAATTCCTGCCTACTACTTTGGCGAAGGTGAGAACGACTATGTAGTTGCTGAATCACTGGACGCAGCGGTTGCACTGGCTGAGGAGAAAAGCGGAAACGCAAACCTGAGTGCGGCAGACCTGCGCCAGGATGAAGATGTATTGGACACCTGGGCTTCGTCGTGGCTGTGGCCTGAAGCAGAATTTGATGGCTTCAAAGCACCGCATTTTGACGAGGAATCCGGTAAAATCATCAATGGCAGCAACGCTGAGCTGGACTACTTCTACCCTACTAACACCCTGGTCACAGCACCGGAAATCCTATTCTTCTGGGTGGCTCGTATGATCATTGCCGGATATGAATACAAAGGCGAAAAGCCCTTTGAAAATGTATACCTAACGGGAATTGTACGCGATAAACAGCGACGCAAGATGTCCAAATCACTGGGCAACTCTCCAGACCCATTGGATTTGATCAAAGACCATGGGGCTGATGCCGTAAGGACAGGGATGCTCTTTAGTTCACCTGCTGGAAATGACCTGTTGTTTGATATCAAACTCGTAGAACAAGGTCAGGGATTTGCGACTAAAATCTGGAATGCCTACCGACTGCTCACAGATGTTTGGGAAGTAAAGCCAGGCACCAACGATGACAACAAACTGCCTATTGACTGGATCAATTCCAGAATCAATCAGGTATTGACGGAGATAGAGGATCACTTTGCGAAGTTCAGGATATCAGATGCCTTGATGAGCATCTACAAGCTGGTAAAAGAAGATCTTTGTAATAATTACCTGGAATTTATCAAGCCCCGATATGGCGAAAAAATTGACCAGGGGACTTACGATGCTACTTTGGAGATTTTTGAGAAGGCCATGAAGCTAACGCATCCGTTCATGCCGTTTATCTCGGAAGAAATCTGGCATCAAATCAATGACAGAGATGACAAAGATGCGCTCATCGTCGCTTCCTGGCCCAAGGCTGGAGCTTTTGACCTTGATTTGATTGGAGAATTTGAGACAATCAATGAATTGATCACCGCCATTCGCAATACCAGAAATGCCAAAGGCATGAAAAAGCTCGATCCAATCGAGTTGAAAATCAGGTGTAAGGATCGTGAAAAGTACAGTAGGTATAACAACTTATTATCCAGAATAGCCATACTATCTTCTGTAGAATTTGTTGATGACCAACCAAACAACTGTGCGTCATTCATTGTAGGCACAGACGAATTTTTCATACCGTTAGGCGAAAATGTAGACCTGGAAGCTGAAAAAGAAAAGTTGATGAGTGATCTTTCTTACCAACAGGGATTCTTAAAATCTGTGATGAAAAAGCTAGAAAATGAACGTTTTGTTCAGAACGCTCCTGCCAAAGTCATAGAGATAGAACGCAAGAAGCAAGCAGATGCGGAAGTAAAAATAAAAGCGCTGGAAGCCAGTATCAAACAACTGGGATAATCTACTTTGAAGCAAGAAAATTCAATTACTTCAAAATAAAATCACCTACCATTAAACCTTTCGCAATATCTAAGTGTCTAAAAGGCAGTAAGATATTGCGAAAGTAATCTTCACGTAATTCAACAGTAAAAAAAATTAAAATTAACTGGGGGGTTTACGGCTGTTTGCGTGTCTTAACTATGGAGGCTATTGCAAATGCACGTCCTCTCACGAATAAGCGGTTGTGTTTTTCAATCACTTATTTTAATTTTACCACCAATCTACCACATAGTTCAAAAAACCCGTAATTCATTTAAATTATGAAAAAGTTAAGTTTAACATTTACGCTGATAGCAATTCTTTTTGCTACCTCTTCATTTGATCACTACAAACCAGACGAAAGTCTTCTGGTTGGTTCGTGGGAAGTAGAGAATTTCGTTAAAGGGACTGAATCAATAGACGTATCTCCTTTTAAAATCAATTTGAAATGCTCTGTGGAAGGTGATTTAGGTCAGCTATCAGGTACATTACGCAAGGATTTCTTCTCTGGAATTTATGAAGTGAAGTCGAAGAAGTCCATTAAATTAAGCAACCTCATCAGAACCAATTATGATAAAAATGAAACTGCGAAGGTCTTTATGGATTCTTTCCAGCAGGTTTCTCAGTATCAATTGGTAGACAATGAGTTGAAATTAATCAATCAGGAAAAATCAATTTACATCACTTTAAAGAAAAAGTAGGTCTTTAGATTTGAATCAGGTTTGAGTGTTTGAAAGCTATGGCATCAACCCCATTTAGTTCAGGTCTTTTAAGACCAACAACCTTCTTGTATTGTAGTGGTAGATTTATAGAAGAAAAACCAGATACAAAACCTGACGCTCATTGAGAGGTCATTGAAACCCGAAATATGTAATGGATCAACTATTCCGATTGCATTAACCGGGTCAAACTATCAATTAAGTTCAATAAAATGGATACCGTTCTGACTAAAATTATTAATCGCTCATGAAGCGTACACACACATAAGATTTTTGATAACGGTATCCGCTTTAGCGCTACCTCAAGTATTCGCAGATTAAAACCTTGCTGCGATCAAAAGGCTCAGGTCTTTGAAAGGCAGGTTGTACTTACGGGCGAGGTGAACGTTGGTGAGCCCTCCTCTGTGCGCATAAACGCCCTTCATAAACCACTTGCGGCTAAAAATCATGTCTTCAACACTTCCGGCCTCTCCTATTTGCAATATCATAGGAGTGAAAATATTGGAAAGTGCATTGGTGGCTGTTCGGGCTACCCTGCTCGCAATGTTTGGCACACAATAGTGAGTGACGCCATATTTCTTAAAAGTGGGGTTCTTATGCGTCGTTATTTCGGAGGTTTCAATACAACCTCCCTGGTCAATGCTTACATCTACAATGACAGCGCCTTCTTTCATAGAAGCAACCATTTCTTCAGTCACCAAGCACCTATTACGCCCTTTTTTTGCTCTGATAGCGCCAATTAGCACATCGGCATCTGCGATTTGCTGATGCAAAGTTGCCTGATCAATGGTAGAAGTGTACACCTGGTGATTAAGGGCATGCTTTAGCCTCCTTAACTTATAGATCTGATTATCGAACACTGAGATGTCTACACCAAGCCCCAGCGCGGCCCGGGCCGCTGATTCTGCGACTGTTCCAGCGTCCACTATGTCTTCTTTTGGAGGTGGTACTCCTGTGATCCCTCCAAGAATAATTCCCATCCCATTACTGGAACTGCTCAGGTATTCAGCAGCGATCAACATCACGGAGCTCCCTGCTATTTCACTCATGGCCCGCACAATGGGCAATCCACCTACTTCATCTTCAATGAACTCATAGCCGATTGCGGTGATCTTTTTTTGGTTGAGCGCAATGTGGAAGTCTACTGTCTGGCGCCCCGTTTGCAAGGCAGAAATCAAGGTAGCACCATTACGCATCATGTTGATCTCCTCAATGGTGGGAGGCTCCACTTTCAAAACTATATCCGCTTGAAAAACCTCTTTCTGGCTGTAAATGATCTTTGCACCCGCCTCACTGTATTCATTGTCACTGTAGTTAGAAGACAAACCGGCGCCTGCTTCTACCCACACCTCATGGCCATTATTGACCAATACCTGTACAGACTCGGGTTTTAGAGACACCCGGTTCTCCTGAAAAGACAATTCCGTAGGTACACCAATGAAGAGCGCTCCCTTGCTTTTTTTAAGTTTAACAGGCGCTTCCTGCGGGTAGAGTACCTGTCCGGCAGCCAGGGAAGACATTTCCTTTTTCATTCTTTCAACCATGCCTCTTTACCATAATTTTTCGCTGAAGACTCTCCACTAAGTTAATACTTATTTCAATGTAATGCTCAGGCAGTAATCCCGGCACCTTCTCAGCCCACTCTAAAAAACATAACTCACCAGACTCCAAATACTCGCTGGCACCTACGTCAAAGGCTTCCTGCTCGTCTTTGATCCTGTAAAAATCAAAATGATAAATCGCGCGATCTTTCTCTGTGAGGTACTCATTGACAATGGAAAAAGTGGGACTATTGACAATATCGATCACTTTCAGGTCCTCGCATATCTGTTTAATCAACGTTGTTTTACCGGCACCCATCTCACCGCGAAATATCCAAACCGTAATATCCTGACAGTTTGCTACTAAATAACGGCTCACCGCATCTAATTCGCCAGGTTCATTTACTTCAAATTGCATCTATTTTGGTTCTAAAGTCACCACAGGAACAATCATTTCTTCCAGGGAAACGCCACCATGCTGGAAAGTGTCCTTGTAGTGATTCACGTAGTAATTGTAATTATTAGGATAGGCAAAAAAACTATCTTCAATCGCAAAAACAAAGGATGTCGACACATTGACTTTGGGCAGGTGAAAAACTTCGGGCTTTCGGCAGACAAAAACGTCTTTGTCTTCATAGCCAAGATTCTTTCCTTGCTTGTAACGTAAATTGGTATTGGTATGGCGGTCACCTACAATCTTGAAAGGCTTCTTCACACGTATGGTGCCGTGATCCGTAGTAATGACCACTTTCACATTTTCGTTGGCCAAGGCTCTGAGCAGGTCATATAGGCTGGAGTGCGTAAACCAGGATTTGGTAATAGACCGATAAGCTGACTCATCTGGCGCAAGTTCCCTGATCATCTGCATATCCGTGCGGGCGTGCGAGAGCATGTCTACAAAGTTGAAGACAATGGCATTCAGGTCATTATTGAGCAGGTTCTTATAGTTATCTACCAGTTGTTTCCCTTCATAAGCCCTGATGATCTTATGATAGGAACTTTTGATGTTGAGTTTTTCGCGCTTCAACTGCCTTTCCAAAAACGTACCCTCGTGATTATTCTTGCCGTCTTCCGAGTCCTCTCCTACCCAGAGGTCTTTATTGAACTTCTCCATGGCAGTTGGCAGCTGACCAGAAAAGATGGCATTCCTGGCGTAGGCAGTTGTGGTAGGTAAAATGGAATAATAAGAGTCTTTTTCGACGATGTTGAACATGCGGGCAATCTCCGGCTCCAGAATTTCCCACTGGTCATAGCGTAAATTATCGATCACTATGAAAAACACTTTTTGCTCCCCCAGCAGCGGAAAAACCTTCTTCTTCATCAATTGATGCGACATCACAGGCCTTTCTGCATTTGCATCGTTGAGCCAGTCTTCGTAGTTCTCTTCTATAAATCTGCTGAAGTAGCTATTTGCTTCCGTTTTTTGGTTATCCAGAATTTCGGACATACTCTTGTCTTCCGAGTTGTCGATTTGAATATCCCAATAAACCAGCTTTTTATACAAATCAGCCCATTCGTCAAAGCTCATGTAATCTGAAAAAGCCATGCTCAGCTTCCTGAAATCCTGCTGATAGCCCATATTGGTATGCTCGGCGATGATCCGCTTATCTTCCAGAATCTTCTTCACAGAAATGAGAATCTGGCTAGGGTTGAGCGGCTTGATGAGGTAATCCGCGATCTTGGCGCCGATGGCGCTTTCCATGATGTGCTCTTCTTCACTTTTTGTAATCATCACCACCGGAATGTTGGGATGTGTAGACTTGATGTAGTTCAAGGTCTCCAGGCCACTCATGCCTGGCATGTTTTCGTCCAGGAAAACTACGTCAAATGAATTGTGATCGATTTCCTGCAGTGCATCTGCTCCACTATTTACCGGAGTTACCTGATAACCTTTTTTATCCAGAAACAGGATATGTGGTTTTAATAACTCAATCTCATCGTCTGCCCACAAAATCTTATAGCTTTGCATATATCACTTATCTTTATGGTTAAGGATTTCAATTATAGAACTGAAAAAATTTGAATAAAAAGAAAATATTTAATGATCCTGTCTACGGTTTCATAAATATACACAGCGATCTCATATTTGACATCATCCAGCACAGATACTTCCAAAGACTGCGAAGAATCAAGCAACTTGGCCTGACAGATTTTGTCTACCCGGGCGCATTGCATACCAGATTTCACCATGCGCTGGGCGCCATGCACCTGATGAGCATCACGCTCAATAACCTGCGTAGCAAAGGACACGAGATCTCTGACGCAGAATTTGAAGCTTCTTTGATCGCTATCCTGCTGCACGATGTAGGACATGGCCCATTTTCTCATACGCTGGAATTTAGTCTGCTCAAAAATATTCATCACGAAGATATTTCGGTCAAAATCTTTGAAAGACTGAACGAATATTTCAATAACGCCCTCGACCTGGCCCTCAGCATCTTCAAGGGCACTTATGAACGCAAATTTTTCCATCAGCTGGTATCCAGTCAGCTGGATGTGGACCGGCTGGATTATCTAAAAAGAGATTCCTTCTTTACCGGTGTGCAGGAAGGCACCATTGGCGCTGACCGCATCATCAAAATGGTGGATATTGCAGACAATGAGATTGTGGTAGAAGAAAAGGCCATTTACAGCATTGAAAACTTCCTGAGCGCACGACGGATCATGTATTGGCAGGTTTACCTGCACAAAACATCTGTGAGTGCGGAAAAAATGCTGATCGAAATCATCAAACGGGCCCGCAAACTCACTCAGCAGGGAGTGGAGGTCACTGCTACGCCTGCATTCAGGTTCTTTCTGGAACGCAGTATTACAGGGCAGGATTTCATTGAAGACCCGGACATCATCGATTTATTTGTCATGCTGGACGACAGTGACATCTGGGGCTCCATGAAATTTTGGGCAGAACACGAAGACCGTGTGCTGTCTACACTCAGTCAGATGTTGCTCAACAGAAACCTCTTTCAGATAAAAATTTCCAACGATAGGGAGAGCCTTCCGGCCAAGGAAGAGGTCATACAGGCAGTCACCGAGCAAATGGACCTGAGTGCGGCAGAGGCGCGATACTTTGTAGGGGATGGTAAAATCAGTAATGCGGCTTACATCAGCAAAGGGCAATCAATCAATATTCTGACTAAGAAAGGTGAAATTGTAGATGTAGCCAGCGCAACAGACCTCCCCAACATCAAAGCGATCAGTAAGGTGGTTAAAAAATACTACCGCTGTTGGCCAAAGCATATCAGGTTGTAATGCATGGCTACCATCATGTAATTGAAATACGCAGTAATCTCTGTCAGATTATATCAATTTACACCCAAAAACGGTTAGCTTCTTAGCGTTCAGCAGATTGTACAATTATGCAAATCGTCTTTTAGTCGAATTTGTATTCCATGTTAAGCAAAGAGTTTTAAATTTGCTGGGATTTTACTTGAGAATGAAATTATACCAACAAACGATTAAGGGTCGTGTCACGGTTTCCGGAGTAGGTCTGCACACGGGGATAGAAGCAAATATGACTTTTGTACCTGCGAGGCCCAACCATGGCATTAAGTTCAAACGTATTGACATAGAAGGCGAGCCCATTGTGGATGCCGATGTAGACAATGTGGTAGACCTGTCCAGAGGTACTACCATAGAACAAAATGGTGCGCGTGTCCATACAGTGGAACACACGCTGGCAGCATTGGTGGGTCTGGAAATCGATAATGTGTTGATAGAACTGGATGGCCCGGAACCTCCAATCATGGATGGTAGCTCTATCAAATTCATAGAAGCGATAGAGACAGTAGGTGTAGAGGAGCAGAATGCACAAAGAAACTTCTTTGAAGTACCCGAAAGTGTATTTTACAGAGAGAAAGACAGAAATGTAGAGATCGCAGCCCTCCCACTGGATGATTATCGGGTGACGGTCATGGTAGACTATAACAGTCCTACCCTGGGCAGCCAACATGCCACACTCAACGATATCGAAGATTTCAAGAAAGATATTTCCTCCTGCCGCACATTTTGCTTTTTGCACGAAGTGGAAATGTTGTATAAAAACAACCTCATCAAAGGTGGAGACCTGGACAATGCCATTGTCATTGTAGACAGGGAAGTTGAAGGGGAAGAGCTGGACCGCCTGCAGAGTTTGTTTACTGACAAAAAAATTGAAGTGGCCAAAGAGGGCATCCTGAACAACGTCCAGCTGCGTTATAAAAACGAACCAGCCAGACATAAATTACTGGATGTTGTAGGTGATCTGGCATTGGTGGGCCGACCGATCAAAGCACAAATCCTGGCGGCACGTCCGGGGCATGCAGCCAATATTGCATTTGCCAAGAAGCTCAAAAAGCTCATGCAGGAACAAAGGCCGTCCAAAGTCCCTCCATACGATCCTAAGTTGCCTTCAGTACTGGATATCAACGAAATCACTAAAATTTTACCGCATCGGTTCCCTTTTCTGCTGATCGATAAAATATTCCATTTGGATGATGAAGTGGTGGCCGGTGTGAAGAACGTTTCCTTCAACGAACCGTTTTTTCAGGGACATTTCCCTGGCAATCCTGTGATGCCAGGTGTATTACAGGTGGAGGCCATGGCGCAAATTGGTGGTATTCTGGTACTCAACACCGTAGATGACCCTGAAAACTACTGGACCTATTTCATTGGCATCGAAAATTTCAAATTCCGCAGAATGGTCATTCCGGGGGATGCATTGGTGATAAAGTGTGAGTTATTACAACCGATCAGACGCGGACTCGCCAAGATGAAAGGTCAGGGCTTTGTGGGGAATAATTTGGTTTGTGAAGGTATAATGACAGCAAGTATTGTAAGAAAAGATTCATGAGTCTACAGCAAGCAAACATACATCCGAACGCTAAAATAGCTGACAATGTCACGATAGAGCCCTTCGTCACCATAGAAGAGGATACTGTGATAGAAGAAGGCACCTGGATTGGCTCAGGAGCGGTGATCATGAATGGCGCACGAATCGGAAAAAATTGCAAAATTCATAATCACGCAGTGGTTTCCTGCGAACCACAAGACCTCAAATATGACGGTGAAACCACCACTGCAGAAATCCATGACGGGGCGGTCATCAGAGAGTTCACTACTATCAGCAAAGGAACAGCTGATCGGATGAAGACTGTCATCGGTGAAAAGTCGCTGGTCATGGCCTATGGGCACGTTGGTCACGACTGCCTGGTAGGGAAGCACTGTATCATTGGTAATGTCACCCAACTGGGCGGGCATTGCATCATAGATGACTATGCGATTATCAGTGCCATGAGCGCCGTGCATCAGTTCTCCAAGGTTGGATGTCATGTAATGGTGGCAGGTGGCTCAATTGTAGTCAAAGATGTGCCCCCTTATGCAATGGCTGCAAGAAACCCCATCAGCTATCACGGCGTCAACTCCGTTGGTCTCAAACGGAGAGGATTTGACAAAGAACAGATTCACAATATTCAGAACATTTACAGGCAGATTTATTTTGGAGGTCGTAATTATAGCGAAGCCATCAAAAAGATAGAAGAGGAAACAGCGCCTTCTATAGAACGAGAAACAATCGCTGCCTTCATCAAAAGCTCTGAACGAGGCATCATCAAAGCATCAGTTTGATGACTGTTGATACATCACAGCGTCAGGTCAATATAAAAATAGAAGCACTGGGCAAGGTTTTTGGCCGGGAGCGGATCATCCGCAATTTTTCCTATGAGTTTACCCATGGATCCAGTACCGCCATTACAGGATCCAATGGAAGCGGGAAAAGCACCTTACTCAAGTTACTTGCTGGAATCATCATCGCAGACAAAGGAAAAATCACGTACTTCATCGAAGACAGCCCCATTGCTGCCGAAGAACTGTTCCGATACATCTCGTTTTGTGCTCCTGCACAGCATCTGATCGAAGAGTTTACACTGGCAGAAATGCTGTCATTTCATCTGAAATTCCGGAAACTACTTCCAGGTTTTGACCAAAAAAAGTTATTAGAGTTATCCTATTTCAAAGGAGAAGAATCTAAGAAGATAAACCTTTTCTCTTCTGGAATGAAGCAAAGACTGAAGCTGGCTCTCGCGCTATTTACAGATACCCCGGTATTGATGTTGGACGAGCCCACCACCAACATGGATGACCAGGGAGTGAAATGGTACAAAGAACAGATACTAAAAATGGTCGATAAACGTTTGGTTATCGTCGCCTCTAACCAACCGCATGAATATGAATTTTGTAATCAATTAATCAGTATTGGAGATTACAAACAGCATTAATAATATTTGGTTCATTAGGTATAGCAAAGGAAAATATATACTTTTGAAATTAGAGGAGAATAGTTTCTTGAATCAAAAAAGAAAACAATGAAAAAACAAATTTTAAATTCACTAACAACAGCATTTTTTCTTTCGTTAATGATTTTTGTCGCTTGCGGTCCTGGAACGGATGATGATGAAGTAGAAATTGACGAAAGACAAGAACAATTTGACAGATTGGCAAAAACCTGGTCAGTAACCTCAGCACAAGCTGACGGCACAGATATTGACGGATGGACAGATCTCACAATTACATTTGCAGGTACAGCTACTTCAGGTAGCCTTTCAACCAACGGTTCTCAGCCTGATGGTACTACAAGAGTGTGGAACAGCCCTGACACATGGAATTTTGCTTCTGAGGATGATCTTAACACAATTGTAAGAGGTGATGGTGTTCAAATCAGTCTTGCAGTTGACAACGCTGGTACTTCTGCAACATTGACTTTCAACATCGCAGCAGATGGTGGAAGACAAGATGTGGTAGAAGGAGCATGGAGATTCCAATTGACTGCTAACTAAGCGTATACAGCGATAAAATATTGAAAGGAGTGGCAAAAGCCATTCCTTTTTTTGTTTCCGTTAAGATTTTATAGAGAATTACGGTTCCTTACGGCAAAACAAGTTGCGTTTATCCGCTAAAATGAGCTCTCTATCGAGCAATAGCCCTGCTCCGATAATAAAATTCAAACCCTTATTTCAGGTTCAAACCACATTGATTACTTTTGTATCAAATGAATGTAAAAAAGTTTTTTCCGGCAGATAAGAACTACCTTCTCAAGGAAGCGCAGGTGCACCTGGAAGATAGGCTGAGAGATCAATTGATTGATCTTATCAAGGAATTATACTTTGCGCAATTCAATCCACTAGGGCTGGAGGATGACTTTGTCAAATCACTTAAGAATGCTTCTGTCCAAGACGATAAGTTCCTTGAAAAACCCTATGAGTTGCTGGCGGCGCTATACCGCTATCAATTTGGTGACAACCAGTTAGAACTCCTATGGGACGGCACTTCGCACGTAGACCACTACAAAACTAAATGGGAAGGAAAATACTCTGAATGGCTCATTGATATGTGTTTGAAGAAGCCGGCATTTACACGTGCATTGATCAAGTTCATTTTCAATGCCAATGAACAGATGAACATGGAATTCATTGAGCGCTATCTATGCGCGGCAATTCTGGAGCATTTTGGCTTCAAGCTGTATAAAAAGCAAGGGTTGGTAGCTTCTACTGCCTGAGTTCATCAATCATACCTCACCTCAAAATCATTGAATTTTTCAAGTGTTGCATCTTGGGCTTCTACTTTGGTCACTGAAGCCAGCATAGGTCCTTTATGACACCACGTGATCAAACGATCGATATTTTCTTTAGTTCCTTCCGCATGGATTAATACAGTACCATCACGCATATTTTTCACCCAACCTACAATGGATAGTTGTTTGGCTATATCGCTTGTGGAAGCGCGATAAAAAACACCCTGGACGCGACCGTGGCATTTGATCTGCCTGGCGATGTGATTTTGTGTCATATCAAAATGGAACTGGTTCCGATCTTTTCCGCACCTGCTTTGATCAACTCAGCAGCCTGGTCTGCGCTGCGTATCCCTCCTGATGCTTTGATACCTACTCCATCCGGTATCACGGATTTGATCAATGCGACATCACTTACTTTCGCACCTTCGCCCACCATACCAGTTGAGGTTTTGATGTAATCAACGCCTGCATCCACCGCCCAGCGTGTCACCTGACGAATTTCGTCTTCTGTCAGCAGAGAGGTTTCAAGAATTACTTTTAAAAGGCGTTCGTGCGCATGGGCGAGTTTCGCACAGCGGGCCATTTCAATCTTCACCCAAGACATTCCTGATTTGACCGCTGACACATTCAATACCATGTCAACCTCATCTGCCCCCAACGCAATTGCAGACTTGATTTCAGCTTCTTTGGTTTCCGTCATCTGATAGCCGACAGGATATCCTGTCACCGTTACTAGCTGCAAATTTGCTGTCCCTATCTCTCTCCTGGCCCGTTTCACCCAAAATGGAGGAACACATACTCCGTAAAAACTCCTTTCTTTGGCCGTAGCCACCAATGCATCAATATCCAGATGAGTCACATCCGGCTTGAGATTGGTGTACTCTATGTGCTGAGGGGTCAGGTCACTCATTGCATTGTATCAATGAACGATATGGCATTCCTTGCAAAATTTCTTCTTACCGGGAGGTCTCTTTTTTGGCTTTTTCTTATGGCCGAAGTAAGATGGATCGGAGTATTGCGGTTTTCTGGACATTCTCCCTTCCTTGCGTGCCTGCTTCATGTTGTCTTTCATGCGCTGCTCATATTCTGCCCGCATGTCTGCACTGGTTTTGAAAGGGGTGTCCTGCTTTTTCTTGAAAAGGGAAAATTTCTTTTTTTTCTTTCGGGTCGATTGTCTGGCAGATCTTTGCTCCAGAATCTCCTCCACAGATCTGGTATTCTGACCGTAACTCTGAGAGGAAATGAGCAGGAATGTACCCATTAATATTGCCAATAAATAGTATTTTCTGTTTTGCATAACCACTTGTTTACCAAATAGAATAACACAATCTCAGCAAAATAATTGTGTGCTGGTTGCGACCTTAGTACAAAATTATAGATTTTTTCGCCGTCTTCTGCAAATATCCGCGGACAATACTGTTTACTTCCTTGTTTCTACTGTAAGCCTCGATACAATCCTGCAATAAATTCACATCTCCATTGAGATAGTCTGGAGTGACATAGCCAATGCCACTGAAATGGCCCGCCTCTATTTTGATCACTGCTTTTTCATCGGCATGCCTTCCGTCTTCGATGATCATGAAGTTCTCATCCTCAAAGTTGATCTTTCTGAGGGCTTCTATGACCCTTTCGTTGTAATCGGCAGCAGACTCTTTACGGCAGCAAACACCGTCACACAAAGCTATCTGATGATGAAAACAGGCCTGACCTTCTTTGTCATTCTCCAGACTACACTTCGCAGGGCAGAGACGGTACTTTCTCACCAGCTCACTCAAAGACTGCTTCACCTCTTCCTCTGAGGAAAAGAAGGCAATGGGCGACTCTCCTTTCTTCACCTGCCTGTAATGGACATGCAAGATGCCATCAATTTGCATATCAGCGAAAACCCCGAATTTGTAGGAGCTACGCAACTGCCTGGAATTGTACTTCGGCTGTAGCCGCTTGATCTCTTCGCTTTCCTTCAGGAGTGCTACCAGCTCACTGCCCGTCTCTTCAAAACTGATTTCTGCGGTCTCATTGATGATATGCCTCGATTTCACAGTGGTGGTATTGAGGAAATGCTGTGTAATCCGCTGACGGATATTCTGACTTTTACCTACATAGTGTATTTCCCCTGCCTGGTCATGCAGAAAGTAAACCCCGGTAGCTTCAGGCAGCTGCTCCAGGTAGTCGCTGGTCAGGTACTCATTCAGTTCTTTATCCAGTCTGTTACGGGCGATCAGGTGCTTCCCAACATTTTTCCGGTCTCTGGAGAATAGAATTTCCAGCAATTTGGTAGTTGCCAGCGCATCTCCCCCTGCCCTGTGCCTGCCATTGATGGCAATGTCAAAATGTTTGCAGATCTCTCCGAGACTGTATGATGGAAATCCTGGTAATACCTTTCTGCTAAACCGAACCGTACACAGCGTATTTCTGGTGTAGGTATATCCCAATCTTCGAAACTCTTCTCTGATAAACCCATAGTCAAAAGAGGCATTATGTGCGACAAAAACAGTCTCTTCTGTCATTTCCACAATTTTTTTTGCCACCTCATAAAACTTTGGAGCGTTTTTTACCATTTCATTAGTAATGCCTGTGAGATTGACAATGTGTGCGGGAATTACACACTCAGGATCGATCAGGGTGACAAACTCGTCTATGACGCTTACACCGTCGTGGATGAATATTGCCACTTCCGTAATCTTACCGAACTTAAGATTACCGCCTGTCGTTTCAATATCAATTACGGCATACATATTGCTAAATTATACAGAAGACTTTAAACAATATGTTTAATTTTACTGATACAAGAAATAATATGAGGTACCTTTTCTTACTGGGATGTTTCCTGACGATGAATGCAATTGAACTGGCAGCACAGACCAAAGAGTCTCAGCTGCAGTTGACAATTGATGAAGGCATCATTGCGATGAACAATCAAAAATATGCGATTGCCAATGAAAAGTTCACTACTGTCATTGATCAATTGAAGCCATTACCCAGTAAAATCGCCTTCTATTTCGGCAAAAACTCCTTTTTCCTCAATGAATACAAGCAAAGTATCAATTGGCTGAGCAAGTACATTCAGCTGAAGGGCACCAAGGGCGTCTATTATGAAGAGGCAAAGCTCTACCTGGAGTTATCTGAAAAGAAGTACCTGGAAATCAACAAAGAAACGCTGACGGAGATAGAAGAAAGCCTGGACAATGATTTTGAGTGCTACAGTCAGGATAAAATGAAGTGCCCGGCCTGTAAAGGCTCAGGCGTTCTGATAACCAAAGGTGCGCTGGGCAATCACTATGCTACCTGCCCCTATTCCGGCGGCACGGGCTATCTTACCTGCAAAGAATATAACTTGTTCCTAAAAGGAAAACTAAAAACCGTCAAGCAGCGACAGGCAGAGAATCAATAATCAGTATTTGAAAGACTTAACCGGATTGAATTATCAGGAGAGCCTGTTTTTGAAATCCTCATAGCCAAAGGATTTAATGAGTTCAAACTGACGGGCATCATTGATCATACCAATAGATGGATGCCGGATGCCATTGAAAGTGGTGGTTTTCACCATGGTGTAATGGATCATATCTTCAAAAATGAGGCGATCTCCTACTGACAAAGGCTTTTCAAAAGAATAATCTGGAATAAAATCACCTGCCAGACAGCTGAGTCCCCCAATGTGATAAGACCACTTCCCATCCTCAACAGCACCGGTGATTGCAGGTTTGTAAGGCATCTCCAGGCAATCGGGCATGTGACAGGTGAAAGAGGCATCAATGACAGCAGTTTGTGTCCCTCCATTTTCCACAATATCGAGGACGGTGGTCACCAGGTTACCAGCCCGCCATGCAAAAGCACTTCCTGGCTCCATGATTACATCCACCTGATACTTTTCTTTAAAGTCTCTCAAGACCTGAACGAGGTGATCAATGTCATATCCCTCGCGGGTCATCAAATGTCCTCCTCCCATATTGACCCACTTTGCCTGATGCAGAAGCGTTTCAAACCTGGATTCCAGTACCTGCAAAGTGTTTTCCAAGGCAAATGAATCAGACTCGCACAGTACATGGAAATGTAAGCCTGTAATACCCTGCGGCAATTCATCGGGCATTTGATCTCGTGTGACCCCAAGTCTGGAAAAGGAGGCAGCCGGATTGTACAAATCTGTGCTCACCTCTGAGTATTCGGGGTTGATGCGCAGGCCAAATTTCACCTGCTTTTGCTCAGCCAGTACCTGCTCTTTGAAAAACTCGTACTGGTTGATTGAATTGAAGGTCACATGACTACTACCAGCGACTACCTCATCAAACTCTTCAGGCCGGTAAGCCACGAAATAGCTGTGTGCCTTGGTTTTCATTTCTTCCTGACAAAGCTGCATCTCACAGAGAGAGCTCGCAGTAGCTCCTGAGATATATTCTCGCACAATCGGGAATGCCGACCACATGGAGAAACCTTTGAAGGCAAGGATGATCTCCACTTCAGCCAACTGACTGACCTGCGCAATCAATTCCATGTTATGTCTCAGCGCTTCAGCATCCAGGACATAACATGGTGATGGGATATCGGTATGATTGTACTTACTCATCAATCCATTTGCAGATCAATTCCTTCTTCTTCTAACCAAGGCAAGCCGTGAAGACTCAATTGCTCCAGGAAAGGATCGGGATTAAACTCCTCTACATTGAAAACTCCTGCCCCGGACCACTCACCTGTGAGCACCATCATGGCACCTATCATGGCCGGCACACCCGTTGTATAAGATACACCCTGGGCGCCAGTCTCCTGAAAAGCCTGCTGATGCTTGCAGTTATTGTGAATGTAATAGGTTTTGTGCTTTCCATCTTTGAGCCCGCTAATACGGCAACCAATGGAAGTCTCACCATCGTAGTTTTCTCCCAGCTCACCGGGATCCGGAAGTACCGCTTTTAAAAATTGCAGGGGTACAATTTCTTTTCCTTCGTAATTGATCGGATCTATGGAGGCCATCCCAATATTCTGGATCACCCGCAGGTGAGTCAAATATTCCTCACCAAAAGTCATCCAAAACCTGGCCCTTTTCAGAGAGGGGTAATTCTTGGTAAGCGACTCCAGCTCTTCATGATAAATGAGGTAAGAATTTCTTGGCCCAATATTGGGATAATCCAGCATCTTGCTTATTTCATGAGGCTCGGTTTCTATCCATTGGTCATTTTCAAAATACTTCCCTTTCTGAGTAATCTCCCTGATGTTGATCTCGGGGTTGAAATTGGTTGCAAAAGCCCTTCCGTGATCTCCGGCATTACAATCCACAATGTCGAGATAGTGCATCTCGTCAAAGTGGTGTTTTGCCGCCCTGGCAGTGAAAATACTGGTCACGCCGGGATCAAAGCCGCAGCCCAGGACCGCTGTGAGGCCTGCTTCTTTGAATCGGTCCTGATAGGCCCATTGCCATTTGTACTCAAATTTAGCTTCATCGATGGGTTCATAATTGGCAGTATCGAGGTAATGAACTCCCGTTTCCAGACATGCGTCCATGATATGCAAATCCTGATAAGGAAGAGCAACATTGATGACTATAGCGGGTTCAAAACTTCGGATAAGCTGCACCAATTGTGGCACATCGTCCGCATCTACTGCTGCGGTTTGAATCGCTACTCCGGTATCTTTTTTCACATCCCGGGCAATGTCTTCGCATTTGGAGACAGTTCTACTGGCCAGCATTATTTCTGAAAAAACTTGCTTGACCTTGGCACATTTGTAGGCTACCACCCGGCCTACACCGCCAGCCCCAATAATCATTACTTTATGCATGGTTAACTCTTTGAAGTACATCACAAATCTAAGCAGATTTAAGCGAAAGGAAAGCTTCATTACACGCTCTCTCAATACATAGGGCAGAATGAAGCGTGGTTCCTATTATATTATTTTGCATGATTAGATTAGGTTGTCTAACTTTAAAAAATATATGGGTATTTTAATGTTATCAAACGTTTTTATCAGTTCTCTTGAACTACCATTCCTATTGATTTCAGTAATCTTCAGTTTCCTGACAGCAAAGCAGCTCAAAGGCGGTAAGTTTGGCAAAGGTATGAATTTCCTGGCCTGGGGATTTCTGGTGATGGCAGTTGGACATTTACACATGCAAATTGAACATCATTACGGCTTTAATATCTTCAAAGAATTACTGGGAGAAACACTGGGCCAGACTGTTTGGTTTGTCGCGCTGATTGTTACGTGGGTATTGTCTGCGATGGGGTTTTATTACATCTACAAGGCCAGCAAAATCTAAGAATTCATTAAGTGTTTAACAAACTCTTCCAACACTTTCGAAACTCAGGAAATCCAACCGATCAACCTGAGTTGATCAGTCAATCAGTTGCGCTGACAGATTTGGTCATTGCTAAAATGCGTAGTGATGCCCTTGCCAGTAATTACAAAAAACAGGTAAGTCAGTTCAAAAATTCTACTGACGAGGAGAAGAGTATCACAGCACTACATCTTTATCTTTTAGGCGAACAGATCCTCCTCAAACAAGAGATTTTGCAGCAACATGAAATCCTCAATTTCAGAAAGCAACTCTTTTCTGAATTTGAAGTACTGCAGCGATCTGAGCCATTTGCCATTGCCCTTCAGGAACTCAACATTCAGGAGTACAGCCTGTCGGGTATGTTTCTGAATCATGTGATTGATCGGTCCTATGAAATATTGGGGAGCATGAAGAACAACCTGCTGACCGAGGCAAAACAGCTTATCAGAGAGCACGCCAGTGACAGTGCGGTACAACAAGACCTCTCTTTATTGTCCAGAGACCTTTTCAACACACTGGAAAACAGCCTTGGAAAGGAAAAAGTAATCAACTTGTATCAGGGTATCTATTACAAAATGACTGCGCAATACAGGTTGTTGGAGGGCTTTTCTTGTTTGATCAACATGATGCCCGAAGGAGACCTTAACATCGATCAACTAGAGGTACTTAACAAGATACAGATTCAAAACCTATTACTTGAAAAGATAGAAACACTGGAAAGTACGAATGACAGATTGTCTCACGAAATAAGCGAACGGCGCAAAATAGAGCAAGAACTAAAGGAATCAGAGAGCTTGCTCAACAAGATTATAGAAAGTGCCATGGATGCGATGGTACTCCTCAACTCCAGCGGTAGTATCGACTACTGGAGTTTACAATCTGAAACACTGCTGGGCTGGACAAGGTCGGAGATCATCGGGCAATTGTTTGCGCAGAAACTCCTGCCCTCAGATCATCAGGCTACCTTCAACCAGGCCATGGAGGACTTTGTTGTCCGACGGGAATCCACTGCTCAGAAAAAAAGATTTGAAACTAAACTGCTGAATAAAGCCGGTGAACAGATAGACGTAGAGATTAGCATGACTTCCGTCAAATTAAAAGATCAATACATCGTCAGTGCGTTCATACGCAACATCAGCCAGCGAAAGGAGTATGAGAGAGAGATCCTGGAAGCAAGGGACAAAGCAGAAGAGGCCTCGGCAGCAAAATTGACGTTCCTTTCCATGATGAGCCATGAAATCCGCACGCCACTGAATGCGGTCATCGGAACCACTCAGCTACTACTGGAAGAAGACCCGCGGAAAGATCAGTTGGAAAACCTGAATATCCTGAAGTTTTCAGCAGAAAACCTGCTCAGTATCATCAATGACATCCTGGACTTCAACAAAGCTGAAGAAGGGAAAGTCGTGCTCGAGAACAAGCCTTTCAACCTGGAAGTCTTGTGTAATAACATTGTCAATTCCTTCATTCCCAAGTCTAAGGAAAAAGGAATTCAAATCAAGTTTGAAAACAAACTCAAACGTATCAACCTGGTATCAGGGGATGAAACCAGGCTGAGCCAGGTGTTGATCAACCTTTTTGGGAATGCTGTAAAATTCACTTCTAAGGGATCTGTGATGTTATCAGTTGAGTTAATCAACCTCAACAACCGGCAGGGTGAGGTGAAATTTGAAGTGATAGATACGGGTATTGGTATACCCAAAGACAAGATAGCCAGTATCTTTGACAGGTTTACCCAGGTACATGAGCATGATAGCAAAGCCAACTACGGTGGGACAGGTCTGGGCCTCCCTATTGCTAAAAATATTGTGAAATTGATGGGTGGTGACCTGGCCATTTCCAGTGTCCCCGGTCTTGGAAGCACCTTTTACTTTAGTATAAAACTCCCTATTCCTTTCAAGGAAGGAGTACAAACCAACAAATCCAGCAAAGAAGAATTTGCGATCATTCATCATAAGAAAATCCTCATTGTGGAAGATCACAAAATCAATCAGATCGTAGCTACTAAGTTCCTGAAGAAATACCAATGCGAAATTGACATTGCAGAAAATGGTCTGGAAGCCGTTAAAATCATGGAGGAATCTCCACAGTATGACCTGATCTTAATGGACCTTGAAATGCCCCTTATGAATGGTTATGAAGCTGCGCTGGCCATTAGGGAATTAGAAAAAGATAAATCTCAAACCCCAATAGTAGCACTCTCTGCCAATGCGTTGCTGGACGTAAGTAAAAAAGTACAGGAGGCAGGCATGAACGGTTACATTTCCAAGCCTTTTGAAGCCAAACACTTCTACGCTCAGATTGCTGATAACATTCGTTAGGACTTACCTCCAGTTAGCCTGTTGTTGCGATCACATGTAAAAAAGTGCCAGCAAAATCACAAACAACAAAGTAAGCACCGAGAACCTGGTCACCTCCCGGGAGGTGTCTTTCGCTTTTTCGCTTTCAATTGATTTCATCTTGTTTTTTGGTTTGGTATGTTAAAAAAAAGAGTAGTTAAAATCATGGTGGCAACCTCAACTACTTGATCAAGACCCTCACTCCCAGTGACACGCCAAAGTTCTCTGGCAAAGCCGAAAAACTCGACGTCTGTCGGGTGTAAGAGTTGATGGCCCGCTGATAGACGGGCTCTAAGGTAAATAAATAATGATCTAAAAATCTGTAACCAATCGTAAGGCCGGCTACGGCACTAAAGTTCACATTTCTATAAATTGTATTTTGTTCCCTGGTCACCCGTACATCATTTAAGATGCGGTCCGGATCTTTGAGTGTATTACCCATGTAAAAAATAGTGGATATACCAGCATTCATCGATAGACTCAGATTTTGATCCAGCAACTGATAGCCGACCCTCACAGGAATAGAAGCAAATTGAAAAGAATTATTCAACTCCACATTCTCCAGCTCTACACCCAATGAATTAAATCCGTTGCCAGTTGGCTCTGGTACAATGGCATCTGTTACTATTTGTTCTGTCAAGGCAATTTTCACCTCTCCGCCATCAGAAAGTACCCGATCTGTACTGGTAACTGCTTCATAGATCCCGTAGTCCAGTCCAGAAAGTAAAAACCATTTTTTACTCTTGCCTAAAGTGGCACCGAAGTTCATCCCCATGGTATAGGAATAACCTGCAGTTAAGTCTTCCGCTCCCACTATCTCATCAGTAGCCGATTCAGCTGCGAAAGAGCTTGATCTTCTCACAAAACTAAGGGGTCTTGGGTCAAAGGCTGCTGCGCTTTCCGGACGCCCTGAAGCAGGTTGGAAATTTGGCTCAAACAATCCTCCCCGGACGTTTAAATCGATCCAGTAAGAGGAGTTAGACGCTACTGTCTCCTCAGGCATGAACTGAAAAACAGGCAGTTGTTCAATGTCTGATTTCTCTATCTTAAAGTGATGGGCTGTTCGGTCATCCTTCAGTATTTGGCGCACTTGAAAGTTCATTCCCTCCAACTCACTTACATTATCTGGCCTATCACTAGCAGCAGCCAAAACATTAGCTGTGCGCTCAACCTTATGTAAATCCGATACTACGTTGGCATCGGTGTTTTCTGCTTGTGGCGTAATGATACCTTTATCAGTGGAAGTATTCTGCAGTTGATCGGTGGAGATTGCCACGTAGTCAACGACTGTTGTTGCACTGCGTTGCTGTGCTGCAGTGTTTGTCTCTTGCGAAGCAATATAGTTGGTCCCGGCATTGGCCCTGCCATTACCTGTAGTCTCAGGGGCACGTTGTGCCGTGAATGACGTATGCTCAAGACCAGCCGTTGTAATTGTAGAATTGGATTCTGTTTCCTCCTGGTCAGACCCTTGAGATTGCGCGGGCACCTGCAGACTTGCAACATCAAATTCAGGCGCTGGCAAGGTCATTTCATCCAACGCAGGATGATCTGCCTCCAAAACCTGATCTGCCAATTGCCCTCCGGAAACACCAGTGGTAAAAATAACATCATTTTGCCATGCAAACAGCAGTGCGCTTACAATAAGTAAAGCTAAAGAAGCCGCTATACCACGGTAGAACACCATCTGCTTCCTGTATTTTACAGCCTGCATGTTGGCAAGATCACCGTCAATAGCATCCCAAAGACCATCAGGAGGGGTCATTTCCACTCCATCCAGTGCTTCTTGCCACTGCTCAGCAAATGAATCTTTGTCTATCTCACGCTTCGCCATAATTTACTATTCTGCTACTCAGGACTCGCTCCTTGAGTAAAACTTTTGCCCTTGAATACTGGGACTTTGACGTACCTTCACTAATTTCCAACATGGTCGCGATTTCATGATGCTTATAACCTTCTATGGCATATAAGTTGAAAATCGTCTGACAACCGGCTGGAAGCTCTTTGATCATCTCTACCAATTCCTGATGACTGAAATCTGAAATAATCAACTCTTCGCTAGGTTTGTTGACCATCTCATTCACATCTACCATCGGGTAAAGATATAATTTACTTCGCTGATGATTGAGAGCTGTATTGATCACAATTCTTTTGATCCAGTAACCCAAAGATGAGTCCTGTCTGAATTTGTGAATGTTTTTAAAAACCTTGATAAAAGCCTCCTGAATAATATCTTCGGCCTCCTGTTGCATTTTTGTATACCGCACAGCAACCGCATACATAGACCTACTATACTGGCTGTATAACAGTCGTTGCATCTTTCGGTCACCTTTCTGACACCCTTTTATTATGTCTCTTTCCTGATCGGTCATGTTGGCATCAATAGGGAAATGCCTGGGTTTTGATTATTAGACACCTCCTTCTTTCTTTTGGTTGTAATGAATTTCTATTTATTTTTCGGACAATAAAAAATAAGCAATGTCGCTTTGGATCGTTTAAACATTAAAACTAACAATTTTGACTCATAAAATCCTGCAGCTCTTCTTTATCAGTTTAGTGTTTACCTTTCTCACGCGTTGCGTGCCGGTAAACACTTCCACCAGCACTACCACAAATTTTGTTCCGAAGAAGATGGTTTACACCGATCGCAACTACGATCCATCCATCGGCACTGTACTTATTTACAACCAAGATCCGCTATCCCCTCCTATTGTAAGATTAAATTCTCAGGAGAAAGTTACCGTTTCTTTTGATCATTTTAGCGACGAATCTATTTACATTCATGCCAGGTTGATCCATTGTGATGCAGCCTGGAACAAGAGTCGCCTGACTGATCTACAGTTTTTGAGCCAGTTCAACGAGCTACCATTTAACAACTATCAATTCTCCGAAAACGCCCTTACGCCCTATGTACACTATGAAATGGACCTGCCGATGCCCAAAATTTCAGGCAATTATCTCTTAGCCGTTTACAGAGACAACAACGTACAGGACCTGCTTTTTACCAGGCGCTTTCTAGTGACAGAAAACCTGGTACCCATCCAGACGGCAGTGGTCATACCCAGACAGGTGGACATGAGAAACAGCGGCCAGGACCTGGAAATCGGCGTCATTTACGACAAAATAAGAACGGCTGTCCCGGAGAGGGAAATATTCCTGACCGTCAGACAAAATTTGCGATGGGACAATGCCAAGATGAATCTCAAAGCTTTCAACAATCAGATAGGTGAAAGCAAACTGGAGTTTCAGTCAATGACCAAAGAACTGACATTTTATGGCGGCAATGAGTTCAGAACCATTGATCTGCGATCCAATTCACTGGCGGGATTCAACGTCGCCAAACTGGAGCGTGGCAGCAGGATTACCGCTCAGTCGCTGGTCTTTCAGCCATACCAGGGCATCGTCTATACCACACCCATCCAATTTGACAGGAATGGTGTCTTTTTTACCGGAACAATTGACCTCGGCATGAGCGAATTAGACCAGGATTATATTCAAACGACCCTGAACTTCAATTTTGGAAAACAGCTGACCGAGCCGCTTTACGTCGTTGGGCAATTTAATAATTGGGCGAAAGACATCAATTCCAGGCTGCTCTATAACGAGAAAAAGCAACTGTACGAAACGACGCAGTTGCTTAAACAAGGTGTTTATTTCTTTACAGTTGAAGGAAAATCAGAGAGTTATCCTTTTGACCAATCTTTTCGGCTTACTGAAAATGACTATGATGTCATTGTCTACCAGCGATCAATTGATTTCAACTATGACCGAATTATCGGGTATTACCGGTTCAACTCAGGCAGAAACTAGTTCTTTGACACTTTCAGGAATTTCGTAAGGAGTGGTTCGTGACAGTGGATCTACATGAGCTAAATCTACCATACCAAATCCTTTGTGCGTGTAATTACCTATTCCACAGTTAAAAATGAATTCCTGTATGGCTGGCGGAGCGTACAGTTCAAAAGGAATGGTATAACCCCGCACATCATAACCTAAATCCTGATCGTAAAGGGAATATACTCTTGAGAATTTTTTACCGTTCCTTTTAATCTTGTCAAGATATTCTACGTCCGGCACCAATTGGAACTTGTGGTAATCATCGATGTTTTCAGCTTTGATTCCTCCTTTTTCCATTTGATGGAGCAGATTATCAAAAAGCAGATCAGAAAACTCATTTTCCACCGGATTAATAAATCGCTTGCTTTCTTCATCCTGAAATTGTGCCTTGAGCACTACAAGAGGAGACAAACAAATTAATTTGGTAATATTTCCAAATGTTGGGCTTTCTTCTTTTTCCACATATTCTGGTTCCAAAACAAGCGCTCCCACGCTTAGCGATCTGCGTTGGAAAAACAGGAATAAGAGAAAATCTACAAAATCCTTATTACTCGAAGATATGACAAGGGAAACCCTGTTGGAATTATATTGCAGACCCTGCCTACCAACTCTTGTCAACCCTTTCAGGCCGGAAAAGCTGAATAAGTCAAAATTCTGGAAAGTGTGATCACCCGACGCAACGATCATTCCTTTGATCAATTGCGAAAAAAGATGCTGGTGATAAAACGGAAGATAATTTCCTCGATTTTTTAACTTAAACGTAATTCTAACTCTCATCTGCCCTACTTTATGTGGAATACAAACCAATCTAATTGTAGTCCTTCAACTTGCTGTACGGTAAAATTGTTTAGAATTTCAAGGAAATTATCCAGTATTGTTCATGCCCCCGACCAATTTCAGCTAAATGGCAATATATCAGTTGATTAAACTGTGCAGTTTTCGATTTCCCTATTATACATTAAAACGAAAATGCATGATGTCTCCATCTTCTACTACGTAGTCCTTCCCTTCTACTGCCACCTTACCAGCTTCCTTGCAGGCAACCTCTGTTTTATACTGCTGATAATCTTCCATTTTAATCACTTCTGCACGGATGAAACCTCTTTCAAAGTCTCCGTGGATGACTCCGGCAGCTTTGGGCGCTTTCCACCCTTTTTTGATCGTCCAGGCACGGACTTCTTTGGGGCCTGCTGTGAAATAAGTAATTAAATCCAGTAAGCTGTAGCCTGCTCTGATGAGATTATCAAGCCCCGAATGTTCCAATCCGTATTCCGCAAGGAAAACCTGACGCTCTTCGGGATCTTCCAATTCAGCAATTTCAGACTCTATCTTGGCACATAATAATAATACCTCTGCAGATTCCGCGGCTACTTCATTTTTCAGCATTTCAGAAAACTCGTTACCTCCCGAAATACTTTCTTCATCTACATTGGCAACGTAAACCACCGGCTTGAGGGTGAGCAGACACAAGTCCCTGATCACTTCCAGTTCTTCAGGAGTAGCCTCCAGTGACCTGGCATTGCTACCTGTTTCGAGGTGAGATTTAAATTTATCTACCACGACCATCTCCTGTTTGGCTTCTGCATTACCTGATTTGGCAATTTTCTTGATGCGCTCCAGTCGTTTTTCGATCGTCTCAAGGTCTTTCAACTGTAGCTCGGTGTCAATGATTTCTTTGTCGGAAACCGGATTAACTGCCCCAACACTCCTCACGACGTTTTCATCTTCAAAGCATCTCAAAACGTGGATGATGGCATCCACTTCACGGATGTTCCCCAGAAACTTGTTACCAAGGCCTTCCCCTTTGTGCGCTCCAGCCACCAGTCCGGCGATGTCCACAAATTCTACGATGGTAGGTATGACTTTTTCGGGAGAAACCAGGTCCTCCAGTATTTGTAATCTTGGGTCGGGTACATTAACGATACCAACATTCGGCTCTATGGTACAAAATTCATAATTGGCCGATTCTGCTTTGGCGTTTGACAAAGCACTGAACAAAGTGGATTTTCCTACATTAGGAAGTCCAACGATCCCACATTTTAAACCCATGAGTGATAACTCTCTTCTTTAGTTTTGAAATACTCTATATTCTTTAAATCCTGCATATACCTCCTTGGAAGTTACCCTGATGATGGTATATACCGGAATCGCTGCTACCATTCCCGCTATTGCCCCGATTGCAGCGCCGGCAAAGATAATGATAAATATTTCCAGTGGGTGTGCTTTTACGCTCTTTGAGAAAATAAGCGGTTGTAACACGACATTGTCAGTGATCTGAACAGTCGCAAATACAGCTAAAATCTCAATTAAAAGGATAATGATATCACTGTCTAAGCCAAAACTACCAGAGGTCGATAAACTGACGATAATTCCAAAGCTTGCCCCCAGAATAGGGCCCAGATAAGGAATCAAATTGGCAAAGGCCGCAAAAACAGCAATGGTCAATGCATACTTTACGCCAAAAACACCCAAACCGATCGATACCATGCTAAATATTGAAAGCATCTGAAATAGCAGACCCAGCAGGTAATTGCTCAGCAGTTTCTCGGTCTTGAACATGGCACCGATAAACACTTCAAAATATTGGTTGGGGATGATCCCAATAATGGTTTTACGCAGGATACCACTTTCATATAATAAAAAGAACGTGATGAAAGCCACGGCCAATAGTCCAACAAAGAAATTACCCGTAACGGAGAGTAAGTCGTTGATGATTTGAGTGAAATTGATCTGGTTGAACCTACCCACAATGATCTCCCGAATATTATTGACCATGAATCCCGGCTCCTGATCTACCACTTGATTATCTATCAGAAAAAACTCCAGGGTAGCAATCGGTTGTGATGCATAGTTATACGCTTTGTCGAAATCTAATCCGGAAATGACTTGTATTTGTTCTGAAAATAAGGGAACAAACAGCAATGCAAAAGAAAAGATCATCACGATCATAAAGGCAAATGAGCAGAGGATTGCCAGGGAGCGCGGTATCTTTCTTCTCATGATCTGGACACGCCCTATAAAGTTGACCAATGGTCTGAGTAACGTAGTCAATACCAGCGAAATAATGAGATAAACGAAGATATTGGAAAAGTACCAGGCCAGGCCTATCAATAACAAAACACCTATAAAGAGGGTGATGAAAAACTTGTTCTTGACAATCATATCCCTAAAACTACAATAGGTTTCTGAAAATCCAACCTACCTTCACTAAAAGCTGTGCCACCGCTAAAGCTACAGGCGACACGCGGTTCGGTAGGCAAGCAGGTTATCATGCGACTTTATCAGCACAACTTCGTTATTAGAACCAAAGTGATCTACTAATACTAAAAATACTAATTCAAAAAAAAAGCCCTTGATCATCTCAAGAGCCAGCTAAAGTTCATTTGATCTCAATCAATCCCATTTAAGCTCCGTATCAGAGGAATCTACAGTGTCCTCCTGATAAACCCTTTCAAACTGATCAAAGTCAACTTCTGGCATCAACTCAGTCTTCACATGGTTTACCGTCTCATTCAGCGCTTCAATGAATTTATTAAAATCTTCCTTGTACAAAAAAATTTTGTGCTTCTCGTAGACGAAACCGTCCTCTTTGTGCTTTCTTTTACTTTCTGTTATCGTCAAATAGTAATCATTGGATCTGGTGGACTTGATGTCAAAAAAATAAGTCCTCTTCCCTGCCCTCACACGTTCTGAGTAAATCTCGTCCCTTCCTTTGTTAGTTTCTTCCACTATAAGTCGTATTTGAATGATATAAGTCATAAATCTATAGAAATTGAAATTAAAAAAGCACAATCGCCGTCATAAATTATCACTATTCTGGAATTATATCTATAATAATTTTGTTATCTCCCCTTATTTATTGCCAATATTCTGCAAATGATTAGCTTAGCATTGCAAAAGGTTAAACAAACTGTGCAGAGCACTAAACAGATCATCGTAAAAAAAGACAGGAACAACACTTCAAAATGGTATTAAACTTAGAGCAGGCAAAAAAATTTGGGTCTTTGGAATTACTGGCCCGCCAGATGGTAGATGGATTTATCACCGGGCTTCACAAATCTCCCTATCACGGTTTTTCAGTTGAGTTCGCTGAACATCGGCTCTATAATTATGGTGAAAGCACCAAGCACATGGACTGGAAAGTATTTGCCCGCACCGACAGGTTGTATACCAAGCAGTATGAAGAAGAGACTAATCTTAGGTGCTATCTCCTTCTGGATCAATCCTCTTCTATGCATTATCCCCTACCCGGTAAAGAAAAGCTGGTATTTTCTGCTTATGCTGCTGCGGCACTGGCTTACATGTTGCAGAAGCAGCGTGATGCGGTAAGTCTGGTTTCTTTCAGCGATGAGGTGAAGGTGGAGACAGCAGTAAAGTCTACTGCCTCACATGTGCGAAAAATCTTCGAAAACCTGGAGTCTATCATCTCTACCGAAGGAAGAGAAGAAAAAACAGATGTCACCAGCGTAATCCATGAAATAGCTGAGAAAATTCAACGGCGTTCACTGGTGGTTATTTTTTCTGATATGTTCCAGCCCGGCAAGGATGTCAACCAGCTATTTGAAAGTTTGCAACACCTCAAACACAATCAGCATGAAATCCTGCTGTTCCATGTCACCGACCATGAGACGGAGTTGGCCTTCAACTTTGATGACAGACCCTACAAGTTTGTAGACCTGGAAAGCAATGAAGTGCTTAAACTCACTCCTACAGAATACAAAAAGGCATATGAAGAGCAAATGAAACGATTTTATTCGGCGGTCAAACTCAAGGCAGGTCAGTTGAAAATCGACTTTAGCTCTGTGGATATCAATGATGATTTTAATAAAATCCTTTCTTCCTTTCTCATCAAAAGGGCAAAAATGAAATAAGCCGGCTAACTTTCATTAACCGGCTTTCTATAACTTCCTTGATAGTTGCCAGACAACTACTCAATATGCATGAAATCTTTTTTGCCTAGTAGTTCGTCTTCAGTTTCTACATTATCCGGATCGTCTACACAGCAATCTACCGGACAAACAGCGGCACATTGCGGTTCTTCATGAAAACCTGTACACTCTGTACATTTTCCTGTCACGATGTAATAAAATTCATCGGAGACGGGCTCCTGGGTCTCGCCTGCGTCTACTACAGTCCCATCGGGCAAAGTCACTTCACCCTCCAGACTGGTTCCACCAGACCAGTTCCACTCCATACCTCCTTCATATATTGCCGTATTTGGGCATTCGGGCTCACAAGCACCACAATTGATGCATTCGTCAGTGATCATTATGGCCATAACAAATTCTTAGTTTTATTGATTTAAGAGCAATTAATCGCTCAACAAAAATATAAACAATAGTTTTACGCACAAGTTTCGTGAGCATACAATTTTTATGAATTTAAGTGAGAGAAAAGCAGCTTTTGTGCAATTGGGTCACAGATTGCAAAATATAGGGCAGGATGAGTTCATCAGATTGGCCGGCATGGCACGTGCATCCAACGGCTGGTTCACAGAAGAATCCATTCAATCGGCCTTGCATGGACTGACAAAAATGCTGTCTGAAGAGCAGCTTAGCAAATGGCTCAGTCACTACCCTGAAGAGGTAAAATCTCCCAAAAATATTGGTGTGGTCATGGCTGGCAACATCCCGTTTGTTGGCTTTCACGACTTACTGAGTGTCTTGATAGCAGGCCATCACTTGCAGGCCAAACTAAGCTCGCAAGACCAGGTGCTGATGAAATTCATCATTGAAGAACTCCGCCAGATCGCACCCGGTTTTCAGATCTCGATGCCCGACAAACTGAATGATGCGGACGCCTTCATTGCTACAGGCAGCGATAACTCGGCGCGCTATTTCCATTATTATTTTGGTAAAAAGCCGCACATCATCCGAAAAAACCGCACCTCAGTGGCCCTGCTTACAGGTGAGGAATCCAAAGAAGATCACCTGGCACTGGCCCATGATATTTTCACCTACTATGGCCTGGGATGTCGTAATGTTTCGAAGATCTATTATCCCAGTAGCCTCAACCTCAACGAGCTCATTGCAAATTTTGAGGATCATTCTGCAGTGGCCAACCACCATAAATACCGAAACAACTACGACTACAATAAGTCCATCCTACTGGTCAATCATGTGGATCACAAAGACAACGGCTTTTTATTACTACAGGAAAGTGATGCCCTTGTGTCTCCTATTTCTGTACTATTTACCGAGTCCTATGAGTCACTGGACGAATGTGTCAACCAGTTATATGAAATGGAAGACAAGATCCAATGTGTGGTGGGTAAAGAAGCAGTCATTACAAATGCTGGGTCAGTGGTACCGTTTGGACAAGCACAGCAACCAGCCGTCTGGGATTATGCCGATGGCGTTGACACCATGAAGTTTCTTCATGATTTGAGTTAACCACTATCAGAACCTTACTGGAATTTGGGGTGTTATTTATGTAGATTTGATTACCCGTCGTTGGCGTGTTCCTTCGATGGTCAGGATTGAAGAACATAAAAAAATCAGACGAATGAGTAAGGATTTCTTTGGAATCGAAAAGACACTGGAGTCTCCACTGGGAGCCCATCAATACTACAGCCTGAAAGATTTGGCTGAGAAAAAGCCGGAAGTTAAAAAACTCCCCTACTCCATCAGGATATTGCTGGAAAATGCCATCAGAAACTACGATGGATTTGCGGTGACGGAGGAGCACCTAAACACGCTTCTGGACTGGAAAAACACGGCTGGCAGCAAAGACATTCCTTACACTCCTGCCCGTGTCCTCATGCAGGATTTCACCGGTGTACCGGCAGTGGTGGACATTGCCTCTATTCGTGCAGAAGTTGCGAGGAAAGGTAAAGACACCAGCAAAACCAATCCTATCGTTCCTGCTGAGATGGTCATTGATCACTCGGTAATGATTGAATACTTTGGTACGCAAAACGCGTATCAGAAAAATGTAGATCTTGAATATCAGCGCAACGAAGAGCGTTATAAATTACTAAAATGGGGACAGCAGGCCTTTGATAATTTCACAGTGGTCCCCCCTGGGATGGGTATCTGCCACCAGGTGAATATCGAAAACCTGGCAAAAGTAGTCATCCCACGCGATGGCTACCTGCTACCAGACACGTTGGTGGGCACCGACTCACACACCCCTATGGTCAATGGACTTGGCGTATTAGGCTGGGGTGTAGGTGGCATTGAAGCGGAAGCAGCCATGCTGGGCCAGCCTATCTACATGATATTGCCACAGGTAATTGGCCTCAAGCTCACCGGTGAGTTACCGGAAGGTGCCACTGCAACAGATTTGGTACTGACCATTGTAAGACTATTAAGAGATTACGGGGTGGTTGGTAAGTTTGTGGAAGTGTTTGGACCGGCACTGGCCAATCTCTCTATTCCTGACCGCGCTACTATCTCCAACATGTCTCCTGAATTTGGTTGCACGGATACACACTGGCCTGTAGACGAGCAGACGCTGGCTTATCTCAAGAAGACCAACAGAGGCGATGACCACATTGCCATGGCGGAGGCTTATGCTAAAGAAAACCTGCTCTGGAGAACAGACGATGACAAAGCTGAATACACAGATATTCTCACCCTGGACCTGAGTACCGTAGAGCCTACTATTTCAGGGCCTAAGAGACCTCAGGATAAGATTTTACTGAGAAATGCCAAAGAATCGGTGATTTCTTTATTGAAAGATAATTACAGCCGGGATTATATACCCGTCAATGAAAGAGGCTGGGCCAATGACCCGGCAATCGCTACTGCAGAAGCCGGTGCGAAGATCAAAAGTATTCCACTGAAAAAAGGGGATATCGAGTATAACCTGACCGACGGCGCAGTGGTCATCGCTGCGATTACCTCCTGCACCAACACGTCCAACCCAAGTGTCATGCTGGGCGCCGGACTGGTAGCCAAGAATGCCGTGGAAAAAGGCCTGGATGTGAAACCCTGGGTAAAAACCTCGCTGGCACCAGGATCAAGGGTAGTGACAGAATACCTCAACAATGCGGATTTAATGCCCTACTTTGAAGCGTTGAAATTTCATGTAGTGGGCTATGGCTGTACTACCTGTATTGGAAACTCGGGCGATATGATCAAACAGGTACAGGATGCCGTCATTGAAAATGACCTGGTGGTATGCTCTGCGCTGTCTGGCAACAGGAATTTTGAAGCCAGGATTCATCCCAATATCAAAATGAACTTCCTGGCATCGCCCATGCTGGTAGTCGCCTATGCCATCGCTGGTAGAATGGACTTTGACATGAACAATGAACCGCTGGGTCTCGACCCCAATGGAGAACCAGTTTACCTGAAAGATATCTGGCCTACCCAGGCTGAAATCAACGCCATCATGGACCAGGTGGTTACTGCGGAGGATTACAAGAAAACGTATGCCACCATCTTTGACGGAGACGACGCGTGGGCAGAACTCAACGCTCCTACAGGACGTCTCTACGACTGGGATGCAAAATCTACCTATATTCAGGAAGCACCGTTCTTCCAGGATATCAATGAAGAAGTGGAAGAGCCAAAAGACATTGAAGGAGCCAAAGTACTCCTGCAGCTCGGTGATATGGTGACTACGGATCACATCTCCCCTGCCGGTAAGTTCCTGCCTGAGCACCCTGCGGGTAAATACCTCACAGACAATGACATTGCACAAAGAGATTTTAACTCCTACGGATCCAGAAGAGGAAACCACGAGGTGATGATGCGAGGTACTTTTGCCAACGTAAGGATTAAGAACAAGCTGGCCTCCAGAGAAGGCGGATGGACCACCTACCACCCTACCGGTGAAGAAATGTACGTTTACGATGCTTCCATGAAGTATCAGGAAACAGGCACACCGCTGGTAGTCATAGGAGGAAAAGAATATGGTTCTGGTTCATCCAGAGACTGGGCTGCCAAGGGAACCACCCTGCTGGGCGTAAAAGCCGTGATTACCGAAAGTTTTGAAAGAATTCACCGGTCAAACCTGGTAGGAATGGGTGTACTGCCAATGGTCTTCATGGAAGGTGAAAACCAGGATACCCTGGGGCTCACTGGCGACGAAGTCTACGATATCAAAGGATTGAGTGACAACCTCACTCCAGGTAAAATTGTAGATGTCACAGCTACTAAACCCGATGGTACCGTGATCAGCTTTCAATCTAAGGTAAGACTTGACTCGGGGGTAGACGTAGAATATTACAAGCATGGTGGTATCCTGCACTACGTACTGAGAAGCTTCCTTAAAGGATAAGACTGGAAAACATTAATGTATTGAAAGCCGATTCTGATGAAGATTCGGCTTTTTCTTTTGATTTGGGCTGCACATTGCTATATCTACTTCCTATCTATGCACACCTACACAGACCATCATGTGCAATGAATTGAAAATGGTATCCCTGGCTGAGTGAACTCTCTAACAAACCGCTATGAAAGCTACGGGATATTAGAGGTGTAGATCGGAATCTACACCCAGTGGAAGGAATCATCTAAAAGGTGAGATATCGCATCGAAGAATTGGCTTTGGAAGCCTGCGGCAGAGACCTTGCCTCGTTCAAACGGTCTCTGATTTTTTTACATAAAAAAATTTGATCTGCGTCCATGGTGTAAAGTACATCCACCAAATCTTCACCGTATCTCATGATAGCTGTCTGATAGGTTTCTTCGTTTCCAACGGAATATAAACCCTTGACCTCATTGTACCAAAGTAAAACTTTATTGCCCATAACGTAAGCATCTTCGTGTTTCAAAAAATGACCGTAGCCGAGATCATAACCTTATTCATGTAACGATGAAATTCACTTTTACCCGCTGGCGGGGCTGATAATTTTTCAAGCATCTGTGAAGAAGTGAGATGGTACTGATAGGCTATTCAACAGTAAAACAGGCCATTGATGCCTGATTATCGACTTATTTGGGGCCTACAGGATAAAAAAATCAAACATAGCTGCATTTGACTTGTTTGCTTTTACAAAGTGGCGCTCCTGATCAACAGTTACATCAAGGCGCTTTGCATTTGTAGCAAGTACGATATTGATGAGCAATCCGGTTTGAATCACTTATTTGTGGCATTGACTGGTTTATCAGCAAGTATCTTGTAATTTTAACTGTATTTTAATCTAAACCTTGAGAATCTAACTTAATAGCGAAGATGAAAAATTTATCACTTATTGCTGGCATCATATTTTTCCTGGCAGCATGTTCCAGCCCTGAAAAGAAAGGCACGGACAGTCAGAATGATACTCCGGCAGAAACTCCTGTTGAAACGGGCAACCCTATCACGCTGACAAAGGCACCACCGTCGCCTGCCTATGATGATGCAGTGCTGACACTTGAAAAGCCCTATCCATCCAAGCAACCTGCTGCGGATAGCATCGATTTCAAATTTGTGGTCTCACAATATGAGTTAGGTACACAAACTGCAGATGCCGCAGAGAGAGGAATCGCTAACTCAGGCAAGGGGCAGCACATTCACCTGATTGTGAACAATGGTCCTTACTCTGCTCATTATACGGATACTTTCAAGAAGCCTATGGAGGCTGGAAGCTACACAGTTTTGGCTTTCCTTTCTAGGTCATACCATGAAAGTGTGAAGAACCCCAATGCATTCGCCGTAGAGCAAATTACGGTGGGCGATGTGGCCGAAACAGCAGTAGACTTTGATGCTGCACACCTATTCTACAGCAGACCCAAAGGAACGTACAAAGGTGCTGACACCAAGAAGTTAATGCTGGACTTCTACCTGCTCAACACTACGCTGGCGCCCGACGGTAACAAGGTCAAAGCGACAATCAACGGCAAAGAATTCACCATTGAGGAGTGGGCACCGTTCTACATCGAAAATGCCCCGCTGGGCGAGCTCACTGTTTCTTTGGAACTGGTTGATAAAGATGGTAATTACATTGAGGGGCCTTTCAACAAGGTGACAAGAAAGGTGACTTTGGCTGAATAGGTAAATCAACTTATAACGAAGTAAAGGCTGTTGCTGTGGAGTGACAGCCTTTTTTGATTAATCCTAAAATGCTGGCACTCTCTTCATAATGAAAACGAAAACAAGCAACATTTTTATTACTTTTTTAGTATCTTCCGAGAATATGCGAGCGCCGAAAAGCATTTTTTAGAGTAGGCACCATACTTTTTAAACTATTTTATTATGAACAAACTTGATCTTTTTAAAGATGCAAACCTAATCAGCGAAGCCGACCAGAAAAAAATCATAGCAGGGGAAGGTAGTTACCATCATGATAACGGAGACAGCTACCATCATGACAATGGAGACAGCCTTCATGACGACAATGGGGATAGTCTCCATCATGATACCAACGGTGAGAGTCTACATGATGACCTAACATTCCCTGGTTACGAACCTAAAAATTAACGTAATCGCTAAATGACACATTGCCTGTCAGCCAAACGCTGCCGGGCATTGTGTACTCACTTCGTAATCACCGGCATTGCTATCCACAATATGACCAAAGAAAAAACCACTAAATTCCTATTTCTCACCACATACTCCAACGAATCTCTCATTGAAAAGACCATGCTGCACTGCCTTAAGCAAGGCATAGAAGTAGTCAGGGTCAATATTGAGGACTTTGTGCCTCATCAAAACAGTAATTTACGGCTGGCCATCCTGGATCATGACGTAAGGTTGACCGTTGGCACAAAGCAGCACTGGCTCAGCGAATTTGCAGTCATTTGGAAAAGAAGAATCAGCAATAATTTCCTGTCACCGGCACGCATGTTCAGTGACTATGGTAATTCGGTTAACTCCGAAATTAAAACCAAGCTGATTGCTGAAATATACGAAGCACGTGATCTGTTATTGCATTTTGCAGTCCACCTGAAAATCCCTGTGATCAACAACTTTGATCCCGCCTGCTTTAACAAGCCCTTTCAATCCATCAAAGCCGCTCAATTTGGTTTGCAGACCCCTTCCGTCCTTGTCTCCAATTCAATGGTGGAAATAAACTCTTTTGTCAGCAACAGCCCCAGCATTACAAAGCCACTGGGAGGATTTGGCTACATGAGTGACAATTCTCATATCATGAGTGTACGCACCACCAGAGTAGATGAGCAGTATACGGAGGATATTTCTGCTGAAGTGGTTTTTCCATCGTTTCTGCAGCAACGGATCAAATCTAAATATGAACTGAAATGTATTTTGGTTGGGGATCAACTCTATTGTGTGAAACAGTACAGTGTAGAGGGAGGCGACATTCCTACCACAGACATCAAGCAGGCCATTGTAGAAAAGCGGATCAAAAAAGTACAGTATCAACTCAAGACTGAAGTTGCGGACAAGGTGGTGAAGCTTTGTAAATCTTACAAACTGGACTTATGTACGATGGATATCATCTACAGCGACGAAGCAGGCTATACCTTTATTGAAATCAATCCTGATGGTGTTGTAGAATATTACGGAAGCTACCTGGATCGGCCCATCCACGAAAGAATCTTTAGTTTGCTGAAACAAACGGCTGGGGTTTAGAAAAGATGTCTTCTTCAAAAAGAACACAGCGTCTCTTCCATGACACTGAAAAGATGACTATATTGGATGCTTAGATCATTGATTAAACCAGATGTGTATCTAACCAATGCACTTACATTACGCTGAACGGATTAGAAACTATTTAAACAAGAACAATCATGAAAAAACTTGATTTATTCAAAGATGCTGAAGAAATCAGCAAGGATCAACAAACGCAGATCAAAGCAGGAGATGAATCCCGCACGCTTGATCATGGAGACAGCTATATTCTGGATACCGGAGACAGCTTTATGGAAGACATTGGAGACAGCGTCATGTTTGACTACGGTGACAGCTCTGGCAATGACTACGACCCTAAGTAACCAAAGACCTTTTGGGCTTTTTGACTAGCCACACCAGGCTGGTCACATGACAGCAAGTAGCGATTGCTTGCTGTTATGCTTCTTCTGTGAAGTACTAATCAATTAGTTTTTTATTCTCACGACTAACAGAACATTCATGGATTCCTCCGTTATAAAAGAAAAATATGACAATCTCACCAATCGTGGGATGCTCCCTTTGGTCTTCAAGCGCATTGAAATAGAAGATCCCGGGTCAAACCCTGAACTCATCGTCAGGAATCAATTTGCATCGCCCAAATTCAACACAAGGCTAATGAATTTCCAATATGTTGAACGCTCGTTCAATGTCTGATTCACACAAAAATATAACTACAGAAGAAGACGCGATATACATCGTCAAAGGCAGGAAAAGGAGTGCACTTATTAATCTCCAGTCATTCGAACTGAGGGCTATTGCCAATGAACGGATAGCTCAACTGGCAGATGATGTAGAGATGGAACCGGACCTCAGCAGGTACACTAAGCCACAAAATGATGTGTATGACAAAGAAATTCTGGATATTAAATTGCTACGCAAACATCCAATAAGCGAAATCGATGATCACCTTCGTGACGGCATGGTCTACCACAATGTTCGGATCATATGTCCAGAAGATTCGCTGGTAGAAGCATCCTATGTAAAGGAAATAGCCAATCTCATCCATCAGAAAGTCTACCATTTTGGCGTACTGGTGATCATCTCTGATGCTTACGATATAACGCACTTTAAATCAGTCTGTCGCACTGAGAAAGTGATATCCTACAATAGCAAGCGTTCGGAAGAACAACTATTCGTGCCGTACTTTGACAGTAGTCCACGCTGTATTCAGATTTCCAAATCACATAACTTATTTCACTTTTCCCGAGATACCCTCCTGGCCGATGGAGAAACTGTACAGCTCATCGATCACGACCAATATGATATCCCAAAACACAAAATAGCGGCCTGCAATGAATGCGAGTTCAGGTTGACCTGTTATGATTCACGTCCGGTACGACAAAACGGAGAAAAATACTATTACGATTCTGTCTGCAAGTACGAATTGGACCGTCAATGATCGGATAATAAAGGTCATTTTCTATATTTGCCCTACAACAGAGGTGATGCGTGTCACAACAATGATTTTTGTTGGCCCTGACACCTGATCCCCAAAGGCATATTGAAGAAAAGATTTATGAGCAAATACACAGAATACCTTCAGGAGATTGAAGAGAGAAAGGGGCAGGGACTACACCCCAAGCCGATCGACGGCGCTGAGCTGTTGAGTGAGATCATTGAGCAAGTCAAAGAGGTTGGTAATGAGCATCGGACAGACTCTCTCAACTTTTTCATTTACAATGTACTGCCGGGCACAACCAGTGCTGCGAAAGTCAAGGCACAATTTCTCAAAGAAGTCATTCTGGGTGAGTCTGTGGTAGCAGAAATCTCTGCTGATTTTGCTTTTGAGCAACTCTCTCACATGAAAGGTGGGCCCTCTATCGAGGTTTTGCTGGATCTTGCGCTGAGCGACAATGCTTCGACTGCACAGGCTGCTGCCAAAGTATTGAAAACACAGGTTTTCCTATACGAAGCTGATATGGAGCGACTGGGAGCTGCTTTCAAAGCGGGCAGTCCGATCGCCAAAGAAATCATCGAGAGTTACGCACAGGCTGAGTTCTTCACCAAGTTACCCGATGTACCGGAAGAAATTAAGCTGGTCACTTTTGTGGCCGGTGTGGGTGATATCTCTACCGATCTGCTTTCACCTGGTAGTGATGCACACTCACGCTCAGACAGAGAACTGCACGGACAGTGTATGTTTGAGCACAACAAAGAACAGCAGAAAGCACTGCTTGCCTTGAAGGAAGCTCATCCTGACAAGCGTGTGATGCTGGTAGCTGAAAAAGGAACCATGGGTGTTGGCTCTTCCAGGATGTCTGGTGTCAACAACGTCGCACTCTGGATCGGTAAGCAGGCCAGTGAATATGTTCCTTTCATCAATATCGCTCCTGTAGTGGCCGGAACCAACGGTATCTCTCCTATTTTCCTCACTACAGTAGGCGTAACAGGCGGTATCGGCCTGGACCTCAAAAACTGGGTAAAGAAATATGATGCCGATGGCAATTTGGTAGTGGACGAAGAAGGCGAGCCGGTACTGGAACAAGCTTATTCTATAGATACTGGAACAGTCTTGACCATCAATACCAAAGAGAAAAAACTCTACAAGGACGGCGAGGAAGTAATGGATATTTCTTCTGCATTTACGCCCCAGAAAGTAGAGTTCATGAAAGCCGGTGGTTCTTATGCCGTTGTATTTGGAAAGAAATTACAAACATTTGCAGCCAATACCCTGGGCATAGAGGTGCCTGCGGTCTTTGCTCCGTCTAAGGAAGTCTCCAACGATGGACAGGGACTGACGGCTGTAGAAAAAATCTTCAATAGAAATGCCGTAGGTACCTCAGGTGCTACCCTGCATGCGGGTTCTTACGTACGGGTCAATGTCAACATCGTCGGCTCTCAGGATACCACCGGACTAATGACTTCACAGGAACTGGAAATGATGGCTGCTACGGTCATCTCTCCCATTGTTGATGGAGGCTATCAATCCGGATGTCACACCGCTTCTGTTTGGGATTTGAAATCTCAGGAAAACATTCCAAGGCTGATGAGGTTCATGAATGATTTCGGTCTCATCACCGCGCGTGACCCCGAACACGGGTATAAGCCTCTGACAGACGTCATCCACAAAGTCCTCAACGACATTACGGTAGACGACTGGGCCATCATCATCGGTGGTGACTCACATACCAGAATGTCCAAAGGGGTTGCTTTTGGAGCAGATTCCGGAACAGTTGCGCTTGCACTGGCCACTGGTGAAGCTTCAATGCCTATTCCCGAGTCAGTAAAGGTGACTTTCAAAGGGCAGATGAAAGACCATATGGATTTCCGGGATGTGGTCCATGCGACACAATCTCAGATGCTGAAGCAGTTCAAGGGGGAAAATGTATTCCAGGGAAGAATCATCGAGGTGCACATCGGTACTTTACCGTCCGACCAGGCATTTACGTTCACCGACTGGACAGCTGAGATGAAAGCCAAGGCTTCTATCTGTATATCACAGGACGACACCCTCATCGAATCACTGGAGATCGCCAAAGGCAGAATCCAGATCATGATTGACAAAGGGATGGACAATGAAAAGCAGGTACTGCAGGGACTCATTGACAGAGCCAACAAAAGAATAGAAGAAATAAGCTCCGGGAAAAAACCTCCGCTGGCGCCAGACGAAAATGCGAAGTACTATGCAGAATTCGTCGTAGACCTGAACATCATTGATGAGCCCATGATTGCAGACCCTGATGTAAACAATGACGATGTATCCAAAAGATATACGCATGATACAATCAGGGAGATCTCTTACTACGAAGGAAAGAAACATGTAGATCTCGGTTTTGTGGGTTCCTGCATGGTGCACAAAGGTGACATTAAAATTGTCTCCAAAATGCTCAAAAACCTGGAGGAACAGCAGGGTAAAGTAGAATTTCATGCCCCGCTGGTAGTCACTGCACCTACCTATAACATCATCGATGAACTCAAAGATGAGGGTGACTGGGAAATTCTGCAGAAATACTCTGGCTTTGAATTTGATGATGCAGCTCCTAAGAGCACCGCTCGTATGGAGTATGACAATATACTCTACCTGGAGAGACCCGGATGTAACCTTTGCATGGGAAATCAGGAAAAAGCAGAAAAAGGAGATACCGTAATGGCTACCTCTACCCGCTTGTTCCAGGGACGCGTCGTCAAAGACTCTGACCGTAAGAAAGGCGAGTCATTACTGGCCTCTACGCCTATTGTAGTACTATCTGCAATCCTGGGGAGAACCCCTACTTTACAGGAATACAAAGATGCTGTGAAAGGCATCAAACTCACCCAGTTTGCACCGCCACTGAAGAAGATGACGGTCAAACCAGGCATGGGGCATCAGATATCTTATTAAGAAATAGATCAATCCTAAAAAAGCCTCGGAATTTAGTTCCGGGGCTTTTTTTATTCCATTTTAAGTCCTATCCGCAAGATAAGATTAAGTGTAAGAGTGTAAGGAGACGAGGCAAGAAAAAACCATATTTGCAGCATCAGATTTGAGTGAATCGCCCTCATTGATGAACTTTTCTAAATCCCTCATGTCTTACCAATTTGGACACTTAATGATAATTTAGTAAATTAATCAGAGGATCCTAAAGAGAAAGTTTCTGTCTGATGACTACGCTAACACATATTACTTCAGACTGAACTTGTTTTCACAAGAGTACTTAACTAAATAACCAAATCATACTTATCTTATCATGAAACATCTAATACTAATGATGGCGGCATTTGTCTGTTGTCATTTCCTTGCTTCAGCACAAATAGTTACCAATGAGGTCTCTGTTCAAAATACCAACAATCTCACTACTGTCAATGGAGATATGCAAATCAATGGCAATCTTGATCTTGATCAAATAGATCTGAGTGCTACAAGTTTTGGTCAACTAATGATTGACATCCAGGCCAATAATGTCACAAATGCCATGCGGGTACAACGAGGAAGTGAAACTGTTGGAAACATCAAATTCTATCCATCAACATGGTATAGTGGAAATACCAGCAAAGGAGCGGGCACACTCAATCTGGATGGCCTCAGAAGCGTCACCATCGGTGGTAACACTAATAATTTTACAGCGATTTTCCGGGAAAGTGATGGTTTTGTAGGTATTGGTGTTGCCAATCCTACCAGCAAATTACATGTTGACGGAGCCATCACGGCCACCTCGTTAAATATCCCGAAGATAGATCTTAATGCCACGGGATTTGGACAACTAATGATCGATATTCAGGCAAGCAATGTCACAAATGCATTGAGAGTACAGGATGGGACTGGCATGATAGGTAATATTAAAGCCTATCCAACATCCTGGCACAGTGGCAGTACAGGGAAAGGCGCAGGCTCGCTTAATCTGGAAGGTCAGCGAAGTGTTACCATTGGCGGTGATTTCAACAACTTCATTGCTATTTTTAGAAAGAGCGATGGCCATGTAGGCATCGGAGTAGCCAACCCAACAGAAAAATTACATGTCAATGGTAATATAAGAGCAGCTGCAGGCATATGGGCAGATTTTGTTTTTGAGACCGACTACCAACTGCCAAAACTGGAAGAAGTAGAAAGCCACATTGTAGCAAACGGCCATCTAAAAGACATTCCGAGTGAAGCTGAAGTACTCGAAAATGGTATCAACCTTGGAGAAATGGACGCAAAACTCCTGCAAAAAATAGAAGAGCTGACCTTATACCTCATTGAACAAAACAAAGAAATCAAGGCACTAAAAATGCTGACAATTCAACAACAATCTGAAATTGAAAAGCTAAAAAGTAAATAGGGCCTGAATACTACTATGCCCGGAGGAATGCTGACATCCAATCATTTCTTCGGGTCTTTTAGTATTTTATGCGCTTCTAATCCGCTTACTCATCACAATGATGACCAATGCAGACGCATACATCACCAGGGTATAAATGGCGCCTGCAATGCCAAATGAAGTATTTTGCAAGGTCACAGCAGCAATGGTCATGGCCAACGCGGAGTTCTGAATCCCGGACTCGATGGCAATACTCAAACCTTGTTTTGGTGACAATCTGGCCAATCTCGCCGTCAAAAATCCCAATCCAATAGTAGATACGTTCAGCAAAATAGTCGCGAGCCCTGCCTGCTCAAAGAAGGGAACGATATTCTCTCTTTCTTTGATGATCAAAGCCACCGTCACCAGTGCCAGCAAGATACCGGAAGCGGTACGCACGGGCTTGTCCATCCTGAGCGCAAAATCTGGCTTCCTGCGCTTGACCAACATGCCAATGGCAACCGGGATAATCACAACCGCAAACAACTGGCCAATCATCTGAGCCGCATTGATATTGATTTCTTCATCTGCACTGGCAAATTCCAGAATGGAAAAGTGAATGATGACCGGGATGGAGAAAATGGTGACCACACTGGCAATAGCGGTCAGAGTTACTGAGAGCGCAGTATCACCCTTGGCCAGGTGCGCAATGAGGTTGGAGGTAGCTCCACCAGGACATGCCGCCAGGATCATGATGCCGATGGCGATGGGGCTGTCTAAGTCCATTCCTTTGGCCAGTGCAAACCCGATGATGGGCAGGAAAATCAACTGATTCAACAAGCCCACTAAAACTGCTTTAGGTTTATAAGCGATTCGTTGAAAATCCTGGACGGTGAGAGAAAGCCCCATGCCCAACATAATGAGCATGAGACAAACGGCGACAATTAGTGAACTTATTTGATCCATAGGTCTATTTTAAAAACGGATGCGCCGCAACAATGTCTTGCCACATCGGCTGAAACTGGAAATAACCCGCCAATGGGAAACCCAGCTCCGCCCTGGTTTTCATGGCAGTTGCATGATCGATTTCAATCATGTCTTTGCCAGTTTGCATGGCCAGCAGTTGTGCCTGACAGCTTCGTTCCATCGTCACAAACCACCAGACAGCTTCATCAATCGTCGTCCCTACGGTGATCAATCCATGGTTTTGCAGGATGGCCGCCTTGGTGTCTCCCAGTGCCTCGGCGATCCGCTTCCCTTCTTCCAGCTCATTGACAATCCCGGAATAATCGCTGAACAAACCATGGTCTTCATAAAATGCACAAGCATCCTGGGTGATCGGTCGGAGTTTCTCACCCAGGCAGGAGAAAGACTTACCATAAACAGAATGCGAATGCGCAGCAGCTTCCACATCTGGTCTGGCTGCGTGCACCTGCGAATGAATGGCAAAAGCAGCCCTGTTGACGGGTAGATTCCCCTCTACTACTTCGCCTTCATGGTTGACCAATATCAATAATTCTGGCGTCATCTGATTAAATGACACACCAAAGGGATTGACCCAGAAATGGTCTTTTTTCTCGGGATCACGGACTGTAATATGCCCGGCGACTCCTTCTGAAAAACCAAATTTTCCGAAAATCCGGAAAGCTCCGGTCAATTTCTTCTTCAAATAAGCCCTTTGTTCTTCAACATCCTCATATTTTGTGGGTAATGGAATATTGCTCGGCAACATCTCCATCGGGGGATTAGGTACGGCCATTGCTATTTTTTTGTTTTTGTATTGCGTTTATCTGATAATATTCTTGTAATCCCTGGTCCGTTAAATAAGGCAACAAAGTGGACCAGACATGATACATCGCCTCTTCAAATTCATTCCTACCTCCCAAAAGCGCCGACTGCAATTGCCAAAAAGTATTGGAAATCCAGATGTTCTTAATCAGCGTTTCATGATTGACGACATCATCTTCGTACTTCAACCATCCTGAGCGCACGTAAGCATCTACTAGTGTACGCGCTTCGTTCAATCTTTGAAGACTCACCGCCTCATATTGACTGAGAATTCCGGGATATTCATGCTGCAAATACGGAAGGTTTGTAAAGAAGAATGAAAACTCACGTTGTACCGCAAAGAATTCTTTGAAAATCGCCTCCAGATGCCTTAAATCCGGCGCGCGGTCTCCGGGCATGATCGGCTTGCCAGGTCGGTCAATGATCCTTTGCTGAATCAACTCCAATAAATGCTCCTTTTTGGGAAAATGATAGGTGAGGTTACCGGGACTGATTTCAAGAGACTTGGCAATTTCTTGTATACTGACGTTGAAGAAGCCTTTTTCATTGAAAAGCAGTACTGATTTTTCGATGATACGCTCCTTCAGACTCATATTTAGTATAAACATACTAAATTTTGATGACTTTAGTATGTTTATACTAGCATTTTTTCAAAGCAATCAATCTGCTCCATCAATTGTAAAGCACCTGGAGAAAAGCAGTAACTTGAAGAACTTCGATCATCAAATGAAGTTTATTAGTTAAAATCACATATATTTATTTTCAGATAACAATTCCACCATCTGCTATTGTTTTGCCAAATTTTTACGCTATACACAAAACCGATATCCTTAAAATGTTTAAAAAGAAAATAACAGAACTGGTAGAAGAAAAATGGAGAACCGTACATGATTTTGATGAGGAAGGGAACAGAATCAGAGAACAAGTACCTTATGAGGCAATTAGAGAAGTCCGCACCATCAAATCATGGCCACGATTTGGTCATTTAGTAGTTGACATCATTATCTTTAATATCATCGCCGCTCTTCTATATATAGGGCTGGTAATTCTCTTTTACTTTACGACACAAAGTGAAGAGACAGTTACTATCGCAAATTCTGTATTTTTTATTGGAGAAAATCTAAGCTGGCTATTTACATTTCCAATCTATTGCGTCTTTTGGGAAGCTATTCTGCAGAGGACACCGGGCAAATTTTTGACCAAATCACTTGTCATAGACGAGTACGGCGACAAACCAGACTTTGGGACCATTCTTCTGCGTTCCGTGATACGGATTATTCCATTCGAAGCCTTTTCCTGCCTTGACGAGTATAGCCATGGCTGGCACGATAAATGGTCTAAAACCTGGGTAGTCAAAGAAGAAGAGCTGGCAGAAATAAAGCGGTTGCAGGACGAACAGCAAGATCCCGAACTACGTTATTAATAGATAATTTGAGGTCTACCGCCACAGACCCAACTCCTGTAACATCAGAACCCGTTCCCTTCTTCTCACCTCGAAGTCGGCCTTCATACGGTTGTAAATCTCCAGGAATCTGGGATCGTCTTTGACATTGGCAAACAGTGGATCACCTTTTAGAAAAACCAGCCAATACATGTAATCATCTTCCTGGATAAAGGTCTCATAGGCATCCAGGGCTGCTAGGTTGTTTCCATCATACAGGAATACCATCATTTGTAAAAACGGCTGATAGATGGTCTTATTTTCAGCGGCAAAGGACTCAAAAGCATCCCGGTATACACGGGCCCTGGCTGTATCTCCCAGTTCTCTGGCAACGAAAGCAATCGTAATATCTTCATCAGGAAATAAGTTAAGACCAAATAGCTTCTTTGTCCGTATGAACTTTGTAAAGTATAAATCGGCAGTTTCGTAATCTTGCTTGCTGTAATACAGCGTGGCCAATTCTTTCAGTACATCGAGGCGGGTAGTATCGTCTTCATAAATAGTCGTCATTCGCACAATGGCCTCATCGATCGACAAAGAGTCCGAGACCATGTCGATGAAGATGTCTACGTACCTCGAGAAGGTATTCGTGGAATCATAATTGAGAGAAACCTGTATGTGTTCCTTTGCTTTGTCCATCATTCCTGATTGTGCAAAAGCATTAGACAGTATCAGATGAGAAAAGCCGATACTTAAAGAATCTTCCTGGGAAAGATCAAGCTGTAACGTCAACAGGGCATGCACCAGGTACTTTTCTGTGTTGGGAAGGTAGCGATGGTAGATCTCTGATAAAAAATTATGGGTCCATGCCGAGTTGGGGTTGTACTCAAGCACCTTCTCAAAGTACTCTCTGGCATCTTCATATTGCTTGATTAACACATAATACAATCCTCTGGCGATGAACGCTTCAGGAAGTTCATTGTTCAATAACAGCGCCTTATCTGCATAAGCATCCATTTGCGTGAGATGCTCTTTTTCTACCTTGAATATGTCCATGTGATAAAAGCAAATACCCAAATAAGCATAGGGGTCTGCAAACTGCGGATCCAGGGCAATCGCCTCTTCAAAATAGCTAACTGCAGAGTCCAGGTTTGCATTGACGGGGCCTTCCAGAAACTCTACTCCCTTCAGAAAAGCATCATAAGCCTCCAGGTTTTGGGTAGGTGCCGCTTCAATCTGCTCATAGACCTGCGGCTTAATGACAACTTCTATTTCCGACGCAATCTTCTTAGAGACTTCGGCCTGCAACATGAAGACATCCGATAGTTTCCTGTTGTACTGATCAGACCATAAATGCCGGTCCACAGTAGCTTCGATGAGCTGAACTGTGAGCAAAATATCTTCTCCGGATTTCTGTCCGCTGCCCTCCAGCACATAATCAACACCCAATGCCTCGGCAATTTCTGGTGTCGAAAACTGGCTGTTGCGGTACTTCTCCACAGAATTCCTGCTGATCACACGGATGTCTTCTATCTTCTGCAGGTTGTTGAGGATGGATTCCATCATGCCATTCACAAAGTAGACATTGGAAGAATCTGCACTTTCATTTTTGAAGGGAAGCACTGCGATGGACTTACCTGAAAACTGAGTAGTCTCTGCCGGGCGGCTCCATAAATAGCCCAGTACCATCAGTACAGCCACAACAGCTGCAATGACCAACAGCCGACCAATGGGGGCAGGTTTTGGCTTCGCGGCAACATATTTTGACGGCTCGTCAATAACCGTAGACTCCGGCTCCTCCTCCCGGACCAGTTGAGTACCCATCTGACGGGATTCTCCCGGAGAAAACCCATATTGTTCCCTGAAACACTTGATGAAATAGGACGGGCTGCTAAACCCTGTTTCGAAGGAAATCTCCGCAATGGTCTTCTCAGATTCGCTGAGCAGTATGCTGGCCTGCTCCAGACGCACTTCCTTGATGAATTGATTGGCCGATAAGCCGGTGTGTTTCTTGATCGTTCGCAACAAAGTGGACCTGCTGACGGCATAAGCCACTGCCAGTTCTTCTACCCCAAACCTTTCATTACTCAGGTTTTCCTCTACCAACTGGGTCAGCCGCTCTATGATCTCGTCCTTGGAAGTCACTTTCAGTTCTTATAATTCTGTGTAAGGTAGTCATTGATTGATGGACCGTGGAATGATGGGGCTGAAAATTTAAGCACCTCTAAAAAAGGTTATTACGATTGTTTTTATCAATAATGAATAAAATGTGATCATGTCTAATGTGTTTGATTTCGCTAAAAACTGCGCATTTGACGCATAATTACCATCCGTGACGCATAGTTACCATCGATGAATCAAATGTCATATTTATTGAAATACTGTTGCTAAGCCTTCCCTGGCCCTTTTTCACAGCTTTGTCTCATCACATTTTTAAACAGAAACAAAATGAAGACTATTCAACAACTTTCAACATTATTTGTACTTGCTATCATCATGCTGGCATGCGGCGACACCAGCAAAACAGACGCGAGCGGAGCAGTAGAAGCACCAAAGAAAAACATACATGAAGCCACGTTTTTTGGAGATCTCAGTGCCGTCAATCAACACATTAAATATGGAACTGACCTCAATCAAAAAGATGATTTTGGTTCCACAGCACTCAATACTGCCATTACCTTCAACAAGATAGAGATTGCCAAAGCACTCATATCAGGTGGCGCAGATTTATCGGTTTCTACCTCAGATGGCAGCACACCTCTGCATGCCGCAGCTTTATTTGGCAGGGTAGAGATTGTCAAATTACTGATTGCAAAAGGCGCGGCATTGGAACCGGTCAACAACTATAATGCTACTCCATACACTAACGCTTCCACACCCTTTGATCAGATGAAAATGGTCTATGATCAGCTGAGCAGAGACCTCGGTCCTTTTGGATTCAAACTGGACTATGAAGCGCTGGAGAAAAACAGGGTGACTGTCACTGCCGTCTTTGATGAAGCACTTCAAAATCAAACCAAATAATCATGGGCAGCAGAAGATATGACATTGACTGGTTGCGGGTGATTGCCATCGGGTTTCTATTGATCTACCACATCGCGATCCCTTTTCAACCTTGGGGTGTTTTCCTGGGATTCATCAAGAATACCGAGTCCCTGGAATCCGTCTGGGTGCCTATGTCCTTCCTTAGTATCTGGCGGATTCCCTTGCTGTTCTTTGTCTCTGGTATGGGCGTCTATTTTTCTATGAGAAAAAGGGACTGGAAAGCACTATTCAAAGAGCGAACCATACGAATACTGGTACCGTTGATTGCCGGTAGCCTGCTGATCGTACCCTTGCAGAATCTGCTATGGCAGTTATATTACAACCAGGAGCTCACCCCGGTGATCTTTCCAGCCCATTTATGGTTTTTAGGGAACATCTTCACCTATGTGTTATTACTGGCACCCATCCTTTTCTACCTCAAAAAGCATGAAGCGCAATGGAAAGACCGTATCAGTCAGTTGATGAATCATCCCATCAAGCTGTTATTGTTTGCCCTGCCCTTTGCAGTGGCTTCAATGCTGATTGCCCCGGAATCTTACACCATGTATGCCTTTACCTTAAATGGTTATGTGCTGGGCCTACTCGCTTTCTTTTGCGGTTACCTCTTTGTCTATACGGGAGATGCTTTTTGGAAAACGCTCAAAAAGTGGAAATGGGGCTTTGTATTCGTCGGCGCGGCATTGTTTACCATTAGACTAACGTTCTTTGAGATGGTAAGTCCGCTGTACCTGATGTCTTTGGAAACAGTTGTTTGGATTTATGCCATACTGGGAATTGGTCATACTTACCTGAACTTCTCCCACAAGTACCTCAGTTATCTGAGCGAGGCAGCCTACCCTGTCTATATTGTACACTGGATATTCATTCACCTGGGTAGTATGTGGTTGTTTCCACTCCAGATTTCTCCATGGATCAAGCTGATTGGAGTAACGCTCATCACCTTCGCAGGGTCAATCGGGTGTTATCATCTACTGATCAGAAATGTGAATTTTCTCCGACCACTCTTTGGCCTGAAGCTGAGAAAGAAGGACGAAAAAGCTACGATTCCTGTAAATCCGCTACAACAAGTTTTATGAACCAATTTCAATGATTGGCGACAAGGCAGGGGCTGTAAGTCCGGCCCCTCCTACTTGTTAAAAACACCTTCATCTACGTCCAAATCAAGGAATCTGATTTCCTCAAGATTGTCCAGCCAGATAAAGCTTTCAGTCACCTGAATTTGATGCTCAGTAGGAGGCAGCCCAATGAACAATGGACCTGCATACTGCAAGGTGAGGACATTGTCAGAGATTTCATACGTGTAGTCATCCGTCCCTATTCTCATCACTTTCGAATCATAGAAGTCAAAGACCACAGATTCATCTTCATCATAAGTCCAGATCCCCGATAGAGATTTTGGGTTTAACATCAACTCATCATCTTGCCCACAGGCGAATACGCACATTGTCAGCAGCAACATCAAAATTTTTACAGGTGTTTTCATCAGAACTTTGGATTAATTAAACAATTTACTTCAAATCAGTTTGTCCAGCGCGAAAACATTCTTCCTATCCGTCCCTTATCAGACATCAGAAAGCATAGAATGGTTGAAAGGCGTGGTAAAAAAATACTGGATCCAGCCAGAAATACCGAATCAGAAGGCATTGCGTTCCATGTTGACTCTGTGAAATTGTTAAAACGGATGGTCATTACACATTAAATGACATAATAGATTAAATTGGAACGAATTCTATTGCAACTGAAAACGTAAAACATGGAAGCGACCACTACCAATCCCAATGAAAATCGTTCCAGAGATGTGATGCAGGGAGCAGCACGACTGCTGGTTATCGTGGTATGGGTCAGTGCTTTACTATTTGGTCTGTATATTTTTATCTTTTATTTCGTTGGTGCGCTGGTCGGAGACATTTCATTGTGGAATGAAGGACTACCCGGCCTCTACGATCAGGACACACAAACTGCCAATATCGGGATAGGCGCACACTTTGCCGCCGGTAGTATCATCCTCATGCTGGGTAGCATCCAGTTAATCAATCGTGTACGGCTGAAATACCCTTCCGTCCACCGCTGGCTGGGCAGACTCTATGTGTTGGCCTCATTGGTCACGGCGATTGGAGGTTTGGCATTCATCTTCACCAAAGGCACCATTGGAGGTACTGTGATGGACATTGGCTTCACCGGCTATGGAGTACTCACCTTTCTTGCTGCACTGGCAACGATCTACTATGCTCGCCAACGGGATTTTGACCGGCACCGTGCCTGGGCAATTCGCCTGTACGCATTGGCCATTGGCTCATGGATCTACCGCATGGACTATGGGTTTTGGTTTCTGTTTACAGATGGACTTGGCCATACACGCCACTTCAACGGGACTTTTGACTATGTCATGGATTTTTTCTTTTACTTGCCCAATTTACTGGTAGCAGAAATATTCATTGGCCGGTGGAGCCTCATGAAAAACAAGTTTGCCACAGGCTTCGCAACGTTTGGGATGGTACTGGCCAGCCTTTTTCTGATACTCGCCACCTATTTTTTCACTGCCAAAATGTGGGTTCCTTCTATGCTTCAGGTGTTGGGTGATTTGTAAGGATGATAGCAAGACGATGAGCGACAATCCACAACTGGCCAGGTACAAGAAGCTGCTTGCATACATCGATGAGCACCTCCACGAGGACATCAACATCGAAAAGGTGGAGGAAATCTGTCATTACTCCTATCGCAACATCAACCGGATTTTTGAAGCCACCCATCAGGAAACTATCGGAAAATATGTCAAACGGCTGAGATTGGAAAAGGCGGCGCAATACCTCAGATACTCGGAGATGGGCGTTTCACAAATCGCCTATCAGGTGGGATTTGAAGACCGGTCGGCTTTCAGCAAAGCATTTAAAAAAAGGTATCAGCATTCTCCCCAGGAATACCGTGCAAGTACTGAGCTGTTGGTTTCAGAAACCCAAAAACAAATCCCGTCCTATAACGGTGGCTCCCGAAAAAAACTCGATTACACCATAGAAGTTTTGCCAGACTTCTACTATCTCTTCCTTCAGTACCGGGGCAACTACCAGGATCACCAGGCAATGGATGCCCAGTGGGAGGCACTTTTTGAATACGCCGAACAACATGGATTGGTCAACAATCAAAGTCTGATCATGACAGAGATAATTGACGATGTGGAAATCAGTGACCACATCAATGCCCGCTATCACCTGTCACTCTTGCTGGAAAAACAGCTGGATTTCGAGCCTGAGGGATTCTTTAGAGTCAATCAGCATCGGCGACAAAAGTACGTGAAGTTTGTCCACCAGGGCACGGAGCAAAGCAGCAATGACTTTTATCGTCAGATCTTTGCTTTCTGGATGGAAGACATTGACAGAGAACTGGCCGATCGCCCCATCCTGGAATTTTACCCCAACTATGAAGAAGGTCTACCTGATAATGAACTCATCACTGAAATATACATCGCCGTTTCATAAGTTGTCCAAAACGGACACATATTCCCCAATGACCCGCCCTAGTTTTGAGTAACAATAACGCATCAGCACTGATGCACAAGGTTTCACTCAAAATAAAACAACATGAATGAAGTAGTAACCACCATGGAGGAGAACATTGGCCTGATCATCTTTGGCTTGTTTGTATTCTCCGTGGGACTCGCCACCATAGAATTTTTCTATGAACTGTATCAAAAGAAAATTGACAAATGGCGTTTGGGAGAAATGTGGGCCAGTTTCTCAGTTTTCATCATTGCCCAGCTGCTGGAGAAGACCAGCACTGTCGTATTTGTAGGTGCTTTCCTGCTCGTAGGTGAATGGATTCCCTGGGAAATCCCCGTCAACGGCTGGACTACCGTATTGTGCTTTGTCCTCCTGGACTTTCTCTACTATTGGGAGCATGTCATAGAGCACAAAGTACGGGTGTTGTGGACTTACCATAGTATTCACCACAGCTCACCCATCTATAATTACACCACCGCCATGCGCGTCTCTTTCATCGACAGCTTTGTGACCTGGATCTTTTACCTGCCTTTGGTGCTCATCGGGTTTAATCCCTACATCGTCCTACTGTGTCTCATCCTCGCGTTGACCTACCAGTTTTGGCTTCACACAGAGCTTATCGGAAAAATGGGTTGGTTCGAGAAAGTATTCATGACGCCCTCCCAACACCGCGTTCATCATGGGTCTGACGACATTTACCTGGACAAGAACTTTGGTGCCGTATTTTCTATCTGGGACCGTTGGTTCGGTACCTTTCAGGAAGAAAAACATCGTCCCAACTATGGCTTGACCAAACCCATCAATACCATCAATCCAATCAAAGTGCACACGGCAGAATATGTGAGCATTTTCCGGGACATGCGCAAGGCTAAAACCTGGAAGGAAGCCTGGAATTACCTGGTCAAGCACCCCGGTTGGACACCAAAACAAGGGTCATGAACTGGAAAGGAATCTTCACAAAATACCAGCTCAGCTTCGGTTTTACACTTTTGCTGATCCTGGTAGAGGCTTTCCTGGCCCTGCTTTTCCCACTCTTCATCGGACGCGCCATCGGGGACGCAATGGCGGGCCACCACAGTGGAGTCGTACAACTGGGCATCATCGGTATCGCGGCGCTGCTCGTAGGCGTGGGCAGGCGTTTTTTTGATTCCCGCTTCTATGCAAAAATCTATCAGGATATCAGTCCGCAGGTACTCAGCAGGATTGATGGCGACCAGTCCTCTGTCAAAGCTGCGAGGCTGGGAATGATTCATGAGCTGGTAGAGTTCATGGAAAACTCGGTGCCTGAGCTGATCAGTGCCGTCATTTCATTGTTTGGTGTCATCATTGTACTGGCGACCCTCAACTTACCCATTTTCTATGGCTGCCTGATCGTCACGCTGATCATAGGATTGGTGTATTGGATGAGCAGCGCCATTACGATGCGGCTCAACAAAGCCTCCAATGACGAGTTTGAAAAACAGGTCAATGTATTAGCCCGAAATGACCCTGCCGCGCTGTCTGATCATCTGCGCAAGATGATGCATTGGAACATCAAACTTTCTGATTTGGAAGCCGCCAATTTCTCTGTTTCATGGATCGCCCTGATGGGTTTCCTTGTCGGTTCCATCCTGATTGCTACGGGCCAAACTACGGTTGAATACAGCATCTTATTTTCCTTGATCATGTATGTGTTTCAATACATCGAAAATGTAGTGCATCTGCCTTTTTTCTACCAGCACTGGCTCCGCCTGCAAGAAATCACTCACCGGATGACAGGAGTAGGCTGAAGTCCCGTTACATCGTATTATCTGAAGTCGCTGAGCAGTAGCCGTCCCCCTCACCTACCGTAAAATAAACCCATCCTTCAACGGGTCATTGGGATCTATCCAAAACTCATTTTGTCCGGTGAAATGTGCCTCTCCTGAGACTTCAGGAATTACCGCCTCAAAAGGACCATATTGCGCTGTTTTGGTGATTTTACAGCTGAATTGGGTGCCTAAAATACTTTCGATGCGCATGGACTCTCCTACTGCCAGCTCCTTGCGGCGATGGTGAATGGCAACTCTGCCGGAGACACCGGAACCCGTGGGACTTCTGTCTACTTCTCCTTCTGCAAATACACATACATTCCTGCTGTCCACTCCTTCTGACACGGGACCTCCAATGAAAATGGTCCCGTAGAGAAAACCCAGGTCTTCTTCAAACGGATGACGGACCTTTTGGCTGGAAGCCATGACAGACTGTTTGATGGCCATGCCGGTAGAGATCAGTTGCTGATAGTGCGCTGGCGTGCATTGTAAACCCAATTGGTCTGCATTGACATAAGCATAAAAAGCACCACCATAGGCCAGGTCGTAACTCACCTTACCGATGCCCGGCACTTCCGTTTCCTCATCCAAAGCGACTACAAAAGAAGGGACATTGTAAAACCGGATATTAGAAGCTTTTCTATCTTTCACATCGGCAAATGCCGTCAGTACACCGCATGGTGCTTCTATTTTAATGGAGGTTTCAGGTTCACTCACTTCCACCCATCCGGCTTCAACCGCTAATTTGGTGATGGCAATGGTCGCGTGACCACACATGGTACTGTAGCCTTCATTGTGCATAAAAATGACACCAAAGTCTGCCACATCACTCGGCACCATCAGGCAACCATACATGTCTGCATGTCCCCTGGGCTCAAACATCAAGGCAGTGCGAAGGTAGTCGTGGTGTTCTTTGATGAAACGGCGATATTCCAGCACATTACTCCCTTGCAATTCGGGAAATCCATCGAGGATCACTCTGAGTGGCTCACCTCCCGTGTGCATGTCTATGGTCTTGATTTTCATCCAATCCCTGGGTGGATCAAAGGGTTTCCTGTTAAAACTCATGCGTTTGTTTTAAAAAATGTTGTTCGCTGACAAATTAACCTAGATTTTAAAACTTCGCGCCTTGAAGTAACATTTTCCATCTAACTAAAATGAAGTAGGCAGTATCCAATAAGCAGTAGGCAAAGATTTTTCTAAATAAAACCTGCCTCTTCGATGCTAACGTCCTTTGGTAAAAGTGCTCAAAAAAGTATTCTGATAGTCAACTACTTACAAAAAGTCAGATGGAAATATGCAATAGTTAAACAATCACAGTTGCTCACTCCGAAAAAAATAGTCAACCGGTAAAGACCCATGTCAACCGGAATGGGCCTCCCACACGAGGCGCGCCGCCACCAGGTCCTCCATCGCATGTCCTACCGACTTGAAAAGCGTCACTTCTTCATCAGATCTCCTCGCAAACTGCTGTCGGGCACAAAGCTTGAATAAATCTCCCTGTATGTCATCTGGAGCGATCAATCCTTGCTCAAGCGGCATGTACAAATCACCCGATTCTACCTGAGCAGTTGCAGTATCCACAAACACCCTGGACTTCGCAATGGTGGAATCGTCGGCCTCTCTCATATCTTTTTTGTAGGACCCGACCAGGTCAATGTGCTGTCCCTCCACCACCTGATCGCCTAGAATTAAAGGCGTATTACTCAGCGTAGCACTGCTCACAATATCTGCCTCAGCTAAGCCTTCAGCGATGGTTGGAACGACAGATACTACAAAAGGTTCTTGCTGCATAGAGTCGGCCAACGCATCAGCTTTCTGCTGATTCCTTCCCCAGATCATGACTTTTTTGATGGGCCTCACGCTGGCATGTGCCCGAATCAGGTGAGTTGCCAGTGCACCTGTTCCTACCATGAGGAGTGTCTTGCTGTCTTCCCTGGAAAGGTACTTTGAAGCCAGCGCAGATGCTGCCGCCGTCCGTCTAACGGTTAGCTCCTGAGCATCCATCAGCATTTGCGGAACACCAGTAACGGAATCAAAGAGGACATATAGACCGTGGATGGCAGGCAACTGTAGCTGATGATTGTCCGGAGAGACCGTCACAAGCTTGATACCTAGCTTGCCTTGTTGCTCCCAACTGGGCATGAGCAGCAAAGTAGACTCGGTACCAGAAGCAGTACCCTGATAGTCATGATGATGTCTTTGCGGCGTGGTAGCCGTATTGGCTCTAAAAGCTTTGTCAAGTCCTTCAACCAGCCTGAGATAATCTAATGAGTGAGCAATTGTTGCTTTATCAGCAAAAGGGATGTTCGTCATGTGCATGGAAAATACATCAAATAAAAAACAAAATACCCCAACAATAGACTTTATCACGTTTGTTTTATCATAGATTGGACTGTAATTCTGAAATAGGATCTTTCTACAAATTGCAACTCATTATTAATTCATAATTACTAATGATGGGACAGAAACTCGGTTTTTGTATTAATCATCAATCTTTCATAATAACCTTTAGTTTAGCATCTCAAGCCTCAGTCTTTTGCCTATTTGAAGAAAATAGCGGAAATTAAATCGATGAACAATCTATGAGAAAATGGGAAAGAAAGGAGCAATGCCCACCTTCAAGACAGTGGATGATTACATTGCCTGTCAATCGGAGGAGGCCCAGGCAATATTACAAGAACTGAGAAATATCATCAGGAATGCAGTTCCCGAAGTGGTAGAACTGGAGGACTATAAAGTACCGTCTTTTACACTCGTACCAGACACTAAACCTGCTCAGCAACTCATGATCGTCGCTTACGCAAAGTATGTGAGTTTTTACCCTTTTCAAGCCACTGTGGATTATTTCTCCAAAGAGCTAAAAGGCTATGACCTGGGAAAAGGGACGGTCAAGCTGCCGTTTGGGAAAGCGCTACCCGTGGAACTGCTGAGACAAATGGTTCTTTTCAGAAAGGAGGAAATCCGCAAAGGATAACCAACGGCACAACTCTTGGGGTAATAAAAGTATTTGCAAGGAATCTTTGGAGACTATTCAGACGAGGCATATGGCGCCGACAACTTTGACTTATACGTGGGTGACAAGCACTACTTAGTCTATCCTGATCGCATAGAGGTGCTCCCAAATAAATCTATCTTTCGGATGGCAACAACTTTGAGGAAAGACCTGGACAAAAACTATTCGCAGGCAATAAGGTTGTTATGATGCTGAGGTAAGAACCCTCCATCAAGCAGCTAAAGATGATCACAGCGCGCACTAAAACGAGCAACTATTATGAAAAAGAAGTTTAACTGGCAAAGTCCATTACTCAATTTCCTCGCTGTCATTCTGGGCGTTTACCTGGCTTTTTATATCAATGAGAATGCCAAAGAGAAAGAAGCGAAACAGGAGAGCCTGATGTGGCTGAAATCTGTTCAAAATGACATTAAGGGAGACATCCGTACCTATGAAAACTACCAAATCCCCATTAACCAACAACATGCTGCCAATATCGATAGCTTGTTGCAACTGCTATCAGAAGCAGACATGTCATCGGTCACCAGCCTTTTGCCCCAGGTCTTCCAGGTAGAAAACTTCGGACCTACCACATCCACCTACAATTCCATGAAAGCATCTGGTAAGATCGGTTTGATTACTGACCAGGCTTTGCAGAAAAGTATCGCTGACTACTATGAAAACATGGCTATGGAAAGTGTTGAAAAAGGACAGTTTCAAGTCGATTATTTTACTGATGAATTGCTCACCTGGATGACCTACCACATAGATCTTGAAACGATGCAAGTCGTCAGTGAAAAAGAGCTAATGGTTTTCAAAAACAAACTAATCCTCTATGGATCAACTATCCAACAAAAAGTAAAAAGTTATCAAAATCTGGTGAAGGAATCCAAAGAACTCCGTGATTTGATCGAAACGCATCTTGAATCCTCATAGCCGTACCATGCTGACTGAGAAAGCAGTTTCATTTCAATACCTGAGGACCTATCGATGAGAAAACAGCAATTTTCGAGAAGTATCTAAGCCTGAAAATGTTCATATTTGAATTTTTCAAATACCTGATAAAGAAATTTTTAACTCATGAAAAGAATCACCTCTCTACCGATCCTCTTTTTTTTCATCTTTGGCTGCTCCGTGCCTAATGACAACAATGCTGCAAACGATGCTGTGAATGCCTTACAAGTGCAACTTGACAGCATGAAAGTAGTGATGGCACAACAGGCCGCCAAACCGAAAACTCCACTCGCTACCTTTCTGACCTTCCAGGATCAAAATGCTGAAGAAGCCATGAATTTCTACATCTCCCTTTTTGAGAACTCCGAGGTAGTAGATGTTCAGCGACATCCAGCAGGCGGACCGGCGCCGGAAGGAAGCATCTTCGTTGCCAGATTCAGACTGAACGGCATGGAGATGATGTGTAGTGACAGTTACGTCAAACACGCATGGGACTTTACTCCGGGTGTATCGATCTTCGTAGAGTGCAAGAGCACCGAAGAACAGGAGAAGTTGTTTGCGCAACTGTCGGACAGTGGTCAGGTCATGATGCCGCTCGGCAATTATGGGTTCAGCCAGAGATTTGGATTCCTGGAAGACAAATATGGGGTTTCGTGGCAGTTGAATTTGCAGTAGCAAGTGCTTTCAGCATTGAGGTTGAGAGCAAGTTTTGAATAACTTACTCTCAAAATGGAAAGCCTTACCAGGCAATCTCCTCTCCTTCATGTACAAACTTGCCTGTAAAGTCTGCAGCAGACAGGCTGCCAGAAGTCCTTGCGCCTTCTG
>ERZ1740068.32-NODE-32-length-80767-cov-7.630761_pt1 | contig 80767 bp, 54 predicted proteins | sample MGYA00581735_ERZ1740068 | MGnify/ENA primary metagenome ERZ1740068 (study PRJEB43018, sample SAMN04849740) | marine metagenome | isolation source: floating plastic debris | place: Pacific Ocean | collected 2008-08-30 | study: EMG produced TPA metagenomics assembly...
AGTTTTCCGGCTTTTGCTTTAGCCGCTGACTTTTTGATTGCGTTTCTCCTGGTTGTTTTATAAAAAAGTGTTGCGTGGTGTTTTTGCGCGCAACAGTTTTCCGGCTTTTGCTTTAGCCGGTGGCTTTTTGATTGCGTTTCTCCTGGTTGATTTAGGAAAAAGTGTTGCGTAACGGTTGGACTGCGCAACACTCAAAGCTTCCGCATCAAGATGCCGGTTTGGCCGGTGCCCCGAATTTGCGTGTGTAGTCCTTTTTCTCCTACGACCAAGGCCATGGGGGCGACTTCCATTTCGTCGATGGAGACGTTGACCCGTTCTCCCAACTTTCCTTGCGACAAGGCTCCTTGAATCAGTTCGGGCAATTGGTCGATGCTGGTACCAATGGGAAAGGCCAGCTTTTTTTCCAACGAGGCTTTGAACGAATCGTGAAACAACCAATCGGCCACCGAGAGAAAAACATCTTCGGTGTTGACATCGAACTCAACGGACTGTAAGCGCAACAGTGCCGATTCGGGTTCGAACACCGGCATGCCCGACAGGTAAAGCGTTCCGTCCACATCTCCTTCCGTGGTGAGCTTCAGCACCAGCCGTTGCCCACTGCCCGATAGTTCCATGGCTTTCACCTTCAACTCGTGCCCTTCCACTTCGAGGGTTTTACCCATCAAACTGTCTTTCAGCAATTCATTCATGCGTTGGTAGGGCCACCAACTGTTGAGGTAGAGGTCAAAATCCCGACTGGCGGTCTTGCCTTTCATCAATGCAGGCAGGGCTACCAGAGCATCTTGACCTTTGGGGGTTCCTACCTCCGTTTTAAGCCACGCGGTTACCCGGGCGCGAATCAACAATTGATCGGAATAGAAGGCTACCGGCCCCTGAAAGATTTGCTCCGGACGAATGTGCAGCCACACTTCTTCGTATGATTTGTTGATCCGTATCGGTTTTTGCAATTCGTTCCACACCTTTTCTATGGTCGGTTTGAGGTTCACGTTTTGCAAAATGGCCTGATCGATTTGCCCGAGCAATTCTTTTTGATTGTTGCGAAAATAATTTTCAACGAACCCGGTGAGGTCCAACTCAAACAACTCGAAATCCACGATGGGACGTTTGATCCAGGTGATGCTCTTCAGCCGAGTGGTGGTGACCAACTGCCAGTCGGTATTGAGATCGAGCAGGCTGGCCAGGTGTAGCACCATTTGAAACTGCACCTTCTCCGACTCTTTCCGCTTTCCCTTAACCCGAATGAGCAACGGCACTTTCCAATTCATGTGGTCGTCAGTCGGAGAAAGTTCGATGTCGCCTGCTTTTTCCAGGTCGAGTTGCAAGCCTTTGCTTTTGCCCAATTGCTTGTCGGTAAAAATGGCCCCTTTCACCTTGCGGTTGATCAGGTCTTCCAATTGGTCCATGCCCAGCGCAATCGGAGCTTCCAGGGTAGAAAGTCGCGGATCGGGAGGCGTTTCAAAAGGTTCAGTTTCGGGGGCTTTGGCTTCCGGGCCGTTGCCGCTGCAACCGGCCCCAACCAGTAGGGCCAGGAGGCCAACCAACAAATAGAGCTTAGTCGTCGAGCGCACGTTGTAGAAAGTCAATCAGTGGTTTACCGGTGATGTAATGTTCCAACAAAGTATCGAGCAAATTGTCTTTGAGAATAACCTTGGCATTCATCGACCGCTGAAAAAGGTATTGTTTGTGAAAAAGCAGCGGCTGCTTCTCCGCATCTTCCCGAAATTCTTTGGGCAGGATCTTGTTCTTATCGCCCTTGAGTTCACCGTAGGTTTTGGTGAAATTTTTATCCGTAACGATGTTTTGAAACTCTTCGGGAGAATATACAATCTCCGTTCGGATTTTGTGCAGCGTTTCTTTGTCCAAGGACCATTTTCCACCACCCACAAAGAGCTCACGGTGGCTCAATTGGAAATAAAACCCAGGGTTGCCCGATTTTTTACCATCAGAACAAACGAAGGCCGAGGCGTGGGGCTTGTAAGGCGATTTGTCTTTGCTGAAACGCACATCCCGATAAATCCGAAAAACCGCCTGGTTCGGCGTCATTTGGATGCGGGGTTCGTGCGACCGCATCCGGTCGATCACATCGCCAACCAAAGCTTTGAACGGTTCCTTGACCTCTTTGATGTAGGTGGGCTTGTGGTCTTCGAACCACTCCCGGTTATTATTTTCAGACAGCCCTTTGAGAAAGGAATGGAACTCAGCGGTAAAGTAGCTCATCTTGGTGCAACTTGGTTGTTGGTCAAATGTACAATAGAATTTAGCCACCCGGGAAGAGGCGCTGCTACTATTTAAGGAATTGTATGGGCGATGTCAGCCGTTGTTCATGCGGCTAATCGACAGAGGTATCTGCGGGGGAATCGGGTACAGGCTTGCCCAACCAATGCACTACGGCAAACAATGCTCCAAAGCCCACGGGGAACAACAACCATGCAGGTACGCCAAAGGCGGCCGGTAACACTCCAACAAACAGGGCCACCCCACCTACCGTGAGGGCATAGGGCAACTGGGTGCGCACGTGGTCGATGTGGTTGCACGAACTGGCCAGTGAACTCAAAATTGTGGTGTCTGAAATGGGGGAACAGTGATCGCCCAGTACTGCACCTGCCAGTACAGAAGCTACCGCATTGTAGAAGATGGGCAACAAGGCTTCGGTTTCCAGGCCCGCATCAATGCCGATTTGCCAACAGGCCGGCAACACCAATGGATAGAGAATGGCCATGGCACCCCACGAAGAACCGGTAGAAAAGGCAGTGAGGGCGGCCAACACAAAAGTGAGGGCCGGCACCAGGGCGGGCGAGAGGTTGCCCGACAACATGCCGGTGAGAAAATCAGCGGTATGCAAATCGCCGGTGACCTTGGCCAGCGACCAGGCCAGCACTAAAATCACGATGGCCGACAACATGGTTTTTATGCCGTGCATGGCCGTCTCAATGCTACTTTGCAAGCTCAGGAGCCCTTGGCCAATGCTCAGCAACAGCGCTACGATCAAACCACTGATGGAGGACCACAGCAAGGCCGCATACGAATTGGAATTGCCAACGATTTGCGAAATTTTCTTGAACAGGCCCAGGTTGGGATCGCCCCAAACCGAAGGATCGCCCTGGTGGCCGGTGTAGCCAAGGCCGATCAAGGTGCCCAAAATGATGACGGCAATGGGCAAAATGGCATTGTAGGCCTTGGTACGAACGCCTTCGGCCGGATCAAACTCGGCCATTTCGTCTTTGGAATCCGTAGCTACCGAAGTTGGATTGAGCACCCCACCTCCCGTTCGGGCGCGGTGTTCGGCTTTCCACATGGGGCCAAAATCGCGATTGCGAAAGATGAGAAAGAGCATGAACACCAAGGTGAGAATCGGGTAAAAAGAGTAGGCGAGAGAAGACAGAAAAATACTGTACTCGCCAATGCCCAATTCGGCAAAGCCGGTAAGGTTGTTGACACTGTCTTTGATGTAGCCCAATTCGGCTCCAATCCAGGTAGTCACAAACGCAATGGCCGCAATGGGCGCTGCCGTAGAATCCACCAAATAACTCAGTTTTTCCCGCGAAATCAACAACCGGTCCGTCACTGGGCGCATCGTGTTGCCTACCACCAGCGTGTTGGCATAATCGTCGAAGAAAATCGCCACGCCCAGCACCCAGGTGGCCGTTTGGCCCGAACGCGCATTTTTGGCGTATTTCGAAATGTGGTTCACCACACCCTGCATGCCCCCGTTTTTGGAAATCACCGCCACCACGGCCCCGATGAGTAGGGAAAAAACAATCACTGCCAGGTGGTCCGTGTCCGCCATGGCATCGATCAAATAGGTATCAATCACGGCAAACAAGCCAGTGAATATCCCAGTGAAACCTTCAGCATACACCCCCATGATGGCCGCTCCGCAAAAGATGCCCAGAAACAAAGCGGTGATGACCTCGCGAAAAATCAGCGCCATCACAATGGCCAGCAAAGGAGGAATGAGCGACAACCAAAGTGGAATGGGAGAGATGGCCACCGTTTGTGTGCCACCGCCGGGCATTTCTACCCGAATTTCGGTGGTAGCCGCCGGAATGAGTACCTCCACCTGCGCCTTGTGGTCGACACAAGTGATGGCGTAGCGTTTACCATTGATGATCAGCTCCTGCGGAGCTTCCGGCAAACCTTCATTGCACTCAAAAGCGATCGTAGAGTTGAGGTCTCCCATGATCACCTCGGGCACGGTAATGCTAAAAGAATCGACAGGAGCTTCCAGGTGGGCAAGTCCCCGGTGGGAAATGGCCAAAGCCATCAAAAGAAAACACAGTTGAAAGAATTGCTTCATGCCCAAATGAAGCGCCTAAGATAACAGAATCGCCGGAATGCCCGTTGCCCCGCAGGGCTTTCACTCTTCCTCGTTCACCACCAGTCGAAAACCTACTCCGTGCACATTCTGAATTTGAATCCGCGGGTCGGCCCTGAGGTACTTGCGCAATTTGGTGATGAAAACGTCCATCGAACGCCCAAGAAAATAATCGTCACTGCCCCAAATCAGGTTGAGGGCCATGTCCCGCTCCAACACCGAGTCACGGTGCAGGCACAGCAGCCGCAACAGGTTGGCCTCCTTCTTCGTCAGTGCCTTTTCCTCTTCCCCGTGAAGCAGGCGCATGTTGCGGAACTCAAAAGAAAACGCACCGATCTCAAAGGCATCTTTTTGTTTGGGACTGCTAGTGGTCCGCGTACGCTTCAAAATAGCCTCCAGGCGCAAGGTCAATTCCTCGATGTTGAAAGGCTTGGTGAGGTAATCGTCTCCTCCGGCCTTGAAGCCACGCACCTTGTCTTCCGGCATCGACTTTGCCGTTAAAAACAGGATCGGAATGTCTTCGTTGAGTTTTCGCATGTCTTCGGCGAGCGAAAAGCCGTCTTTTAAAGGCAGCATCACATCCAAAATGCAGAGGTCGAAATCTTTGGCAAAAAAGGTTTTGTAGGCCGATTCGCCATCTTTTTCGAGGGTCACGTTGTAGCCGGCGAACTTCAGGTTGTCCTGAACCACGAAACCGAGGTTCAAATCGTCTTCAACCAGCAAAATGTTGGGGCGTTGGCGGTTCATCAGGTAGGTTGGGTTTGTGGAAAACGTAGCGTAAACAAACTGCCTTTACCCGGTTCACTTTCAACCGAGATGCTCCCATGGTGTGCCTGGGTCATGGTACGCACGTAGTACAAGCCCAGTCCAAAGCCCTTCACGTTGTGTACGTTGCCCGTTGGCACCCGGTAAAATTTGTCGAAAATGTGTTTCAGGTTGTCGCGCGAAATTCCAATGCCGTTGTCGCGAATGCGCAGCAACAATTGCTCGCCCTTTGATTCGGTCGAAACCTGAATTTGAGCGCCCTCAGCAGAATATTTTTCGGCGTTGTCCAGCAAGTTGTTCACGATGTTGGTCAGGTGAACTTCGTCCGCTTCGAGCTGGCAGGCAGTAGCTTCCAAATGCAAGTCTACCGTCCCGTTTTTGGCCCGAAGGTTGAGTTCCAGGCTAGCCACCGCGTTGCGGATGATTTGGTGAAGATCAACCCTTTTGAAACGCAGCTTCTGCTTCTCTGAATTGAGGGTAGCCATTTGCAGCACCCGCTCCACCTGATTTTGTAGACGTAAATTTTCGTCCCGAATGATGCCTGCGTAAGTTTTTAATCGTTCCGGTTCGTTCACAATCCCAGGATCGAGCAAGGTTTTGGTCGATAGCGAAATGGTTGAAATGGGCGTTTTCAACTCGTGTGTCATATTATTAATGAAATCGTTTTTGATTTCCGACAAGCGCTTTTGTTTTAGAATAACCCAAATGGCGTAGGCAAAAAACACCACCACCAGCAGCAACACCGCCGAAGAAAAAATCCAGAAATCCAACTCCGCCACGATGCCCTCTTGCAGGGTAGGAAAAAACACCCCAAAGTAGTGGCCGTCGTCGGTCCAATCTACCGGAGGAGCAGCTTCCAAACCCGCTGCTGCCGGGTCTTCCTCGTTGATCACCACCCTAGTAAACACCACCGAATCGGTGAAGCAATCGTAAATGCTGTACTCGTAGTCGAGGTTGATCTCCGCTTTGGTAAACTCCCGGTTGAGTAAACTCTCCAGGTAATCGGGATACAAGGTATCGTTGATGCTCACCCGATAGAACTGTGGACTGATGCGCAACACCGGATCGATGACGGTAGAAGAATCTTCTTTGGCCTCTAAAATTTCGTTGGTAACGTTTTTCAGTGATTGGGTGATGGCCTGATCCAATTGAAAGGCACTCAACTCATAGGCCCTGCCCACCCAAAAGATTTGCGTAGAGACCAAACCCACAAAAAGCACGGTGGCCAGTAGGATGATGATGCGGATGGTTCGCCGTTTCACGAACTAAAATTACCACATTCCCCGTGGGACGGAAATCAAATTAACAAAGCATTAACAGGAAAAAACCGACTAATCCGGCCGCAGAAACTGCTGCAACTCGCGGTAGAGCCGGTTCAAAGGCAGGCCCACCACATTGAAATAGCACCCTTCAATGCCCGGTATGCCCACGTAACCGATCCATTCCTGAATGCCATAGCTTCCCGCCTTGTCAAAAGGACGGTAGTGCTCTACGTAGTGCTCAATCTCCGCCTCGGACAGGGTTTGAAAGTGCACGTGGGTAATTTCTGCAAAAGCGTGCGACCGCTCCCTGGTGCTGAGCGAAACCCCGGTAATCACCTCGTGGCTGCGGCCGCTGAGCAATTGCAACATGGCTTTGGCTTCCTGCGCATCGGCCGGTTTGGCGATGCTTTGGCCGGCCACCCACACAATGGTGTCGGCCGTGATGAGCAATTCATCCGCTGCAAGATCGTGGGCAAAGGCTTTGCTTTTCAGTTGGCTGAGGTAGATGGCAATTTGCTCTCGCTCCAACTCCGGAGGGTATACCTCGTCCACCGGTCGGGTGCGGACCTCAAATTCCAGGCCCAGGTCGCGCAACAATTGTTGCCGCCGGGGCGACTGCGAAGCAAGTACAATACGGTAATCGGAAAGGGGAAGCCAGTGCATGCTCAGAGTCCTTCGGTCCAACCGAGGATATAGCGAATGGTGGAACCAAAATCGCTGACCTCATAGGCCTGTTGCACAATGATATAATAGGCTACCGGCATGTAGAGCACACCTCCCAGGGAAAGCCATTTGTTCCAGGTGCTGGCTTTCACAAAATCCTTGCGTTCTTTGGCGGTCCAGGTATAGTAGAGGGTGATGCCCAGCAGCAAACCCAAACCGATCACCATGTAAGCAAAGGTGAGTTTATCGCTCAGAAAGTTTTGTTGCACGTAGATCAAGCCAATCACCATCAACAAGTAATAGCCGGTGAGGATCAATTTGGAATTGGTGATGCCCAAGCGGATGGGAATGGTTTCACAGCCGTATTGTTTGTCTCCCTCAATGTCGGCCATGTCTTTGGTGAGTTCTCGGGCCAGGGTGAGGATGAAGGCAAAAGCGGCAAAACCGATGATCCAATACGAAAGAAAGTTGAAATCGAACAGGCTCGGGTCTTTTCCTTCTTCGATCAACTGTTGGTTGACAATGGCATTGAGCAGTGGCACTTCGTAGAGGCCTACGATGAGCGGCACCAAGGCCGCCAGCAGTGCAATGACAAAATTGCCCCAAAAGAAAGTGCCTTTCAGGTTGGTGGAGTATTGCCACAAGCCCAACAGGGCCAGCATGTGCAAGGTAACCAGGCCAAAGCGGTTCACTTTCCAGGCTACATAAGCGGCCAGAAGCAAGCCAACAATGTTGATCACCACGTGTGCCGCCATGGCTACCCGGCGTTTGATGGCCCGGCCTACAATGATTTTATCTGGTTTATTGACCCGGTCGATCTTCAGATCGAAATAATCGTTGATGATGTAGCCTGCGGCCGCAATCATCACGGTAGAGAGCACCAACAAAAAGAAATCGAGCTCCGACATGCCCAGGTGTTGCAAGCCATGAAAATCCATGGCAAAGCCACTGAGCAGGCACCACCTCAACAAATATTGCGTGAGGGCAATGATCAGCAGGTTCGGAAAACGAATGGCTTTGAAAAAAGCAGCCAAGGTGTTCATCACCACTTAAATTCGTCCAGTTTTTTTCCGTGAACGCTCGGGTCGAACCATTTTCCCTGCACCCGCAAGGCTTTTTCGATCACATCACGCACACAACCCGTTCCGCCTTCGGCAGGAGAAATGTAGTGGCAAATGGATTTGATTTCTTCGGCAGCATCCAGCGGACAGGCCGCTAATCCCACTCGCGAAAGCACTTGATAATCGGGCAAGTCATCGCCCATGTAAAGGATGTTGTCGGCCTTCAGGTCCCAGGTGAGCAGGTATTCGTCGAAAACTTCCAGTTTGTCGCTGGCTCCCAGGTGAACGTCCTGTACGCCCAAGCCATTCAGCCGTTGCCGTACGGCTTCCGATTTTCCACCGCTGATGATGGCAATGCGATAACCGAGTTTTATAGCCAATTGAAGGGCGTAACCGTCTTTAACGTTCATGTTGCGCACCTGATCTCCCGTGGGGAGTAGGGTCACGCTACCGTCGGTCAACACACCATCAACATCGAAAATAAAAGTGCTAATGCGGGCAAGCCGCGAGAGGTAAGGCTCATTCATGGGAACTGCTTCGGAGTATAGATTGGCTGACTAAAGTATAGATTTTTTGAAAGTCAGGATGCTCCGATAAGAGTTGTTCATGGCCTTTTAACACCCGTTCGTCTCCCCGCCGGGCAGGGCCGGTTTGCCAGTCCTTGGGCAACCCGGTTTGTGCTTTCTGAGCGGTTTCTTCCATCAGGGGATGCAACAAGTCCATGGGCAGTCTGGCTTCCGCTAGTAATTCTGCTCCGATTTGGTACATGTGATTGGTGAAGTTGTTGACGAACACCGCAGCCAGATGAAGCATTTTTCGTTGTTCCGAATCCACCTGGTAGCACTTTGGCGAAAGCCGGCGAGCCAGGGATTCTAAAAGTGGGAGATCGTTTTCCTGTGCCGACTCTATGCAAACAGGAAGTTGCGCAAAGTCTACCGTGCGGTCTTTGCTAAACGTTTGCAAAGGATAGAACACACCGATGCGTGCACCATAGGTAGCAAGTTGCTGCATGGGAACTGCCCCGGAGGTATGTACCAGTAAGCAGGACAACTTGGGCAGTTGAGCCGCTACAGTCGCCACTGCGTCATCGCTCACGGCCAGAATACAGAGTTCGGTTTCGGGATGGAGTTGCGAAAAATCGGTGGTAAAATCTGCTCCGATGGTATCGGAAAGGGCTTTTCCCTGTACAGCATTTCTACTTAGCACTTGTTGCACCGGAACTTGGACGGCCGTCAGCGCTTTGCCCAAGTGGGTAGCAACGTTCCCACTACCGATCAAGGAAAGCCGGGGTGTCATATCACCGTCGTCGAATTAAACGAATCCGATTGACTACCGCAATGATCGTTCCGATGGCCAACAACACCGAGCCCAGCCACAGGATGTTGATCCACGGGAACATAATGGCCTGCATTACAATGAATTCTTTGCCGCGTTTTTCTTCCACGGTGATGGAATACTCTTGCTTGGCCGGGTTGATAAGGTCGAATGAAAAGCGCGGGCCATTTTCTACCGTATCGGGAATGGAAAAAATGCGGTTTCCGCGGAGCACAAATACGGGCTCGGCAATGGTCAGACCCTCATCCAGCGTAAAGACTTTGATTTTGGCTTTCACTGCGAGGTCGGTAGAGTCCAGGCCTAAGTCTTGCAGGTTGAGGTCGCGCTGGATGGTATCCAAAATAAAAATGCTGGAACTCCCTTTCACCGTGTCACCCAATTGCAGCTTGTGCTGTTCCGGTTCCTTGTAAGGTGTTTGAGCGGTTTCTTCCAACTCGGCAAACGTAATGTGGGTAAAAATATCTTTGCCCCAAAAGTGCTTGGTGCCGGGCTCGGGCACGTTGCCCATGCGCTCATTCAACTGTACGAAAGGTTCGAGGGTAAACTCTTTTATGAGTTCCTGGTTCTCGTCTTCCGAGTAATAATCGACTTTGTAGAAAAAGTTGATGCCGCGTTGTTCTTTGCCCCGGTAAGAAACGAAGTAGTCGCCCATGGGCACAGTATCATTCACAAAGAGGATGGCATTTTCTTCGTTGGAATACTCGTCGTTGAGATCGGCCACATTGTACTGCGTGGCATTTCTCGAAATGAATTCCTGTTCCCCGTTGGAGATCAATGCTCCCAGCAGAATTAGCGCGAAGCCAATGTGGGCAATGGAGGCTCCGGCCCTGCGAATCTTGCCTTTCACCATGCGCAAAGCGTAGTCGGCGTTGGCCACGAAAGCAAAAACGGAAGTGAAGAGCAACAACAAAAAGAAAATATCGGTCATGCCAAAACCAATGGCAATGACCACCGAAATAACTACCGAGATCGCCAGAGAAGGCGTTAGCTTCTTAAGGAAAGGAACCAGCTTGGTGTTTTTGTACCGCAGAAACTGCCCGTAGGCCATGAACAGGGCTACCAAAATGGCAAACGGCACCTGCCAGTTGTTGTATACCTCTGCATCGGTTTTGGGTGCAAAAGAACCTGCCACCAGTTTTTCGTGCACCGAATCGGGAATCATAAAACTCAAGCCATCCCACAACCAGGCAAAAGCAGGCGTCAACTTATTGATGACCGGAATGGAAGTGTAGCCGGAGATTTGAAAGGCCGATACCAACAAAACCAGCGCACCCACAAACATCCAAAACTCACGAGACCACAATTCTTCTTCCTTTTCGGCTTGTGGAAAGTGTCTTTTGTAAGCGATGTAAAGAAATGCAATGGTGGCGCCAAACCAAAGCATCAGCGGGTAGGAAAAGGAATCGGTGAACCCGTAAACGATCAAACAAGCAAAGGTGGCCACGGTATAATATTCCTGCAGTTTGCGGTTTTGCAACATGAACGTGAAACCCAACCACACGAAGAAGATGAGGTAAAAAACCAGTTGGCCCGACATCCCCAGGTCGGTGAAAGCGTGCACCGAAGCATCGCCCAACACCCCGCTTCGGGTAAGAAAGGTGGAGTAGAGCACCAACAAAAACGAAAGTTGGGTGAGCAAAAACAACATGAACAAAGACGTGCCCTTGTTGCGGTGAATCAGCATCAGGTGCGCGGCTCCCACCAAGGTGAGCCAGGGTACTAACGAGGCATTTTCTACCGGGTCCCACGCCCAAAAACCACCAAAGCTCAAAGCTTCGTAGGCCCAGGCACCCCCCATCAAAATTCCCGTACCAAGAATCATGATGGAGAAATAGGTCCACGGAATCGCCGGTTTCAACCAGGCGGTGAGCTCTCGGGTCCACAAACCGGCCATGGCAAAACAAAAGGGGATCAGGGTAGAGGCAAAGCCCAAAAACAGGGTGGGCGGGTGAATGGTCATCCAATAGTTTTGCAACAGCGGATTGAGCCCTCTACCATCTATCCGGGTAATGTAGTCGGCAAATTGAAAAACTTCATCGTCGAAAAAATCGGGATGCTCCCGCAGCAATACGGCAAAAGGGTTGCTACCAATCTTGTATTCAAAAATGTAGACGCCGAGCACCATGGAGGCTAACACCACCTGCACCATCGCAAAAACCGCCATTACCGGAGCTTCCCAGCGTTTGGTCGTATGAATAAGGATGTTGCCCAGCACGATGTGCCAAAAGATCCAGAGCAAGAAACTGCCCTCTTGTCCTTCCCAAAACGCCGACAGAATGTAGCGCATCGGCATGGCCAGGTTGGAGTGCTGCCACACGTAGTGGTACTCGAAACAGTGGTTGGCCAGCATCACGAAAATCAATCCGATGGCCGAAAACGATAACAGGGAATGGATGCGAAAGCCCCAACGGCCCAAGCTCAACCAAGAAGATTGCGGGTCTTTATCATAGCGGGCCATGATGTAGGCCACACACGACAATAGAATGCTGGAAAAAGAAAGAAGTAAAAAAAGATTGCCGAGTTCTCCAATCCACAACCGTTCACCAACGTACGCTATATCCATCTTGCACCTTTAGCTTTCTGCCATCTCCTCTGGAGTGAGGAATTCACTTCGCCCATCGTTGTATTTCGAGGGGCATTTCATCAACACCTGGTTGGCGTGGAATTCGCCATTTGCAGCCTTGCCAATCAACACAATTTGTTCCGACTGCTCAAAATCTTGTGGCTTAGGCTTGTGGAGGTATACCTTTTGCTCCTCGCCTTTGTTGTCCACCATGTAGAAAGAAAACAAGTTGGCATTTTGTTCAGGGTTATACTCCATGGGTTTTTCCATGTTGAGTTTCCCCACCACATGGAATTCTTCTCCCGTGTGCTCGAAAGCCGTACCAAAATCAGCGTAAGTGCTGGAATCCGCCAATGAAGTCAACAACGTACCGATCGCCACGGCGATCACCAAAATGGCTAAAATATGTGTCTTCTTCATGCCTCTTCCTCCAGTCGTTTTTCGAGTTGCTTGATCTTGCGGTCTTGCACCACCAAATACACCACAATGCCCAGAAAAATTATACTGGCTACTCCTGTTGTCACCCAGTATTTACCCGATTCTTGCGCCACAGATGTCAATTTGGGACCTTGTTCCTGACCAAGGACTGTCAGGTTGGTCAAGACCACCAGCATAGTAACAACCAAAGACCGCAAACGGATTAATTTTTCCATAATAATTTTCTTTCCACCAGCGACAAGCGCGTGCGCACCTGTGCCATCCATAATCCCATACCCATCCAGCCAAGGACTGCCGGATAAAATACCAAACGCATCTTGTTGTCGAGATCGTATTGGCTAAACGCTGGATTTCCACCAGCACCGGGGTGCAACGAGTCCACCATCCGGGGTAACACCAACAAAAATACGATCAGCATTACATATGCAAAAATATTGTACACTGCTGCCAGCCGTCCGCGTTTGCTTTCATCTTCTACCGAGTTGCGCAAAATGAAGTAGGCCATGTAGATGAGCAAGGTAACGGCCGATCCGTTGAGCCTTGAATCGTTGACCCACCAATCGCCCCAGGTGAATTTGGCCCACAACATGCCGGTGAGCAAACCCAACATGCCCAGCACCATGCCTACTTGAGCAAATACCCGGGCCTTCACATCGTCTTCGAGTTTGGAGCTGCTGAGGTGTTTGATGCTGAAGATCATCGACATCAGTAACAACAAGATCATGGCAAACCACATGGGCACGTGCAAATACAAGTTGCGAATGGTTTCAATCAACATTTCCCGGTTGGGGAAGTGCAGGTAGCCCGGTTCTGTTCCTGCCAAAGCCAAGGGGGAGCATTCGGCGTCCCAGGAAACAGGGGTTGCCCCTTCTTCGCTGCCTACCGAAAGCGCATTCGGCCGCACCATCAATCCGTTGGTGGGCGTGTAAATGAGCAGGTGACAAATGCGGCTGGGCAAGGCGCCCAGCGGATCGAAGGAAATGGATAGTGTTTTACCATCTACCACCGATACGGCGTCTGCGCAAATAAACTGACTGCCTTTAAAAGGATCAAGTTCCCCGTTTTGTAACCAAACCTGTGGTAATTCTTCGGAGGAAAAAGCGGTATTGTAACCGGTAACCTCAAAAGACAAGTCGTTGGAAGTTTCGAAAATGGTGTTGGATACCGAAGTGATACCGGGACCAAGAGGAATTGCAAGCCCAGCAATAAGGCTGAGAAGCACCAGGGCTGCAGCCAGGAATTTCCACCAAAATTTAATCACTTGAGCGCGCGAATTATTCGCGCCAAAGGTACGGAAATAAGAGGTAAGATAGGGTGAACACAATGGCATTAATAGCCAACAAAGCAATCATGTATTTACTGCTTACGGCCCACTGAAGCCCATCTGCTGCCTGTTTGGAAAGCGTTATTAGCGTGAGCAACAAAGGCAGCAATATCGGAAAGCTCAAGATGGCCATCAAGGTAACATTGTTGTTGGTTTGGGCCGCAATAGCCGACATCAGCGTAAGCACCGCGGCAAATCCGATACTGCCCAAGGCCAGGGTGCCCAAATAAAGCAAATGGTTTTCTACCGGATTGCCCACCAGCAGCGAATACACTGCCAGGCAAATGAGCCACATGAACATGGTGAGTCCGGCATTGTAGATGGAGCGGGCCAGGATCACCGCTTTGGGACTGGCCAATAAATAGACGTACAACTGGCGCCCACGACTTTCCTGCAAGAAGCCTTTGCTAATGGTGTTCACCGCGGTAAATAGTAGAATGATCCAAAACAGGGCATTCCAGGTGGGCACATCACCGATGCGTTTAAACGAAAGGTAACACACGAAAACAGTGGCCAGCACATACACCAACACGCTGCTGAAAGCGTATTTTTGCCGCCACTCCAGCAGTGCTTCATGCCGGATCATTCGAACAATTTGTTGGCTCAATGGTGTCACCCTGCAAAGATAGGGCGATTCGAACAACCAATGAGCCCGGATGTTATACCGTAACTTTGAAATCCTCGATACGGCATCGATACAAAATCACAACATGCAATCATTCCACGATTTTTCTACCAAAACCCTGGCTGGTCACGACTTTGACATGGCTTCCCTCAAGGGAAAAAAAGTAATGGTGGTCAACACCGCATCGGAGTGTGGCCTCACCCCTCAATACGAAGTGCTGCAAGAAGTCTACGACCAATTGGGTGGCACGAACTTCGAGATCATCGGTTTCCCGGCCAATAACTTTGGTGCACAAGAACCCGGCACCAATGACGAGATACAGCAGTTTTGCACCACCAATTTTGGTGTGACCTTCCCTATGATGGCCAAGGTATCGGTGCAAGGAGCCGATCAACATCCGATCTATTCCTGGTTGACCTCCAAGACGGAAAATGGAGTAGAGGACGTAGAAGTCGCCTGGAACTTTCAGAAATTTTTGATCGACGAAGACGGACAGTATGTTCGCACTGTAGCCCCACAAACCAGTCCGGCGGATGAAAGCATCCTGGATTGGATTCAATCTTAATTTCTACTATGAAACTTGACATTCTGGCTTTCGGAGCCCACCCCGACGATGTTGAATTGGGGGCCGGAGGCACCCTTATCAAACACCTCCAACAAGGCAAGAAGGTAGGGATAGTTGACCTTACGCGTGGCGAATTGGGCACCCGTGGTTCGGCCGACCTGCGCGACCAGGAGGCCGCCCGCTCTTCTGAAATCATGGGCCTAACGGTTCGGGAAAACCTCCACATGGCCGATGGCTTTTTTGAGCATTCTCGCGAAAACCTGCTCGCTGTGGTGCGGGCCGTTCGCAAATACCAACCCGACATTGTGTTGGCCAACGCCATTTCAGACCGGCACCCCGACCACGGAAAAGGCTCCAAGTTGGTGTCGGAAGGTTGTTTCCTCGCCGGTTTGGTGAAAATTGAAACAGAAAGCCAGGGCCAGCCTCAGGAAAAGTGGCGTCCTAAAGCAGTATACCACTACATCCAGGACCGCTACATCCACCCGGATTTTGTGGTGGATGTGAGTGAGCAGTGGGACCTCAAGATGCAAACTGTCTTGGCCTTTTCTTCTCAGTTTCGGCAGCCGCAAGAAGGTGAAGACGTTACTCCACTCACCACTCCGGAGTTTATGGATGCGTTGAAAGGTAAGTTTGCCACTTTTGGTCGGTCCATCCAGGCAGCTTACGCGGAAGGGTTTACCGTGGAGCGCACGCCGGGCGTCCACGATCTTTTCGATTTGCATTAAGTGTTCATTGCTGGATGGTCATGCGCCATCCTTTGTACTTTAAGTTCTGAATAAGGCTTCCGAATTTAGGCCCGTCAGCATCGCTGTTCCGCGGCCAGCATTTTGATGTTTGGCCATTTCTTTTGTTGGATTTTGTCCTTCCATACCTGCTTTGCTTATTTTTATTGGGGTTTTGGAGGTGCAAAACATGATGCGAAAGGTCGGCTTGTTGATCACAGTATTGGGCATTGCTTGCTTGGTGCAAGCCAACCCATTGACTGACAGCTTGAAGCAACAACTGGCTGACGGTGAGGTCTCGTTTCAGGTCCGTCACGAATGCGCAATCAGATTGGTTCAGGGGTACATGAATACCCAATTGGACAGCTCCTTCCACTATGCACAAATTACCTTAGAACTGGCCGAGCGCGAGCAGGATACCCTGGCGCTCATCGAAGCGATGAATGCCTATGCCATGGTAGCGCGTGAACGCAACGAATCGCTCTCGGCATTGGAACATTTGAACCGGGCCTTGGCCCTCGCCAAAAGGTGGCAGCATCACCGGTTTATGTTTGCAAGTTACAACATCAAAGCCATTGTGGCACAAGATATTTCCGACTTCGAACAATCCATTGGTTGCCTTCAAAAGGCGTTTGAGATTGCTGAGATTGTGGCCGACAGCAACTTGATGATTATTGCCCTCAACAATTCGGCAAACCTCTACAATTACCTGGGCAATACATCCGAAGCCAAACAGCAATATCAAACTTCTTTGGCCATCAGTGAACTGCTGGAGGATAAAGGCCGGATGGCGACCACTCATCAAAATTTGGGTGCTTTGTATGCCCAGGAAAGCGATTTTGAACGGGCCATCGATCACTTAAACAGCGCTTTGCTCTATCATGTAGACCACAACAATCCCATTCCGAAAGCCCAAACTTTGGCCACCATTGGACGGGTTTACCGGGAGTGGGACAAAAATGTGATGGCTTTGCACTTTATTCGGCAGAGCATAGAGGTCTTCAACCACCGGGGCTACCAACGTGGCCTGGCGACCTCATATCGGGAATTGGGAGAAACTTTTTTGGCCTTAGATCAATCGGACAGTGCCCTCTTTTTTCTGGAAAAAGCCAGATCGGTCTACCTTTCCACCCAGGATCTGATGGGTTTAAGTGATTGCAGTCATGCCCTGTACCAGTTTTACAAGAAAAATCGGCAATCGGAGAAAGCTCTGTATTTCTTTGAGCTTTTTACAGAATACAACGACAGTTTAAAAGGCATTGAAAACCAGGAAAGGTTGGCAGAAAGCCGCATCCGCTTCGAAGTGAACCGAAGGCGAAGAGAAGACAGTTTGCGTTTTGAACAATTGCGCGAAACCGAAATGCTCGAACAGAAATATGAGGATGCCCAATACCGCTCAAGAATGGGCATTGCCCTGGGAGGCTTTACCGTGACCGGTTTGTTGCTGCTGTTTTATTTCCGATCCCGACACCTGAAGCATAAACTGGAAAAACAAGCCATGTTGGAGCAAATTCGAATGCTCAAATCGGCAGTGATTGCTCAACCTACTCCAGAACGCAAGACGTTTGACCGGGGAGCCATTGAGCAAAACATTGGATTTAAGCTTAACCAAACTGATTGGGCGGTGTTGTATGAGCTGTACCAAAATCCGGCCCTCACCAACAAAGAATTATCCGACCGGGTATTTGTCAGTTATGAAGGGGTACGCTCCAGCTTGAAAAAAATGTACCGCCACCTCAACATCGAAAGTAGCGCTGGAAGCCAGCGTGCTTCCCTGATCTTGAAAGTGATTGAATTGTCTACCCTTTCGGCTACAGAATCCTGACGTAGGTGCCAGACGATCCCGAAAGGAAATCGGGAACCAAAAGTGGGCGATTTTCTACTTCCCAAAGCTAATTGACATCCATTTTTGAGCAGTTAAGAAGCTGCTGGAGCAGCAGGGCGCTTTTCCTCCGTTGTTGCTTTTATTGGTCTAAGAGGCCGTTTTTTGTTTCACCCGGGGTGGGTGAAAAGTAGGATTCACCAGCAGTAGGTTCGATTTCATCATTTAAAAGTTTTGATCATTGGTTGCCTCACGCAATTAATCAAATCAACACATCATGAAACAACTCAATCTTATCCTTTTATTCTTTTTCATGGGTCTCACCCAACTTAGTGCCCAATACCAGCAAAGGCAAATGAATGTCAATGGAGAACTCCGTTCTTTCGGTCTTTCATTACCTACCGGGCATAGCAATTCGGGCAGCTATCCTTTAGTCATTGTGCTGCACGGTAACCCGAGCAATGGGATTCAAATGCAAGCCCTAACCGAATTTGATCAGTTAGGCAATTCCGAGAACTTTGTCACGGTCTATCCCGATGCCCATTTCCGAGCTGCGACCACTCCTAACCCTGTAGATGAATGCGATATTGGTAATGCGCTCATTGGATTGGGGTTCTGGCCTGTCTACAGCCCGGTTTCAACTACTGCAATGGATCGTGAAGAACGGTTCCTTTCTGATTTGATTTATAGAATGATCGCTAACCGAGGGGTGGATGCTTCCAAGGTCTACCTGGTAGGTTTATCGGGAGGCGGCATGCTTACCGGCCACATGGCCTTTCGCATGTGCGATCGTATTGCGGCCTTTGCCAACGTAGCGGGGCAAACTCCTGATTTGTTCAGTTCTTTCAATCCTGGTGGAGTGGTACCTTACCTCCACATCCATGGTACAGCAGATATGAATGTCGATTATTTTCAACCTGAGTTTAATGACTATCTGGCAGTAGAACCGGGCATGAAAAAATGGGCTCAAGCCAATGGCCTGTCAACCATGCATAACACTGCCAATATACCCGATACAGATCCTTCTGATGGCAGCACCGTGACACGATATTCCTATGGATCAGGGAATATAGTGGAGCTTTTGAAAGTTGACAATGGTGGTCATCAGTGGCCCAATTCAGTCATCAACCCAGATAACCTTCCCAGTTGTGTCAGTCAATATAACCAACAGCTGGGAAACTTGAACCGAGACATTGACGCGAATACCGAAATCTGGAATTTCTTCAAAACCAAATCTTTGGATTGCAACAACATTCCAACCATTCAATTTCCGGTGCTTGCCAACCATTCGGTGGGTGATTATGTTCAGTTTTTAGGCTCAGTTTTTAGAGTGAGTCCAAGTGGAACCGGTCAATTGGTACTTTCGGGTGGCTGTGGTTCTTTGCCAAGAAAGCATGTTGCTGCTTTCAACAACGAAGGAGTTACCGCGGAATCGGTAGCAACAGATGCCGTTGAATTTTCGGCTTTTCCCAATCCATTGCAAAATGAATTGAATATTCAACTGAGTGGGATTTCTGGACAACCTGCCCAAATCGTGCTCACCGATTTGCAAGGACGCACCTTGCAGACTCGATGGGTGGGTAGCGCGCACGGCGGTAATCAAACCATTCAAATGGAGGTAAGCAACCTGGCCCAGGGGGTATATGTACTTCAATTGCTTGTGGGAGACGTTCGTATGACCAGGCGAATCGTCAAAGAATAGTAGTAGGTTAAAGAAAGTTTAGATCATTAAAAAGGCCACTTCCCGAGAGGGAGTGGCCTTTTTTTGTCATATCAACCAGGTATATTATCGAACGATCACGCGTTCGGTGGTTGCTGAAGTAGCAGTGCGAACATTGACCAAGTACAATCCCTGCCCCAGTTCACGAAGGTCGAGCGGATACAGGGTGTTGCCATTCAGGCGTACCGATTCGCTCCTTACCACTTGACCCAACAAGTCGGTCACTTCAACGGTATAGACTTCGTTGGCAGCATTGGTAAACTCAATCGTGAACCGACCATCGTTTGGATTCGGATACACGTTAAATGCTGAAGGTACCGCATTCAATTCCAACACATCGGTTACAGAATTCTCAGAAGAACAACCGTTGCCATCTGTGACGCTCACGGTCACCTGTCCGCCCGAAGTTGGGAAACTGGGTGTCCAGGTTTGCTGAATTTCACCAGCTTGCAAAGTTCCATTGAAGAACCATTGGTTACCAGAGGTCACACTTGAGGTATAGGTTCCGTTGCTGTATGAAATATTGGGTACCGCAGGGAGTGGATTGACCGTCACCGTAGTAGCGGACGAAGTAGTAGCTGAATCGCCACAACCGTTGAAGGCTGTAAGGAAATAATCACCACTTTGGGCAATTTGATCCAAGGTAATTGAACCGTTGGTACTAATGAAGTTGTTCGGCCCGTTCCAGCGGTAGTTTTGACCTCCACCAGCGGTGAGGGTAACATCGTCTCCATCACAGAATTCAAGGTCGCCAGCAACAGAAACCGATGGAGCAGGAGCAGGCTCAGTACCTACACCGATTGACACTACGGTGGTACCTCCACAGTTGGTCACATTACACAGGAAGAGACCTGTGGTGTCTTGCAACGTAATCGTGTTTCCGGTGGTACCGTTGAACCACACATAAGAACCACCACTAACCGGGTTAACGGTAAGTGTAAATGGAGTACCAGGACAAACGAAGGTTGGACCTGTAATGGTGGTAGAAGGAGGTCCGGGGGTGTTTACCGTCACTGATTGAATGGAAGTTCCACCACAGTCGGTAACCGATACGGTGTAGGTTCCAACAGCGTTAACTATAGTACTAACGGCGGTTGCGCCAGTTGACCACAAGTAGCTGGCACTATTGGAGTTCGTGTTAGCCGTTAAGGTCAGGTTGTCCCCTGGGCAAAGCTCCAGGTTGTTGGTACCCGTAATGTTTACGTTAGGTCCCGATCCGGGAGCCGCCAGGTCTACGGTATCCAACAAAACGCCACATCCGGTAGTGGTACTCAAAATGTATTGTCCGTAGGAAGTAATTTGAATGGATTGGGTGGTAGCTCCATTGGACCAGGAGTACGCTGAGCCACAATATGCTTCCAATGTCACAGTATCACCAGGGCAGAAGGTAGTAGCACTGGCAGTGATGCCGTGGGCACAAACTGCGGAAGTAGAGCTAAAGTCGGTAACATCCACCGACATGTAAATAATATCGTTGGTCACCACAGGATCTTCATCCCCGTTTACGGCCAGTCCAGGTTCAAAATCACGCTGGTAGACCAGGTGTGCTTTGGAATCGACACGGCGGGCCAGGCTGGCGTAAACACATTCGTCGAAATCATGAATAGGATCGGCCGTGAAATCTACCGGATTAGACCAGGAGCAACCACCGTCTGAACTCATAACACCATATATTCGGCGGTAATTTTGAGCGAGGTTGTCCGCGGTTTCATCCACTGCCACGTAGGTCATGTAAATGTTTCCACTGTTGTCAATACCTGCGGTAGGATAGCCTGCCAAACCGCTGAAACGATAACTGGCCAACCAGCTTTGATCGGGAATACTGATGGCTCCGTTGCCATCACCGTCAAGTGCTCCAGCAATGGTCAGTGGCTCACGATCTCCCCAGGTTTCGTTCCAATACTCGATACCGTTTTGAAAAGGGTAAAAACCAAGTTGGCCATCGCCCAGGTTTTCGTTGTTTACAAACTGACGACCGAACCAAACGTGTACTTGATCGGAATTGTCGATCAACACGTGGCAGGAGCCATCTGATCCATACCATGCACTATCAAATACCGCAGGAATGAAAGTAGTAGCATCATCGAAACGCCATTGTGGAGGAGTAACCACACTCGTGCGGGTCCAGTTGGATCCGTTGTCGGTCGATTTCCACATTTGCACCCCAGCACCCAGCGTAGCTACAATGACAGCAACGGTGTTGCCGCGGGCATCAATAGAATAAGCATCGGCATCAATTCCTACATAGTGTACAGAATCCAACATGGGCAGTTGAAGGTCGGTAATGTCCCAGGTTTGTCCACCGTCTTGTGAGCGGTAGTAAAGCAAGGCTCCGTCCATACCGTTGAAAGGCACACCAGGAGTACCAAAGGTGATGTTGGTGGGCGTGGTAAGCCCAATTAAGTGTACGGTATTGTTGTTGGTGCCACCGGTGGTCATTTTGTTCCACAAACCAGCAGTAAGAGGGGAAAGTGCCGTTTCATTCCAACTACCAGAACCAGCAGTTCCGCGTTCGCTTTGAATCAGCACATCGTTGGCCGGATCGTGAGAAATCACAATCTCACCATTAGCACCGAGAGGACTTAAAGAAGGCCATCCGGTACGTACCGATTCCAATGGTGCAGTGGGGTTGGCTCCCCAACTCGATCCATCGAAAAAGTTGTATCCAGTGCCCCGTGTAGACCAATCGTTGTTGTTGGAATACGTCCAGGCTACAGAAATGTCTCCGTTGGGATAGTTGATGATCCGGCGTTGAATAGCCGTGTTGGTTTGAAGATCGTAGGTCGTTGTACCGATCGTGGTTTCGTTGATGGCGCGTGCGGCATTGGTGGCGTTGCTGCCCGAGTTCATTTGCACTTGGCTGGGTGTCCGGTTCATGCCAGCGGGAGCAATTTCTGCTTCACGGTAGGCATTCTGCTGATCAGGTGTCAACTGAGGCGGAGTCCAGGAAGTATTTTGTTGTGCAAAGAGGCCTGCACTAAGGCAAAGTGCAGGTAGGAGTAGCAGTTTTTTCATACTGTCTCAGGTTGTAGGATTCTTGAATTCTGTTAAATATATCTAAAATCTTTTATCAAACTCGGGTCAACGCATGGGTTTAAGAGGATTGTTAACGAAAGTTCAGTGGCGGTACGGTTGAAGAGACTGGCGCAAATCGCCGGTTTTCCGGCTGTTTATGGACGTAAACGGTTAATTGGTCCACTTTTAAATAGGAGGGTTATCCCGCTTTGAAATTTCAAGAATAATGCTTCAGCAACCAACAAAAAAGGCCGATCTCAAAATGAAGATCGGCCTTTAAAAGTGTTCTAACTTGTTTCGCTTACCGCACCATAATCCGGTCGGTAGTTTCAGAAGTGGCGGTACGTACCGTCAACATATAAACCCCTTGGTCCATGCCATTGAGGTTGAGGTTGCGGAGGTTGTTGCCATTCAATTGTACGGTTTCGCTGTAGATCAATTGACCCACCAGGTTGGTGATTTCAATGGTATACAGGTCATTCACGGCATTGGTGAATTGCAAGGTGAAATCTCCGTTGTTTGGATTCGGGAATACGCTGAAAGCAGTAGCTGCATTGCTCAGTTCCAATACGTCGGTTACCGAGTTCTCAGAAGAACAGCCGTTGCCATCGGTAACGCTTACCGTTACCTGCCCGCCCGAAGTTGGGAAACTTGGAGTCCAGGTTTGCTGAATCTCACCAGCTTGCAAAGTTCCATTGAAGAACCATTGGTTACCCGAGGTTACACTCGAGGTGTAGGTTCCGTTGCTGTAAGAAATAGCTGGTACCGCAGGTAATGGGTTAACCGTTACTGAAGTAGCAGTGGTAGTAGTTGCGGAGTCGCCACAGCCGTTAAAGGCGGTGAGAAAGTAATCACCACTTTGGGCAATTTGATCCAAAGTGATCGAACCGTTGGTGCTCATGAAGTTGTTAGGCCCGTTCCAGCGGTAGTTTTGACCACCACCAGCAGTAAGGGTCACATCGTCACCTTCACAGAATTCGAGGTCACCGGCAACAGAAACCGATGGAGAAGGAGCAGGCTCCGTACCTACACCGATAGAAACTACCGTGCTACCACCGCAGTTGCTCACATTACACTGGAAAAGACCAGTGGTATCTTGCAAGGTGATGGAGTTTCCGGTAGCACCGTTGAACCACACATAACTTCCTCCACTAACCGGATTGACGGTCAAGGTGAAAGGAGTGCCAGGACATACAAAGGTTGGCCCTGAGATCGTGGTAGAAGGTGGTCCGGGAGTATTTACCGTCACCGATTGAACAGAAGTTCCTCCACAGTCGGTTACGGATACGGTATAGGTTCCAACAGCGTTGACAGTGGTGCTAACGGCAGTTGCGCCATTAGACCACAAGTAGGTTGCACTGGTAGAGTTGGTATTGGCAGTCAAGGTCAGGTTGTCCCCTGGGCAAAGCTCCAGGTTGTTGGTCCCCGTAATGTTAACGTTAGGCCCTTGTGAAGGAGCAACGATATCAACCGTGTCTTGCAACACCCCACAAGCGGTGGTAGTGCTGAGAATGTACTGACCAAAAGTGGTGATTTGAAGGGTTTGAGTAGTAGCTCCGGTAGACCATGCATAGCTGGTTCCACAATAAGCCTCCAACATTATTGTATCACCAGGGCAAAGGCTGGTGCCACTTGCCTGAATACCATGGGCACATACTCCAGGAGTGTTGCCAAGGTCAGAAACATCCGCCGACAAATAAAGAATGTCGTTGGTTACTACCGGATCTTCATCACCGGCTACTGCGATTCCAGGCTCGAAATCACGTTGGTATACCAAATGCAATTTGCTGTCTACCCGACGGGCCAGCGATGGATACACACACTCGTCAAAATCGTGTGTTGGATCATCGGTCAAGTCCAGTGGAGTGGTCCAGGTACAACCGTTATCGGTTGATTTTACAGCATACACCCGATGGTACTTCTGCGCGAGGTTGTCGTGCTCTTCGTGTACTGCATGGTATACTACATAAAGGTCGCCGTTGGCATCGATACCAGCAGTTGGCGCACTGGCCAAACCGGTGAACCGGTAGCTGGCAAGCCAGGTTCCGTCAGGGATGTCAAGGGCTCCGTTACCGTTGTGATCCAAAGCACCAGCGATGGTGAGCGGCTCACGATCGCCCCAGTTTTCGTTCCAGTAATCAATACCGTTCTGGAAAGGGAAGAAGCCCAATGCTCCGTCACCAATCACATCGTTGGTGATGCGCTGACGGCCAAAAAATACGTGTGCATCGTCATTGTTGTCGAGCAATACGTGTACGTTTTCATCGGAAGTGTAAACCGAGCTGTCGATGTTGCCAGCAATGAAGTGCACTGCTTCGTCGAAACGTGGGAAAGCGGGCTCCACAATCACAGTGTGGGTCCAGGTGCTTCCGTTGTCGGTCGATTTCCAAAGTTGTACACCATAACCGAATACACCTACTACGATGGCTACCGTGTTGCCACGTGCATCGATGGAGTAGGAGTCACCGCCAAAACCTTCCCAATTGGTAGAATCCATGTTGGGCAGCTGCAGGCTGATGATGTCCCAGGTTTGGCCGCCGTCCAGAGAGCGGTTGTAGAGCAATGCTCCATCAATACCATTGAAAGGAACACCAGGAGTACCGGTGGTAATGGTGGAAGGCAAGGTCAAACCAATGAGGTGAACCGTGTTGTTGTTCGGACCGGCGATCGCCAAACGGGACCATACCTGAATGTCCAATGGAGTGAGGTTGGCCTGATTCCAGGTACCGGAACCAATCGTGTTGCGGTCAGAACGACGAATCACATCACTCGCAGTATTGTGTGCGAAGATGGACTCGGTACTTGAACCTACCACGCCGATGTTGGGCCATCCGGTACGCTCGGTTTCGATTTCTGCAATAGGAGCAGTTCCCCAGGCAGTTCCATCAAAAAAGTTATAACCCGATCCACGAGTAGACCAGTCATTTACTGCACTAAACGTCCAAACAGCAGAAAGGTCACCATTCGAATGGTTAAGAATCCGGCGTTGGATCGATGCGTTGGTTTGCAGGTCGTAACGGGTGGTTCCAATGACGGTTTCGTTGATCGCACGCTGGCCACCGGAGTAGTTGGAGCCGTTGTTGATCTGGTACTGACTTGGGGTTTCGTTCCCCAGCTTGTAATCCCGATACGGGATGGTAACCATATAATTCTCCTGGGCAGGGGTCAGAACGGGTGGTGTCCAACCGGTTGCCTGATTGTTGGTTTGAGCTTGTGCTCCTACCATACAGGCCATACCCAAGGCAAATAGTAAAGTTTTTCTCATGTTAAGCGAAATTTAGTTAGACTCAGTTGCAGGCGAATCAGCAAATGTAGAAAAAATAGCAAAGTGCTAATTTATCCCGATCTAATGAGTCGGTCAACCCAGTGCGGGATTAAATTCTTACCAATGCAGGAACCCAAAAAAAGCCTTTGAGCTCAAAATGGAATCTGAAAATATTATTGTGATCCTAAAAATTGCCGCAACCGACTAACAAACTGCTGCCCATCTTCTCGGGTGGGAAGCAAAGCCTTGATGGAAAAGCCCGTATAACGCAGGAAAAACCAAAGTTGGTAAGCCGTGGCTGCTGAGTAGGAAGCTGTGGCGGTTAAGCCGGCCCCTGCAATTTCATAACTGGGAATTAATCCAAATCCCAATACTAAAGTAAAGCCAAGGCCGATGATAGAGCTGTAGGCGTTGACCTTTAGCAGGCCTACACCAGCAAAATAATGACTGAGGATGCTGGAAACGGCAAAAACGGCAACCCCGGGAGCGAGGAAATAAAGCACTGATTTCACTTGCGAAAACTCGGGCCCAAAAAGAAAGGTGTAAAAGGCGTTGGGCAGCAACAAAGCAGGAATCAATAAAGCCAATACCGATAAAAAGCTAAATTTTAGCAAGTCTAAGGTTAGTCTTCGGTTTGCATTTTCGTCCTGGCTGTTGGAAATGTGTGCGTATTGAACTGTAGATATTCCACGGCTGATGACCCAAAACACCTCACTCAGTTGAATGCCAGTAGAGTAGACCCCAACGCTGGCTACTCCGTGCCATTCTTTTAGCAGAAAAAAACTGAGGCGGTAGTTCAACAGCTGGGCCAGATTGCCCAATTGCGCAAAAAATCCATACCGCGCCATTTCTTTGATCTCTTTGCCCATTCCGCGCAAGCTGGTCCAGGTCCATTCCGGGGCGATGCGCCAAAAGCTCAACAGCAACATGCTTCCATTGGCAACGTACAGCGCAGCAAGGTAATCTTGCAAATCTCGCGGACCATCCAAAAACATCAGTCCGGTAAATACCGCTATCAGCAGGCCAACTTGCATGATGGACAACCAATTGTATTCTTTCACCCGATCGCGGCCCAACAGCACCATTTGGTTGACGACCCCAAGCGATTGAATGAGGCTGATGGCCAGCAAATGCCATCCAAGTTCTGACGGGGCCAATTCTATAAGAATGAGCCCTGCGGAAACCGCCGAACAGGCCACCACACACCAGGTATAGGCCGAAATCACCATTTTGAAAACATCCAACCGTGGGACGAGGTAGACCAAGGCCGGCCCACCAATGAATTGAGTGAATTGAATGACCAGGGTGATGTTGAGGACCAACAAGGCTACTTCACCCTTCCCTTCATCGCCCAGAAAGTGAGTAGTGGCAATCACCAGAAAAAACTGGATGATGTTCACCAAAAATCGGGAGCCTATCGTGGCAAGAATTTTTCCAAACATGCGTTTTGCTCGTCAGGAACGGAGAATTGCCCCCGATTCGTCTACGTAATCGTTAAATGCATTGATAACCATGATGGGAGTAAGGTCTCTGAGGCATCGAAAATCGGGACATTTTTCCGGTTGTGTCACCCGACTTTGGTTGGGAGTTAGCCAGGAGTTGCAAGGGCGGCAGTCCATCTTGGGATTGAAGATCATACCGTGGTGTGGCCCAAACAAGCGGTGGTAACCGTACATATTAAAGTCAGAAGCGCCCCAAATGGTAAAAGTAGGTCGGCCCAGGGCCACGGCAAGGTGCATCAGGCCACTGTCGCAACCCAGGTACAACTGCGCTTGTGCAATCACGCTGTTCAATTCGCTGATCGTGGTTTTCCCCACCAGCGAATGCACGTTGGGCAAGTTGCGTTTCATGATCCTTTCCGCTAGTTCGGTTTCGTTCTTATCGCCCAGCAAAACAAACTCGTGTTTGGGAAACTGCCGACTCACCACGGTGAGAAAAGCAATCCAATGGTCCAGGGGCCAGTTTTTGTATTGCACTTTGTTGTTGGCAGCACTTACCTGGGCCACGATATAATCACCTTGAAGCACCGGCAACAATTCCTGAACCGCCGGGTTTTCCAACGCTTCTACGGAAGGAAATTTTCCGGGTAAGCGCATCATGGACTCTTCGATGTCGGCATCCTTGTAATTGGAATACAGCAACTTCATGTTTTGAGTCGTTTCATGAACGTGGCGGGTGGGCGGTTGCACCTTTAAAAAGTGTTTCAAAAAGGGAGGTAACCGCCGTGGAATATGGTTGGTGATGGTTTTATTGGAAATGGTGTTGGCCAGCAGGATGTTTTTCCGGGTAGCTGAAAAGAAATCGAGGTACGCCTCATCAAACGATTTCACCCGGGAAGTGCCAAACCTCACCCAATCCTGATTTTGTTTCAAGGTGTGTATTTCGTCCAGCAATCCGCTGTGCTCAAACAACTGTTCGATGCTTTGGTCAGATACAAAAACGCCTACCAATTCGTTTGCCCGGGCTTTCAGCTTTTTCATCAGGGGCAAGAGCAGCAGCGCATTGCCCAAACCAGCAGATACGAAAAGGACAATTTTCATGCTACGGGCAGTAGGGCTAACCGAGTTTTTTGTATTTCAACCGAATCGAATTACCGATTACCATAACATCGGAAAAAGCCATGGCCAGGGCCGCAACCATGGGATGCAGGCCTCCGAAAGCAGCAACCGGAATGGCAATGATATTATAGAAAAAGGCCCAAAACAAATTTTGTTTGATGGTGAGAAGAGTATGGTGGCCGATTTGATGGGCTTTCACCAGCTGTTGCAGGTTTTGCCCGTCGAGCACCACTACCTGAGCCGATTGTAGCGCTACCGGGGTGGCATTCCCGAAGGAAATGCCCACCGTTGACCGGGCCAGGGCCGGGGCATCGTTTACTCCATCGCCCACCATGGCAGTAGGCCCTATTTCAGTGGCCGCATCGATGATTGAAAGCTTGTCGTGCGGGAGTTGTTCGGCATGCAGTTCATCAATCCCTAATTCCTGGGCAACTGCTTCCACTTTGCTTTGGCGATCGCCACTCACCAGCACCGTTCGAAGCTTCAAGGCCTGCAGTTGTTGTATGGTGGTAGCGGCACCGGGCAATACTTCATCTTCCAAATCGATACCGGCTACGAGTTCCTCGTTTTTCAACAAGTAAAATGAATGCTCGGCGGGAGGAGGGTTGTCGGCGAGGAGTCGGTGGTTCCCTACCGCCCAGGAAACGCCTGCGGCATCCGTGGCCCGCAGGCCAATGCCTTTCAGTTCTTCTACCGCCTGCAAGGGGGCAGCTTCCACTTCCTCTTGCCAACGATCGACGATCGAACGCGCCAGCGGGTGATTGGAATGCTGTTCAAGGGCCAATACCTGTTCGCGTGCTACCTTTTGATCGATACCATTATATAAGGTGAGGTCTTTTACCTGAAACTTCCCTGAAGTAAGGGTGCCCGTTTTATCAAATAAGAAAGTTTTTACCGAAGCCAGTTTCTCTAAAGTGTCGCCACCGCGAATCAAAATGCCGCTTTTGGCGGCTCGGCCGAGGCCTACCATCACTGCAGTGGGAGTTGCCAATCCCATGGCACAGGGACACGAAATCACCAACACTGCTACTGCTTGCATCAAGGCTTGGGCCATACGGAGTTCAAAAACAAAATACCCTAACGTAAAAGTGAGCAGAGCAATTGCCAATACCACCGGAACAAATACTGCACTTATTCGGTCGCCCAGTTTTTGGATGACCGGTTGTTTTTGGCGGGCTTCTTTTACCAGGGCAATGATGCGGGCCAATAGGGTATCGTCTCCTACTTGCTCAGCTCGCATATTTAGATTACCGTCGAGCAAAATCGTGCCACCCACCACTTGCTCTCCCGCAGCCACCGCAATGGGTTCACTCTCACCCGTCACCAGCGAGGCGTCTACTAGTCCACCACCTTCCAGCACCAGGCCATCTACCGGTATCCGGTCTCCGGTGTTGACTTGTAGTTTGTCGCCCACCTCCAGTTGGTCCACATCCACCTCTTCGATTTGCTCATAGCGCACAATCACAATGATTCGCCGGGCTTTTTGAGGTTGCAGGGCCGCCAATTCACGCATGGCGGTAGTGGTTTGTTTTACCGAACGGTGTTCAAGCACGTTGCCCAACAGCACCAGGGTAATGATGGTGGCCGTTGTTTCAAAAAACAGGTAGTTGTGGACTTCCGAAGTGCCGAAATGCAAGAGTACACCCCCGATGCTGTAGCCAAAAGCAGCGGTGGCTCCGGTGAAAATCAAAACGTCCATGTTGGGCACCCGCGCTTTCAAAGAAGCGATGGCACTTTTCCCAATTTGTAGCACCCCGGTAAAGTACACCGGCAGGCAGAGCAGGAATTGGATCAAAGGGTGGTTGATCCAGGCCGATTCGGGGAAAAACATGTGCCCGAAAAGGAAGATTGAAAAAGGGAGGGTAAAATAGAAGCGCTTTTCTAAGGTAGACCAACGCGGAGCAGGGCCAGCTTCTGTCTCGGGTAGGCGCGCCTTGTACCCTAAGGCATTGATGGTTTGCAGGGCCTCCTCTACGGGATGCTCCGAATCAGGCGACAGCAGTGCTTCTCCGGAGGCAAAGTCTACCTGAACATCTTGAAAACCCTCGTTTTTCAGGGCTTTGGAAACTCCCAACGCACAATTGTTGCAAGTCATTCCTTCCACCTGAAGGACTACCGATGTTTCAGAATTGCCCATCTCTGCAAATTTACAAATTGTGAGTAAGGGCCCCGTGTCGGGTCTGCTACATACTTGGATTTCTGGTGGAGCAGGGGTGATCTGCCTACAGGCAATAAATGAAAACTCCCCGAGTTGTTCGCCAGCGACAAGGCCGAAAGCAACCAGCACACCAGGAATTCGCTACCCGAAATTTGCATAAATGGCCTTCCATTTCAATGGCCTCTCCATAGAGGGCATATAGACAAGGTGAAGAAAAGCTTAGAATAAAGCCTTAAAGCGTGGTGCCGGATTTAGCCTGCCACTCTTGGAAAGTGTATTGGGTATTGGAGCCGCCATCTGCAGCAAACACCACGATAGTGCTCTGGTCGTAGTCGATTTCCGCTTTCAGGGCTCCACTTCGTCTGAAAATGCGGTGAACGCCAACCGGTTTTCCCTGATCATTGCCCACCTGTACAATTTTGCCTTCGTAAAAATTTTCCCCAAAAGTGTAGGGAATTTCAAGAGTAGCCGAGTCGGTATACAATTGAAACCCATCGGGATGAAGGAGCAGCGTATCCAAGGCTTTGGGATGGGCTGTCCACTGCAACAAGTCGATGTAATAATAAGAAGCCACTTCTGGTATCGAATCGCTGCGATGGTATTCCAGCGCATAACCCGACCGTTGGCCGTAGTTGTAGTCCATGGCTTTTGTCCCACCCTCTGCTTCGTATTCAAAACACCGGCCATTGCGGTAACCCCCTTCATAAAATTCCAGTTTCCACAGTCGGCCACCGATTCGGAATTCCCAACGGCCCTGTTTCAGGTGGTTTACATCGGTTTGGTTGATGGGGATGGTGTCCGAAACGTCTACAGTATCTGATATAACTTTATATAAGGTATCGGTCATGCCCGTTTTCCCGTTGGCAGCATCTTCCTCAGTGCGATTCCCATCCCCACAAGCACAAAGCCAACCGGCGAGGAACAGTCCACAATAAAGAGCAGAAAAACGAAAACGGAAACACGATGCCATCTAACGAGGGGGTAAAGCTCGAAAGTAGAAAACCCAGCCCAAAAAAGCGCCCCTTTCAGTCCAACCGTTCATGAAGCACCAATCCCCCGAAGGACACAACCGCTACTGAACCAGAAATTTAGGCCGCTCCGTCCATCCCAAGCACCCACTGATTTTTTCCACCCAAAGCCGCCTGAGTTTCGAAAATCTGTTTATTTTTGCTGCCCGGTTTGCGGAAATGCTTCGGCTTTCCCCAATCCAAAAATCGTTCTGATTTTCCTGGTGCTTGTAGTTCAGTTGGTTAGAATGCCAGATTGTGGTTCTGGAGGTCGCCGGTTCAAATCCGGTCAGGCACCCTAAAGTTGAAAGCCTCTTCGAGTTATCGGGGAGGCTTTTTTTGTTGGGGAGTTTTGACGGATATAGCCCAATTAGCTATGCGTAGTCTTAGATTTCTGTATAGAGTCCTTGTATGACGAATTTGTTTCTCTTTTAGAGATTTAAATTTCTGCTTTTGAAGCTGCTGAGTTAGAAGAGCGAATTTTTAGTATCCCAGGTGTTGAATTTATATGTTAAACTCTAATTATTGTATTGAAAGGACTGCAACTTTTTTAATGTTTTGGTTTTGATTAGTAATGTTTCGATGCGTGCTATTGCTTTCTATGGGCTTATTGGTCATAGAGGTGCCTTTAAAACAGTTGCGTTTGAATATCATCAGGTTCATTGCTAATTAATTGAATAAACTTGATTCTGGGGAGCTTCTCATTCAGTTCTCCAGATTTTTTGTTTAATCTATCAACAAATCCCTTAATTATACAGTTGGTGAACAATGCGTCTTTGAAGTTTTTGATATTTCCCTCATTTGGATATGAAGTCAAAATATGGCCTTGGTACATGAATCCAATAGTATTAGAGCTCTCATTGCCCCGTGTTATATGTCCTTCAAGTTCTACATATGAATCATGTTCCAACTCTGGAAAAAGTATTTCATCTTCATCTTCGTCAGGGATAAAAATGCTTTTTTCAGTTGCTCGAACTCGTATAAATTGCTTATCTGATCTTTCTTTGTCTTCAAATCCAATTACTAATTCTCTCTCGACCTCAATTATTCGAGCCAAACTGACAAAAAGATTAGGTGGACAATTAGAAAATACTTCTAAATATTTCACTGGAACTTCCATAAGTTCCCCTTTGTCATTTTCAAGGTTTACAACCTTATTATTTTTGGAAAATGTGAGCTTTTTAAACTTCTTTTTTGTGAAGTTCCCTAAATGAAGAGCAATTTTAAATACCCATGTCATTGAGCTATATGCGTCTTTGAAGATTGATTTAAACCCTACCTCCTTAAAGTCATTTTTCGCCATTTCAGATAATGCACTTCCGAAGTATTTAGAGGCGCCCCATGCCGTGACTGTTTTTAAGAATATTGCATCAAAGTTTTCAAGGAATATAGTTTCCCAGCTGCCTTTTGTTATCCTCACCGGGATTTCGAATTCAACTTGTTTTAAGTCACGACTTTCTTGAAATAGGAAGTATCTAAGGGCCTCATCAACATTAATTAAAATTTCCCTTGCCTTCTTCGCATCCATGAACCCATCATTTACTAATTCTCCTTCATATTTGAGAAATGCAAAAATGTTTATGTCGTCAGGCTCTGTTTTCATTTTTTAATATTATGACCAACGTGCGAGTCTGCACCCCAGAGTGAATGTGTGTCTTACCTTAATACTTATATTCTAAGTATGTATAAAATAATTTACCCATCAAGCAATTGAAATAATCGCATTTGTCACCTTGATCCGAATTGTGAAGGACTTAGTTTTTTCTAAGTCCTGAGCTTTTTTCGAAACTCCGCTATGATGAATCAAAGTTTTGAGATTCTACGTTACTTATAGATAGATCATTCTTGGTCAAGTAAATATAATCCTTGGTTATTCGCAATCCTCTCAAGAGGGTATAATTAATTTTGAGAGAGTGGGTGAAACCAAGTATTGCAATTAAATGGAAAACAAAACAATTTAGCGTTGTTAGGGTGTTTTGCACAAAAAAATCATTTACTATTTAAATGAAATTGATTCGCGATCTTCTCTAAATCCCCCTACAAAAACGTTAGAAATTTTTCCCGCCAGTCAACCTAAAGTTGAATGCCTTTTCGAGAAATCGGAAAGGCTTTTTTTGGTGGTGGAGGAGTAATTTAAATCTTTACAGATAGGTTGGACAATATTTCTATCCCCGAAAGCAATTGATACATAACAAGTACAAAGGCTTCAATAGAAATCGAGTCCTGGGTATTTTAACGCACCAAGGTAAAATGATCCATATACTGCCGCGTTGTTCCTAAAACATCTTTTAGGGTTACCTGATATACGTAGACACCTTGTTGAGCCATTTCACCTTTTGAATTCACTTGCCCATCCCAACCCGTATACAGATCGTCTGATTCAAAGATTACCTCTCCCCAACGGTTGAAAATAAGCATATTGAACTCATCTATTCCGTGGCCTTTCCCAAGGAAAATATCGTTTAATCCATCTTCATTTGGGGTGAATGCATTGGGGATGTGGAAATCGAAAGAGCAGTCAAAAATAACGTTGATGGAATCGGTAAACTGTCCGCAGGTGTTGCTCATTTCTACTGTGTAAACTCCACTTTCAAAAACGGTTATTTGAGGCGTTGTTTCACCCGTTGACCAACTGTAATTGGTATAATCCTGAGCCAGGTCCAACACGAGCTCATTCTCACACAGCTCTATGGTTGAATCTAAACTGACAAGAGGTGGAGATACAAGGTAAACCTGGCTAGTGTCTGATGTGACGCAAATGCCATCATCGATCTTTAACCAATAAGCACCTCCATCCGTCACTGTAATTGCAAAGGAAGTGTCGAGTGTGGACCACTGGTAGTTTTCGCTGCCCGTAAATGTACCTTGGGGAATGACTTGAATGGAACTATTGTCACATAAATAATAGGGATCCTCCAACCACCAATTCGTGGGGTCTTGAGTAACAAGGAGTAAGGTGTCCGTGAAAAAACAATTGTTTGTGTCCGTTATTTCTACCCAGTAGGTGCCACTTTGACTCACCGTTATAGAGGGTCTTATTTCATTTGTTGACCAGAGGTAATAACCAGGCAATCCAGGGTCAATGAGGTATTCTGTATTGGAACAAATAGTAACGGTATCATCCATGTTTGCATTCTGGGGGTGGACATATACGGTTATTGATCCGCAAATTGCGAGAGAACCACCATTTACCGCTAAGGTATAGGTTGTGGTTTGCTGCGGAGCAACGGTAATGGAAGTGGTGTTTTCTCCCGTACTCCACAAAAACTGATTGCCAGAAAGTGAGGTTAACGTAACTGAATCGCCTGGACATATTGTGGTTGCGGGAGACATGGCGATATCACAATTCTCAACCATCAGGTTGGTTTTAGTGAGAGAATCTATGATGCAACCTGAAGGGCTGGTGATATACAGTTTGATATCAAAATTCCCATTGGTAAATGTATGTGTTATGGGGTTTCCTGTCTGTGTTGTTCCGTTTCCAAAGTCCCAAAGATAGCCGACTGATCCATTGGGGTAATTTCCTTCGAAATAAACAGGTTCACAGGAGCAAATGGTATCTGTGAAATCTTGGTAGTTTAGGGTGTCTTGCAAATAACCGATTTCAAAACCTGGGGCAAGAGCAGTATAGTTAAAACCAATGGTGTAACCGTAGCCTGAGGCATCGAACAGTCCACTGTATACCGCGACAAAAGGAGCACCTGATGAAGACAGGACATGGTCCGTGTTTCCTGGTGGGATTACTACTGTTGCATATGAATAGAAGGGATTAAAAGGGTTGGTAGTCCAGCCAGTCACCGGAGTTCCATTAAAAGTAATGTTATTGGTATTGGATGCTTCTGTAACTACCTGCACCTTCTGCGGCTTAACAAACGAAAGAAAGGGATGGTCGAAACCGTAAAACCTTACGTCAGTGACTCCCTGATCATCCGGAGAAACATTAATCATTAACGGATCACCGTCATCCGTGACCCCTGGCAAATGCCCGGTTATAAAACGAAAACCTCTGGTAAATACTTGAACAGAAATCGGCTTATTTGAGGAAATATAGCCAAGCCCGATCAAATTGCCTCGATAATAAGCTCCGGCATTGAGGTTGATATTATTCCCATTAAAAGATACCTGAGTACCGTTCTCACTCGCTATAATATTTACAAAATAGTCGTTGTTATAGGGCAAAGGCACAAGATTGAAAGAGGTTCCCCAAGTCTCCACGGGCGTCATCTGACTAACTAAATGATCTCGTGCAGGAATGGCGCCAACCTCTGTTGATCTTGCTCCTGAGAAAACAGCTACAGGATGCATTTTGCCAGCTGAATTACAAATGACTTCGATGTGGGTACCCGTCAATTCTGAACTTGATTGTACCTGATGGAGCTCTCCCGCATCGAGGTTAATGGTGCTGATACCTCCTGCAGGACTTGTTATTTGAATGCTGGTATTGTTAGCTGTGCCTACAATAATGTATTCAGCCAAATCATCTCTTGGAACAGGTTCAAACCATGTTGCAACGTAATATTCATAGCCTAAAGCGGCAAGTGGCTTTATTTGCACCGCATCTTCGCTGCCTCCGTCCCTGTTAAGTGTGTAAACAGATACGTAGTCGCTTGAAGTAATCTTTATCCCAAAAGGGAAAGTTCCCGTTGAGCTGGCCTGCGTTATGTTTGATGGCAACACCATTTCGATAGAACCATTTGCAGGAACAGTAAATGAAGTTGACCATCCGGATTGTGGGATCTCAACGACCCCAGTAGCTCCATTATCGGAGGTGATTGCAACAACAGATTTAGTTAAGGATGATATATTCGCCATAAAACCAAACCAGAATTCTTTCCCCTTAAGGTTGTGTTTTTGTCCTTGAGTGGTCAAGCACAAAAACAAGAATGTTATCAGAGATAGAATTGTTTTGTTCATCAATCTTCTATAAATGCTTGATTCTAATCTAAAGACTGAAAAAAGTATGTAAACGTTGTTTGTGCAATTACGATAGATCAGCAACCGGCTATACTTTGTTTTCAAGCATATTTGGGTGAGTTCTTTTTCAAGTTCAACAGCAGGGTTTTCTCAACTCAATTGTGTTCAAGCTATTCTGCTGTATGACCGATGTGAGCTTATTTAGTTACAAAATGGTTACAGATCATGTAAGTATTTGATCCAATTAGGTTAATTGCAAAACGCTTTGCTGCGTTGAGCTTCTTAATTAAACCTACTCTGTTTTTCTTATTAAGTCTACTGAGGATGAGAAAACGGTAGGATAAAGCAATTAAACGGTATCCTTCGATTGTGTTTAATTATTGATTTGAACTCGAACGCAATCTGCTTCAGACCCTTGTACTTTTTGTTGGTTTTTAGGGAGTTGTCTGGATTTGAATGATTGAAAAAAATAGCTTGAAGAAAAGTAGAATTGGTGAGGCCTTTTGATTGCGCTTTGCTTTAGGAAGCGGTTTTAGGATTTTCGATTTTCTGAACTGATTGCTGTAATTTATTTTGATAAATTACTGGATTGTCGAAACAAAAATTATTCAAAAGGTTATCCTAAGTATGGAGTAGTTTTGACGTGAATTATGAATGATATTTGAAAATTAAATTCACCTTTTTTTGATGAAAAATCGAATTTTGAGCTGTGTTTTGTTAGTTGTTACGCTGTTCCTGTTTGGAGGGTGTTTAGAGAATAATACCCAATTTGAGAAGAAAGGGAAAATTCTTGATCACTACTATTATAGAAATCAACAGAATTTATTGAGGATGCAGAATGATGACTTTGAAATTGAATTGTTGCCTTTATTTTCTGGGAATAATGCCAAGACTAACCAGCTGAAAAAAATCAGAAACTTAACTTCTCATACAGTTGATTATTTGGCTTCCTTTCAATCAAAAGTTGTTGAGTATGTTGAGGGAGGGAGTCAAGAGGACTGGTTGAAAATAAATGGGTTAGATAATTACCTCAAGCCAACTGAATTTCTGTTCGGTGACGACCCAGCTTCTCCAAAGGAAGGTAAATGGACTGCGTTAGGATTAGAATTACACCTCAAAAATTTCAAAGAGAACATGTTGGCACTTTTGGAGTCAAAACACCGTTCCTTTTTCTATTGTCCGATAGACCCGCAAGATTTCACTTATGATGAAGACGGGGTACAAATGATTGAAAGTTGGGAGAGTGTCCTATTCTACAACCAACCTCTTTCGAATGTGTTGGTGCGGCTTTCCATGCTTCAATATCATGTATTACAGACGGAGCAAATTGTCTTGCTTGAGCTGAAAAGGATAGAGAGTTATTAGGAAAATGAAAGCTTTGGACAATTTGTATCAAGAAACACGGCCTATAGTGGAGGTCTGTTCAATGGTAACAGGAGAGAGAGTCGCCAGTGTGAAACTCAGCTGCCTCCCTGGTACTCCTTTTTTTTGTACCAGCCTGCTTCAGCCTTATACCAGCCACTATTTCCTTTCTTGTAAAAGAGTACTTTTATTAAAGCGCCCTTTGGGTTGTAGTAGTACCATTTTCCTTTTCTTTTCCATTGATCCTTTTGGATTTTTCCTTTCGTTTTAATAGATCCATTAGGGTAATTTTCGAGATAGGAATTCTTTCTGTCATCTCTTTGCGTTTGAATATTGCCATTATCAAAGTAGGTGTATTCAATTTGCCTTTCTTCGTCATAAAAGGATATTAATTGACCATTGGGATAATAGGATCGAAGCATTTTTTGACCACTGGGTGATTCTATAAAGGAGGATCGGAGGGTTCCGGTTTCATAGAAACATTCACTTTTTATTATGGTACCAAAGCTCCAACTGTTGATGCATTCCGCTTGTCCAGACTCGTACCAATAAAATTCATTTCCGTGTCTGTCCCCATTTTGATATTTTGCATGGTACCGTTGGTTCATGTTTTCATCCATAATGGATAGTTCACCGTCTGGTTTGTTGGGTAAAGTGATGATCCGCTTTACAAAGCAAGCTTCTCCCACGTTCAAACTATCAAAGTTGTGGAGTTGTATCTGTGAACTATCAGATGCTGTCTTGTTTATTTTGAAATCGACAAGTTTATACTTTGCCGGAATGTTGCTGGCAATGAACGCTGCAATTGAATTGGAGGAGTCGGCCAATTGCAGCGTGTCATGACTTTGGGCTTTCACCACTTGCAAGGATAAAAGGACGATCAGAGAAAGGATACCTGGTTTCATATTGTTCGATTTGAAGGTTGATACCTCACCTTGGAAAAGGTAACCTCGCGAAATAGTCGTAGCGGATGGTATCCAATGCCTACTGCGAAAATGCTGTTCCCATCTGTTTTCGAAGACCTTGCAAGTGCCTCTCGTCAAACTCTTAAAAGTGGAAAGCTTCAAAGGATTTTTAGGAGTGAGGCCTTCCCGCCGATGGTGAGATCAGGAATCTTGAATCGGATATCCAATAATAGTGATGCTTAGCTATTTTTTGGTGGCTACTAAAGCAAGGTAGCTTTAATAGATTGGAAAGGGTTGCAGCATTTCGGGTAGAACTCCAACCGAAATGCTGTCCATCTACTAAAATTTGGGTCTGAAAAGGTCACTGTCTCGCCAAAGTCAATCCTGTGGCTTAATGCTCTTCCGGTAATCGGAATGACTCCACATTTATTCCATAAATCGGAAAGTGGGGATTCCTGTGAAAATGTTTATCTATTTGTTTTTCAGCTGTTTATATTTTTTGGACCACTATTTAATAGTAGTGGGGGCAAATGAACAAACCTATGAGACCATATCTACTCCTGCTAACCGTAATGCTTTCTTTGGGAAGCATTTTTAAGGCTAATGCTGCTGCCACCATTTCGTCCACCGTAACCAGTGAAATGGAGGTTTGCCTAAACAGCGAAAGTTTTGAACTGGTGATCGTCAACGACTCTACCGCAACCTTGACCAATGTGTCGGTAGTGGTCGCGCTACCTTCAGGAATTCGATATGTCTATGGTTCTTTGTTTGAGACAACATATAGTAAGGTGCAAGAACAAAATGTGGTGAAGAACAACAATTTGATTTTTAGTTCAGGAAATATACCCGCGGGCGACAGCATCAAATTTTCGATAGCAGTAGCGGCCTTTCAGGATGCCATCACCTTTCAGGATGCAGGAAACATTTTTCGCAATACCGTTACCATCCATTACGATGGAGGCTCCGAAACGCACGTGAGTGATGCGTATAACATCTTGTATCCTGCGCTCACCATTCTTTCCGTCTCTCCCAATGCCGCGACCATCTTGAGTGGTAACTCCCTCACGCGCAATGTAACCGTTATTAATGGCGGAAACGGCAAGGCCAGCACCGTGTACCTCACTGACGTGAGAAATGCTTCTACCTTAACATTGGATGCCACGTCTCTTGGAACGATCAGTGGAGACACTATTGTGCTCAGTGGAAGTGATTTCAACGGTGTTGGAAACAGTGACAATTACCTTGATCAGAACGAGTCTTTTACGTTAACTCAAACCTTGTCGGGGACAAGTTGTGTTGACGTTACGGTGACTTCTGCCATTAATGCTCACTGGGGTTGTGATGGTGACCTTTTGAGTACTTCCACCAGCTACGGCAACGTTAGTATCGATTTCCAAAGCCCCAAACTTGCTCTCTCCGGTACTGAAGTCCTGGAGGATTGTTTTGGTTCGGGTGCGCCCTCCAACCAAACGATGCGCATCGTCAACAAAGGAACTGGTGTGGCATCCAACATTGATGTTTCGATTTTTAAGTCCACCGGAGGCACTTACAACCAAACTATTTTTTCCCGATTTGATCCTGCTTCTCTCCAATACAAAGTAGGGCAGAGTGGTGCCTTTACCACCGTTACCGGGATGACGAGTACCGCCACGCAGAACACCGGAGATTATAGCTGTTTGGGGACAAACCCGGTGGGAAAAATGGATTTTACGCTGGTGAACATCCAACCGGGCGACACCATTTACGTGGCCTGGGACATGTACTCCTGTTGCGTGCAAACCTGCAACAACGAGGCGGTGAAAGGCTGGCGCGCTGAACTGAGTTATTCTGATGTATGTGCTACCACTCTCTACACCGCCTCGCTTAACGGGCAAAGCAGGAACAACCACTTGATTTCTTTTACCACCGAAACGCCCACCGACATCATCGACGGAGAGGATGAAGACTTCACTTTTATCGTATCGAGTTTTGAAAACGACCTGCCTGCAGGAGACGGAGCCAGCTACAAAGTGACCTTTACGCTGGAACTGGGATTGGTGTACGAAAACCTAAAGTTTCATTCCAACGGCGTTCAATGGACGCCTCAATCCATCAATTATTCCAGCAACGTGGTGACGGCTTTCTTTCCGGCAGCGGCTCCTTTTACGGTGCCTAAAAGTGAAATGGAACTGACCCTTTCTGGCAGTTGTGGCAGTCCGGGCTGGAAAACCATTGAGATGGACCTGGCCTACCTTCCAGATACTTCTTGCACTACAGGTTGTGAAATTCCGATGGAGTGTGACCTGGAGGTGGAGACGTATTTACATTGCCCGGCCGTGGGTTGCGCAGGCCCGAACGTACTCGCTTTTTCGGTGCTGCGCACCAATTTTGGATTGCCCGACAACAACCTGGATGGCATGGCCGACGGTAGTGGAGCGCTTAATCTATCCGAAATAAAGCGCAACCGTGCCATGGTAGGAGATACCATTGAAACGGTGGTGACCTCGTTTGTGAAGTCTTCAGGAACTACCTGGAACTATGGGGCCTTTACTTCCTCGATCGACTATGGCAGTGTATTGAGCTTTGTGAATGCCACGTTGACCATTTACGATTCCAGTGCAGCTACCCACTTCATCGTTACCAACCTTACTCCCACCACATCCATATCCAATCATCAGCAAGATTTTAGTTTTGATCTTGCCACCGCGAACCTCAGCGCTTTAAATCCGGCTCTTTCCGGCTATTCCTACGCTGGTGGCGACTCCATCGAACTTCGGATCAACTACCGGGTGAGCGACAATGTGAATGGATTGCTTCAGGAAACCACTTTTCTGAATGAGTTTTACCTGAGTGCAGTGGCCAATCCAAGCAATGGCCAAAAGGAATATTGCAATTTTAAAAACGGCCGCATTACCCTCATTGGCTACGATTGGAGAAACAATTCCCAAAACAGCCTTACGGTAACGTCCTGTACCAAAGTGGTGAACCAATATTGGGGAATGTCCATTGGCGATCTTTCTTCCAACTACGGAGGGGGCAACCTGTTCCCCTACGAATACCGCTATTGGGGACAAATCAAGGAGGCCTGGTTGGTGTTGCCGCCCAATTATTCGCACGTCAACACAATTTTAAAACACTGGGGTACTAAGAAAACCAATTCCACGAACAGCCAAACGGTGAACAACGTTTCTCCTGACCAGGTCACCGGGGACACCCTTTATTACAACATGGCCCAATACTATTCATCGGGCCAGTTCAAGAAGAGTGACGATGGGTTTCACGGTAGAATTCAGGTAGAAATTGCGCCCAATTGCGATGTGCCAGAGAATCAATACGAAGACATGGTTTGGATTTTCAATTACGAAAAGTCGGATGCCATTGATGGAGCAGAATCGGGTCAGGTGTTGGCCTCGTCCAACGACCGGATTCGCTACAAGCGCTCTGCGTTGCAACCCATTTCAGCCAATCCTACTCAAGATGCGAATACCCGTAAGGTGGTTTGGGATTATAAATTGAAAAATACTTCGAGTTCGGGTGCCGACAATGCGTGGATCCATTTTATTCCGCCGAGCAATTTCACGATTGATTCGGTGGTGAATGATGCTACGGGAGCTTTGCTCACACTGCAAAACGACATTTATCGGGTGGGTGAAATCAAGGCCAATGCTTCTGCTGATCTGAGCATTCACGGCACTTTCAGCAGCTGCGATACGGTGCGTGTGCTTACTTACACCGGCTACGAGTGCACAGGCTATCCCACTGATTTCGCCAGCTTTGCCTGCCCTTATGAGAATTATTCGCTCTACGTAGAGCCGAAGCCTTCGGCCTACCAAACCCGAATTTCCACGGAATTGGGTGCTGACCCCTGCAACGCGGAGTTGGAGTTGGAAATTGACATCACCAGCGTGAAGTTGGCACACATGTTTGACATGACGATCGACTACATCACGCCTGACACGCAAAAGATCAGCGTAAAGCCCAATACCTCGGAGTTTCTTTACAACATTTCTAATGCGTACACCAGCATAGCCGATCCCGCATACGACAACGGGTCGAAAACCTACTCCTTCGACATCAACGATTACAACAGCGCTTTCGCGCTGGACGGTATTCCTGGTGTGCTGGACATCAACAATAACCGCTACAAACTCAGCACCACCTTAAAGCTTGGAGATCAATTCCAAAACGGAGATTTCTTGCAGGTGCAAATCAATGGTGCCAACGCTTGTAATGTGCCACTGCAAACCATCAACCTGGCCATTGATCCCAACATGAGTTTTGAGAAAGACAACACTGCAGGACTGCATTTGGACAACATCGACAGTTGGAGTGCCTCTTGGGGCGACTATACCGGTGATGGATACGACGACCTGTTCGTTCCTTCCAAAGATGTAAATGCTCAAAACCTGCTCTATCAAAACAATCAGGACGGTACGTTTACCAAAATTACTTCTGGTCCTGTGGTAGAAGATTTAGGAGCCGCAGTGGCCGGCACCTGGGGGGATTACGACAACGATGGTGATGTGGACCTATTTGTGACTTATCAGGCCAACGCCCCCAACCGGCTCTACCGAAACAACGGTGACAGCACGTTTACCCGTGTAGCTAATTCAGTCCTCAGTCAGGGAGGCATTTACGGTCATTCGGCGGCTTGGGCAGATTACAACAAAGATGGAAACCTCGATTTGATGGTGGCGAACTACCACGTTACCCACTTCAACCACCTCTATTACGGGGATGGCAACGGAGGGTTTACCAAAGACCAAAACAGTGTGATTGCCCAATCGGCTACATCAGCGGTTGGGGTAGCCTGGGGCGACTACGACAACGATGGGGATGCTGATCTTTTTCTGGCCAATACCAATGGGGAAAACAACCAGTTGTTTCGCAATGATGCCGGACTGTTCGTAGAAATCACCAGCGGCAATGTGGTGAACGATGGCGGAAACTCGGTAGGGGGCACCTGGGGCGATTACGACAGCGATGGTGACCTGGACCTGTTTGTGACCAATGCCAGCATGTTGGAACCCAACTTTCTTTACAACAACAATGGAGATGGCACTTTCACTAAGGTGACTTCAGGTGCCATAGTGACCGACATTTCAAACGCTCATGGAGCTTCCTGGATCGACTACGACAACGATGGCGATTTGGATTTGACAGTGGCCAACGATCAATTCAACAATTTTCTCTACTCCAACAATGGAGACGGCACCTTTACCAAGCTTACCAATGCCATTACTGAGGAAACTGGTAACTCTTTTGGCGTGTCGTGGTCCGACTTTGACAACGATGGCGATTACGACCTTTATGTGGCCAATCGTGGCAACAGCAAAAACGACTTTTTCATCAACGAGAAAGGCTCTTGCACGAACCACATTGTAGTAGACCTTGAAGGATGCATCTCGAACCGGGATGGTATCGGTGCCAGAATTGGGGTGAAAGTCACCATCAATGGTGCTTCAGTTTGGCAGTATAAGCATGTGTCTACTCAAACTTCGGGCATGGCCGGGCAGAACTCGAACAAGATACTGTTTGGCTTGAACGATGCTACTGCGATTGATAGCCTGGTGGTAGAATGGCCATCGGGAGTGGTTTCTTACCTCAATGGAGCGGCTGTCAACCAAATTCATAAAATCAATGAAGACTGCGCTTCGAAAGTTTGTGGAATGGTGTTCAACGATCAAAATGGAAACGGGGTGCAAGACTTGGGAGAGAAGGGAATTCCCAATGCGAGTCTTACGGTAAGTCCTGGCGGGTTTAAGGTATACACGGACGACAACGGTTACTACCAACTGTACATTGGTGACGGCTCCTATACCATTGCCTTGGATACCAACTCCAAATGGACACAAACCTTGCCCGTGGCTAATGGCGGTTACACCTTGGTGGTGGACAAGGCTACGGCTACCGAATACTGTGGCAACGACTTTGGCCGGAATGCGGTTTGCAGCGATCCTGATTTGAGCTTGAGCCTTGGAACCACTGCTTTCCGCAGGGGTTTGACCAACATGCTCAATGTGGTGGTGACCAACGAGGGCGCTTACGATGCCACCGAGACCATTCAGGTAGACCTGACGATGACCGACAACGTGTACATCCTCGATACAGACTGGACCCAAGGGATTGCACCGAGTGGCTATCGTGCTTATAGTCTGACTTTTTCAGGGCTGGACCAATTGAGCGATACGATTTTTGAATTGACGGATTCTGTGGCCTTGAGTGCCGGATTGGATGATTTGGTTACGGTGGAAGCGGAAATCAGCTATGCGAGCAGCGAATGCGATACCACCAACAACACGTATTCCATGACCGACATCGTGGTGGGCTCTATTGACCCGAACGACAAAATGGTGATGGTGCAAGACCTGGGTAAATCCGAAGTAGCTCACCGGAACGAGGTGTTGATCTATAAGATTCGGTTTCAAAACGTAGGCACCTATGCGGCCCGCATTGTGCGCATTGTGGACGAGCTTTCGCCCGATCTCGATTGGAGTACTTTCCAAATGGAGAGTTCTTCTCACCCTTTCACCGTGTCGGTGGTAGATGGCGTAGTAGAATGGGTAAACCGCAACATCGAGTTGCCCGATTCTGCCTCGAACCCGGAAGGCAGCCAAGGATATGTCACTTTCTCCATCCTGCCGAAGAAAGATCTGAAACTGTACACTTTGATCGAAAACGAAGCAAAAATTCAGTTCGATTACAACGACTTTATCGTTACGAACAACACCCAGATCTACGTGAAGCCGATTGACTACGAACCAGTAGTACCGGTGGTGACGCTTTATCCGAATCCAACCAGCGATCAGGTTCATGTGCATTTGGTGGACATCGACCGCCAACTGATTGAAATGGACCGCATTGAAATACTGGACATCAACGGAAATACGCGGCAGGAACACCGCGGAGAACCCGTATTCAAAAAGCGGTTGGAAGTGGGTTTCTTGCCCAGCGGAGTGTATATCGTTCGCGCCTGGAATGGCGAAGCAAGCTACGCTACTAAACTGGTGATCTTATGAGGTAAACCAAGGTAAAGGTTAAGCGATGACAGGGCTCGGTTCACATAGGTTAGGTGTGGGCCGGGCCTTTTTGTTGGGGTACAACGCTAAAATTGACTTTTACAGAGAAAGAGGGTTGGCATATTCATTCCATGCTCCAGAAGAACAAAGAGGCCCGGCCCATTCTTCCGAATTTGGCAAAGTTTAGAGGTCTTTTTAATTTCCGGTGCTGATGCTGTTACCCCGTTTCTTCTCAACTTGTGTTGACTGGTTGCTGGTTTTTCTTCTGTTGGGAGGATGCCTGTTTCCGCATGGGGTGGCCGGGCAGCAACCCGAAGACAAGTATTACAGGGATGTGGACGGCCTGGCTTCCAACTCCGTTTTTCAGCTTCGAACGAGGGCGGATGGAAAAGTTTGGATGGCTACTTCGAAGGGCATTTCAAGCTTCAACGGAATTACCTTCAGGACTTATAATCAGGATCATGGGCTGGAAGATCGGGCTGTTTTTGGCTTGCGCGAATCGGAGGATGGTACCCTCTACGCCTACACCTACTCGGGGGATGTCTATTTCCTCGAAAAGGATTCGTTTCGCCTGGTGCCCTTTAGTCGTTTGGTGAAGCACACCAAGAGGTCTTACATCATGGACCTTGCTTTTAAGGGAGACACCGTTTGGGTTGGATATACCGGCAATCCTCCCGTGAAGGGCATTGGGGAGAAATGGGAACTGGTAGACGAAGTTATCTTGGAAGGACCGGATGCTTTTGCGGCCTACCGCAGGCAAATTGGTCACCATCAAAACCTCATTGGGTATGTGGCCGGAGGAATAGACTCATTGGTTTTTAAGTTGACGGACTCTCTTGGGGCAGATCAACGCCTTGTGATCGACCGCCCGGGCAGGGCCGGTTATATTGGATATTCTTTTTTGGAGACAAGGGAGGGGTACCAACTCTTTTGTATGGAAAATGTGATGGTGTTGTATGACCCACAGACAGGGAGCTATCGGAGGCTGCCTTTCGTGGCCAATTTTTGTACGAACTCCATTTTTCAAGACGCAGCGGGCTACGTTTGGGTAGGAACCTTTTACAGTGGCGTCTACCAGCTGGATCCTCAACAGGATTACATGCCAGTCAAGCGCCTTTTTCCGCAAAGAACCATTACGGCAATTGCTGAAGACCGCGAAGGTGGTTTTTGGTTTAGCATTATCGGCGGAGGAGTGCTTTATGTTCCTCAACCCGAAGTGATCAACTACCCTTTGGGGCAGGAGGCTGCGTATGAAAACCCAATCCATCTTTTCGTAGGGAACGACAGTTTATGGGTTCAAACCCGGCAAGGCAATGTATATGGGTTGAAACCGATGGTAGAAGACCCTTATTTGCTCGCTCCTTATCGCTTACAATCGACCGATGCTTTGGCCGATCAGCTGGTGACGGATGCGCTACCGGAGAAAATTATCCCTGAAGATTTAGAAATCGATGGGTTGGGAGACTACCGGGTACTCGCCATGGTCAAACGAGCTGGATGGACGTTTGTAGGCACGGAAACCCAAGGATTGATCGTGCGTTCGGCGGACGGTAAAACCATCCAATATGATGGAAAAGGTGGTGAGGATTTAAACATAGCCTTTCAAGCCTTGGCGTTTAGTTCAGACGGGGATTTGTGGGCCGGAACCAACCGCGGGGTTTATCGATACGCATGGCAGGGAGACTCGTTGCGGCAAAAATCATGGTATCGGAGCGAGAATGGATTTTCGGAGAAAGAAATTAATGCGCTACTGGAACATCAAGGTAAAATGTGGGTGGCGGGTAAGGATAAACTTTGGTCGATTCCGATTGCTAAAGTGCTCCAACCTTCGAATGCACCATTGATTGAAGTTACCCAAACGGAGGTGCAGCGCGGTGCTGAACGTACTGCTTCGCTCTTGGAAGAACTCAGCTATGAGGACAACAACATCTATTTTCATTTTCAGGGAACCCTGTTCCAGCACGACGGGAAGGTGATCTATGAATACCGACTAAAAGGCCTTACCTCCACGTTTCAAAAAACACAAGATCAGACAGTATTCTATCCTTCTTTGCCCAGTGGCGATTACACTTTTGAGGTACGCATTTTCAACGGTGACGGTATTCCTGGAACAGCTACTGTGCACTTCACCATTCCTCCTCCTTTTTGGAAAACCTGGTGGTTCATTCTGCTGGAAGTGATCACGGTTTCGGCCATTCTTTATTTTTTCATTGATTACCGCAACTACATCCGCAATGAGCGGTACAAATTGCAACTTGCCTTGGCCGAAAGTGAGCAAAACGCACTTTCAGCGCAGATCAATCCCCGGTTTTTGCACAATTCTTTGCGCTCGGCCATTTCGTTCATTTTAAAAGGAGATGCTTCCAAAGCCGCTGACCACCTGGCCAGTTTTTCGGTGTTGATGCGACTGGTATTGCGCAACACCCGAAATTCGAAAGTAACGGTGAAAGAAGAGGTCGAGATTTTACGACAGTACCTCGAACTGCAATTGCAACGCTTTGATGATCGGTTTCAATTTCAAATTGAAGTGCAGCCAGAAGTAGATCAAGACCATACGATTTTGCCTACCATGTTGATTCACCCCCACATAGAGAATGCCATTTGGCATGGATTAAAAATGGGAAGCCTAGAAGGGACGATAAAAATTGGTGTATCGCAGGATGAAGAGCATTTGTATTGGAACGTGGAAGACAATGGCGTTGGTCGTGCCAAGACAAGGGGCAATTCGAGTCATCGGGGCATGGCGGGATCGGGAATTGCTATTTCGAAAAATCGGATTGACTTGTTGAACAAGGGCAGCTATGCTGGCTTCGATATGACCATTACCGACCTTTTGGATGAAGAAAAACAGCCGTCGGGCACCCAGGTGGTGGTAAAAATACCCCGTCATTTCAAAGCGTAGTGAAACGGCATCAACATAACAAAGAGAGACGATTTTGGCTACTGGGGAGCGCTTTATCAAGGTGCTTTTTCTGGATTTGTTTTGTGGGCACAATCGGGCACTACAACCTGTCTGCACAAATACCCAACTACACCCATTACGATCTTGAAGCTGGCCTGCCTTCCCAGGTAATCAATTGTATGATGGTTGGACATGATGAGGCGCTTTGGTTTGGAACTAACCAAGGTGTAGCGCGCTTTGATGGCAATGCCTTCCAACGCTTTGGAGCTGAAAAGGGTTTGACCGACTTGTCCGTTGTAGACCTATTAGAAGACGATCAGCAGCGGCTGTGGTGTAGAACCAGCCACCAACAAATTTTTGTGCTGGAAAGCGATTCCTTTCGCTTGGTGGACATGGGTTGGAAGCAAGCAGTAGCAAGTCCGGATGCTGCCATCAGCAGTTGGCTGGTTCGGGGAGATACCGCTTGGGTGGCATGGGCGCCTGGGGGCTTGTGGCACGCCACAGGAATTCATTCTACCACCGAAAAACCGAATTTAGAACGCATTGCTACCGGTAGTCAAAACTACCTCTACGAATGCGGTATAGGTCAGTTTCTGGACGGAGGTGTGGCACCTGATACAGGATTGTCTTTGTCGATCACGCGAATCGGCGACCCCAGTCAAGTGCTTGATCTGGCACCCATAGATACCTTCCAATCGGGCAACTTTACTGCCTTGCCGGTGCAGGAAAATTGGTTGATGGCTTTTCAAAATAAGCTCTTCCTGCACCAGCCCGATTCAGGGTCGAAAGAAAATTGCGCCTTTCGCAACACCCATGTGAAGGCGGCATTGTTTCAGGACCGCAAGCATTTAATTTGGGTAGGCACGGTGGGTGATGGCGCGTATGTAATTGATCCGGATAGCGATTACAGCATCGTTGGAAATTACCTGCCTGGGAAAACCGTTACAGCGATTGCACAAGATTATGAAGGTGGTTACTGGTTCGCGACCTTAAACGATGGTGTTTATTACGCCTCGGCTCCGTTTACGGTAGATCATCTTACGGTTTTGAATGGCAATCGGATTACTGCCCAAGATGTATTTGACTTTCAGGGTGCGCTGTATGCGCGGACGATACCCGTGTACTTTTTTCGACTTCAACTGGAAAAGAATGGCGACTTTAAATACGACCCCATCAAGTTGCCGGTGAACAAAACCATTCACTCCCAGCGAGTGGTGGGGGATTACCTCTACTATTCTTCGATTCAGGGTTTTTACCGGATGGACAACGACCATCAATCAACCAAGGTGGCGCACGGATGGGGCAAGTACATGGTCGTTGATTCGACAGGGATGTACCTGTTGAGCAACCGGTTGGAGTTCCTGGCGCATGGAAAAGCACCTACCGAAGAAGAGATTTTATTGGAGGATTTTTGTCAGCCCGTTTCCATTGAAAAAGAGCAAGATAACTCGCTGTATGTAGGCTGTAATGATGCCATTCGAAGGATTTTTATCGATAAGGAAAATGACACGGTGCAGGTGGATACCCTTTGGGAGGGGAGGGGCGTAGCTTTCACCTTGCTTACTAAGCATTGGTTGCTGGCGACCATCAATAGGAAAGGCTTGTTGATGTTTGATCGACGGCGGATGATGAAGGGGGAGTCTCCCGACCCGGTGACCTTAGCCCTTGATGAAAGCCTGGGGGCGAAGTCTTTGGGAAGAATGTATCAAACCTTGGATGACGATTTGTGGGTATCCAGCGATGTTGGGCTTCTGCGATTTCAATACACCGACGATACGTTCCAACTCAAAAAGATCTACCAAACCAAAGAAGGTTTTCCGCCCAACAATTTTGTGTTGAACATGCATGAGTTTGAAGGGCGGTTGTGGCTTGCCACCAGCGCAGGTCTATATTCCACACCCATCTATGAGGAAGAATTACCTACGGTAACTCCAAAGATGAACATCAGCCGGATGACCCTCCAGCAAGACGGGGAAGAGCTGGAAACCGATTCAAAAAACCTATCCCATACCGATAACAACATCCACTTTTATTTTGCAGGCACCACCTTTGCCAATGCCGGCGATATCCCTTACCGCTATCGCTTGTTGGGCTTGGATTCTACTTTTCAGGAAACGAAGGACCAGCAGGCCTTTTTTCCAGCTTTGCCTCCCAATTCCTACACCTTTGAGGTAGCGGCTGCCAACAGCAAGGGACAGTGGAGCGAAACGCCTGCGCGTTATACGTTCACGGTATTGCCCCCTTTTTGGAAAACCTGGTGGTTTTATGCCTTGGAAGCTTTGGCGGTAATCGCGGTTCTTTATGGAATATCGTGGTTTCGAAACCGGGTGCGGAAAGAACAACAGGAGTTGAAAATGGCCATGGTAGAAAGTCGGCAAAAAGCCCTTTCGGCACAAATCAATCCTCATTTCTTGTACAATAGTCTCAATTCTGCACAGTACTACATCATTGACGATGACCCCCGCAGCGCAGCCAATCATTTGGAAAGATTCTCCGACCTGATGCTTCGGGTGTTTCAAAACACCAGCGTCACTGAAGTAACCTTAGAGGAGGAGTTGGCCATTTTGAAGCTGTACATGGAGCTGGAGCAGGAGCGTTTTGAGCATGCCTTTACTTTTTCAATTGAGGTAGACGATGCCTTGTCGGCTTCTCAAATTATGATCCCTACCATGCTCTTGCAACCGCACGCTGAAAATGCCATTTGGCACGGCTTGATCAGAAGCAAGAAAAAAGGAGGACACGTGAACATCATTGCCCGAAAAAAAGAAAATGGTTTTTTGCTGTTGGTCGAAGACAATGGAATAGGCCGCAAAAAATCCAAAAACCTGAAGCAAGCCTCCGAATACCAGTCTACCGGCATTCAAATTACCTTGGAGCGCATTGAGTTGTTGAACCGCAAGAAGCAGGGCGGATACGCCATGGAAATCATCGATTTGCAAACTGCAGATGGCCAGGCGGCTGGAACCAGGGTGGAACTTTCTTTTCCGCTGGAACTTCCTGCTTTCAGCTAAACGAATAAAATCAGAGGCTGAGTCAATGATTGGTAGGAGTTTTTTTCTGTTTCCCTGACCGGCTGCATTGGCGCTACAGGCGAGAGTAGCTCCAGGTAATTGATCAAACCGGCCCGTTTTCTTTTGGTAAGTTCAACCATAGGTTGGGAGAATAGAACCAATTATTGGCCAATTGAACCAGTTATTGTCGGTTTTCAATTGAGATGATTTTTCCACTAATTATGTAACGTCAACCATCTTTGATCATGCAATAAAATAGAATATGAAAAGGAAAACAGCAGGAAGGATGATGATTGCGAATAGGCTGGGCTGGAATGCCTGCGCCTCGTTGAGCTATCTTTATTTCTCCCCCTCAACTGTAAGGTCATTCGATGATGGAAACGCAATTTTTACGGCCAACAAACCACTAGAAACAAGTTTATTGTGAGCGACATTAAAGCAATCATTATCGACGACGAATGGAAGGCAAGAGAAGCCTTGAGTAAGTTGATCAACCGGCATTGCCCGGAGGTAGAAATTGTAGCGATTTGCGAGAACCTTGTGGAAGGCAAAGTTGCCATCTTGGAGCGGGTGCCGGATTTGGTTTTCTTAGACATTAAAATGCCCGAGGACAACGGTTTCGACCTGTTGCGGGATGTGCCTAACCGGCAGTTCAAAGTCATATTTGTGACCGCATATCCCAATTTTGCTTTGGAAGCCTTTGATGAAGGAGCGATCGATTACTTGCTGAAGCCCATTCATTCGGAGCGTTTGATCAAAGCCATTGCGCGTTTTAAAAGTCATGGGGAAGTGATCAGTAAAGCACCGACACCAGCGCCACCGGTAACGGTTCCCTTGGGAAAAGTGGGGTTGCCTACCGAAGATGGATTAGAATTCTTTGAAGCGGAGGATATTTATCGCTTCCGGGCCAAGGGAACACATACGCTGATGTACTTGGCCTCTGGCGAGTGCCTCAACATTGCCCGCAACCTCAAAAAGATTGAAGACGCGGTAGCCCACCTCGGGTTTTTCAGGGTGCAAAATGCCCACCTGGTTAACTTGAACTATATCAAAAAGATCAAGAAAATTGATGGAGGATTTGTGGTTTTGCAAGATGGCACAGAAATCGAAGTTTCCCGCAGAAAAAAGACCAAGCTGTTGAAAATATTTCAGGAAAATCAATAGTGGGAATCGGAGCGCAGCGGTTCTGTCTTCGTCCCGCTTTTCATTGGAAATAAACCTTCTTAAATATTATCTCCTTCGGCAATATACTTTCGGGTCATTACCTGAAAATTTCTAAGAACTGACGGAGAATTTTTGTTTTTACCTTTCGAGGTAGCGTTCATCTTCCAAACCGGTAGCATTCGCGGCAACTTCTTCGGCATTCAAGTCAATTAATTGAGTATCATCGTTAAAATTGTTTTATTCGATGGGTAATGGTACTTGAGTTACATGCGGACCTGCCTTAGTTTTTGTTGTTGTATGTGCCTGTTTTTTGTTGCCGGATGGGCGCAGAAAACCACACAAATGCCTTCAGATACCATTGGTGCGGAATTTAGTAAAACGGACTTGCACCGCCTGATAGATTCTCTGGTGGACAACCGCAAATACTCCTTAGCAAAAGCCACTACACCCCAGCTAATGGGGGCCTTCTCCCTGCTGAAAGAACAAGAGGAAAGCAGAGCCGAGTTGGTGGCACAGTTAGCGGTATACGAGGAATTGTTCAAGCGTGGGGAGATCAAAGCGGCCATCCGTTTGGGCAATGCCTTGTTGGTGCAGGCCGACTCGTTTTCGGCCACGGACCAGTACAGTTTGTACTACACCTTGTCGAGTGCTTATTTTAACCTGGGGTATTACGACAAATACCTGGAATTGCTTCCCAGGAAGCACCAGGCCTCCCGGGGGTATTCCAATTCTTTTAAGGTGGACTTGGAAGAATACTCCGATCTCGCTTTGGTGTATCACCGAATGAAGCAATACGACAAGGCACGCCTCTACAACCGAAAGATCATTCAGTTGAATGCCGGAGAGCCCAGCTATGCCGCTTCTCACAGTTCATTGTACAACAACATTGCGCTTACCTTCCGGGAAGAGCAACAAACGGATAGCGCACGGTTCTATTTTCACAAGGCTTTAGCGTTGGCCCGAAAAGGTGTATTCAAAAAAAATAACGCCCGGTTTTCGAAACTGTACAAAGCACATTTTATCAATGTGATTGAATCAGACATCGCCTACCTCGATCAGCGCCCCGAAAACCACCCGCGAATCATCCAATGTTTGGAAAAGGAAGCCGCTTCTGCCCAACAGGTGAGTGAAGCCAACATCTACCTCAGTGCCTGGAACAAGTTGGGGCAACTCTATTTCGAACGTCAGGAATGCACCAAAGCACTGCACTACCTGCATTTGGGAGATGAAGAACTCAACGAAAAAAATCCGCAAGGCGAACTGTATTTCAATAACCTTCAATTGAAAGCCAAGATTGCCCTCCTGCAAGGCAAACAGGCGCTCGGCAACCAGCTTTTTGAAAAAAGTCAGGCCATTAGAGATGCTTTAGAAGCGCAGCGTAGTCGTGGTATTACGGAGGTGGCAGCCATTCTTTACGAAATCGACAACAAGGAAAAAGAAATAGAAGAGCAGCAGTTGCGACTGGTCGAAAAGAACGATGAAATCCAGCAGCAAAGAAGAACCCAATTGGTATTCATTGCTTTTATTTCCGTGTTGAGCCTGTTGTTGTTGGTGTTGTACCGCTTTGTGCGGAAATTGAACAAGCAAAAACAGATCATTGAGCAACAAAAAACAGCGGCCAACGATTCGCTGAAGCAGAAAGAAATGTTGCTAAAGGAAATCCATCATCGGGTGAAAAACAACCTGCAGGTGGTGTCTGGTATATTGAACAAACAAGCTCAAAAATCGCCTGATCCGGAGGTAAAGGCATTGATGGAAGAAGGCAAGAGTCGGATCAAATCCATGGCGCTCATTCATCAAAAACTCTATCAAACCGAAGACTTTACCCAAATCGATTTTGCTTCTTACGTAGCCGATCTTTCCCGGTCCATTGCGCTGATGCACCAGCGGCCCGGGGCCACCATTGAATTGGAGCAGGCCATTCCCAAACTGTTTTTCCACATTGATGTGGCGGTTCCGTTGGGGCTGATCATCAACGAACTGCTCACGAATGCCTACAAGCATGCTTTTCCACACTTGAGGCCTGGAAAAGTGAAAATTACAATAGTGCAAAAAGAGGCGCACCAATTTGAATTGACCGTAGCCGATGACGGAGTAGGTTATCCGTCCGATTTTGAACAGGTTTCCCAACGCTCCCTGGGCATTGGATTGGTGGAGGGACTGGCATGGCAACTGCGCGGAAAATTCACCTATCGCCAAAAGGCAGGAAGCGTGTTTACAGTAGCATTTACAGACCAACTCAAACCCACATGACGAAGCCCATCAGTGTTTTGATTGTTGAGGACGAATTCCTCACCGCCGATACCATCAAAGATGGATTGGAGGAAATTGGTTACCGCGTTTCAGGGATGGCCAAAGATGCGGTGGAAGCCTTTACCATTTTGGAGAAAGGACATACTGATATTGCCATTTTAGACATCAACATTCAAGGTGCCCGAGACGGGATTTGGCTGGGAGAGCAAATCCATCAAAAATTCGGGATACCCTTCTTGTACCTCAGCGCTTACAGCGATGCCGATACCCTGCAAAGTGCCATTGCAACGCAGCCCCACAGCTTTTTAGTGAAACCGTTCAACAAAGTAGACATCTACTCTTCCATTGAATTGGCGTTACAAAATTTTGCTCGTCTCAAAGGAACGCAAGTGCAGAAAGAAGCAGAAAGTGCTCCCTTGCTGAAAGACGATTACCTGTTTGTGAAACAAGACCACTTGTATTGCAAAGTGGTGCTGCGCGATATCCTGTATGTACAATCGGAATTAAAATACGTGCAGATCTTTTTGCCGCATAAAAAATACCTGTTGCGCTTCAACCTCTCCGACATGCTCGCCATGCTGCCCGCCGAAAGTTTTGTGCAGGTGCACCGCTCCTACCTTGTGAACAAAGACCATATCGACGAAATGGGACCTGATTTTGTGCGAGTAGCCGACCAAAAAATTCCGCTCAGTGCTTCGCATCGGAAAAACCTGCGGAAGGTTTTGAACATGCTGTAAAAAAGCATCTAAAATTGAATCGTCATGATTTCAATTTTCATACCCCTTTATATCCGGTAAGTTGGAGCATTGGAAAAGCACCAGGCCGCTACCTTAAACCTTGGCACCGGCCTGATGCAGTCATTTTATTGCTTTACCCACCTTTCGGTGAATGAACGGCCGTTCCCTTCCACCCGGATGAGGTAAACACCGGCTTCTAAGTGAGACAGGTCTAACGCATGGGCTTGTTGAGGTTGTTCTTGCACTTTATAGAATTGCGTCACCTGCCTGCCGGCAAGATCAAAAACCTGGACGACTACTTGTCCCGGAGCACTCGATAGGTTCAAGGTTACCCAATCGGCTCCTGGGTTGGGATAGAGGCGGCCAGCCGTTGGCACGCTTCCCGCAGCTGGTAACAGTTCTTTTCTTTCACTTATGAATTCGTTTTCCTCCTCATGGGGGTCTCCGGTGCAGGAAATGGGGGCTTGCTGTTCGTAGCCGAGGTCGAATATAAACATGTGGCCATCGGTATGCGAATTTCTAAGCATCACCATACGGTCATAAAGGCAATTGCTATCCGTTTCGCCATCGTCTCCTCCGTTGCGGATAGTGCCCAGCGAAACCGAACGCCGAAAGAAGGAAGGGTCGAAAAGCTCCTCGCGGTGGTATTCGGCTTTCCATGCTTCTGTACTACCAGAATAGCCTTCAAAAGAAAGATCGAGCTGAATAACCAGCCCTCCTTTTTGCATAATAACCAGTTCATCCTCTTTTTGATCCTGGTCAAAATCGCCCAAGATCATTTCTCGGACAAAACCGCCTTGCCAGGGGCCGTTTAGTTGGGTGATGGCTTCGCGGAGTTGGACGCCATCGTAATAAAAGATCGACACTTTTCCATTTTCGGTAATGCCTATAATTTCATCTCGGCCGTCTTGGTTGATGTCGCCTGCTTGCAGTTCCACCCAGTTCACCACATTGGTCACCAAAGACCCACCAGAAACCCCGGCTAAAACATTAGAACCGTTGTTGTCTTTCAGCATGGTGATGAGGCCTTCGTTGTTGCGCACTGCTGCTATCTCGTCAATGCCATTGTTCGTGAAATCTCCGGCACAAATGCTGGCCCAGTTCGACCCGTTGCCAAAACCAGTGTACGTAGCATGGACACTCAGCGAACTCCCCGTGCGATTGAATACAAAGAAATGCTGAAAGCCATTGTAGTTGCGCACCGCAACAATTTCATCCCCGGTTGGAGAAGCGATATTTCCGGTAGCCAAATCTACCCAGTTGCCGGGCTCGTAACGGGAGGCCAGGAAATTCATTTGTCCATTGTTTCCAGCTTGGTAAACGTAGAAAATATCGTCCGCTGCGCGCACGTTAACAAACTCCCGTTCGTAGCCATCGCCATCAAAATCACCACCTTCCACTCCGCGCCAGAGAGAACCGTTTCCAGGATCGCGCGATACGTGGGTAGGTCGATAGTGGAAGCCTAAATCTCGGCCGTTGATGGCCATACGGGCCAGGCCCAAAAAACCGACTGCGCTAATGGAACCATGCATGGTTTGGTCCAGGGTAAGGCGGGTCATAGCATCGTAATCCCGGTGATAGAGTTGTTCGCCCCATTCAGAAAATTGCAGCATGTTGGTCAGATGGTCCGCCAGGGTATCCAGGCTGCCCTGGTTGTTTGGGGTGGGGTAGGAGGTATTGCCGTTGAGGTGCGTGTAGTAATGCAATGGATCACCCGAATAGGCACGGTCTACCGCCCGCATGATTTTTTGCATGTCGTTGGCATCAAAAATGGGCCCGGTACCAGCACCGCCCCACGACAGGTTTTCCTTGTGCACCAGGTAGGGGAAATCGACCGTAATGTGCACGTGCCGGATGTCTTCGGGGTAATTGGAAATGCCGTTGAAAAAAGTGTAATTGATGTCTTCGTACCACCAAACGTAGCCACCATCAGGGTGGTTGAGGAGCTTCGTGCGGAAGTGATTGGCCATGCGAACCGTCTTGTCCTTGTAGGTGACAGCCCGAACATCGCCTTCGTATTGAAGGGCTTTGTAGGTGGTCAAAAGCACCTTGCCAAAGGCATACTGTTGGTTGTAGGGCAGTTCGCGGTTGGGGTAGAGGGTGTAATAACCGTCTCCGCTATTGGAAACCATGTTGCCTGCCCCGGGGTCTTGAAATTTGAAATAGCCGTAGTTCACCCCTCCGGAGCTGTAGGGAACCCATTGGTCCGAATTAAGGTGCGCGTTGACGGATTGATCTATTTTTTCCAGTAAGTCCTCAGCGATTTCATGATACGTGTCGGTGTCGTAATAGGGATCGTCATTCAGTCCCTTGTTAAACGAAAAGGAGGTAGCAAATCCATGATTAGAAGGTTGGAGCATGTATTCGGCAAAAATGGCCATAGGATAGAGCAATAAGCCGGTATGCACCAGGTCGCCTGACCTGCGCGTGGGCTGGTACCTCTTGTTGCTCCACCAGTCTTCCACACGGTCCCAGTGATCTGCCGTACCCGTAACATTATCGCGCTTACTCAACACATAAGAAAACATGCGAATGAGGGTGTTCCAATACTCCACGCGTTGGGCTATGGGAACGTTGGGATTGGAAGCCATTTCTGCATAGGCTTGCATGATGTAATCTCTTCCCCATACAAATTCAGCCTGCTCGTTGTTGGCAATGGTGTAGAGGTCCCACGGGCCTTGGGGTTGATCTTCATTTTTAAAGAGGGAGTGAACGTGGTAAAATTCATTTTCAAAAATGGGTGCCTGGCTCTGCGCAAAAGAACCAATAGCAGCAAAAAGCACTACCAGTGCGATCTGGAGGAGATAGTTTTTAGTCATGATAAGTCGGTTAGTGCCCCATTGGGCAATGGGCAAAAATTAATTGGGGTGATAAGAAATTGGGGTCAAAAATTAATTTCTCAAGATACGAAAAGCAGGGAAGAGCAAGGGAAACTATTGGGACTATTTTGGGTGCTACACATCGAGCTTATGAAGACAATAATTGCGGTTTAATGGAATGCAGTGAACCTCAGAAATATCCATTAAATCAACCACTTGGCGCTACCATTCTGAAAGGCAACTGCAAGAAACATTTAGCGATGCTCCACCCAACTAAGCCGTGAGCGATCGAAGCCGCCAATGCTGATCGTCTAACTTGCGATCGAAGGGAAGTAGTATGCTTCTTTGGCGGTATTTTTTGAGCTGATAAAAACTGTTGAAACCACAGCCAGAATAAATGCGTGCGGCTAATGGAAACCAGTCGTGTGCAGGGTAATCGTCTAACAAGCGGGCGCCTGTCGGCAAGTCCACGGGTTGATCGGAAATAACCAGTAGCTCGGGCGATTGGTTTTCAAGTTCCGCATCGGTCTCTGCAAGATTGACTAATTGCTGGACTTCGTTTGAATGAAACGCATGTACAACGATCCATAAGGGGCGCTGTGGAAATTGAATTTGTGGCTTTACCCGCGCTGTGTTGGGGCTTGGATAGGTAATTGAAAAGGGCAAACAACGCTTGGAATGTGTTTGCAACCAGGCTTGGTGTGCGGGTTCTAATTCTTCCAAAAGAAAGGTTTGGTCATAGCGCAGCACAGTTGATTTTACCATCGGTTGATAGGCCGGCCAGCGTAACCTTCTGGCCAGATAGTGCAAAGGTTTCCCGACTTGAGCAAGTACGCCCAATTCGCCCAAAATACCTTGTGGGAAACTGTCGATATACACCTCGGAACTTGCAGCCGCATGTTTCAAAACGGTCGCTTGAATCATGGAGACTAATTGAGGAGTACTTGCGAGTAGAAATATTAAATTTTCAGGTTTGAATATTCTCGTAGCCAAGGGGTTGCTGGTGAGTACGCGAAAATGCAGAAAACCCATTTTTTGTATGAAAGCATGCGTGCGCACCAAATGGCCGAAGCCTCCACCCATGGCATAAAAAAGCTTCATGGTTGCAGCTTAGTCAACTCCATGAGGATTACATATTGCTCCATGGGTTGCAGCGCATCGAGCAACAGAATGCCTCCTAAGTCCTCATGGGCTAGCCCAACGATATTTTGGTTTTGGGAGAGCTGTAAAATGGGTCCATTGTGCGATGGCCGTACCGTTTTTATTTCCTTTTCCTGATGCGAGATCTTGATTTTTCCGCTTTCCGACTGCTTTATTTTGTAAGCGTTTTGCATGGCTTCATCGTTGGCAATTTTGATGCGCCCATTGTTGACTTTTACTTTCCAAAGCAGTTGTTCGTTCGCATCGCGCAACTTAAAACCATCAGTTTTGTATTTCACCGAATAATGCAGGTTCCCGTTGGAATCGTAATACTTTCGTTTGTCTGCTTTGGTCAACTCGCCAAATAAAGTCTGATCCGCCGTTCGGAGTTCAAACGTTTCTCCCAAGAAAAGCGTGGCCTGATTTACGTTAGAGGAATCGTTGATATGGATGTAAGCCTCCGAAGTATTGGACGTCACCGGAATAGGTTCCGGCTGCCGAGATTCTTTGCTTTCCCCGGAACAGGCTACCAGGAAACCCAAGAGAAAAAGGCTAACTAAAAATTTGAGAATACTTTTCGATTTCATGACGATGGGTGAAATTTTGCTGAATGTGTTGTTGTAACCTCAAACCGAGCTGCTTTCGATCCTTTTCCGACCGCTGAATTATGGAGTAAATCGCTTTGCGGCAACCATCTTCCGAATCGGCTTCAAAAAGGCATTCGGGACTTACTGCTTCTATAACATCGATCATTCCGTCCACCTTCGAACCAATAACCGGAACCCTCAAGGCACCGGCTTCTAGCAAAACGTTGGGCATGCCATCGTAAAAGGAGGGGATGGCCATCGCATCACAACACAGGTAATATTTGAGCAATTGAAACCGATCTTGAAAAGGCAGTCGATCGTAGGTGATTTGGTGCTTTGTCAGCAGCGTTTCGATTGTTTCTTGCATTTCGCCAATCAAGAGCAAATGCAGGGCATTTGCCCATCGGTTTTTGCGGAGGGCTTCCAAAAGAAACGGGACTCCTTTCTTTGCTTTTAAGTCGCCAAAAAGCCCCAAAACGATTTTATTCGAAGGAATTTTGGAACGGAATTGCTCCGCAAATTCTAACTCATGGGTGGAGGCTTTCCATGCATTAGCGTCAATGCCGTTGGCGATGAACAAGACTTTGTGGTCAGGGGATAGCTGTTGGATTTTCCATTGCTTTTCAGCACTCACAGTGCAAATCAAAGTAGATTGGTTCAAGCAATCTTCCAACAGTTTCCGTTTGCGCGGGGCAAACAGTGATTCGTCAAAATCGTTGCCGCGGATGAGGGTGACCAAAGGAGTATTGAGCCATTTCGAAAAAATGGGAGCCCCTGTCATGGGCAGCAAGCCGCCAAAGCATACCAGGTAGTCGGGTGGAGGTAACTTTCGAAGTTGCAACCAGGCCCGGTTGAGCACAAAAGATTCACTGGGACCGTTACCAATGCTGGTATAGCTGCCCTGTAAGAGCTCTTTGGTAGGAGTGGCTCGGTCCGAAGCCACAAAGTGAACAACGTCAATCACAAAGCCCTCTTGCCGAAGACCATGCACAATCCGATCGCAAGATTGTGCCATTCCACCTCGTTGGGGCGGATAATTCTCCGTGAGCCACAGCAGTCTTTTCATAGGCATCAGCTGTCAAAAACTCCTACTTCGTCACTTTCATCTACGTGCCAACCGGTTGCTTCGTAGTCAAAAGAACTGTGGTCGTAATTGTCAAAATAGCTTCCCATCCACACTGTAGGCAAAAGGAAATCGTCAAACTCATCTTCCACCTCATTGGTACGCCTGGCGTTTTGAGGATGATCTGTTGCGGGAGTAGCCTTCGGATTATCTTCCGGTTTCAGGTCCTCAAACAATTGATAAATTTTCTCCATGGCCTGAAACGGAACATTGATGGGAAGTACAAAATCACTTTCATTCACCGATTTTGCCTTGGCTTTGGATTTAACGATGTAGTATTCGGAATCGCTCTTGGCATCAATGTAAAAATTGCCCTTTTTGATCAATTTGTATTTGGTTTTGGGAAACTTAATTTTCAGCACCAACTGCGTAGTGGTTTTGAGTTTGGATTTGTGTTTGATTTTGCCCGAATAACTGCGTTTGGTCCAGGTGAAATTCTTCACTGCAGCGGCTACGCCAATTGTCAGCACCGCTCCGTCTTGAAGTTTTACCTGTGCAGTGAGGTAGGTGATTCGGCGGAGCCTTAAAAGTCGGCCTCGCACTTTTCCGGTTTTAGGCTCAATGTCTGCTTGGGGAATGCGAAAATCTACGGTGGCAGACAATTTCGCCTGCTGGCCCGCTTTGACCATCAGCATTTCCAGCAGTGGAAAAAAGAAGAGCTGTAGGTAACTGTTGAGGTCTTTGCTTTGCAATTGGTTTTTGGCGCTATATACCGGAATCAATGCCAAAAGGCTCACCAGGGAGAGAATAGCCCAAAGTGCCTCTTCAGTAAGGTAAATTAATAGAACACCCACCACCGTCAGCACTCCGATCACCCAAAACAGCGTAATGCATTGCGCAATGGCTTCGTCCACCAGGCTATCGTGCTTGTTGATCTGTGCCATAAAACCCAGCCACCTGCGAATGGATTGGGTGGAACTGAGCCTTTTGGTCGCCAAAAAATCTTTTTGACTTTTATTGAGTTGCTTGTGGTAATTGAGGGCTTTAGTGATGATCATGGGGCAAGCTTAAGCAAAGAAGGTTTCGAATGGGGTGGTTTGATACACCTTGGAAAGTTGGGTTCTGATGGAAGCCCAATCGTACTTTTTGGCGATGTGTTGTTGAGCCGCAGCACCAAGTTGTTGGCTTTTGATGGGCGAAAGGGCCAGATCGCGAATGCATTGAGCCAGCTCGGCCGGCCGGCCGGGGCGCACCAGAATTCCGTTTTCGTGGTGCGTGATGATTTCTTCGCATACCGGAAGGTTGGAGGCAATGACCGGTGTAGCACAAGCCATGCTTTCAAAAATCTTGAGTGGAGAACAACCCTGGCGAATGTTTCTGGAACATTCGATCAAGGGAGCAACCGAACAAAAAGCATGTTCCACCACGGCAAAAAGCTGCTCTTTTTCCAATTGATGGAACCAAACCAGCTGTTCGGCAATGCCCAAATGATGGGCAAATTTGACCAGTTTTTTAGAGCGGTGAGGCGGGTGGGAGGAGCAAACCACTAATTTGAGTTGGGGTTGGTCCTGCAGGTATTTCATCGCTCGAAACAACACATCCACTCCTTGCCAGGGCTGAAAGGCGCCAAAGTAAACCAGGTATTGCTCGGGGAGCCCTACTGGTTTGGCTTGTGGTGGTGGAATGTTGGCTCCATTAGGAATCAGCTCAATTTTAGCCGCAGGAATTCCCCGCTGCCGGATTTCCCGAAAGATGGTTTCCGAAGGAGTGATGATTTTAGCCGCTTCGCGCAAGCACAGGTTTTCCAGCTGTTCCAGCTTTTGAAGCGTTTCGGGCGCGATGGCGCCATACCGGTAAGGCAATTCGATGGAGGGAAAGCCATTGACCTCAAAAATGGGAAGGATGTGGGGTTGGGTCAGCAAGGCCAAACCGCCCCAGATGTCTCTGAAATGTCCGATGCTCAACTGTTGCTCATCGCGCAACCTGGATACAGCCAGATCGGTGAAGGCCTGACCACGTTGCAAGTAATTGGTGTCAGCAGTTGCCAGTTGAAAGTGCAACGCGTCTAAAGGCGCCAAACCCGGCAGGGTAAGCACCAGTGGGCGGCCATAAACCGCATCCAATGTGGCCACCACCTGATCAATATGAATGGCGGAGCCTTTGAACGAAGGGTAGGGGTCGAAAGCTATAAAAACGGCCTTGGTCATCTTAAGGCGAAAAACAACTGGCGTTGTTTAACGATTGGGGTAATAGTAAAGAACGGATAGCATATAAAAGTAAATCCTGAAATAGAAAACTTTTGATCCTACCTGATTCCCCGATGATCCTCTTCTACCGTTTGGGACGGCACCATACCCGGTTTTTTCACCTACTTTTAAAGCCCCATGAGTAGACTGTTTGCTGGCATAATTTTCTTGATGATAAGCAGCATGTGCATTGCCCAGGTAGATACGGTTGTTGTTCATCGGGATTCTACCGGTAATGTGAAAAATCGGTTTGAGCTACAAGAGGTGGAACCCGAGAAGGGCATACCACTGGAAGCGCATTTGCAGGGAATTTATGGAGTTGCCTATTTCGACGGAAACGAACATGAGCATTATAAATTCAAGGTGGCCGCACAATTCCGATTCGAGAATTATTTCCAAACCGGTAAGTGGACCAGTTACTACCCAAATGGCCAAACAGGGCAGGTGATCCACTTCCAAAATGGAAGGGTGGACGGCAACTACCAACTTTTTGACACCAATGGCACCGTGCTCGTAGCAGGTCGGTTCGACCTTGATGCGAAGGTGGGCGAATGGAGCTATTATCACCCCAATGGGAAAATGCAAGCCCAAGGGAGCTATTTTCCTGATGTAAGGATCTATCGGCCGCTGGCTTTCATCAACAAAGATTCTACCGCTGTTTATGGTCGCAACCGCCAGCTTTTGAATACTTATGGGGATGGCTCCGACGAGTTAAGTCAACTGCTACGGGACCTCGAATTTCCCGATCGAACCGCCATTCAACCCGGCCCCCCTTTGCCTTATTGTCAGTATTTTAAAACGGGTCAGTGGCGCTATTGGAACGAACAGGGCCAGTTGATTCGTGTAGAATACTGGAAGGAGGGCCAGTTGGAGAAAAAGGAGGAGATGCCGGCCAACTAAAGGTGGAGTCCCATCCTATTTATGGCTGCTGAAGCAATCACCCTCCCAATTCCTGCTGAATAAAGGTTTCCGCATGGTGCAGGTGCGCATCTTGCTTTTCGGGTGCCATTTTGTTAAAGGTGTGCACCATCATCGACAAGCGCGGGTTGGAGAGGAAGAAATCCTGGTGCTTGGTGATGAAACGCCAGAATAAACCGTCCCAAATGGGTTCCCATTCCCCCTTGCTGTAGTTGCTCATCTTTTTGAGGTAGTTGGAGCCTCCAATGTAGGGTTTGGTAGCAAACGTGCCCCCATCGGCAAACAAACACATGCCATACACATTGGGCACCATCACCCAATCGTAGGCATCAATGAACAATTCCATGAACCAGCGGTAGACCTCATCGGGATCAAATTCGCACAAGAGCATGAAATTACCCAACACCATCAGCCGCTCGATGTGGTGGCAGTAGCCGGTTTCCAATAATTTTTTGATGGTGATGTCGATGGGAACGATGCCCGTAGTGCCGGTGTAGAAGCTCTCCGGAATTTTCCGGTCAAAGCCCCAAAAATTGTGGGTGCGCGAAAAACGGCCCTTGGATTCGTACATGCCCCGGATGAACTCTCGCCACCCGATAATTTGACGTACAAAGCCCTCGGTAGAATTGAGGGGAATGCCCTCTGCATCCGCAAAAGCCAAACTCCGGTCGAGTACTTCGCCCGGCCGAATCAATCCTGCATTGATCAAGGGCGAGAGCAAACTGTGGTTGAGGATGGAGTGCTCTTTAACGATAGCATCCTCGTAGGCTCCAAAATCGTAGAACCGGAATTGTAAAAACTGATCGAGCCAATCGCTGGTTTCCTCAAACGTAATGGGGTAAATGCGGCTGGAAGAAATCTTTCCCGGATAGTCGGCAAAGTGAGTTTCGGTGTAAGTGATTGCCGCTTGCCAAACCGGAGAAGAAGCCGGAAAATGCACCGCTGGCGGCTGTTGATTTTTAGGATACTTTTTGCGATTGTCCGTATCGTAGGTCCATTTGCCGCCCGCCGGGTTGCCATCAGCCTCCAGCAAGATGTTGAGCTTTTTGCGCTGCTGCTTGTAAAAGGTGGTTTGGAAAAACGATTTTTTATCCGGCCGAAAAAAGCCGGCCAGGTTCTTCTCCCGCTGGTTCAAAAACTGTGGATTCTCATAGGCGTGCAATGCACAGGCTCCCGACAAGCGTCCGATTCTTCTTTCCAGCCAATCGTCCGTCGGATCGATGTAATGAACCACTTCGATGTTGTTTTTTTCGATTTCCGCTTGAAACTCCCGAAGGTCTGCCCGTGGATCGTGGGCATCAATGTAGTGCACCGTTTTTCCATTGCCCTCCAGGTAAGTGGCATAGGCTTTCATCGTAGCCCGGTGAAAGGCAATTTTCTGCTTGTGAAATTTGAACTGCCTGAAAAACAAGTGCTCTTCAATCAAATAAACCGGGTGTGGATTGTCCAACAAAGGACTTTCCTGAAACAATTGATGAGGAAAAATAAGGTTGATGTGGCGCATGGAAAATGAGTCTGATTGGACTTCCCTTTAAAAAGCTTTGGGGAGTAACAGAAGCCCGGTTTTGATTGTTTGCGCAGGTTGAAAAAATACTGCCCTGATTGGTCGTTGAGCATCCTCCTTGGTAGTAGAGCGCCTTCCCCGGTCTTCGAGCGGAGCCGAGAAGCCCGGATGAGAGTCGAGACGCCTGGATGAAAAATGATGGCCTTTCGGCTGCCGCTCAAGGACCGAGTTTCTATGAGCGCGTTCCGCGCGGTTTCTTATGTTGGTTTTGGAGCGTCACCATACCGACCTTCGAGTATTATAATGCCGGTCGTCGAGCATTCCATTGCCGGTCTTCGTAGTCGAGAAGCCCGGGGGAGTGCAACCAAAACTCCCGGAATTCTGATTGTAGTTTGCAACTACGATCCGCTATCCCAAGCACATACCGCACTATGTCACGTCTCTAAGCCAGCGCCAGCGTTGTCCTGGTGCAATCTCAAAACCTGTTTTCCCACAAGCTTTTGAAAAGTGTTGCGTGCATTTTTAGCGCCCAACATTGCGTTGAATTTTTAGACGCAACGGTTTGCGCTCTCCCGGTCTTCAAGTGCATGCCCTGGTCATCGAGCGGATGTGTCCGCCGATTGGCAGAGTTGAGTCGCCCGGGGTTAAAAGAAGAAATGATCAAGTGAATTCAGCAAAGAGTTGAGAAAAAGTTGGCCTTTCGGCTTCGCTCAAGGACCGGGGATTATTGACGCGCTGTCGCGCGAGCTATTATCTTGGTTGTTGAATTGCCGGTCATCAAGCGCCTTCCCCGGTCTTCGAGCGGACCGTGTCAGCCTTTCGGCTGAGTCGAGAAGCCCAGAGGAGCGCAGTTAAAACGCCAGGGAAGCAAACCTTGGAGACTTCATATCGGGAAAGCCATAATTGATTTGTCGTACTTTTGAGAAAATGAAAAGGCTTTATGTGGTGGCAGGTTGCAACGGTGCAGGAAAAACCACTGCATCTTTCACCATTCTTCCAGAAATATTGGATTGCGATCAATTTGTAAATGCTGATGAGATAGCGAAGGGGCTTTCCCCTTTCAACTCAGCATCTACTAATATTCAATCGGGGAGGCTGATGCTAAAAAGGATAAGAACGCTGCTGAACCAAGGAGAAAACTTTGCAATAGAAACCACACTGTCTACCAGGAGCTATGTGAAATTCGTGGAGGAAGCTCAACAAAAAGGATACCGTGTTACACTGCTTTTCTTTTGGCTCAATTCAGAAGATTTAGCTGTTAAAAGAGTGCAAGGAAGAGTAAAAGAAGGAGGTCATGATATACCTGAAAAAGTAATTCGTAGAAGGTACGAAACCGGTCTTTTCAACTTTTTTAAATTGTACATCACTCAGGTTCACAATTGGCTGTTCATCAACAACTCAGGTGAATTTTATGAGGTTGTTGCTCAAGGCGATCAACAAAGGGAAGAGGTGTTAAACAAAGAAATTTGGATGAAATTAAGAGCTCGATACTATGGATAACTCGGAAAACCTCGAAGAAGAACGCAGAAAAATAGTCAAGGGATTAGAGTTGGCTTACGAGAGAATGATCGAGTTTAAGAAGTATAAAAAAACTCCACTGATCATTTCCGTTGACGGTAAAGTGGTAGAAGTAGACCCGCATGATGCGCCACCTACCACCACCTACAAATGGCGTTGATTGAAAGTTGATTTAGCGTCTCTTAATTCCCAGTTGTCGGGCGCCATCCCCGGTCTTAGAGCGCCTTCTCCGGTCTTCGAGTGCAGTCGAGAAGCCCGGCTTAAGCATAGAAATGATCAAGTGAATTCAGCAAGGAGTTGAGAAAAAGTTGGCCTTTCGGCTTCGCTCAAGGACCGGGGATTATTGACGCGCTGTCGCGCGAGCTATTATCTTGGTTGTTGAATTGCCGGTCATCAAGCGCCTTCCCCGGTCTTCGAGCGGACCGTGTCAGCCTTTCGGCTGAGTCGAGAAGCCCGGATTAAGCATAGAAATGATCAAGTAAATTCAGCAAGGAATTGAGAAAAGGTTGGCCTTTCGGCTTCGCTCAAGGACCGGGGATTATTGACGCGCTGTCGCGCGAGCTATTATCTTGGTTGTTGAATTGCCGGTCATCAAGCGCCTTCCCCGGTCTTCGAGCGGACCGAGCCCGCCGATTGGCTGAGACGAGAAGCCTGGGGTAGTAGCGAAGAGTAAAATTATTTTTGCCGAATTAAGCAGCGGCTTCGTCCGAATCTGATTTTTTCCACCAGAGGTAGTGTTCGGTAGAAAGCATGCCAGCTACTACCAATACCAACGCCAGCAAAGAAGTTTGAGAAGGGTCTATTTGCTCCTGCGAAAGTTCACCAGCCAGGTGCGCGCCATGAGAAAGTAAGTACAACAAGCTGATCCCAAAAAGGATCGGTTTTAGGAGGGCATTTTTCACGTATACGATCAGCAGCATCCAGATGAAAGGCAGGTGGTAAAAGACCGAACGGATCACAAATACACCAATTGGAACTTCTCCAGTGGCTTCGGGGCGAACGATATCAATGCCATAGAAAATTTCACCTACGTGGTAGTTGAAATGCAAGATCATTCCGATGGTCGTGAACAACCATAAGAGAATCAATTTGAACTTTGGATCGGTAGTCATTGGAGCGTTGGATTTGGTTGCAATTGGTACAGCTTTTCGTTGCGATTCTGCAAAGGTAGATTTATTTAGAATAGTTCTAAATAAGTATCTTCGCGCTCCAAATTAATGTCATTTCGTTTAATTCAATTTATATATGAATAGGCTGTTCTTCCCCCTCCTTTTTGTTTTGGCTTTATTGGCCAGCTGCTCGGAAGCTCCCAAAACTGAAAAAGCTCCTCAAGATGCGGTTGAAGAAGAGGAAATCACCCTCTACACCCACCGGCATTACGATACCGACAAAGCCATCATCCAAAAATTTACCGAGGAAACGGGCATCAAAGTCAACGTGGTAAAAGCCAGCGCTGACGCGCTGATGCAGAAAATGGAAAGCGAAGGCGATCAATCGCCCGCCGACCTGTTGATCACAGTAGATGCCGGCCGTTTGGTACGTGCCAAAACCAAAGGTTTGTTGCAAGCCGCCGAATCGGAAGCCTTGATGAAAATGGTACCCGAACACCTGCGCGATACTGATAACCATTGGTATGGACTCACCAAGCGGGCGCGGGTAATTGTGTACGACAAAGAAAAAGTGGATCCCGCCACCTTGTCTACCTACGAAAACCTGGTCGAACCACAGTGGAACGGCAAGATTTTGATCCGTCCTTCCAGCAACATCTACAACCAATCGATGTTGGCCTCCATCATTGCGCATCACGGCAACGAAGAAGCAAAAACCTGGGCCGCTGGCGTGTTGCAAAACCTGGCCCGAAAGCCCAAAGGCAACGACCGCGATCAGGTGAAAGCCATCATGGCCGGAGAAGGTGAATTGGCGGTTATCAATACCTATTACCTGGGTAAATTGCTCAATTCGAAAGATGCCGACGAAGTAAAAGCTGGTGAAGCAGTCGCTATTTTCTTCCCCAACCAGGACGACCGCGGTACACACGTGAACATTAGCGGCATTGGTGTGGCCAAGTATGCGCCTAACAAGGAAAACGCCATTCGTTTCATCGAATACTTGCTGAGCAAAGAAGTGCAAGAAACCTTTGCCCAAACCAACTACGAATATCCGGTGAACCCCGGAGCAAACATTTCAGAGTTGTTGCAGTCTTGGGGAACCTTTAAGGAAGATAATTTGTCGCTCACCAAACTGGGCGAATTGAACAAGGATGCCGTTATTCTTTTCGATGAAGTAGCTTGGGACAATGGCCCCACTTCCTAAGCATATCAAGCATTTTTTAAGAGACATCAACCAATGGTCATTTCATACAATGGCCATTGGTTTTTTTATGGCCATACCGCTGCTGGCCATCGTGGTGTATTTGTTTGACGGCGTGGGAGAAATGTGGTCCCACATCTCCCGTCATTACTTAATGAGTTACTGCACCAACTCGCTTTTCCTTTTGTTGGGAACCGGAACCTTGTGTTTTCTTTTCGGTACTTCCACGGCCTGGATCGTTTCCACTTACGAGTTTCCTTTTCGCAAGGCCATTTCGTGGCTGTTGTTTTTGCCGCTGGCCATTCCTTCCTACATCGTGGCCTACGCCTATGTAGGCATGCTGGGCAATGGCGGCACCCTCATTGGCTGGATGCAGGGCATCGGGTTGCCCATGGAACGCATCGACATGATGAACATTTTCGGCCTGATTTGGGTCTTGAGCTGTTCCCTCTATCCTTATGTCTACGCTGGCACCCGGGCCATGTTTAGCACCTTGCCGCGCAGTTTGCAAGAGGCCAGTGCACTGCTGGGGGCGGGCCAGAGGCGTTATCTTTTTTCGGTGGCCTTGCCTTTGGTGCTTCCAGCCATTATCGGTGGTTTGATGTTGGTGTTCATGGAAGTGCTCAACGATTATGGTGCAGCCAAATACTACGGTATCAACACCTTCACTACCGGTATTTTTCGTTCCTGGACCTTGCTGGAAGACCTGCAATCGGCGGTGTACCTTTCGGCCCTGCTGGTGATTGCCGTGCTTTTGCTAAATGCCCTTGCCCGTTGGCAACGGGGTAGAAAATCGTTTGCAGCACCCAACGGTGCCCTAAAACCACAAAGTAACCGCAGAAAACAACTGAGCGGCTTTCAAAAATTCGGCTGTTTGCTGGTGGTGAGTATCCCACTGATTTTTGGCTTTTTACTGCCCGTTGGCCAGTTGCTCTATTGGGCGGTGCTGACTTTCGACACCATGTTCAATGCCGAGTTGCTGACGGTCACCCTGCAAAGTTTTGGGGTGGCGCTTGGTGCGGGCCTGCTCGTGGTAGTGGTGGCCCTTGGCCTCATCTTTTTCTCCCGGTGGAACCTGCTGAAACCCATCCGGGCTTTCCAGCGCATTGCTGTGGTAGGCTATGTTATTCCCGGAGCCATCATTGGGATTGGCATCATCCGAAGCAGTCAATCCATCATCCAGTTTTTCAGCGATACCTTGCAGCTCAACATTGGTTTTCTGTTCTACAGCAGCAGTGCCGTGTTGATATATGCTTACGTGTTTCGCTTTTTGGCGGTGAGCTACAACCCTATTTCGGCCAACAGCTTGAAGCTGGGCAAAAACCTGGGTGAATCGTCGTACCTGTTGGGCATCGGCAAATTCAAAACCATGTTCCAGGTAGAGTTGCCCCTCTTGCGCAACACGCTGATTGGCGCCTTTTTGTTGGTGTTTATCGATGTGTTGAAGGAGTTGCCCCTGACCTTGATCCTAAAACCATACAAGCTCAACACCTTGGCGGTGAAAGCCTATGAATATGCCGATGATGAACGGGTGCCGGAAGCGGCCTTGCCGGCTTTGACGCTGATTGCAGTGATCGTGTTGTTGATGGCCATGGTGAGCCTGATCGATCAAAAATTGGAAAAGAAACGGACCTGAGTTGTCCTCCAATGGCATTTATATTTGAGTTGTAACAGTCTTGTACCTTTGAAAAAAGAAATCGTTTGGCAACCCTATTGACCATTAACCATCTCTCTAAATCCTACGATGGAAAAAAGTTCGCTCTGAAGGATTGTTCCTTTTCGCTCGAAGCCGGAAAGATCTGTGCCGTGGTGGGTGAAAGTGGAAGCGGGAAATCTACGCTCTTGCGGCTCATCGCCGGTTTGGAGCGTCCGGAAAACGGTTCGGTTACCCTCAACGAACAGGTAGTGAGTGACGACCGAAGGCTGGTAGCGCCACAAAAACGCAACATTGGTTTTGTTTTTCAGGATTTTGCTTTGTTTCCGCACTTGACGGTAGAAAAAAACATTGCTTTTGGCCTCCCCAAAAAGGCTTCGGCGAAAGTGAAAGAAATGCTGCAACTCATTCAAATGGAAGGCTACGCCAAGGCCTATCCGGGAGAATTGAGCGGTGGCCAGGCCCAAAGGGTCGCGCTGGCCCGTACGCTGGCCACCCATCCAGGCCTGCTGTTGCTCGATGAACCTTTCAGCAACCTGGATGCGGGTTTGAAGTCAGGTTTGCGGCAAGAGATCCGACAAATTGTGAAGCGCCTGGAAACTACCATGATTTTCATTACCCACGATTTGTACGATGCGCTCGACATTGCCGACGAGATCATCTTTCTGGAAGAAGGCACCATGCTGCAACATTCCTCCATTCAGGAGTTTGCTCAAAACTCCAAACATCCCACCATCAAGGCCTTGTTGGCTGACCTGAGCGTGAATGCCAAAAACATGCTGAAGATGACTTCCTGAGTTGGGAAGGGCCATCGTTGTATTTTCCAAAGGCTTTTCTGTTGGAGAGATTATTTTCCCGCTAGGAGCTTTTGCACCAACTGCCGACCGTTTTGCATGTGGTCGTGTATGTGGGTATAGGCAAAAAGACCATTGCGCCCGGTGAGGTGCAGGTTCTCAAACTGATCGAGGTATTGCATCAAAGGTTGGACCTTCCTGGCGTAGCCTTTTTCCAAAACCGGGTAAGCGTGCGTGATGGGGTGTGTGATGGCATCGATCACTTCAGAGGGCTGAAAAAATCCAGCAGCAACCAGTCTGTTTTGAATGGATTGAATGGTGTGACTGGCATCTTGGGTCCACCAAAGATCATCCGATTGGCAAGGAATTTCAGCAATGAGGCTGGTTTTGCCCTCTGGAGCCATGGCGGTACTCCGGTTCCGGGGTTCATACACTCGGGTGAAAGGAAACTCCGAAGAGGGGAAGTACATGGACCCGTTGGGGTTCACCGAGGGTTTATCCAGAAAAAAGCCGACCAAAACAATGTTGCGAAAGCGGATGGAGCGGGCGAGTTGCAAAACCTCCTCTGGTGGCGCGGGGCGGAGCAATTGCAACAACAGGCCTAAGGGCAGTGAACTCACCAGTTGCGCTACGTCTATTGCTCTTCCCTGGCTCGTGGCAATGCCCAAGATGCGCTGGTCTCGGTGTTCGATGCCCGTAATGGCTTCGCTGAGGTGCACCTGTGCAGGATCGAACTGCTTTTGCATGGCTTCGAAGAGGCTGCCAATTCCATATTTGGGGTAATAGAATGCCCCGTCGAGGTGTTCGGTTTTTTGCCGCGTACCCCTCAATACCTCCAACAAGAAGGTTTTTAGGTTGAGGCCCTTGAGGCGTTTTCCAGCCACTTCTACCGACAACTCATCGGCCGGTTTGCCCCACAATTTTTCCGTGTAGTGAAGCAAAAACAAATCGGCTATGCGCTTGCCGTAGGCAGATACTGCCAGTTCTTGAAAGTTTTCGGGTGTTGCCGATTGTGCCAGTTTGTTGCGCACCATTTGCCACCCGGCCGCCACAAACTGACCGAGGCCCAAATACCGCAACAGGTTGAAAGGAGATAGTGGAAAGTCGATGTATTTCCCTTCCCGAAAGATTTGGCTTGGCACCTGAATGTGTTCGAGTTCATCGCCCAACAGGGCTTGCGCCATTTGGGTGGTTTCCAAATCCTTGTCGTGAAGCCGGTGCGCCCCGGAGTCGAACAAAAATTGCTGATGGTTCAGGGTTGTACAGTTGCCGCCTACGCGCGGAGCGGCTTCAAAAAGCTCGAAGGGCACTTGATGTTGCTGCGCATACCAGGCCGTGGCCAAACCCGCCGGGCCGCCCCCAAGAATGTGTATTGGGTGGCGTACATCAGCCATTTTTCGCGTATTTGTACACCTTCACCTGACTCCAAAGGCGGTTGACGTATGGGTTGTGAAAAAAGGTCTGTTCTTCTACCGGAGCCATTTGCAGCCAATGGTCGATGCGTTCGGTGGAATACAGCACTTTACCTTGCTGGTACACCTCGTGGAGTTGCGTGGAATCGTTGCCCACAATAAAGGGCGTGCCTTGCAATTTCACGTGCGAATTGAGGTAGAAATAGCGCAAACGGTCGGTGTGGATGATGCGGTCTGAGGCGGGTTGCTCATGGATATAACTGGCCAGTTGCGCAATTGCGCTGGGGCTGCGGTGTTGGTTCACCAAAATGCCCGTCACCAAGAGGTTGAGCGCAACACCTACTACCATCAATCCGAGAGCGGCTTTGGTATTCCATTGCTGGAAATGGAAAAAGCCAAGGGTACACAAAAGCACCAGGAAGGGCAGCAAAGGCATGATGTGCCGCGGCTTGTAAATGATGTTCTGAAAAAAGAAGGCCCAAATCAGGTAACTGCCGGTACCTATCAGAAGCAACTGCACCCGGCGGTCTTGCCACTTTTTAGTGGTCCACAATTGGCGAAGGCCGCTACCCATGGCCAGCAGCCAAACCCCGGCCAAAAGTCCGGTTAACCAATGCCGGTTGGTCCACCACGCACCCATGCCGTCGGCCCACAGGCTTTCGAGGGTGCGCATAAGGCGGTAACGGTAGGTGGCACTTTCGCTGGTAACAGCACCGCCCCATTCATAGAAATGGCCGGTGGTTTGATTTTGTCCAGCCCGTAACAGGGCTTCGAAGCCGGTGTCAAGAATCAGGGGAATGAGCCATACCGCCACGGCCAACAAGATGACGCCTGCCAAAAAATGCAATTGGCGCAGGAAAAGCGGCACCAGTGCCAGGGCCGGTAAAAAGAAGGGAAGGTAGGAAAGACGTACTCCGGCCAACAGGCCTACGGCACCACAAAAGAGCAGCGCGGGCAGCAACTGTCGGGTGGCAAAGGCCGAAAGCATCCAATAGCAGGCCCACAGCAACAGGGCCAGACCCATTATGTCGGGCATGTAGCGCGTGCTCATCAGCCACAGCAAAGGGTTGAGAAACAACAAACCGGAAAGCAAATAGGAGGGACGCTGGCTCCAAAGCCCCCATATTCGGTCGGCGGCCGTGATCAGCAAAAAAGTGGACAAGCCTCCCAGTAAGGCAAACGACAAGCCTACAGAAGCGGTGAGCAGGTACACCCCTTGCAACAAAAAGCAATACACCGGATAGCCCGGAAAATGCGGTCGGAAATCGGCCACGCTAAAGTCAGTCGCGGCAAAAGCAAAGCGCAGGCTGTCTACGTCTTCGATGTAGTAGATGGAAGTAAGACTACGCGTAGTGAGGCACAAGACCAGTAGCAACGCGTATTGGGCCCAACTTCGGTACATCGATTAGAAAGAATAATTGATCCCCACGTTGATTTGACGGCTCGGCCCGGGAATGATTCCCGAGCTGGCAGCCGCAAACGGACGGCTTGGGTGAGAGTGCAAGCGCGAACCAATGTATTTTTTGTCGAGGATGTTTTTTACACTAGCAAAGGTGCGGAAGTTGGCATTCACCCGGTAATTGACACTGGCATTGAACAACCAAAAGGCCGGAATAGGACCGGTATCGCCCCGGTTAAAGCGGAAATTGATGTTTTCGTAATCCGACCAGCTTTTGGATTGATAGCGGTAATTGGCCATCACCTCCACCTTGTTGCGAAAGCTGAAAATCAAACCGGCAATCAGGTTGTGGTTGGGTGCATAAGGCAGCTCATTGCCCGATACATCCGGTACCACATCGTCTCCAAGCGCAGAGTTGGCCAACACCCCGTTGTGTACCTTGGTTTCCAGGTAAGTGTAGTTGGCAAAAAGGTTGGGCAACAGTGGGTGAATCGCACTCAGTTTTACGGTAGCTGCTCCTTCTGCTCCGGTAGAAGTAACTCGGTCGAGGTTGGTGAAAGCCGTAGAACGGGCCGCAGCGATCATGTTTTCGATGCTGAGGTGAAACCCGGCGATCTCCGCCGAAAAATACTTTTGGTTGGTGCGCACGCCGATTTCAGAATTCCAGCTGGTTTCCGCTTTCAGGTCGACCGCTTCAAAATCGGTTCCGCCGGTTTCGCCAAAGTTCAAGGTGAGCAAGGTGCCATTGCTGGGAGGCGTCATCCCGCGGTGAAAACCGCCGAAAAAGGCGTACTCTTTCATTTGGTAGTTGAAGCCAAGGCCAGGCAAAATCACTACCGTGGTCGCATCGTCCAGGGCATTGTTGTTCAGGCGGTTCACCAGTTCCTGCTCAAACGCCTCCAGGCGGATTCCTGGGCTCAGGGTGAACTGGTCGATGGTGATGTCTTCGCGCAAAAACAAAGCGGCCGCATAAGTTTCGTAGTTGTTGGCGCGGTACAGCACCGAGCTGCGTGCATCCGGTGCATTGCCATTGCCCGCATTGTCGATAAAGCGCTCAAAGTGAAAACGCCCACCGATGTGCATCTTGCCATTGGCCTCATTGCCCAGACGGTGATCCCACAAGTATTGTTGCTCAATGCCGCCCACGATAAATTCCCGCTGAATGCCAAAGTTAGAACTCCCGTTGCCCACCCGGATCAGGTCTTCCACATCACCCGATTCCGAAGAAGGTACTTCGATCAGGTCTCCGTTTAGGAAATCAGATTCCCGCACAAAAATGTCCAGTTCCCGCCACCAATCGCGGTCGAAATAGTTGATGTAAAGCTTAGAGCTGCCTTCCCACTGGGCATTGATCTTGTGCTGGTGCAACACATTCATAGCATAGCGCTGCACAATGAATTGATCGAATTGCTTGGGGTTGAACCGGCGGTCGTTTTCGTAAGAATATTCAGTGAGGCCCGTGTAAGTAGCATCCGAATCTTCGTAGTTGGCGTTCATGTTGATGTAGATCCGGCGTTTCTTGTTGGGCACCAACAGCAGCTTAAACGTACCGTTCAATTGCTCAAAATGATTGTTGTCGCGGTAGCCGTTTCCGGTTTTGTACAGCAATTGAATTTCTGGCCGGATTTTATCATTTCCCCAGCCGCCCACTTCGACCATGGTGCTGCCGTAGCCGTTGTTGCCGCCCACCAGGCTGAGGCGTCCGCCAAAATCTTTGCGGGGCCGGTTGGTGATGTAATTGATTACCCCACCCATGGTTTGAGGACCATATTCGATGCTGGCACTGCCTTTGATCACCTCGATCTCGTTGATGCGTTCCACCGGTGGGTTGTAATACATGTTGGAATACACGTAGAGGGCTGGCTGAATGGGAATACCGTCTTCCAACACCAAGGTACGACTCGAACGCCTTGGGTTGAGGCCGCGAATACCAATGTTGATTCGGGAGTTGCCCATGCCGTCGTCCGAAAAACCAGTAACACCCGGCACGTATTCCAGGGCCTCCTGAGTGCCCGTGGGCGCAATGCGTTGCAAGGTTTTAGGCGTAAGCTTGGTGCCCGTTCCCGGGAGTCGACTGTAGTCGGCCGGCCGAATGCCCATCACTTCCACCGAGTTCAACGAAAACGCCGAAGGAGCCAGTTGAATGCTGTCCCGATTCAGCCCAGGTTGCAGGGTAGCGCTAAAATTTCCATCGTTGTACCCCAGGTGATAGGTTTGGAATTCCTGAAGGCCCGGTTCGAGATTGTCGAACACAAAAGTTCCATTCTCATCAGTCACCGCGTGGGCCTTGATGCTGCTGTCTTTTAACCAGGCCACCGCTACTCCTTCTACTGGCAATTGATTGGCCGAATCGGCCAAAGTGCCGACAAACCGAACCTTCTCAACAGCAGGAGCGACTTGGACCGTAGTGTCTGCCTGAACCATGACGGGTTCCTGGGCCAGGAGTGCAGTACCGCACCACCCGCAAATCAACAAAAAACTGAAGAGCGTTTTCATCGAAAAACGATTAGAAATGTAGACAAGCTTTCATGCAAGAGTTGAAAAGAAAGCATGAAAGGGGTGTCTGAGGAAATGACCAAAGAATTTTAGAATACTGCGGTGTTGTTGCCATTCGGGACAATCTTTCCTCCCGATCCGCTACCGGAACCACTGCCGCTACCACCGGAGCCGCCGGAGCCAGAACCTCCGCTGCCACCAGAGCCGCCACTACCGCTTCCGCCGGAGCCACCGCTACCGCCAGAACCACCAGAGCCTCCCGCTCCGCCGGAGCCACCAGATCCACAACCGCCAGCGACACAACAGCCGCCGGAACCACCAGGACCAAAAACCCCAGAACCGCCGAATACTCCGGAACCGCCACTGCCACCAGAGCCTCCGCTACCGCCAGATCCTCCAGAACCACCGCTGCCTCCAGAACCACCAGAGCCATCAGCTCCACAGTTGGTCATAGGTTCAATCGGTTCGTCTTCACAAGATTGCAGGGTAGCACTCAGGAAGAACAACCCTGCAAAGAGCAGAAAAAGGGAAATAAGCCTGGGCAGTGCTTTCATTTGATTCCTTTTAAGAGGATAAAATTAGCAATTATCGCCTGGGCTTCTTCGTGGCAATAGGTAAATACCTAATTGTAGGTATATCCTTTGGTGAAGTGCCCTTTGCCAATGTTGGATACCTAATTTTGCACCGGCTGAGAAAGGCATTGCAATGGAAATCGATTGGACGAGTTTTTGGGCACCCTTGTGGCGTTTCTTAAGTGTAGGTTTATTGGGAGTAGGTATCAACTTCGGTACCACCTGGCTATTAAAAGAACGTGTCCGCTGTCCGAAATACCTGGCCAATAGCCTTGGTTTTGCAATTGCTGTAGTGGTCAATTACCTTCTCAACCGAGTTTGGACCTTTCAAAGCACGGACGAGGGCATTGCCGGGCAGGCCCTGCGTTTCGCCATGGTGGCAGCAGTAGGCTTGGTGCTCAATCATGGCATTGTTTACTTCGGCCACCAAAAGCTAAAATTAGGCTACTACCTGAGCAAGGTAGTAGCCGTAGGAGGTGTTTTCGTCTGGAATTTTACCTTGCATTCCCTCTTTACCTTTTCAGGATAGATTGGGGGCAAGGTTTCCTGGCAGATCTTTTAAATCAAGATCTTGCCGTCTTCATAAATTTTGCGGCTCAAAAACTCCCGATCGTCCGGGTGGGCGATGTCCACCATTTGCTTGGAGCGTTCTTTCAGGTTTTTGGCGTACAGAGAAGCAATTCCGTATTCCGTCACAATGTATTGCACGTGTGCCCGGGTAGTAACGATGGAAGCGCCCACCTTTACCGAAGGCACAATTCGTGGAATGCCCTTAGACGTTCTCGAAGGCAGGGCTAAAATAGCTTTTCCGCCTTTGGAGAGGGTAGCTCCGCGAATAAAATCCATTTGGCCGCCCACTCCCGAATAGTGTTTGGTACCAATAGAGTCGGCACAAACCTGGCCGTAAACGTCAATCTCAATGGCGCTGTTGATGGCCGTTACCTTTGGGTTTTGACGAATGGTGCGGGTGTCGTTCACGTAGCCGACATCCATCATGTTCACAATGGGATTCTGGTCGATGAAATCGTAGATACGCTTGGTGCCAAAAGCAAAACCGGAAACGATTTTGCCGGGCTCCGTCACTTTTTGTGTGCCGTTGATCACGCCCCGCTCCACCAAATCGATGATGCCGTCGGAACACATCTCCGTGTGTACACCAAGGTTCTTGTGGTTTTTGAGGTAGCTCAAGGCAGCATCCGGAATACCGCCGATGCCCATTTGCAACGTAGCACCATCTTCCACCAACTCGGCCACATTTTGCCCAATTTGGCGTTCCAGCTCGGTTACTGGTTTTTGGGGGCGTTCAAACAGGGGATCGTCTACTTCGATCGAAGCATGGATTTGACTGGCGTGAATGATGCCGTTGCCATGCACGAAAGGCATGTTGGGATTCACCTGCGCAATCACGTATTTGGCAGTATCGATGGCGGCATTCGAAATGTCTACCGAGCAACCCAGGCTGCAATAGCCTTTGTCGTTGGGCAGCGATACGGAGACCAAGGCTACATCAATGGGCATGCGTCCACAACGGAACAAGGCCGGGATTTCACTCAGGAAGATCGGGATGTAGTTGGCCCGTCCTTCTTGCACCGCAGAGCGTAAGTTGTGGCCTACGAAAAAGCTGTTGATCTTAAAACTTTTCTGGTATTCCCACCGGGCGTAAGGTACTTCGCCTTCGGTGTGGGCCGAGATGATCTCTACGTCTTCCAATTCTTCATGACGTTCCGTCATGGCATCGATCAAACGCTGAGGGGCCGCTGCGGCCGTATGGATAAAAACACGGTGGCCCGATTCTATTATTTTGACTGCCTCTTGAGCGGATGTATGTGTAAAATGCATCAGTATGTGATTTGAAGCTGCAAAAGTAGCTTATTTAAAGCCATTCTAAACAAGAAATCAGCAGCATTCACACCCCTTGTACATTGGTGGTCAAACAAAGGGGATAACCGGCCATCTTTGGCGGTTGGCTACCCTTCTAAGTAACCGGAAAGAGAATCCCGAATCAAAGAACCCGCTTGCCGGATACCAGGAATGCTCCACAAAGCAGAGGGAGGTTAACAAGACGATTGAGGTAGTATCAAATTTAGTACTGGTCTCCATGGAGCATTGTTGACAAAATTGGCTCTACCGGTCGCCGATCTTTCCAGTCTTCGGTCGCCTCCCCCGGTCTTCGAGCGGACGGTTTTGCCGACTGGCTGAGTCGAAAGGACTGGATTAAGGGAAGAAATGATCAAGTGAATTCAGCAAGGAGTTGAGAGTTGAGAAAGAAGTTGGCCTTTCGGCTTCGCTCAAGGACCGGGGATTATTGACGCGCTGTCGCGCGAGCTATTATCTTGGTTGTTGAAATGCCGGCCTTCGTGCGCCTCCCCCGATCGCCGAGCGCGATCGCCGGTCTTCGAGCGAAGTCGAGAAGCCCGGGGGAGCGCAACCAAAACGCCCGGCAGTCTGATCGTAGTTTGCCACTACGATCCGCTATCCAAAGCGCATGGCGGATCATGCTACGTATCCAAGCCAGCGACAGTCTCGTCCTGGTGCAATTTCAAAACCGGTCCTCCCACAAGCTTTTAAAAAGTGTTGCGTGCACTTTTAGCGCGCAACGTTGCGTCCGATTGTTGCACGCAACGTTGCGTTGAATTTTTAGACGCAACGGTTTTCACTCTACCGGTCTTTGAGCGCACCGTGTCAGCCTTCCATCTGAGTCGAGAAGCCCGGATGCAAAGAAGAAATGATCAAGTGAATTCAGCAATGAGTTGAGAAAAAGTTGGCCTTTCGGCTTCGCTCAAGGACCGGGGATTATTGACGCGCTGTCGCGCGAGCTATTATCTTGGTTGTTGAAATGCCGGCCTTCGTGCGCCTCCCCCGATCGCCGAGCGCGATCGCCGGTCTTCGAGCGAAGTCGAGAAGCC